>Ga0302314_10006772_pt1 | contig 20684 bp, 19 predicted proteins | sample III_Palsa_N2_3_FD_200533 | JGI IMG/M metagenome (GOLD analysis project Ga0302314, IMG submission 200533) | Peat permafrost microbial communities from Stordalen Mire near Abisko, Sweden - III_Palsa_N2_3 | ecosystem: Environmental > Terrestrial > Soil > Palsa > Peat permafrost | place: Sweden... | reverse complement strand
AGATCAGCGACGAGAGCTGCTGCAGCAGCTCGGCCTGGCTGTCCTGCGCGCCGGCGGCGCTGCCGCTCTGGGCGGTCGCCTGGGAGATGTTGGTGTTGAGGGTGTTGATCTGGGAGAGCAGTTGATTAACCTGGCCGACGTCGCTGCCGATCTGGGTCTGGGCCTGGGTCTGCAGGCCGCTCAAGGTGCCGGAGATGGTCTGGGTGTTGTCGAGGAAGGTGTTGAGATCGTCCACCGCCTGGGTTCGGGACAGGCTCGACGCCGGGTCGTTGGCGGCGGCGGTGAAGTCGCTGAACACCGTGCTGAGCTGATTGAGATAGCTGGACGCCTGGCTCGGATCGCCGAACGCACTCTGGGCCTGGCTCATCAGGTTGGAGATGATGCTCGCGGACCCGGCTGAGGACGCGGCCTGATAGTTCGCGGATTCCAGATATTGGCTGGTGACCCGCTGGACGTCGTCGACGGTGACGCCGTCGGCCACGCCGCCGACGACGTTGGGGCTCTGCTGGACGACCTCACGCACATAGCCGGGCGTGTTGACGTTGGTGATGTTGTTGGAGACCGTCGTCAGCGCGGTCTGGGAGGCTTCCAGACCCGACAGGGCGGCGGACATCATCCCGCTGATGGCCATCGGCGCCTATCCCTGGCCGGCAAGGCGCGCCGCGAGCGCCGGCAAGAACTGCCGGGCGAACGCATCAGCGCCCTGATCGCGAAGGCCTAAGCCTCTGATCTGAAAAGACTTCATTGTCGTCGCCGACTCCTTGGCCCTCGCATCGAGGCAAGAGCGGCGCCAAGACGCTTCAACGCGGCGGCGGCCGAGGGCGTCTTGCGGCCGACCTTGCCTATCGCGGCTCGGCAAATTCCGCCGTACGCGCCGCAACGGCGGCAAGCGGTCGCGGACGATAGTTTTATTTTTCAAAGCCTTAGCATCGCCTCCGCAATTGGCGCGGCGGTTGCTTGAGCGGGTCGAATGTTCTGGCGCAGCAGGCGCCGCCCTTCCCGAGACCGAATCCCGCCCCATGATGGCTGCTGCAGCCGTGCTCCCGACCGCGCCCCCGACGCTTTCGAGCGACGGCGCCTCCGCGCCCGCGGCCGGCGCCCCCGCGGGCGGGTTCGCCGCGGTGTTGAACGTCCTCGGCCAGCCGGCCCCCGCGACACCGAGCGCCTCCGGGCTGGCGCCGACCAAGGTCGCCGGCAGTTCCGTGACGGCGCCCCAGGCCGCCGATGACGCCACCGGGTCCAGCGCGAGCAAGGTGGATGGCGCAAGCAACACGCTCGCCGCCGGGACCGCCGATCCGGCTTCGTCGGGTCTGGCGGCGTCGGCGAGCGCGGCGACGGCGGCCGACGCCGCGGCGGCGCCGATCCCACCCGGCGCCGCATCGCAGAGCAGCCCTCCGGCGAAGGTTGTCGGCAAGCTCGCCGGTTCGGGCTCGTCGGGCAGCGTGCGCACCGCCGGGCGTTCGAGCAGCAAGTCCGACCCCGCAACGAGCGCGCTTATGGCCGTGGCCGGCGTCCTGACCCAGCCGCAGCTCGCCGCCGCCAGCGCGACGCCGGCGTCGGATTCGAGCTCGGTCGATGCGACTTCCAGCGTCCAGGCCGATCCCGCCGCGCCAGCGGAAGCCCTCGACGACGCCATCCTGCAAATCCTCGGCGCCGCGGGCGGATCGACGGCCGCCGCCGCATCCTCGGCCGGCCCAAGCCAAGCGCAGACAGCCCCCCTATCCTCGGGCGGCGGCGGATCGAGCGCCGCTCCGACCGGCGGCGCGAACACCGCCGCCACGGCCGACAGCTCGGTCGCCGGCTTGCTCTCCCAGATCGTGTCCGCTTCGGCGTCCGGCGGATCCGCGAGCGCGGCCGCGCAGCTCGCGGCGCCTGACAAGTCCATCGACCCGAGGCTCGCGCCGTTCCTGGCCGCCGCCAGCGGCCCGGCGACGGCGAGCACGCCGGCGACCACCGCTTCGCCGACCCCGGCCTCGGCGTCAGCGCCGGCCGATCCGAACGGAGCGGCGGCGAGTGCGGCCGCCCAGGCGGATGCGGCGTCAGCGGGGCCGGCCGCCATGGCGACGGCCTCCACGATCGCACCGGTGGCCGCGTCCCTGCTCGGTCAGCCCCCGCAACCGGCTGGCGTGGCGACGCCCACCACATCGTCCGCCAAGACGCTCAAGGCGACCGCTCAGAGCCCGACCACCGCAACGACCACGACGGCAGCGCCGGCCACCGCTACGATCCCGCCGAAAGCGGTCGCCGCCATCGTCGTCGAGGCTGAAACGGACCCGGCGCCCGACGCCGCCGCCAGGGTGGCCGGCGTGAACCCACAGGCGGGGTCGTCGCAGGACGACAGCCAGTCCGATCCGTCGACCTCGGCCGCGAACGCCGCCGGCGCAACCCTGCCGCCGACCTTCACCGCCCTGGCCATCAACGTGCCGCCGGCCGCCGCGCTTGCCGCCGCCCACGGCGCCGATATCACCGCCCAGCTCGCGGCGCAGATCGCAAGCCGGGCCGGCGCGGCCGCGACCGGCTTCAATTTCTCGCTCGATCCGCAAGGTCTGGGGCGGGTCAATGTCAGCCTCAAGTTCGACTCCCAGGGCCAGATGTCGGCGGTGCTGTCGTTCGACAACGCTGCGGCCGCCGCGGAAGCCAAGGGGCGCGCCGGCGATCTGCAGCAGTCGCTGCAGCAAGCCGGCTTCAACCTTTCCCAGAGCGGCCTGAGCTTCACCTCCGGCGGCCAGGGCCAGGGCGCGGGTTCGCAAGGCGCGAACCAGCCGGCCTACGCCCGCGACGCCCCGCTCATCGATGCGTCACCCGACGCGCTCGCCTTCGTCTCCGCCGCCCGCGCCTCCAGCGCCGGCGGCCTCGACATCACCATCTGAGGACCGGCCCATGACCACGACAGCCGTCGCTCCCACGACCACCACCCCGACGACCACGAACACGGGTTCGACCGGCTCGGTCTCGTCCAGCCAGCTCAGCCTGAACAACGGCCTCGCCTCGCTGGCGGACAACTTTCAGAGCTTCCTGACCCTGCTGACCACCCAGCTACAGAACCAGGACCCGCTCAACCCGACCGACACCAATCAGTTCACCCAGCAGATCACCCAGATGAGCGGGGTGGAGCAGCAGCTCCTCTCCAATCAGCTGCTGCAGCAGCTGGTCTCGACCCAAGGCGGCGTCTCGACGGCCGCCAACCTGATCGGCGACACCATTACCGGGCAAAGCTCGACCGCGTCGGCCGGCGCCGCGGCGATCAGCGGCACGGTCACTTCGGTCACCCAGACCAACGGCGAGACCATGCTCAACATCGGCTCCACCCAGGTGGCGCTGAGCTCCGTCACCAGCGTCACCAAACCCAGCTCCAGCTAAGGCGCCGGCCTCCCCAGCGGCTAACCCCCATCGGATCCAAGCGGAAGAACACCCCATGAGCCTCAACAGCGCAATGCAAGCCGGCGTGGATGGCCTCGTCGCCAACTCGGCGGCGCTCTCCACGATCTCCAACAACATCGCCAACGTGAACACGGTTGGCTACAAGGAGAGCGAGACCAACTTCGAGAGCCTCGTCACCTCGACCAACGGCACCGTCTCGGACAACTCCGGCGGCGTGACCGCGATCAACCAGCAACTCGTCACCCAGGTCGGTCAAACGATCCAGACCAGCTCGGCGCTCGACTTGGCGATCTCGGGACAGGGGTTCTTCGTCACCTCCACCGCGGGCGCGGACATCTCGCCCACCAACGCGGCGCTGTTCACCCGCGCCGGCTCCTTCTCGCCGAACAGCGCCGGCTACCTGGAGAACAGCGCCGGCCTGGTGCTGCAGGGTTGGCTGGCCGACTCCTCGGGGAACATCACCCCGAACTCCTCCAGCCTCTCGAGCCTGCAGCCGATCAACGTTTCCAACGTCGGCGGCGCGGTCGAGCCCACCACGACGGTGTCGGTCACCTCGAACCTCGACTCGGGCCAGGCCGTCTCGGCCGCGGCGACCGCCGCCGGCGAGACCCCGGCGGGAACGGGCGCCTACAACCCCACCACCAACAGCATGGCGATGAACGGTGTGAGCAGCACGACCGGCGTCACGCCCGACTACAGCATCCAGATCCCGATCTCCGACTCCCAGGGCGGACAGCACACCCTGCAGCTCGACCTGCTGAAGAGCAGCACGCCCAACCAGTGGTACGCCGAACTGGTCGCCGTTCCGGCCTCCGACGTCACCGACGGCGCGGGCCTTTCCGACGGCCAGGTCGCCACCGGCATGATCGGTTTCACCTCGACCGGGCAGCTCGATCCCGCCACCACGACGATCTTCAGCGCCACCAACCCGTCGATCAGCCTGGGCGCCTCCAGCGCCGGGACGCCGGCCGCCGGCGCGGTGAACTGGTCCTCGTCGCTCGGCATCGGGGCCCAGTCCATCAGTCTCAACCTGACCGGATCGAGCGGCGGCGCGGGCGGGATGACGCAGCTGGACAGCGAGAACTCGCAGTCGGTCACCACCAACGGCACCGCCTTCGGCAGCCTGTCCAACATCGAGATCAGCGACGCCGGCCTGGTGACGGCCGTCTATTCGAACGGCGTCAGCCAGAACCTCGCCCAGGTCGCCCTGGCGACCTTCCCGAACCCGGATGGTCTCTCCGCCGTCAATGACGACGCCTACCAGGTCTCGCAGAACAGCGGCGCCTATACGCTCGAAACGCCCGGCCAGGGCGGATCCGGCGCTCTGGACCCGTACAATCTGGAAGGCTCGACCGTCGATCTGTCGTCACAGCTCACTGATCTGATCACCAGCCAGAGCGCCTACTCGGCGTCTTCGAAGATCATCACGACGTCCGATCAAATGATGCAAGATCTTCTTCAGATCATTCAGTAGAGACGTGGTTTCAACGGCGGTTAACGAAGGTGTACAAATCCCTTCCAAAATATACCCTGGGGAACGCCACGATGGTTAGGGCAACATTAACTACCGCGATTAAGTCGTCGTTATTGCCCGCGTCCTATTGTCGTCGCCAATGGTGATGGTGAGAAGGGCGTAAAGCCATGTTGCAACAGCAGCGCACGAACAGTCGGGGTGAAAGGTACGTCATCGGGCCAACCGGTGCGCCCTTGACCCTGGCTGACCTGCCGCCGGCCAACACCCAACGCTGGGTCATCCGGCGCAAGGCGGAGGTGGTCGCGGCTGTCCGCGGCGGCCTGCTGTCTTTGGATGAGGCCTGCGACCGCTATTCGCTGACCAACGAGGAATTCCTCGGCTGGCAGCAGTCGATCGATCGTCACGGACTGGCCGGCCTCCGGACCACCCGTCTTCAACAATATCGCTAAGACCCTCCCCCAAGGACTTTAGCGACCTTGCGGCCGCGCCTTTCCCCCGAAGGCGCGGCCGTTTCTGTTTCGGCGCACGCGGCGTCGAGCGCCTGTCCATGTGCGACGTTTCGTACCCTCGCGGCGGTGACTCTTAAACCCCGCGTTTACCTTGCACTGGGTAAATCCTGCCTAGCGACGGGCGCCTAGAAGGCCGAGCCGCGTAGGTTTGGGCAGGGACCTTGGGCGTCTTCAGGTGAATTCATTTTTCGCGGCACTGCAGCGGTTCGGCGTCGGCCGGCTGGCCGTCCTCCTGGGCGTCGGCGGCGGCGGCGCGGCGCTGATCATCACCATCCTGCTCAATCTGGCGGCGCCGCCGATGAGCCTGCTCTATTCCAACCTCGACCTGCGCGAGGCCGGTTCGATCACCCAGGCGCTCGACCAGGCGGGGGTCAAGTACGAGCTGCGCGGCGACGGTTCGACCGTGATGGTCTCGCGCGACAAGGTCGCCACCGCCCGCCTGATGCTCGCCGGCAAGGGCCTGCCGACGGCCAGCTCGGTGGGTTACGAGATCTTCGATACGCAGAGCGCGCTCGGCCAGACCGACTTCGTCCAGCAGCTCAACATGAAGCGGGCGACCGAGGGCGAGCTGGCGCGCACGATCCGCGCCCTCGACGGCGTCACCTTCGCCCGCGTCCACCTGGTGCTGCCCGAGCGCCAGCTGTTTCAGGACTCGCCCGAACAGGCTTCGGCCTCGGTGACCATCGGCGTCGGGGCGCGCGAGCCTTCCACCGACCAGGTGCACGCGGTGCAGAACCTGATCGCCGGCGCGGTGCCCGACCTGAAGCCGGAGCGCGTGGTGGTGATCGACCAGCACGGCAAGACCCTGTCGGCCGACGGCGATTCGACGCTTGGCGGCAAGGCGGCCCAGGACGCCAAGGCGGCGATCGAGGACGGCATCCGGGCGCGGATCAAGAGCCTGGTCGAGGGCGTCGTCGGTCCCGGCAAGGCGCGGGTGCAGGTGAGCGCCGACGTCGACATGGCGCAAGTCACCACCCAGGAGGAGAAATACGATCCCGACGGCCAGGTGGTGCGCTCCACGCAAACCAACGAGACCAGCGCGAAGGACAATCAGGGCTCTTCGGCCGGCGCGGCCTCGGCTTCCACCAACATTCCCGGCGGCACGAACTCCACGTCCACCACCACGCCCGGCGGCAATGAGAACACCGGAACCGAGTCGACCACCAACTACGAGATCTCCAAGACCACCACGACGCAGGTGCAGCAGCCCGGCACGATCAAGCGCCTTTCGGTGGCGGTGGCTGTCGACGGCGTCACCGCGGTCGCCAAGGACGGCAAGCCCGGCCCCTATTCGCCGCGCTCGACCGAAGAGATGCAGCACCTGAACGACCTGGTGAAGGCGGCGATGGGTTTCTCCACCGACCGCGGCGACCAGCTGCAGGTGGTCAACGTGCGCTTCGCCGACGCCGAGGACGGCGAAGGCGTCAGCGCCGCCAGCCCGCTGATGGGCTTCGACAAGAACGACGTCATGCGCTCGATCGAGCTGGGCGTGCTGGCGCTGGTCTCGATCCTGATCCTGTTCTTCGTGCTGCGGCCGCTGATCCGCTCGGCGGCGGCGGGCGCCTCGGCGGCGGGCATGCAGTTGATCGGCGGCGGGGGTGGGCCCGGCATGGTCACCCGGGTGGTGACGACGACCACCGAGGGTCAGACGATGGCGATCGACTCCGCCACCGGCCAGCCGCTCGCCCTACCCGGACCGGACATCGAGCACAAGATCGACATCGCCCGCATCGAGGGTCAGGTGAAGGCCTCCTCGATCAAGCGGGTCTCGGAGTTCGTCGACAAACATCCGGAGGAGTCGGTGTCGATCCTCCGCAGTTGGCTGCATGAGTCCGCATGATCCTGCTTCGCCAAGGCTTCGCAGGATTGGGGCGTCTCGTCCTTCGTAGCTCCGAAAGGAGCGAAGGAGGATGAGCCTGACCCCGCGCGCCAAGGGAAAGTCGATCGTCGACGCCTCGCGGCTGACCGGCCCGGAGAAGGCGGCGGTGGTCCTGCTGTCGCTCGGCGAGGAACATGCCGCCATCTGGCGCGCGCTCGACGAGGAGGAGATCAAGGAAGTCTCCCAGGCCATGGCCAGCCTGGGCAACGTCACGTCCTCGGTGGTCGAGGAACTCTTGATGGAGTTCGTCTCCGGCATGTCCGGGGGCGGGGCGCTCATGGGCTCGTTCGAGCAGACCCAGAAGCTGCTCGCGGGCTTCATGCCGCAGGACAAGGTCGACAACCTGATGGAGGAGATCCGCGGTCCCGCGGGTCGCACCATGTGGGACAAGCTCGGCAACGTGAACGAGGCCGTGCTCGCGAACTACCTTAAGAACGAATACCCGCAGACCGTCGCGGTGATCCTCTCCAAGATCAAATCCGAGCACTCCGCGCGGGTGCTGGCGGCGCTGCCGGAGGATTTCGCGCTCGAATGCGTGATGCGCATGCTGCGCATGGAGCCGGTGCAGCGCGAGATCCTCGACAAGATCGAGCAGACGCTGCGCACCGAGTTCATGTCCAACCTGGCGCGCACCTCCAAGCGCGACAGCCATGAGATGATGGCGGAGATCTTCAACAGCTTCGACCGCCAGACCGAGAGCCGCTTCATCGCCGCGCTCGAGGAGCGCAACCGCGAGAGCGCCGAGCGCATCCGGGCGCTGATGTTCGTGTTCGAGGACCTTTCCAGGCTCGATCCGGGCGGCGTGCAGACGTTGCTGCGCGCGGTGGAGAAGGACCAGCTCGGCCTGGCGCTGAAGGGCGCCTCCGACGCCCTGCGCGAGATGTTCTTCTCCAACATGTCCGAGCGCGCCGCCAAGATCATGCGCGAGGACATGGAGAGCATGGGTCCGGTCAGGCTGCGCGACGTCGACGCGGCCCAGATGGCCATGGTGCAGGTGGCCAAGGACCTCGCCGCCAAGGGCGAGATCCTGCTGGCCGGCGCCGGCGGCGATGACGAGTTGATCTACTGATGCCCGAGCCGCGCAAATTCACCTTCGACACCGACTTCGACGGACCCACCGCGCCGGCGGCGAGCCCGTACAAACGCCTCTTCGGCGCCGACGAGGTCGAGGCCCTGACCGCCACCGCGCGGGCGGAGGGCGACGCGGCGGCGATGCAGCGCATCGAGGCCCAGACCGCCCGCGCGCTGGCCGAGCTGGCGCAGGCGGCGAAGACCGCCCTGCCCGCCCTGACGGTGGCGGCCCACGAGCACCGCGCCGGCGCGGCCGAACTGGCGCTGGCCTGCGCCCGGCAGATCGCCGACGCGGCTTGCGAGCGCTTCCCCGAGGCGCCGCTGCAGGCCGCGCTGGCGGCGCTGGCCCGCGAAGTCGAGGCGACCCCGCGGCTGACCCTGCGCGCGCCGCCGGCGCTGCTGGAGCGGCTGCAGGCCGCGCTCACCGAGACCGCCGAGGCGATCGGCTATCCCGGCCAGATCCTCGCCCGCGCCGATCCCGGCATGGCCCCCGCCGCCTTCAACCTCGACTGGGGCGACGGCTCGGCCGCCTTCGATCCGGCCGCCGCCGCCGTCCGCATTTCCGAAGCGCTGGAAGGCGCCCTCGCCGCCGAGGGCCTGCACGCCGAGGCGCTCGCCCTGCCCGATTCCATCAACGCCCAAGACGAGGTCCGACATGCCTGAGAACGACCTGAAACTCGACGAGTTCGGCCCGTCGGGGGCGCTCGCGGGCGCCGGCGAGGCCGAGGACAAGACCGCCAGCGACCTGGCGCCGGTCTTCGACGTGCCGGTCAACATCTCGGCCGTGCTCGGCCGCGCGCATCTCTCGGTCGCCCAGCTGCTGCAGCTGAGCCAGGGCAGCGTGCTGGAGCTGGACCGCAAGGTCGGCGAGGCCATCGATATCTATGTGAACAACCGCCTGGTCGCGCGCGGCGAGGTGGTGGTCGTCGAGGACCGGCTCGGCGTGACCATGACCGAAATCATCAAGGACGGGGACTCCGCGGTCTAGGCCGTGGATTTTGTAGGGAGAACAACATGCGGCTGCTAGTCGTCGGGCGCCTAAGCGGGCAGCTCTCGAACGCGGTGAAGCTGGCCATGGCGGCCGGGGCGAAGGTGGCGCACGTGGAGACCTGCGAGGCCGCCACCTACGCCCTGCGCGCCGGCCAGGGCGCGGACCTGCTGATGGTCGACTACGAACTCGACATCGCCGCGCTGATCGCCGCCAACGAGGCCGAACGGATCCGGGTGCCGGTGGTGGCCTGTGGCGTCGGGGCCGATCCGCGCCGCGCCGCCGAAGCGATCCGCGCCGGCGCCAAGGAGTTCATCCCGCTCCCGCCGGAAGCCGACCTGATCGCCGCGGTGCTGGCCGCCGTCGCCGACGACAACCGGCCGATGATCGCCCGCGATCCGTCGATGCAGGCGGTGATCACGCTCGCCGACCAGGTCGCGGCCTCCGAGGCCTCGATCCTGATCACCGGCGAAAGCGGCGTCGGCAAGGAGGTGATGGCCCGCTACCTGCACTCCAAGTCGCGGCGCGCCAACCGCCCGTTCATCTCGGTCAACTGCGCCGCGATCCCGGAAAACCTGCTCGAGAGCGAGCTGTTCGGCCACGAGAAGGGCGCCTTCACCGGCGCCGTGGCGCGGCGGATCGGCAAGTTCGAGGAAGCCAGCGGCGGCTCGCTGCTGCTGGACGAAATCTCCGAAATGGACGGCCGGCTGCAGGCCAAGCTGCTGCGCGCGCTGCAGGAGCGCGAGATCGACCGGGTGGGCGGCGGCAAGCCGGTGAAGGTCGACATCCGAGTGATCGCCACCTCCAACCGCGACCTGGCCGAGGCGGTGCGAAACGGCACGTTCCGCGAGGACCTGCTCTATCGGCTGAACGTGGTGAACCTGCGCCTGCCGGCGCTGCGCGAGCGGCCCGGCGACATCGTCGCCCTCGCCGATCACTTCGCCAAGAAGTACGCCATCGCCAATGGCGTGCCGGACCGGCCGATCTCGGTCGGCGCGCGCCAGCGGCTGGTCTCGCACCGCTGGCCCGGCAATGTGCGCGAGCTTGAGAACGCAGTGCACCGCGCGGTGCTGCTGTCGTCCGGGCCCGAGATCGAGGATTTCGCCATCCGCCTGCCAGACGGCGCGCCGATGCCGGCCTCGCCGGCCGCCGAGACCGCCCGCGCCGCCTCCATCGCCGCGGAGGCCGCCAGCCGCGCCTTCGTCGGCCAGACCGTGGCGGCCGTCGAGCAGCAGTTGATCATCGAGACGCTCAGCCACTGTTTCGGCAACCGCACCCACGCGGCCAACATCCTCGGCATCTCGATCCGCACCCTGCGCAACAAGCTGAAGGAATATTCCGACGCCGGCGTCATGGTGCCGCCGCCGCAGCAGCAGAGCGCCGCGAGCGCGGCCTAGTGTCCGCCATGCATCCTTCCCGTCGCGGCGTCCTCGCCGGCGCGGCCGCCAGCCTCTGCGCCGGCGCCGCCTTCGCCGCCGATGCGCTGAGCGGCATCGAAGCCCGCATCGGCGGGCGCCTCGGTGTCGCCGCGGTCGATCTCGGCAGCGGTCGGAGCCTCGCGCACCGCGTGGATGAGCGCTTCCCGATGTGCAGCACCTTCAAGGCGATGGCCGCGGCGGCGGTGCTGAAGCGCGTCGACGCCGGCGCAGAGAACCTCGACCGCTTCCTCCGCTACGGGCCGGCCGACCTGTTCAGCTACGCGCCGGTGACCAAGGCGCACGTCGGCGACGGCGGCATGAAGCTCGGCAACCTCTGCGCGGCCGCGGTGGAGCTCAGCGACAATACCGCCGCCAATCTGATCCTCGCCTCAATCGGCGGCCCGCCCGGCTGGACGCATTTCGTGCGCGGCGTCGGCGACCAGGTCAGCCGCCTGGACCGCAACGAGCCGACGCTCAACACCGCCATCCCTGGCGATCCGCGCGACACCACGTCGCCCGCCGCGACGCTGGCCGACCTGCGCCTCGTGGTTCTCGGCGACGTGCTGAAGCCGGCTTCGCGTGAGCGGCTGCAGGGCTGGATGATCGCCGGCCAGACCGGCGCCGCGCGGCTGCGGGCCGGCCTGCCGCCGTCATGGCGGGTGGGCGACAAGACCGGCACCGGCGACCACGCCACCACCAATGACATCGCCGTCGCCTGGACCTCCACCGGCCCTGTTCTGATCACCTGCTACGTCACCGGCGCCGAGGCGTCGTCGGGCCCTGTGCGCGAAGCCGCCATTGCCGAGGTCGCCCGCATCGTGACGCAAACCTTCCGGCCGGCCGAAGCCCGGCATGGCTGATATTTCCTTCCCCTCGGCGCTGGGGTCGCCGCCGAACGCCCGCCAGATCTGGGGTTGGGTGGCGCGTGGCGAGGTGGCGCTGGCGATCGGCATCGTCGGGATCATCGTCCTGCTGATCCTGCCGATCCCGGCCTTCCTGCTGGACATGCTGCTGGCGATCTCGATCACCAGCTCGGTGCTGATCCTGATGACCGCGCTCCTGATCAAGAAGCCGCTGGAGTTCACCGCCTTCCCCACCGTGCTCTTGATGGCGACCCTGTTCCGCCTCGGGCTGAACATCGCCTCGACGCGGCTGATCCTGGGGCACGGTCACGAGGGCACCGACGGCGCCGGCCACATCATCCAGGCCTTCGGCGAGCTGATGATGCACGGCAACTTCGTCATCGGCGTCATCGTCTTCGCCATACTGGTGATCGTGAACTTCGTCGTGGTGACGCGCGGCTCATCGCGGATCGCCGAGGTCGCGGCGCGCTTCACCCTCGATTCCATGCCCGGCAAGCAGATGGCGATCGACGCCGACCTGTCGTCCGGACTGATCAATCAGGAGGAAGCCAAGAAACGGCGCAAGGACCTGGAGCAGGAGTCGACCTTCTTCGGCGCCATGGACGGCGCCTCGAAGTTCGTGCGCGGCGACGCCATGGCCGGGCTGCTGATCGTGGCGATCAACGTCGCCGGGGGCATCCTGATCGGCGTGGCGCAACACAAGCTGCCGCTGCAGCAGGCCTTCTCCAGCTACACGATCATGTCCATCGGCGACGGTCTGGTGAGCCAGATTCCCTCGCTGGTCATCTCCATCGCCGCCGGCCTGCTGGTCTCCAAATCCGGCGTCGAGGGCTCGGCCGACAAGGCCCTGGTGACCCAGCTGGCCATGAACCCGACCAGCCTCGGCATGGTCTCGGCGGCCTCGGGCGTCATCGCCCTGATTCCCGGCATGCCGATCCTGCCTTTCCTCGCGCTGGCGGCGGGCGCCGGAACGCTGGCGTGGCGGCGCTCGAAGGCCGGCGCCAAGCCTGTCGTCGAGGCGCCGAAGACGTCGGCCGAGCCGAAGGAAGAGCCGATCGCCGCCAGCCTCGCCATGGACGACGTCAAGATCGAGCTCGGCTACGGCCTCCTACACCTGATCAACGACCTCGAGGGGCGCCGGCTCACCGACCAGATCAAGGCGCTGCGCAAGACGCTGGCCGCCGACTTCGGCTTCGTGATGCCGCCGGTGCGCATCCTCGACAACATGCGCCTCAACAACCAGGGCTATGCGATCCGCATCAAGGAGATGGAGGCCGGCGCGGGCGAGGTGCGCTTAAGCAAGCTGATGGCGATGGACCCGCGCGGCGGCCAGGTGGAGCTACCCGGCGAGCACGTGCGCGAACCGGCCTTCGGCCTGCCCGCCACCTGGATCGACGAGTCCTTACGCGAAGAGGCGACCTTCAGGGGTTACACCACCGTCGATCCGGCCACGGTGCTGACCACGCACCTGACCGAGATCCTGAAGGAGAACATGCCGGATCTGCTCTCCTACGGCGAGGTGCAGAAGCTGCTGAAGGATCTCTCGGCCGAAGAGAAGAAGCTGGTCGAGGATCTGATCCCCTCGGTCGCCACCGCCAGCACCGTGCAGCGCGTGCTGCAGGCGCTGTTGAAGGAGCGGGTCTCGATCCGCGACCTGCCGACCATCCTCGAGGGCATCGCCGAAGCCGCGCCGCATACCAATTCGATCATCAACCTGGTCGAGCAGGTCCGCGCCCGGCTAGGCCGGCAGATCTGCTGGGCGAATCGCTCGGACGACGGTTCGCTGCCGATCATCTCGCTGTCGCCCGATTGGGAGACCGCCTTCGCCGAGGCGCTGATCGGTCAGGGCGACGACAAGCAGCTGGCGCTGGCGCCCTCGAAGCTGCAGGAATTCATCCGTTCGGTGCGCGAGACCTTCGAGCGCGCGGCGCTGCAGGGCGAGAGCCCGGTGCTGCTCACCAGCCCGCTGGTGCGGCCCTACATCCGCTCAATCGTCGAGCGTTTCCGCGGCCAGACCGTGGTGCTGAGCCAGAATGAAATCCATCCGAAGGCGCGCCTGAAGACCCTCGGGTCGATCTGACGGCCGGTCGCCTGCGGCGGCCGGGGCGCACAAAAAGTCGGAACGATCTTGGCCAAGAGCCATTCCTTTTGGTGCGGGGGGCCGCACTCAGGGAGATTTACATGCGCTCAGCTTCGCCTCTCATCGCCGTTGGCATCGCTCTGGCGATGGCCGGCCAAGCCCTCGCTCAAGGCGCCACGCCGCCGACAGGCTCGTCCTCGATGCCGGACAGTTCGCTTCCCTCCTCGAGCAACAGCATGCCCTCGAGCAGCATGCCGTCCTCCAGCATGCCTTCGAGCAACTTGCCGACAGGCGCGAACGCCCCGTCGGCCAGCACGTCGGGCGCAAACACCAGCGCCACGGCGGGCGCGCCCGCGCTCACCGTCGGCGAGGCGGTCAAGGACAACACCGGCGCCACGATCGGCTCGATCTCCAACCTCAATACGAGCGCGAGCGGCCAGCAGATGGCGGTGATCAAGATGGGGACCGACACCTTCCAGGTGCCGTCCGATCGGCTCGGCGCGGCCAACGGCGCGGCGGAGATCAACATGACCCAAGCCCAGATCACGGGCATGCTGCACCCGGCCGCGGGCAGCCACTAGGCTCGGCCGCCGCCGCGGCCCCGGCTTCGCGCCGGGGTCGCGGCGCTCGCCATTGCGGCCGGGCGCTCGCGCTGGTAGCCATGCCGGCAAATGGGCGGCCAAGCGCCGCGCGGGGATTAATCGGTCATGGGACCTGCCAGGGGTGGTGCGCCGCATAGGGGTCGGCGTGGCGGCCTTTCCAGCTTGCTGACTTTCGAACGGATGATCACCGGGCCGGTGATCCACATCGTCTACTGGTGCGGGCTCGGCGTCATCGCCATCGCCGCGTTCGGGGTCGTGGGCGCCTCGGTGGCGGTCGCCATTCGCGAACGCAGCCTGGAGACGGTGCTGCTCGCTATCCCCAGCCTGATCGGCGGCCTGCTGCTCGTGCTGGCCGGCGGGCTGCTGTGGCGGGCGTTCTGCGAATTCTACGTGGTGATCTTCCGCATCGGCGACGATCTCTCCGCCCTGCGCCGGGTCGCCGAGGAAGAGCAGGCGCGCGGGCCGCCCCGCGCCTAGCGGCGCAGCGCCGCTTCCCAGGCCGCGGCGGCCGGCTTCGGGCGGCCGGCGTTGTCGAACAGCAGCGGCGTGTCGACCGGGTTCTCGCGCACCAGCCAGGACTGCTGGTCCTCCAGCCCCCAGAAGGTGAAGTCGAACTGCTGGTGGCGCGGCAGGGCCGAATAGGCCTCGGCCGCCTCGGCGAAGAGCGCGGCCTGTTTGCGTTCGAGATCGGCGCGCATGTTCACCAGGCCGGGAACGCGGGCCAGCGAGACGTCCATCTCCGAGATCCGCACCTTGAGGCCCAGGCTGGCGATGTCCTTCAGCGCCGCGGTGATCGTGCCCGGCGGCAGATCGGCCGACACGTGGGTCTGGGTGCCGAGGCCCATCAGCGGCGCGCCGGCCTTCAGCAGCGACTCGGCCAGCTTCAGGAACGCGGCCCGCTTCTGCGGCCTGATCTCGAGAAAATAGTCGTTGAGGAACAGCGTGGCCGCCGGGTCGGCGGCGTGGGCCAGTTCATAGGCGAGTTGCATATGCTCGAGCTGGCCGAGGCGCTGGCTCCAGAGGCTGTCGCGCAGGCCGGTCCCGTCGTCCAGCACCTGCTCGTTGACCACGTCCCAGGCGACGGCGCGGCCGCGATAGCGCCCGACGACGGCCTGGATGTAGGCGGCATAGGCGTCGCGGAAGGCGCCGCCTTCGAGCTGCTGGAAGAAATCCGGCTTCTCATAGTACCAGACCAGGGTGTGGCCGAAGAACCGCATGCCGTTGTCGGCGGCGAAGGCGGCGATGCGGTCGGGCGCGTCGAAACGGTAGGTCCCGTCCGGCAGCACCACATATTCCATCTTCAGCTCCCACTCGGGCGTGAGCTGGTTGACCTGGGCGGCGTAGAGGGCCGCCATGGCCGGGTCGTCGAGCTGGGCGGCCTGGATGCAGCTGCCGACCGGAAACGGGGCGGCCGCCTTCAACGGTCGAATCGAGATCGGCGGCTGGCTTTCGGCCTTCGGCGCGCAGGCGGCGAGCGCCAGGCCCGACGCGACGAAGGCGCGGCGATGCAGGCGCGGATCGGAGAGCGGCCGGCGCATCATCTGCGGCCCGCAGCGCGCCTCAGGCCCATCTCGTCGAGGACGGCGTTCTCGCGGCGCGCGGTCTCGCGGACGATGGCGATGCGGCTGGCCTCCGCGACGTGCTCGTACTTCTTCAGCGTTTCGAACGCCTCGGTGAGCGCATCGCGGACGCCGGACTCTTCGGTCACGACAAGGTCGATCTCGCGCTGCGCGGCGGCCTTGCGGATCTTCAGGCCCTCGCGGAACGCCGCGAGCCGCCAGGCGGCTTCCGGGTCCCTGCGGGCGAGCGCCAGTTCCGCCTCGCCCTCCGCCGTCAGCACCACCAGCTTGAGTTCGGCGCGGTTGCGCCGCTCCACCACGTCGGCGAGCCGCGTCTGCAGCAGCTCCAGCTCGAAATTGGAGAGCTTGATCAGCTGATCGGCCCACCTCATCGGCCGACCCCTTCCAGGACGCCGTCGAGCCGGTCAAAGGCGTCGGGCAGGCTCGTGTAGTCGTCCTTGTCCTGCGACAGGAACCCTTCGAGCCCCGGGTTGAGCGCGATGGCGCGGTCGACCTGCGCATCGGCGCCGGCGCGGTAGGCGCCGATCCGGATCAGCTCTTCCATGTTGGCGTAGGCGGCGAGGCTGGCGCGCGCCTGCGCCACGGTCTCGCGTTCCAGCGGCGTCTGGCAGCCGGGCATGGTGCGGCTGATCGACTTCAGGACGTTGATGGCCGGGAAACGGCCGCGCTCGGCGATGGCGCGTTCCATGACGATGTGGCCGTCGAGGATGCCGCGCACGGCGTCGGCGATCGGCTCGTTGTGGTCATCGCCGTCGACGAGGACGGTGAAGAGGCCGGTGATCGGGCCGGCGACCGCGCCGTCGGGCCGCACCGGCCCCGGACCGGCGCGCTCCAGCAGCTTCGGCAGCTCGGAGAAGACTGTCGGCGTATAGCCCTTGGTGGTCGGCGGCTCGCCGGCGGCCAGGCCGATCTCGCGCTGGGCCATGGCGAAGCGAGTGACGCTGTCCATCAGGCACAGCACCTCAAGATCCTGGTCGCGCAGGTACTCGGCGATGGCGAGGGTCATGTAGGCGGCCTGGCGGCGCTTGAGCGCCGGCTCGTCGGAGGTGGAGACCACCACGATGGCGCGCGTCAGGCCTTCCGGCCCCAACGTCTCCTCGATGAACTCGCGCACCTCGCGGCCCCGCTCGCCGATCAGGCCGACCACCACCGCGTCGCAGGCGGCATGGCGCGCCAGCATCGAGAGCAAGACCGACTTGCCGACGCCGGAGCCGGCGAAGACGCCCAGGCGCTGACCGCGGCAGCAGGTGGTGAAGACGTCCATGGCGCGGACGCCGAGCTCCAGCCGCTCGCCGACACGGCCGCGCGAATGGGCGGGCGGCGGCGCGGCGCGCAGCGGATAGGCGGCGAGCCCCTGGCGCAGCGGCCCCTTGCCGTCGATCGGCTCGCCGAAAGCGTCGATGATCCTGCCGAGCCAGGACCGCGTCGGCCGCACCACCGCGCCCTCGGGCCGGATGCGGATTTCGGCGCCGGGCGCGACGCCTTCCAGCGGGCCGAAGGGCATCAGGAGGGCGCGGGTCTCGCGGAAGCCGACCACCTCGGCCTCCAGCGGCGGCGCGCCTCGGCGCGTCACCTCGGCGCGGGCGCCGATCGAGAGCCGGGTCAGGCCGCCGCGCGCTTCGATCAGCAGGCCGTTGACGGCCGCCACGCGGCCGGAGACCACGAGAGGATCGACACGCTCGACGGCGGCGATGAGGTTACGCAAAGGCACTCCCGCGGCCCTGGAAATCAGAGGCCGATGGTCGCCCGCACCGCCTTAAGCATTGGATAACCGCGGGGCGGTTGTGCGCCTTCCAGCGCCGAATTCGCGCGGGTCGGCCGATGCGTCGGCTAGACCCGTTCGAGCCGCATCCGCATCCCGCCGACCGGCCGCAGCGTGACCCGGTGTTGCAGTTCGACCGTCTGCCCCGGCGCGAGCCGCGGGCGGTAGCGCTGAGCGACACGAGCAAGCACGAGCATGATCTCGGTCAGCGCCAGCTGCGCCCCGATGCAGGTGCGCGGGCCGGCGCCGAACGGGATGTAGGCCAGGCGAGGCCGCGCACCGGCCGTTTCGCCCAGAAAGCGCTCCGGATCGAAGCGCTCCGGGTCGTCCCAGAGCCCGCGATGGCGATGCAAGATCCAGGGCGTGACGGCGACCATGGCGCCGCGCGGAATGCGCACGCCGGCGACCACGTCAGCTTTCGCCGCCCGCCGCGCCAGCAGGTTCGGGACCGGCGGATAGAGGCGCATCACTTCCTGGACGAGGGCGCGCGTGAAGACCAGGCGCGGCAGATCCGACGCCACCGGCGTACGGCCGTTCAGCAGCGCGTCCAGCTCGGCGTGAAGCCGCGCCTCCGCCTCGGGCCGCTGGCTCAGCACATACCAGATCCAGGTCAGGGCGACGGCCGTGGTCTCGTGACCGGCGAGGAACATCGTCACCACCTCGTCGCGCACCTCGCGGGCGGTCAGGCGCGCGCCGCCAGCGGCGTCGCGGGTGGCGACAAGTCGGGTCAGCAGATCCTGGGGCGCGTCGGCGCCGGCGGCCTCGCGCTCGGCGATCAGCCGGTGGGCGGCCGCATCAAGTTCGCTGAACACCTCGGCCATCCGCCGTTCGTTCGCCCCGCGCCGCAGACGGCCGATGAGTGGCAGCAGATCGAGGAAGTTGGGTCGGATCGAGAGCGCGGTTCGCATCGCGCGGCCCGCGATGTCGATCATCGCATCGCCGTCGCTGGAGAATAGCGTGCTCGAAACGACCTGAAGCGTCAGGCCGAGCATCTCGTCGGCGATATCGACCTCGGCGTCGGGCGCGAGACGGTCCCAGCGACACAGAAGCCGCTCGGCGGCGGCCAGGATGGCGGGGCCATAGGTCGCCACCGTCCGGGGCTCGAACGCCGGCGACATGATCCGCCGATGCGCGCGCCAGGTTTCGCCCTCGCTGGACAGCAGCCCGTCGCCGAAGACGAGACGCGTCATGGTCAGATGGATCGCGTGCTTGGGGTAGTCCTCGGCGCCGTCGAGCAGCACGCGCCGCACGCCCTCCGGGTCGCTGACGATGAACAGCGGGCCGAACCAGGTCGGCATCACATGCACCGGCGTCTCATAGGCCGAGGCCGGGATCGCATCGATCCAGTTGCGCCACATGGCCGCGCGGCGCGCCGGCCCGCTGAGCGGCTTCACGGGCGTCGGCGACGTCGCCAGCGGCGCCTCGATCGTCGACATCGCACCCATGCCCGCCTCCCGGATAATATGCGATCTGTATATTATGCAGCCTGTATATTCAAGCCGTGACCAGCTCGATTCGACCTCGTGGCGACAAGCGCCAGCGGACTCGCCAGACGCTGATCGAAACCACGCTCGCCGTCGTGGCCGAGAAAGGTTTCGCCGCCGCCAGCCTGGAGGAGATCGCCCGGCGCGCCGGCATGAGCCGCGGGGCGATCTATTCCAACTTCGCCGACCGCGAGGCGTTGCTCACGGCGGCGGTGACAACCCAGGGCATGACCCTCGACCGCGATTTCAGCCGTCCCCTGCCCCTGAAGCAGCAGCTGCGGCGCTTCGCCGACAATCTGTGGACCCAGTTGCCCACCGCCGCCGGCACGGGGCAGATCGTCATCGACTATCAGCTCTATGCGATGACCCAGCCCGAGCTGCGCGAGAGCATGGCGCGGATGTACGAGCAGAGCTTCGCGGTCATCGCGGCGCAGTTCGAAGCCCAGTACGGCGCCCGCCTCGCCGGCCGCGCCCATACCCTGGCGCTGGCGGTGCAGGCGCTCGCCATGGGCTTCGTCTGGCAGTTCATGCTGACGCCCAGGGAAGTCAGCCACGCGGCGATCCAGGACGCCTTCGAGGCGCTGGCGGACGGAATGGAGCAAGGCGCGTGATCACGCTTTGGAGCCGGCCGAACTCGATCAATGTGCAGAAGGTGCTCTGGACCCTCGGCGAGCTCAGGCCATCCGCGCGCTCGACGCCCGGCTCGCGCCGCGGTTGTTTGTCGCGGGCGAGGCTTTCTCCATGGCCGACATCCCGGCGGCGAGGCTGATGTACCGTTATTTCGAGATGGAGATCGACCGGCCGCCGGCGCCGGCGGCCCAGGCCTGGCGCGGCCGCCTCGCCGAGCGCGCGCCCTATGCGGCGCACGTCATGCGGCCATTTGGCGAACTCCTTGGCCGGTTGGCGTACCGACATAATTTCGATTCACGAAAGAGTCATCGCGTCCGCGACGATGCGCCCGACCCGCGCGCTTGCTCACGATTCGCAAATCAGCTTAACGATTCGGTCCGACGGAGTTTCACCATTAACCTGTCTTAAATTAACTCGTCGGTAAGGTGGCCAACGAGCATTGGGGCAGATTCGAACCATTGACGTAGAGCTTCCGCTAGATGAGCGGGGAGGGGTAGATGCGGGTTCTGTTGATCGAAGACGATAGCGCTACGGCGCAAGGCATCGAGTTGATGCTTAAGTCGGAAGGTTTCAACGTCTACACCACCGATCTGGGGGAGGAAGGCATCGATCTTGGCAAGATCTATGACTACGACCTGATCCTCCTGGATCTGAACCTCCCGGACATGAGCGGCAGCGAGGTGTTGCGCACCCTGCGGGTCGGCAAGGTCAACACGCCGATCATGATCCTGTCCGGAACCAGCGAAATCGACACCAAGGTGAAGACGCTGGGCGGCGGCGCCGACGACTACATGACCAAGCCGTTCCACAAGGAAGAGCTGGTCGCCCGCATTCATGCCGTGGTGCGCCGCTCCAAGGGCCACGCCCAGTCGGTGATCCGCACCGGCGACATCACCGTCAATCTCGACGCCAAGACGGTGGAGGTGAACGGCATCCGCGTGCACCTGACCGGCAAGGAATATC
>Ga0302314_10006769_pt1 | contig 20689 bp, 16 predicted proteins | sample III_Palsa_N2_3_FD_200533 | JGI IMG/M metagenome (GOLD analysis project Ga0302314, IMG submission 200533) | Peat permafrost microbial communities from Stordalen Mire near Abisko, Sweden - III_Palsa_N2_3 | ecosystem: Environmental > Terrestrial > Soil > Palsa > Peat permafrost | place: Sweden... | reverse complement strand
ACGCTAAATCCTCCAGGATCCGGTGCAACCACACCCTGGACAGCCCTGTCCTTCCGGTCGGCCTATCCTTGGTTATGGTGCCTGCGGTCGGGAGTCCCGGATGAATGTCATCGAAATCAGCAGTTCAGCGATCCGCCTGGTGCGGGAACGCGATGGACGCCTCCTCGGCATGGACAGTTGGCCCATTCCGCCCGGGGCGGACCCCCTGGTGGCCCTGTCCGCCGCACCGCTGCCCAATCCGCTCGGCCGGGTCGCGGTGCTCATGCACCACGACGACATGCTGATCCGCAGCCTGCTGCAGCCCGCTGCCGATCACGAACGCCTCAATCGTCTCGTTCGCTTCGAACTAGCCAGCATGGCCGGCGAGACCGGGGAGGCGACCGCCATCTCCTGGCACGCCGTCAACGTTTCGCTGGGCGATGGCGCCGAGCTGCGCGTCCTGGCACTGCTCGCCAAGCCCGCCCTGCTGACCCGCCTGCGCGACTGCCTGGCGGTGCATGGCGGCAAGCTGGTCTCGCTGATCCCGCCCTCACTGGGCCTGTACCGGGCCTGGCATGCACAGTACCCCGATGAGCAGGGCCAGGTCGCCATCGCCGACATCGGCGGCAACCGCGTGCACATCGTCCTGGTACAGAATGGCGAGATGATCTTCCTGCGCACCCAGACGCCCGGCATGGACGAGCTGGTCAAGGCCGTCGCCGAGAGCCGCGGCCTGCCCGAGAGCGAGGCCAGCAAGCTGGTCGCCCGGCTCGGCAAGGGCGCGCCCGGGGATCTGCACCAGCTGATCGCCAAGCATGCCGGCGGCATGGCCGCCGGCATCACCGCCGCGGTGCGCTTCGCCAAATCCCAGCTCAAGCTCGACAAGTTCGAGATCACCAAGCTCTACATCGCCGGCGCCGGCGCCCAGGTCTTCGGCTTCAGCGAGGCGCTGCAGGAGCGCCTCGCGGTGCCGATCATCATCATCAATCCCTTCTCGGGCGTGCTCACCGCCCTGGCCACCGACGAGCTCGACCGGCTCGCGACCCTGCCCAGCCCATGGACCAATGCCATCGGCGGCGCGCTGGCCAAGAGCTTCGAGCTCGACGCGCTGCAGGACGAGCGTTCGCGCAAGGTCCAGTTCTGGCGCACCGACGGCATCCTGCGCGTCGCCTGCGCGGTGGTGCTGGTGCTCGGGCTGATCGCCATCGCCCATCGCGAGCTCGACATCCTCAACGCCTCGCATGCGGTCACCAGTCTCAGCGGCGAGAAGCATGATGGCCTGGTGCCAAGCGCGCTGGCCGAGCACGAGAAGCTCGCGCAGCTGGTGGCCGCGCGCCAGACCGCCGCGGTGAAGCTGGCCTGGCTTGATGCCCAGCGCCGGCCCGGTCGCATCGCGGTCGAGCTGCTCGGTGCGATCGCCGCCCAGCAGGATCCGCAGACCTGTCCGGTGGTCCTGACCACCTACCACCTCGATCGCACCGATACGGGGGTCAAGGTCTCGATCGAAGGCTACGCCAAATCGAGCGGCTCGAAGAGCACGGCGGTCGTGCTCCAGGAGTTCGAGGATGGCCTGCGCCACCGCTACCCGCCGATCACCGAGATGGTTGCGCGCACCAAGCCGGTGGCGCTCGACAACCAGCCGTTCGCCTACGACATCACGCTTCCGGACGGCACCCCCGGCAATTGACGCGCGGCGCGCGCCGGGAGCCGACAGGCGCTCCTGGCATCCGCTTGGCCTGGACTAGCATGTTCGGTGCCATGTCGGCCAATGACACGTCGCTGCCCCCGCTCACCGAGCTCCACCGCGACATCATCGCGGCGTTGCCGGCGGAGATCAGTGAGGTGCTCATGCCGATCGTGCGCCTGCGCCCGGCCGCCGGGCGGCTGATCGCGATCTTCCCCAACCAGATCTGGCTGGATGTCTTCCGCGAGCATGCGGTCAAGGCCATCGAGCCGCTGTTGCGCGCACGCGGGTTGCAGCTGCATACCGTCTGCCGGCAGCAGGCCACGACGCGCGCGGTCGGCGAGGCGCACGTCTTCGAGTCGTTCCTGCCCGATCCCGGCAACGAGCTGGCGCTGGCCGCGTGCCGCCGCGCGGTGGCTGCCCCCGGGCTTGAGCACAACCCGCTCTACCTGCATGGTCCCGAAGGCTGCGGCAAGAGCCACCTGCTCGCGGCGATCGCCGCCGAGTACCGCCTGGCAGTCGGCGACGAGGGCGTGCTCGAGCTCAACGGTCCGGATTTCGTGGCGCGCGATGCGCACGACCTGGCCGACCGCGGCGGCAGCGGACTGCGCGCCAAGGTCGAGGAGGCGGCCGCGATCCTCTTCGACCAGGTCGAGGCCCTGGCCAGCCGCCAGCTCGCGCAGGAGGAGCTCTTCCATCTCATCAACGCCTGCCTCGACCGTGGCCAGCAGCTGGTCTTCGCCGGGCGCGCCCCCTCGCGCAAGCTGGTCGGCATCGAGGACCGCCTCGCCACGCGCCTGTCCTGGGGCTTGGCGGTGGGCATCGAGACGCCGCACACCGAGACGCGCTGCGCGCTGCTGCGTCGGCTTTCCGGCCCGGCCGCGGACGGCATCGAGGCTGCGGAGCTGGCGAGCATGGTCGACACCTTCGCGCCCGACATGCACCAGGTGGTGCGCCTGGCGGAGCGGCTGATCGAGGGCGAGCGGCCCGGCCGCAGCGATGACGTGGCGAGCTTCGACCGCATCCTGCAGGTGATCGCCGACCGCTACGACATCCGCCCGGGCGATATCGCCGGCAAGCGCCGGCACCGCCAGATCGCCCATGCCCGGCAGATGGCCCTGCTCATGGGCCGGCGCCTGACTGGGCACAGCCTGGTGGCCCTGGGCGGCATGGTCGGCGGCCGCGACCACTCGACGGTGCTCTACGGCATCCGCCAGGCGGAGAGCCGCCTCAAGGATGATCCGCAGCTGGCACGCGACCTTTCCGAGATGACCCAGCAGGTCCTGGCCAAGCCGGCCACGGCCAAGAACGCCACCTGACCATGGACCGGATGCGCAGTGCCTGGTCAATGTGGCATGAAAGCACGGAAAATCGTGGCTTTTCGCCGACGCGCAGCTACGGCTATGGGGTCATGATGGCGCGCGTGCTGACATTGCTGGGCATTCTTGGGCTGGCGCTCGCGCCGCTGCTGCCGGGTCAGCAGCTGTTCCGCTGCGCCATGGACGGACGCGTGCACACCAGCTGCTGCTGCCCGATGATGCCGGCCCCGGCCCCTGGCCATGACCAGGGTCAGAAACCGGACGGCTGCTGCACCGTCATCACCGTGCATGTCCACTTGGCGGCCGCGACGGCGCCACCGACAATCCCGATCACCCAGCAGCTGTGCGTAGATTTGCATCTCGACACGCCGCACCTCGACCACGTGCTGTGCTGGATGCCCCGCGCGCGCTGCGCCCCGGCGCCTGAGCCGCCCTGGCCTTCCGGCCGCTTGTTCGTGCGCCACTGCGCCCTCCTGATGTGAGCCGCTGGCCGACGCAGACGTCGGTCGGCGGTCGCCAGTCGCTACGCTGATGCCCCTGTGGCCCAGGGCTCCTGTTGGGAGCCGGGTCCGCGAGGCGCAGCATGCCTCATGCCTCCGATCGACGTCGAACTGCCGGCCCTGCCGCCCTGCTCACCCGTCGTGGAGGCTCTGTGCATCACCTCGCCTTGGTATCGAACCGCCCTGCCGTTCTCAGACGGCCGGCGCCCCATGACTGCGCGCCAGGTCTTCGCCGTGGCAGCATGGGTGCGCCGCGCACCGCACGGCGCGGCTGGGGAGGGGCCCTGGTGGTGGTGGCCGGCGGCGTGCTGCTGGCGACCGGCTGCTCCTCGTCCCGATCCTCAGGTGATGCGGGGCCGGCCGCACCCGCCCCGGCAGAGTCATCGCGCATGGTGGTCGACCACGCCGACGAGGCCCTGCCGCTGGACCATCCCATGAATGAGAGCGCGCTGGTGGCCCTGGTCCTGGCGCGCAACCCCACCCTGCTGGCGATGCGCGCAGCATGGCGGCAGGCCCAGGCGCGCGCGCCACAGGACGCAGCGGTGCCGGAACCCACGCTCAGCTATGGGCTCGCCCCGGCATCCCTGGGCGAGTCGCTGCCTGGCCAGAGCATCACCCTGACCGAGCCGCTGCCCTGGCCGCAGCGCCTGTCGCAGCGTTCCGACATCGCCGAGGCCGGGGCCGATGCGGCCCAGGCCGATCTCACCACCAGCCGCCTGCAGCTGGTCGCCGACGCGAAGCAGGCCTTCGCCGAATACTGGCTGGCGGATGGCCAACTGCGCGTCAATGCGCAGCTGCGAGCGGTGGTCGCGCAGATGGATGCGGTGCAGACCACGGCCTATGGCGCCGGCCAGGGCTCGCGCATCACCGCGCTGGAGAGCGAGGCGGCGCTCAACGAGCTGGACCACCACGCGATCATGTTCGTCCATGAGCGTGCGCTGGCCACCGCGCGGCTGAACTACCTGCTGCACCAGCGCAGCGACCACCCCCTGCCACCGCCGCCGGCGGCGTTGCCCGAGCCCATGCCGGTAGCCGATGCCCGGCAGCTGACCACCCTCGCCCTGGCGCAGCGCAGCGACCTGCTCGCGGCGCAGGCGCGCGTGCGCCAGGCCGATGCCCGCTCGGGGCTGGTCGGCCTCCAGGATCTGCCGGAGGTCAGCCTCTCGGTCGGCTACGATACGATGTGGAACGATCCCAATATGCGCCTGATGGTCGGCGTCGAAGTGGCCCTGCCACTGAACCGCGATGCGCGCGGCGCGGCCCGCGACGAAGCCCAGGCCGGATCCGACCAGGCCCGTGCGCAGCTGCAGGCCCTGTCCGACCGCGTGCAGTACGAGGTCCAGGAGCGCAGCGAGCACGTCCTGGAGAGCCTGCACATCCTGCACCTGCTGCATGACCGCAGCATTCCCACCGCACAGGCGATCCTCGCCACGGCCCAAAGCGGGGCCGCCAGCGGCAACGATGCCACGGTGGCGGTCCTGGACGCGCGGCGGCAGTTGATCGCCGTGCAATGGGAGTACCAGCAGGCCGTGGCTGACTGCCATGAGCACCTCGCAGACCTCGAACGCGTCGTCGGCGGTCCGCTGCCGGCTCCCACCCCCGCCCAGGAGACACCATGATGCGACGCCGACTGCCCCTGCTGCTCGCCATCGTGTTGATTCTGATCGTGCTGCTCGGACATGGTCCGATCCTGCGCTGGTTCCTGCTTGCCCCGCCCGGTGGCAACGCGCGCAGCCAGGATCACGCCCATGCGCCGCCGGCCATGTCGGCCGGACCGTTCATGCTCGGCCTCACGACTGCGGCCGATCAGCTCCAGCCCGGTGACAACCGTTTGCTTGCCACCATCACGGAGCAGGGCCATGTGCTGGCGGACGCGCAGGTCACCGCCCAGGCCAGCATGCCGGCGATGGGCGCCATGCCCGAGATGCGCTCCTCCGCGAGCCTCGCGCCCGGCGAACCCGGCGAGTACGCCGGAACGCTGAACCTGGCGATGCCCGGCACCTGGACGCTGCACATCGAGATCCGCTCAGCTGATGGCCAAAGCGCCGATGCCACCCTCGAGGCCGCGACCGGCGCGGCGTTGGTCGTCACGGCCAGCGCGGATAACGCGGATAAGGGGCCTAGCGCCGCAGGTACGGCGGGTGCGGGAAAAGCGGGAAATGGTGGAAAGCCAGGTGGTGCGATCGCGTATTACACCTGCTCGATGCATCCCTCGGTGCACGCGGATGCGCCCGGCTCCTGCCCGATCTGCGGCATGACCCTGACTCCCGTCACCAGCCAGGAGGTGCACAGCGGGACCATCGTCGCCGATGCCCAGCGCCAACAGCTGATCGGTGTCATGACCGCCCCGGCCAGGCGCCTGCAGACCGCACTCGATATCCGCGCCGCCGGAGAAGTGACCTACGCGGAACCCCGTCTGCATGATCTCACCTTGCGCTTTCCGGGCTGGATCGGGGAGCTTGACGCCAATGCCCTGGGCATGGAGGTCACCGCGGGACAGCGGCTCTTTACGCTCTACAGCCCGGACCTCCTCACCGCCGAGAACGAGCTCCTCCAGGGGCGCGACTCCGGGACAGATGGGGCGCCGCTGCAAAGCGCCACGCGCGCGCGCCTCGCGCTGTGGGGGATGACGCCCGCGCAGATAGCCGAGCTCGAGCGGCGCGGCACCGCCCAGTCCTATGTGCCGATCCTCGCCCCGGTCTCGGGTGCGGTGATCGCCAAGGCGGTGGTCGCCGGTGGGGCGGTGGCCGCCGGGACGACGGTGCTGCGCATTGCGGATCTCTCCGAAGTGTGGATCGAGGCCTCGCTCTACGAATATGAACAAGCCCCGGTCACTGTCGGCACGCCGGTCACGATCACCGTCGACGCCTATCCCGGGGTGCGCTGGAGCGGCACGGTCGGCTTCATCGACCCGACCCTCGATGACCAGACCCGCACGACCCGGGCGCGGATCATCATCGCCAACGAGGATCACCGGCTCAAGCCCGGGATGTACGCCACCGCGCAGGTGCATGTCAGCCTCGGGGAGCGGCTGGTGGTGCCGGAGGATGCGGTGATCCATGCGGGTGCGACCGCCCTGGTGTTCATCGACCTGGGCGGTGGGACGTTCAAGCCGCAGCATGTCACAACCGGCATCGCGACCGCGGATGGCATCGAGATCCTCAGCGGGGTTGCGCCCGGGGATCTGGTCGTCACCCGCGCGACCTTCCTGCTCGCGGCCGAATCGCGACTGAAGTCGGCGGCCGCGTCATGGTAGTCCCGGGCGAGACGGGCGGTGAGGCCCCGCCACCGGCGCAGCCGGCCACCCTGGGACTGATCGCCCGGGTGATAGCCGGCAGCGCGCGCCACCGCGTCCTGACCCTCATCGGGGTGGCGGCCCTGGCCCTGTGGGGCCTGTATGCGGTGCGCCAGGTCCCGGTCGACGCCATCCCGGACCTGAGCGATGTGCAGGTCATCGTCTATACCGACTGGCAGGGGCGCAGCCCGACCCTGGTCGAGGACCAGATCACCTACCCGATCGTCACCAGCCTGGAATCCGCGCCGAAGGTGCGCTACGTACGTGGGCAGAGCCTGTTCGGACAGTCGTTCGTCAATGTCATCTTCGAGGAGGGCACCGACCTCTACTGGGCGCGCAGCCGCGTCCTGGAATACCTGAGCGCCGCGCAGGGCCAGCTCCCGGCCGGGGTCAGCCCGCACCTCGGACCCGACGCCACCGGCGTCGGCTGGGTGTATGAATACGCCCTGGTCGATACCAGTGGCGCACACGACCTCAGTGACCTGCGCACCATCCAGGACTACTCGCTGCGTTATGCCCTGGCCTCGGTGCCGGGGGTAGCGGAGGTCGCCTCGCTCGGCGGACGCATCCGCCAGTACCAGATCACCGTCGATCCGGTCAAGCTGACGGCCTTCGGCATCTCCGTCGCGGACGTCGTCACCGCGGTGCAGGCCTCCAACCAGGATGTCGGCGGCGGCACGGTGGAGGTGGCGGGCTTCCAGCAGATCGTGCGCGGGCGTGGCTACGTCCAGTCGCCGGCCGACCTCGAGTCGATCCCGCTGCGCCTCGGTGCCGGCGGCGTGCCGGTGCGGGTGCGGGATGTCGGCACCGTGGCGCTGGGACCTGACTGGGACCGCGGCATCGGGGAGCTCAATGGCACGAGCGAGACGGTCGGCGGCATCGTCATTATGCGTTCCGGCGAGGATGCGCTGCGCGTGATCGATGCCGCCAAGGCGCGTCTCGAGAGCCTGAAGGCCTCGCTCCCGCCGGGGGTGTCGATTGTCCCGGTCTACGACCGCTCCGACCTGATCCGGCGCGCGGTCCATACCCTCTCCCGCACGCTCATCGAGGAGCTGGTGGTGGTGAGCCTGGTGATCATGGCCTTCCTGTTGCACCTGCGCTCGGCCCTGGTGCCGATCATCGCGCTGCCCATCGCCGTGCTCCTGGCCTTCATCCCGATGATGCAGAGCCATCTCACCGCCAACATCATGTCGCTGGGCGGGATCGCGGTGGCGATCGGTGCGATGGTCGACGCCTCGATCATCATGATCGAGAACATCCACCGGCGGCTTGCCGAGGAGCAGTCCGCCGGACGGGGCCATGACCGCCTGGGCGTCATGATCAAGGCCATGCAGGAGGTCGGCCCGAGCCTGTTCTTCGCGCTGATGGTGATCACCATCTCCTTCCTCCCGGTCTTCACCCTGGAAGGCACCGAGGGCCGGCTGTTCAAGCCGCTGGCCTTCACCAAGACCTACTCCATGGGCTTCGCCGCCCTGCTGGCGATCACCCTGATCCCGGCCCTGGCGACGCTGCTGATCCGCGGGCGGATGCGCTCCGAGCAGGCCAATCCGCTCAACCGCTGGCTGGTCGCCGGCTACGAGCCGGTGGTGCGGGCCGTGGTTCGCCATCCCTACCTGGTGATGGGGGCGGCGCTGGCGTGCATGGTGCTCACCGTGCCGGCCTTCCTGAGGCTGGAGAGCGAGTTCATGCCGCCGCTCAACGAGGGCAGCATCCTCTACATGCCGACCGCCATGCCCGGCATCTCCATCTCCAGCGCGGAATCGGTCCTGCAGTCGATGGATCGGCAGATCAAGAGCTTCCCCGAGGTCGCCTCGGTGTTCGGCAAGATGGGCAGCGCTTCGTCGGCCACCGATCCCGCGCCGCTGTCGATGGTCGAGACGGTGATCCGCCTCAAGCCGGAATCCGAATGGCCGCCTGGCATGACCCAGGAGGCCCTGATCCAGTCCATGGATCGCAAACTGCAATATCCCGGCATGCCGAACATCTGGTGGATGCCGATCCAGACGCGTACCGAGATGCTCGCCACCGGCATCCGCAGCGCGCTGGGCATCAAGCTCTTCGGTCCCACCCAGGATGCCATCGAGCAGGCCGGGACCGCGATCGAACGCGCCCTGCTGGCCGATCCGCGCACCCACACGGCGACGCGCAGCGCCTTCGCCGAACGCCTCGGCGGCGGCTACTACCTCGATTTCACCGTGAAGCGCGAGGAGGCCTCGCGCTACGGGCTGACCGTGCAGGACGTCCAGCAGGTGATCCAAAGCGCGGTTGGCGGCGAGACCATCTCGCAGACCGTCGAGGGCCGGGCGCGCTTCCCGATCAGCGTGCGCTACGGCCGGGACTTCCGCAGCGACCAGCAGGCCCTGCAGCGGGTCCTGGTGACCACCAGGACCGGGGCGCAGATCCCGCTCGCCCAGGTCGCCGACATCAATTTCACCCTGGGACCGGACATGGTGCGCAGCGAGAGCGGCCAGCTCGAGGGTTTCGTCTTCATCGATGTCGCCGGAGAGGGCATCCCCGACTACGTCGCCATCGCCGACAAGGTGATCACGCAGACCATCGCCTTCCCGCCCGGGGTGCGCATGGAGTGGACCGGGCAGTACGAGCATTTCGAACATGCCAAGGCGCGGCTGCGGATCGTCGTGCCGCTGACCTTGTTCATCGTCATCATGCTGCTGTACTTCAATACCCGCTCGGCGGTCGAGACGGCCATCGTCATGCTCGCTGTCCCCTTCTCGCTGATCGGCGCGGTGTGGCTCTTGTACCTGCTCAGCTACAAGGTCAGCGTCGCGGTGTGGGTGGGACTGATCGCCCTCGCCGGGCTGGATGCCGAGACGGGGGTGGTGATGCTGCTCTACCTGATGATCAGCTACCGCCGGCACGAGGCGGCGGGACTCCTCACCAGCGCGCGCGACCTCGAAAACGCCATCGTCGAGGGCACGGCACGGCGCATCCGGCCGAAATTGATGACGGTGATGACGCTGGTGATCGGCTTGGCACCGGTGATGTGGAGCATGGGCACCGGGGCGGATGTGATGAAGCGCATCGCCGCACCGATGGTCGGCGGCATCGTGACCTCGTTCCTGCTCGAGCTGACCGTCTACCCGGCGGTCTTCGCCATCTGGAAACGACGCGGTATTGCGCCCACCCGCGGCCTGGAAACCGCCACGGTGAGCGCACCCCTGGAACCACCGCCACCCGTCTGAGCGATGGTGGAGAGCCCACACGCCATCTCCGGTGTGCTGCCCGTTTGGGGGCTCTGCGAGTGCGGTCGACCTGGTGGTCGAAAGTCGCGCAAAGTTGTCATTTTCCGACATGCGCCGCTCACCAGCTGGTGCAACAGGTGCACGCCTCGCGCGCAGAACACCTGCATCAGGTATGATGTATGCCAATACCAATGCGCTCGTCAGGATTCATACGGTAATCTCCAGTCACTCAGCGGGGGCATCCATGGATTCCGAACAACTTCTGCATCACCTGCTGCGCAGCAACGCCCTGCTCCACGCCGAGATCCAGCACCTCCATCGGCGCCTCGATGCGGCCGGATTCCCGCGCGAATCGGCGACCGCCACCGACAATGATGAGACGCGGGCCTCGCGCATCGTGCCCTCGATGGCCGGAGCCGCGCCGCCCGCGGCTACGCGCTAACGCGCGACTAGCGCGCCTGGGACCCGGGCATGGTGCGCAGCCGCTCGCCCAGCGCCCGCGCGGTCGGGATCTCCGAGAACAGGAAGCCGTGACTGACGAAAGCCGGATGGAGGGCCAGTTCCTTGCCGCGCGGCGACTTGGCCAGGGCACGGTCCATGCCGATCAGAAGTCCCGGCAGCTGGCCCTCGGCTACCTGCCCGAGCCGCCGCTCCAGGGCGTGCACGTGCCAGCGGTGGAAGAGCTCGACCGCCTGGATCCGGCCATCACCGCCATGACGCAGCTGCAGATCCGGCACCACCACTTCACCGCTGCGCAGGCTGATCAGCGCGGGGTCCTCGCAGGTCCATGGCGCGAGGCGTTCGCTGAGTCCCGCCGTGAGCTGGGCGAATTCCGGTGGCACATAACCGGGGTTGGCAACCGCGCGGACGAGCCCCGTGGCATCGCCAAGCTCCATGGTGCCGCGTCCCTGCCGCCGCGGCAGTTCAATCGCGCAGCGCGCCTGCCAGCGCGGCAGCGTCGCCAGCTCCGGCAGGAACAGCGCCAGCTGCAGGCCATAGCGGCTCGCCCCATCGAGGACGCTGGCCGGACCGGAGATCGACAGCGTCAGTCCGCCCTCGGGCTCCTGGCGAATCTCCGCCAGCAGGCGCCGCCAGCGCAGCGCCCGCAGGATCCGCCGCCGCACCGCGGTCTCCGCGCCGGTGATCGTCACCTGCAGTTCGGAGGCGCCCAGCAGCAGGCCCTGGCAGAGGCCGAGGTTGTAGTGCTCGATGAGGGTGCGCGGCGTGAAGCGCTCGCAGGCCTCGAGCACGGCGGCATCGGGCAGGTCGCTGTAGAGCCGCTCGCGCAGTGTTGCCAGGTCCAGCCCCAGCTCGGCGGCGACCGCCGCGCCATGCGCGTCGCCGTCGGCCAGGGGCCGGGCCAGCAGGCGCGTCGAGACGGCGAAGGCCTGGCTGCGCAGCGCGACGCTGTCGCCGGGCTCGCGGTAGGTCGCGGCGCTGTCTAGGATGTGGGACAAGCCGCGCGCCACGACCAGCGAGCGGGTCTGGTGCTGGAGCAGGACCAGTTGCTCGGCCACCTCGCGCCGGCGGCTGCCGATCATCTGCTGGTAGAAGTCGATCAGCTGCTGGCACAGCGTGATCTGCCCCGGGGTCATGCGCAGCAGCGTCGGCAAGACCTGCTCGCCGCTGACGCGCCAGCGCAGCAGGTCCCTAGTCAGCATCGTCGGCCCCCTGCTCCTCCCAGGACATCTCCTCATGGCCGAAGGCCGCATGGCGCTGGCGGCGTTCGGAGGTGTAGGCCTCGGCCGTGCCGCTGGAGACCATCTCGTAGAGCATCGCCATCTTGCCCGCCGCCGGACGCAGCAGGCGCCCCAGGCGCTGCACGTGCTCGCGCACGCTGCCCGAGCCGCTGACCACCACCCCGACCGCGGCCTCGGGCACGTCGATGCCCTCGTTGAGGATGCGGCTGGTGACCAGCACCGGCACCACGCCGCTGCGGAAGGCCGCGAGCATGGCCCCGCGCTCCGCGGGCTTGGTGTGGTGGGTGAGCACCGGCAGCACCAGGCTGCGGCCGATGGTGTAGGCGGTCTCATTGTCATCGGTGAAGATGATCGAGCGTTCGCCCGGATGTTCGCAGAGCACCCCCCACAGCGCGCGCAGCTTGGCACGCGAGGAGCGCGCCAGGCGGCGCTGCTCGCGGTAGGCGCGCATCGCCTGGCGGCCAGCCGGATCGCGGCTGGCCGCGGCGATGAAGTTCATCCAGCCGCTCGGCGCGCCGAAGTCGACGCCGCTCTTGCGGGCGAAGGCCAGGTACTCCTTGCGGTTCTTCTGATAGGACTCCTGCTCGTCGCTGTCGAGGCTGACCTCGATGACCTCGACCTGGTAGTTGGACAGGAAGTTGCCTTCCAGCTCATGGATGTGCGAGCGGTGGATCTCCGCACCGAGCAGCTCACTGAGCTTGTCGTGGCCCTGATCGAGGCGTTCCGGGGTCGCGGTCAGCCCGAGGCGGAAGGGCGCCACCGCGCACTCGGCGGCGAGCGCCGTGACCGGGGCCGGCAGGTGGTGGCACTCGTCGCAGATCAGGAAGCCGAAGCGGTCGCCGTAGAAGGGCATGAACATGGTCGCCGAGTCGTAAGTCGCCACGGTGATCGTCTCGAGGCGCTTCTCGCCCCCGCCATACTGCCCGATCGGGATCATCAGCCGGGCGCCGAGGTCGGCGACCCATTGCTGCACCAGGTCGATGGTGGGCGCGAGGATCAGGGTGGTGCGCGCGCAGGCCAGGATGGCGCGCAGCGCGACGTAGGACTTGCCGGCACCGGTCGGCAGCACGATCACGCCGCGCTTGCGCGCCGCCAGCCACGACGCCAGCGCCTGGCTCTGGTAGGGCCGCAGCGGCCGTGGATGGCGCTCATCCAGGGTCAGGACCTCGTAACGGCGCGCCAGGTCTTCATAGGGCAGCTTCGCGGCGTGCAGGCGGCGCAGGATCTCGGCGTAGTGCAGCGCCTTGGCGCGGTGGCAGCCGACACGCACGTCGCGGGCCATGAGGCTGCCGAGCAGGGCCTCATGGGCGTCCGCCCCCTCGAGCAGCAGCGTGCCATCGGCGAAGGAGATCCGGAGAGCGCTCACCGCCGCAGACTATGGTCGATTCCGGGTCGACCAAGGCGGCCCGACCGCGCACGGCCCGGCCCAGCCCTGGGCAGCGCCGCCAGCGCCGCTACGCTCCGCGCGATGCCCGCGATGACCGATCTCCTGGCGCGCTTCGGTTCGCCGCTCTACGTCTACGACCTCTCCCTGGTCAGGGAACGAGCCCGTTCACTGCTTGAGCACATCACCTATCGGCCCTTCCAGCCGCAGTACGCGCTCAAGGCCAACAGCTGCCCAGCGGTGGTCGCCACGATCCTCGGCCTCGGCTACGGCATCGACGCGGTCTCGCCCGGTGAAGTGGCGATGGCGCTGCGCCTGGGCCTGTCCCCCGGCAAGATCCTCTTCACCGAGAACAACATGACCGACCAGGAGATGGCCCAGGCCCTCGCCCAGGACGTGGTCATCAACTGCGGCAGTCTCGACCGCCTGCAGCGCCTCGGCGCCGCCGGCGCACGCAGCTGCGCGGTGCGCTTCAATCCGGACGTCGGCGCCGGCGCGCACGCCAAGATCTGCACTGGTGGACCGCTCTCGAAGTTCGGGATCAACTACCAGCAGGTCGATGAGGTCCTCGCCGTCGAGCGCTCCAGCGGCATGCAGGTGGTCGGCTGCCACATGCACATCGGCTCGGGGATCCTCGACGCCGAGGTCTATGTGCGCGCGATGAAGGTGCTGCTGAGTGTCGCGGTGCGGCTGCCGAACCTGCGCTGGATCAACTTCGGCGGCGGACTGGGCATCCCCTACAAGCCCACCGACCTGCCGCTGCCGCTGGATGCCTTCGGCCGCTCGGCCTCGGACCTGATGTCGGAATTCGCCGCCGCCTATGCCCATGCCCATCAGGGACGCCGCCTGGAGCTGCGTCTCGAGCCGGGGCGCTTCCTGGTCGCCGAGGCCGGCACGCTGCTGACCACCGTGACCAGCGTGAAGACCAATCCCGACTCGCTCGAGGACGGGGTGACCACACCCGGCCGGACCTTCGTCGGCTGCGATACCGGCTTCAACCATCTGGTCCGGCCCGCGATGTACGGGGCCTACCACCGCATCGAGAACCTCACCCGCCCCCAGGCGCCGAAGCGCACCGTCGACGTGGTCGGAAACATCTGCGAAAGCGGCGACATCTTCGCCAAGGACTACCATCTGCCCGAGGCCCGGCTCGGTGATTGCCTGGCGCTGCGCGATGCCGGGGCCTACGGCATGGCGATGGCGAGCACCTACAATCTGCGGCCGCTGCCCGCGGAAGTCGCCATCGACGGGGCCACCGTCACCCTGGTGCGCAAGCGCCAGGAGCTCGCCGAGCTGCTCGATGCGTGGGAGTGGGGCGCGCTTGCGGGCGGCGCGCCAGGCGCGACGGCCAGTACTGCCCGTGATGGGTAGCGCGATGCTGCACCCGGGCTAGGATGACCGGCCCACCGCCGCCGCTGCGCGGTCGAGCCAACGTGTTCGGAGACTAATGCTGATCGCCATCGCTTCCGACCACGCCGGCTTCGACTACAAGACCAAGATCATCGCCTGGCTGCAGAGCCATGACCACAAGGTGCGCGACTTCGGCACCTCGTCGGACGTGCCCTGCGACTATCCGCTCTTCATCCGTCCCGCCGCCGAGGCGGTCGCCAATGGCGACTGCGAACGCGGCATCGTGCTGGGCGGCTCCGGCAACGGCGAGAACATCGTCGCCAACCGCGTGAAGGGCGTGCGCTGCGCCTACTGCTTCAATACCGAGACCGCGCGTCTGGGCCGTGAGCACAACAACGCCAACTGCATCTCGATCGGGCAGCGCATGATCTCGATCGACACCGTCTATGCGATCCTCAAGGTCTTCATCGAGACGCCCTTCGCCGGCGAGCGCCATGCGCGGCGCATTGCCCTGATCGACGCCGTCTGAGCGCAGCCTTCGCAGCCTTCGCAACCTCCGCCGCCTCCACTCCCGGCCTCGCCTAGCGCGGACTGGGGCCGACCCGTTCGATCAGCGGATCCGGGATGCCGGCCTCGAGGAAGCCCTTGGCGCGCAGCACGCAGGCCGGGCACGTGCCGCACGGCGGGACCGCCCCCTGGTAGCAGGTGTGACTCCAGGCCATCAGCGGCAGCGCACCGATGTCGCGCGCCATGATGACGGTCTGCGCCTTGCTCAGATGCATCAGCGGCGTGTGGATGATGAAGGGCGCGTCCATGCCCTTGTTCAGGGCGAGCTGCAGCGCAGCCATGGTCTCGGCCCGGCAGTCGGGATAGCCGCTATAGTCGGTCTCGCACACCCCGGTGACCAGGTTCGCGGCGCGCACCTTCCAAGCGAAGGCCGCGGCCAGGGTCAGGAAGATCAGGTTGCGGCCCGGGACGAAGGTGTTGGGCAGCCCGGTCTCCGGGTCGATGCCATCCGCCACCGCCTGGCTGCCGGTCAGCGAGTTGCCGCCCAAAACCGCGAAGCTGTCGCAGGGCAGCACCGCATGCGCCACCCCGGCGCGTTCGGCGATCTCCTCGGCGGCTTTCAGCTCGATGCGGTGGCGCTGGCCGTAGTCGATGGCCAGGGTGCGGACGGTGGTGAAGGTGCGCTGCGCCCACACCAGGCAGGTGGTCGAATCCTGGCCGCCTGAAAGCAGCACCACCGCGGCCGAGGCATCGAGCTTCATGCCCGCGATGGTGTTGATCGCGCCGCCGCTTCAAGGCTGCGCTCGTGCTCAGCCCGGGCGTCGGCGGCTCAATGCCGATCGATGATTTCGTTATGCTCGTTCAAGACCAGCACCTTGGGATGGTGCCCGACCAGCTCGGCATCGGTATAGAAGGCGAAGCCGGCGACGATCACCCGGTCGCCGACGCCATTGAGATGGGCCGCGGCGCCATTGACGATGAACTCGCGGCTGCCGCGCGGCCCGTCGATCAGGTAAGTCTCGAGGCGGTTGCCGTTGACGAGATTCAGCAGCTGGATCTTCTGATGCACCAAAAGCCCGCAGCCCTCGATCAGGTCGAGGTCCACAGTCAGGCTGCCGGGATAGTCCAGGCGGCTGCCGGTCAGCTTCGCGCGATGCAATTTACCCTGCAGCATTTCCCTGAACATCATGGCCCCCGCACTGATTCTCAGTGGGATGGCGACGCAGCAAGCCCCGCTCGCCGCGCGCTCAGGGCCGCAGGTCGCTGCCGGTTTCCTGCGCGGTGAGCGGACGCACCCGCTCGATCAGCTCCAGGCCATGACCGGAGAGGGCGGTGATGTGCCGGTCGCTGCCGGTGATCAGGCGCATGCGCCTGACACCCAGGTGGTGCAGGATCTGCGCGCCGATGCCGTATTCGCGCGGATCCATGTTCAGGAGCGCGTCGGGGTTCTGGCGGTGGTCCTGACCGCCGAGGCGGATCAGGCTGCCGGGCAGGCCGCGTCCGAAGGCGTCGCGCATGTAGAGCATGATCCCGTCGGGGGCGTCGGCGATCTGCTGCAGGTAGGCACCGGCCGGCGGGCTGCCCGCGAGCTGGAAGACATCGCCCAGCACGGCCTCCTTCTGGACCCGCACCAGCACCGGCTCGTGGACCTGCCGTCCGGGCGCGAGGCGCGAGCCCGAGACCAGGGCCAGGTGGTGGTCGCCGGTGATGGTGCTGCGGTAGGTGAAGGCGCGCAGCGCCTTGCCCTGGTGCAGCAGCGCGGTCTCCGCGACCAGCTCGACCAGGGTCTCGCGCGCCTCGCGGTAGCCGATCAGCTCCGCGATCGAGGACAGCAAAAGGCCATGCTGCTTGGCGAACTCGACCAGGTCCGGCAGGCGCGCCATGGTGCCGTCCGGCTTCATGATCTCGCAGATCACCGCCGCCTCGGTCAAACCCGCCAGGCGGGCGAGGTCGACTGAGGCCTCCGAATGCCCAGCGCGCACCAGTACCCCGCCATCGCGCGCGCGCAGCGGGAAGATGTGTCCCGGCACGACGATGTCCTCGGGCTTGGCGTCGTCGCGGATCGCCACCCGGATGGTGCGCGCGCGATCGGCGGCGGAGATGCCGGTGGTGACCCCCTCGCGCGCCTCGATCGAGAGGGTGAAGGCGGTGGCCAGATGCGAACGGTTGTCGCGGCTCATCAGCGGCAGACCGAGACGGTCGAGGCGCTTGCCTTCCATCGCCAGGCAGATCAGCCCGCAGGCCTTGGTCGCCATGAAGGCGATCGAGCGGTTGTCGGCGAACTCGGCCGCCTGCACGATGTCGCCCTCGTTCTCGCGGTCCTCATCATCGACCAGGATCACCATCTCGCCGCGCTTCATGGCGCTGATCACGTCGTCAATGGGTGCGAAATCCATGCCGCCAGTGCACGGCAGCGGAATCCCGGTCAAGGTCATGCGCCCGTGGCTGCGACGATCAGCCGGTTGCGCCGGCAGCAGTGAAGTCATGGGTGACGCGCTGGATGCGCCCGTCGGCGAAGCCCTCGACCCAGTGGCCGCGCGTCAGGGGCCAATCGCCGACCAGGACCAGCTCGACGCCGCCGATGGTGCGGCTCCAGGATTCATGGATGTGGCCGGCGATGACCGCGTCGACGCCCCGTCCGACCGCCTCGACGCGGCGGCGGTCGATGAAGACGCGCCGTTTGGCGGCGCGTGGCGCGGGCGCGCGCTTCTTCTGGCGGCTCATGCCGCGCAACAGCCGCGCCACCAGGTCCTGGACCGGCGCGGGATGCAGGACCTGCCACTGGCGGTGCCAGAAGCTGCGCATCCAGGCCGCGAAGAAGTGGTAGGACGGATCGTGGCAGATGCGGTCGCCATGGATGATGCGCAGCCGCCGTGGGCCCAAGGCCAGGGTCAGGGACGGCCAGTGCATGTGGCAGCCGCTGGCGACCGCCAGCTGGCGGCCCGCGGTCAGCTCGCGGTTGCCGAGGATCAGATCCAGCCGCCAGCCGCGCGCGCGTAGCAGGCGCAGCCGCGCCAGCACCGGCTCGTAGCGCGCAAGCGAGCCGCCGCTGTCGAGCCAGTATTCGAACAGGTCGCCCAGCAGCACCAGGTGCGCCGGCGGCTGGCGTGCAAGGTGCTCGAGGAAGCGCACGAACGGCGCCTGTGCGCCCTCATCGCCACGCAGATGGACATCACCCGCGATATAAACGATGGGAAGCGCGGTGGCCATGCCGGTCCCATGATCGGCCCGTCCGGGCGGACACCAGGGCCACGGACGCGCCGGGCGCATTCGCGGCTTGTCCGACTCGACAACCGCCTAGGGTCCTGCGGCGGCACGCCGTCGCCCGGGGAGACTGCCCAAGCCATGCCCGCCTGCGCCCTGCTCCTGGCCTATGATGGCAGCGATTTCGTCGGCTGGTGGCGTCAGCCGGGCATGCGCACCGTGGCCGGGGCCCTGGATGAGGCCTTCGCGCGCATCGGTGAGCCGGGGGCGCATGCGCTCGGCGCCTCGCGCACCGACGCCGGGGTCCACGCCCGCGGCCAGGTGGCGGTGGTGACCCTCAATCGCGCCTGGCGTCCCCCGCACCTGCAGCGCGCCCTGGCGCCGCACCTGCCGCCGGACCTCTCCTGCCAGGGGGTCGCGAACGTCGCCGAGGGCTGGAACGCGACCCACGCCGCGCTGGGCAAGACCTATACCTACTGGATCGACAACGGCGCGATCAATGATCCCTTCGCCCGCCGTACCGCCTGGCGGCCGCCCTTCCGCCTCGATCTCGCCGCGCTCGCGGCGGTCGCGCAGCTGATCCCGGGACGACGCGACTGGTGCGCTTTTACGCGGCGTGGCGATGAGCGCGAGGACACGGTCCGCAGCATCACCGAGGTCACCTGGCAGTCTGAGGGCAGCTTCCTGGTCTGCTCGGTCAGTGGCGATGGCTTCATCTACCGCCTGGTCCGCAGCCTGGTCGGCGGCATGGTCGCGGTCGCCAACGAGACCTGCACTGCCGACCAGTTCCGGCGCGCGCTGGCCGGTGAGGATGGGCCGGCCTCGGCCCAGCAGGCCCCGGCGCGGGGCCTGTGCCTGGAGGAGGTGCGTTATGCGCCGGCTTTGGCCTGGGAGCTTTACGATCCGCGCAGCCCCAAGTCGTCGAGCGGCGACGCCGTCGCCGTGCCAACGCAGCACGACGCGCCGTGAACGTGCAGCGCCGCGGACGCGCCATGGTTGGTTCGCGCTGCTCTTGAGTGCCGCCGACGGCTGCCACAATGCGCGCACCTAGGGGAGGCCTGCTAAGGGCCTGAGATACCATCGCGGCACCTGCTGCAACATGGTGACCCTCGAACCTGAACCGGATCATGCCGGCGGAGGGAAGGTGCGCTCCACGCGCCTGCTCCCCTCCCCGAACGACCCGCTTCGAGACCATGATGCGCAAGCATCCGGAGAGCGCATGCGCACCTACCTCGAGACCCGCCGTACCCATCCCGTGGTCACGCAGATGCATTACGCCCGCAAGGGCGTGGTGACCGAGGAGATGCGCCGCGTCGCCGAGCGCGAGCAGCTTGATCCGCAGCTGGTGCGCGACGAGGTCGCGCGCGGCCGCATGGTGATCCCCGCCAACATCAACCACCGCGGGCTCGACCCGATGGCGATCGGCATCGCCTCGAGCTGCAAGATCAACGCCAACATCGGCAACTCGGCGGTCACCTCCGACGCCGCCACCGAGCTCGAGAAGCTGAATCTCGCCACCAAGTACGGCGCCGACACGGTCATGGACCTCTCCACCGGCGGCGGCATCGATCTGATCCGCGAGACGCTGATCGGCGCGGCCAGCGTGCCGCTCGGCACGGTGCCGATCTACCAGGCGGTGCAGCGCGTCGACAAGGTCACCGACCTGTCGATCCAGGGCATCCTCGAAGTCATCGAGCACCAGGCCAAACAGGGTGTCGACTACATGACCCTGCACGCCGGGGTGCTGCTGCGCTTCATGCCCTTCATCTCCAAGCGCAAGATGGGCATCGTCTCGCGCGGCGGCGCGCTCATGGCCGAATGGATGATGCACCACCATCAGGAGAATCCCCTCTACACGCACTGGGACGAGGTGCTCGACATCCTCAAGCGCTATGATGTCACGGTCTCGCTCGGCGACGGGCTGCGCCCAGGCTGCCTGGCCGACGCCTCGGACGAGGCGCAGTTCGCTGAACTGGCGATCCTGGGGGAACTGACCACCGCCTGCTGGAAGCACGATGTCCAGGTCATGGTCGAGGGTCCCGGCCATGTGCCGATGGATCAGATCGAGATGAACATGAAGAAGGAGGCCGAGATCTGCCACGAGGCGCCCTTCTATGTGCTCGGGCCCCTGACCACCGACGTCGCCCCGGGCTACGACCACATCACCTCCGCGATCGGCGCGGCCATCGCCGGCTGGCATGGCGCCTCGATGCTGTGCTACGTCACCCCCGCCGAGCATCTCGGCCTGCCGAACCTCGAGGACGTCCGCCAGGGCGTCATCGCCTACAAGATCGCCGCGCATGCGGCGGACATCGCCCGGCACCGCCCGGGTGCCCGCGACCGCGACGACGAGATGTCGGATGCGCGCTGGAGCTTCAACTGGGAGAAGCAGTTCGCCCTGGCCATGGATCCGGAGCGCGCGCGCGAGAAGCACGATGCGACCCTCGGCCATGACGCCTTCAAGACCGCCGAGTTCTGCTCGATGTGCGGCCCGAAGTTCTGCAGCTACAAGAACAGCCAGGACGTGACCGCGGCCTGGGACAAGTACATGGTCGAGACCGACG
>Ga0302314_10006768_pt1 | contig 20692 bp, 17 predicted proteins | sample III_Palsa_N2_3_FD_200533 | JGI IMG/M metagenome (GOLD analysis project Ga0302314, IMG submission 200533) | Peat permafrost microbial communities from Stordalen Mire near Abisko, Sweden - III_Palsa_N2_3 | ecosystem: Environmental > Terrestrial > Soil > Palsa > Peat permafrost | place: Sweden... | reverse complement strand
GCATCCGGACGGCCCGTGGCAGTAGCCCAGGCATCCATGTCGGCGGCCGTGGGCGTCTGCTTGCCGGTCTCCAGCTTGCTGACCTTCGACTGCGGCCACCCCAACAGTGCCGCCAGTGCTCGGCCGCTCGCCCGGCCTCGGTGCGCAGCTCCAGCAGCCGCACACCGAGGGCGACTCGGGCCTGTTGAAAATCGGTGCTCACACGATGGACGGTACCTGCCCGAGATGCTGCTCGTACCGAGTCGCGTAGTGCCAGGCAGCGTCGCGGATCTGGCACGCCTTGAGCACCTTCACCGGGTCCTCGATGCGCTCCGAGCCAAGGTAACGGGCCTCTTCATCGAAGTGGAGCTTCATCGAAGTGGAGCCGCAGGATGACCCTGGAGTCGAACAACCAGAAGTCCACCCCGGGCAGGCTGAGGGCGTTGGCCCTCGCCCGACCCAGGTGGCGGATGTCCTCACCGGCCGCGACGTTGTACGGCGTGCCGGTGAGCAGGTATCGCTGGCCTTCCGTCGGCGGGTCATCGAGGACCCGGACCCGCTCTACCCGCTTGCCCTTGCCGGTCTGGAGTCGCATGTTCGCAAGCCAGGGACGGCCGGGATCACGGACAGGCTCCTCGCCGCGCAGGAACAGCTGGTAGGTCTCGCTGTGCCGGTCGGAGTCGTAGCCGCGCTGCGTTTCCAGTCTCCAGGCGGTGTGCTGGAACCCGTCGTGGAAGCACCGAGTCTGACTGACCCGGCAGCTCCCATTAGGCGGGTACACGCCACGACCGCCGCACAGGCCCTGGGGCATTTCTCACGCACAGGGGCTCAGCTGAGGCTCCAGTCCTCCGGGCCGCCGCCGGTCCAGGCCACGGTTCGCGGGTCGTCCAGGTCGGCGTCGTCGAGCCCGGCGCGGCGGCAGAACTCGTCGACATCGGCCGGTTCGTAGGCCCGGCCGACCTCGTGGCCGAGGATCATCACCCGGCGGTACGGCCGCTCGTCCGCCACCAGCGGACCGACCACTACAGGCACGCTGCTGTCGTCCATGTGTCCAGCCTGCCGTGCGGAGGGCCGCCCCGCCTCCCGAACGCACTATCTGACCGTCCGAACATTTGAACGTATCGACAATGACCGCCCGGGCACGTCCCCTGGGCGGGCAACTGGGCCGCCCCGGCTGGGGAGTTGGCCCGGGGCCAGTGCGGTGACCTGCGGCGACCGGACCGGTGCCCGGCTCCATCAGGTCTGAGGGACACCCCGGACAGGGTGCCCCTCAGACCTGATGGCCCCGATGGCTCAGGTGGCCCCGATGGCTCAGGTGGCCCCGATGGCTCAGGTGGCCCCGGTGGCTCAAGGCCGGCGCCGCTCAGCTGGACCGCTCAGCGGAACAGTTCAGCAGGACTTGGTGCAGTAGGTGCCGGAGTCCGAGGATCCGGAGGCGGGCGCGGGCAGCCGGCTGGTCACCTGTCCCCACTGCGATGACGTGAGCAGCGCGTCGACCTGGGCAGTGCTGAGCCAGGTGGCGCTGGAACCGCTGTCACTCCATTCCTGGGCGGAGACCACCACGCCGTCGCTGGGCGCGTTCCACGCGTAACTCACCACCGGGACCTTGTCCGCCTTCGCGTTCCCGGGATCGGAGGTGACCACCAGGGTGCCGCCGTCGAGCGGACCGGAGTGGCAGGTCTGGCCGCTGCCCTTCAGCGCCGCCGTGCAGACGGCGGGCGTGCCCAGCCGCGAGACGTTGACGACCAGGCGGCGCTGCCCCTGCGGGGTGCTGACCTCGAAGGCCGCCGCCACGCCGGTGGTGCCGGTCGTCAGGGCCTGGGAGCCGGTCGCGGGGCCCGACCCCGGGGCGGCGAGCCGAGCGGTGTCGCCGGACGGCAACAGGCTGATCGTGACGTCGGCGGCCTGCTGCGCCAGCGACTTCGGGACCTCGCCGGTCGACGGCGAGGCGGTCGGCGAGGGCGTGGCAGAGGTGGTGGCGGCGGCCGACGGCTGGGCCGCCGGCATGGCCGCGGTCACGGTCCGTGGACCGTCGGCGGTCGCGGTGTACACCACGGCGACGACGGCGGCCGTCAGCGCCGCCCCGGCCACGACGGTCCGTGCGGTCCGCCGCCGACGCAACTGGGTTCCGCGGCGGAGGGCGGCGGCGTGCAGGACGAGCGTCGGCGGGGGCACAGCGAGTTCGGCGGCCGTGCCGAGCTCCGCGGTGAACTGCTCATCGGTCAGTTCATGGTCCATGGAACGCGATCCTCCAGAAAGGTGGGAAGAGGTGGGAAAGGGTCGGAGCGGGACAGCGGTTCGTCACGGCCCGGCGTTCTCGGTGAGGCTGTCGCCCAGGGCGCGGCGCAGCCGCTCCCTGGCACGTCCGGCGCGCGTACGCACCGCGCCCGAGGACATGGAGAGCATGCTTCCCGTCTCCTCGATGCTGCGGTCCTCCCAGTAGCGGAGGATCAGCACCGCGCGGTCGCGTTCGGGCAGCTCCCGCAGGGCGTGCAACAGCGTCAGCCGAAGGTCGGGATCGCCCCCGCCCCCCTGCTCCACGGACTCGGGGACGATCCCGGCCGGTCGCTCGGTGCTGGTGCGTCTGCGCCGTTGGGACAGGAACACGTTGGTGAGGATGGTCCGGGCATAGGTCGCGGGGTGGTCCAGCCGCGCGTACTTGCCCCACCGCTCGTACAGACGAGCCAGTGTCTCCTGGACCAGGTCCTGGGATTGGTGGACATCGCCACCGGTCAGCAGAAAGGCCGTCCGGTAGAGATGCGGCCCCCGCGCCGCAGTGAAATCCAGGAAGTCCACAGGCTCACTGGGCGACTCCTCATCATGTTCCGTTTCCTTCATACCTCCTGAACGCCGTGGCCCCGCCCGGGTGTCACACCCGCTCCCGAGAATCTTCGGAACCAGCCGCTCACCTGCCCCGGTCGGCCGCCGCACGCGTCGCCGACCGGCGCTCGCCCGGTGGTTTACTACTACCCTCGCCTTCGAATACCTGTTCGAACAATGGCGTACGCTAGAGGAACTTAAACGGATATGTCGGGCGTCCGGTCGGTCGCGCCGCTGCTGAGGAGGGAGGAGGGGCCGGTGTGTTTACCCATCTGCAGGTCGCCTCCGGCTACTCCATGCGCTTCGGTGCCTCCCACCCTGACGCCCTGGCCCGCCGGGCGGCCGAGCGCGGCATGGCGGCGGTGGCGCTGACCGACCGGGACACCGTGGCCGGGGTGGTCAGGTTCGCCAAGGCCTGCCGGAACGAGGGCGTCCGGCCGATCCTCGGCGTGGAGCTGGCGGTCGCCGGGATCGGCACCGCGACCGGCACCGGGGCCGGGGCCGCGTTCGAACAGGGCCGCGGCGCGGCGGCGCGACCGGGATCGCCGGTACGCGGCGGGACGTTCGTGGACGAGTCCGCGCCCCGGGTGACCGTGCTGGCGCGGGACCGGGCCGGGTGGGCGGCGCTGTGCCGACTGCTGACCGCCGCCCACGCCGACCCGGGCTCCCGCCGCCCGCTGCTGCCCTGGAGCGCGCTGGAGCGAGCGGCCGGAACCGTAACCGGAGCCGGAGCCGACGGCTCCGACCCCGGGCTGACCCTGCTGTTCGGCCCGGGGTCGGAGCCGCTGCGCGCCCTGGCCGCCGGGCGTCCGGACCGCGCCGCCGAGCTGCTCGCGCCCTGGCGGGAGCTGTTCGGGGACCGACTGCGGCTGGCCGCGGTCGCCCACCACCGGGACGGAACCGGACCGGGGTCGCTGCGGCTGGCCGCGCGCACCGTGGGCCTGGCGGCGGACCTGGGCATCGAGGCCGTGCTGAGCAACGCCGTCCGCTACGCCGACAAGGCCCAGGCGCCGGTGGCCGACGTCCTGGACGCGGCCCGCCGCCTGGTACCGATCGACGAGCGGCACCGCGACCGGGGTCAGCGCTGGCTCAGGCCCGAGGCCGACATGGCGCTGATCGCCGAGTGGATCGCCGCGGCGGCCGGCCAGGAGCACGGCGGCGCGGCCCGGCTGCTCGCGGCGACCGAGCGCACCGCGCGGGAGTGCCGGGTGGACCCGCACGCGGACCTGGGCCTGGTCGATCCGGACCAGGGCCTGCGCCGGGGTGAGGCCCGGCTGCCCGAGCCGGACCAGGTGGGCGCGCGGAACCGGGCGCCGCACCGGGTGCTGCGGTCACGGATGGTCACCGCGATGCTGCGACGCGGCTACCAGGACAGCGCCGATACCTGGCGGCGGCTGGAGAGCGAGTTGGGGATCATCCGGGAGCGGGGCTTCGAGACGTACTTCCTCACCGTGGCCGCCGTGGTGGACGACGCCCGCGACCTGGGCATCCGGACCGCCGCCCGGGGCTCGTCGGCCGGCTCGCTGGTGGTGCACCTGCTGGGGATCGCCACCGCGAACCCGCTCGACCACGAGCTGCTGATGGAGCGGTTCCTCTCCTCGCACCGCCGCGCGCTGCCGGACATCGACATCGACGTGGAGTCCGCACGCCGACTGGAGGTCTACCGGGCCGCGTTGGAACGCTTCGGGAGCGAGCGGGTGGCCGTGGTGGCGATGCCGGAGACCTACCGGGTCCGGCACGCGATCCGCGACGCCGGGGCCGCACTGGGCATCGACCCGGACGAGATCGGCTGGCTGGCGAAGGCGTTCCCGCACATCCGCGCCCGCGACGTCCGCTCGGCCATGGCCGAGCTCCCCGAACTGCGCGCGGTCGCCGCCAACGCGGACCGGTACGGACGACTGTGGCAGCTGGTCGAGGGCCTGGACGCGCTGCCGCGCGGCGTCGCCATGCACCCCTGCGGGGTGATCCTCTCCGACTCCAGCCTGCTGGACCGCACCCCGGTCATGCCCACTCCGGGCGAGAACCTGCCGATGAGCTTCTTCGACAAGGAGGACGTGGAGGACCTGGGCCTGCTCAAACTGGACATCCTGGGCGTGCGGATGCAGTCCGCGATGGCGCACGCGGTCACCGAGATCGCCCGCGCCACCGACCGCCGGATCGACCTGGACGACCCCGCCCAGGTCCCGCCCGACGACCCGGCCACCTTCGAGCTGATCCGCAGCTCGCAGACGCTGGGCTGCTTCCAGATCGAGTCACCCGGCCAGCGCGAGCTGATCGGGCGGTTGCAGCCGGAGCACTTCCACGACCTGGTCGTGGACATCAGCCTGTTCCGGCCGGGACCGGTCGCGGCGGACATGATCAGCCCGTTCATCGCCGCCCGGCAGGGCCGGCGCCGCCCGTCCTACCCGCACGACGACCTGAGACCGGTGCTGGAGGAGACGCTGGGGGTGGTGGTGTTCAACGAGCAGGTCATGCGGATCCTGCACACCATGACCGGCTGCGGCCTCGGCCCGGCCGACGTCGTCCGGCGCGCCATGAACAGCGAGCGGCTGCTGCCCGAGGTCGAGGCCACGTTCCGTCGGGACGCCCGGAAAAAGGGCTACTCGGGTGAGGTGATCGACGAGGTCTGGGAGATCCTGCGGGCCATGGCCTCGTACGGTTTCGCCAAGGCCCACGCCGTGGCGTTCGCGGTGCCGACGTACCAGTCCGCCTGGCTGAAGACGCACCACCCGGCCGCCTTCTACGCCGGGCTGCTGACCCACGACCCGGGGATGTACCCGGCCCGGCTGATCCTGGCCGACGCCCGCCGCCGCGGGGTGCCGATCCTGCCGCTGGACGTCCAGCGCTCCGCCGCCGACTACCGGATCGAGCCGGTGGACTCCCCCGGCGGACGCCGCTGGGGGGTGCGGCTGGCCCTGTCCGGGGTACAGGGCATCACCGCCGAACAGGTCGAACGGATCACCGCCGGACAGCCCTACGCCTCGGTGTCGGACTGGTTCGCCCGCGCCCGCCCGGCGCTGCCGACAGCCGAGCGGCTGGTCCGGATCGGCGCGCTGGCCTCCCTCGCCGACCAGCGGCACCGCCGCGACCTGCTGCTCCAGGTCGCCGAACTGCACCGGCAGCGGCGCGGCAACGCCATCCCCGCCCAGCTCACCCTGGCCGAGGACGACAGCACCGCCCCGGCCGCCACCGGACTGCCGGTGATGACCGCCGAGGAGGAGCTCGGGGCCGAGCTGTCCGTACTCGGCCTGGACGTCTCCCGGCACCTGATCACCGACCACCACCGGCTGCTCACCGAGCTGGGGGCGACCCCGGCCAACCGGCTGGCCGGTCTGCGGACGGGGGAACAGGTCCTGGTGGCCGGCGCCAAGGTCGCCAACCAGACCCCGCCGAACCGGACCGGCAAGCGCATCGTGTTCGCCACCCTGGACGACGGCACCGGCCTGGTCGACCTCGCCTTCTTCGACGACGCCCAGCACTGCGCGCACACCGTGTTCCACAGTTTCCTGCTGCTGGTGCGCGGCACCATCGCCCGGCGCGGCCCGCGCAGCCTCAGCGTGGTCGGCGCGCAGGCCTGGAACCTGGCCGAACTCGCCGCCGCCCGCGAGAGCGGCGGCCTGCCCGCCGTCCGCCGCCTGCTCAGCGCTCACATGACCGCGGAAGACCCGGCTGCCACGGCCCCGGACCGGGTGCTGACGCTGCCCAGCGGCTACACCCTCGCCCCGTGGGCCGACCTGCGCCCGGCGGGCGACGGGGCGGCCCCCACCCGCAAGCTCTGGACCTCCAGCCCCGGCAGCGCCGGGTGACTCCCCGGCCGGGCGGGGTAACCGGCCCTCGCCTTCGCGGGGTTGGCCTTCGGTGGCTCCGTCTTCGGGGGCTCCGCTTTCGGGGGCTCTGTCTTCGGGGGCTCTGTCCTGGCGGAGCCTGGCGGCGGCGATGACGGCCCGGCTCCCGAAGCGCTGGTTCAGCCGGTCCACGACCGGCTCCAGCACCCGGGACCGCTCGGTGCGCGGGTCCAGGCTGATCTGCTCGGACGCCAGCGCGGCCGGGACCAGCTCGCGCGCCCGTACGGACACCGCTCGGACCCGGGCCCGTTGCAGGCTGAGCGATCCGAACAGTCGGCGGGCGGCTGCCAGCAGGTCCGCGGTGTGGCTCGTGGGCTCCGCCAGTCTGCTCGACCGGGTGACGCTGGAGCGATCGGCGAAGTCGACCGTGACGCTGAGCGTGCGGGCGACCTGGCGCGCCCCACGCAACCGGGCGCCCAGGTCGGACACCAGCTCCAGCAGGGCTCCCCGGGTGACCGCGGGACCGAGGGTGTCCCGGTCGAACCGGTGCCGCGCGGACAGCGAACCGGGCAGGGCCAGCCGCTGGACGGTCCGCGCGTCCCTGCCGTGGGCGTACTGGTGCAGCAGCTGGCCGAGGCGCGCGCCGACGATGCGCTGCGTGGTGGACAGCGGCAGCCCGGCGAGCTGCCCGACGGTGCCCACCCCGTAGGCCCGCAGCGCTCGCGCCGTGCCGGCGTCGACGCTGTCGAGCGCCTCCACCGGCAGCAGGCCGAGTAAGACCGGAACCTCGTCGTCCCTGACGGTACGGATCTGCCCGGGGTCCGCCTGCCCGGCCGCCATCCGCGCCAGCAGCCGGTTCGGCGCCACCCCGATGGTCGGCCAGAGATCGTGCAGCGCGCCCGTGCGGAGCTGCAACAGGGCGGCGAGCTCCTCCGCCGACTGGTCGAAGTACCTGGTCGCACCGGCGGTGTCCAGCAGGACGGCCGCGGGCGGCAGCGGTTGGACGGCGGGGGTGATCTGCTCGCACAGGACCAGCAGGCTCCGGTACTGGGCCTCCGCGACGCGTTCGACCGGGACCTGGACGTACAGCACGTGCGGCCCCCGTCCTTCCGCTCCGCCCGGGCCCGTTTCCATGCTTCCAATATAGAACACCTGTTCGTACATGGCGGCGGGCCCAGGTCCTCCATCGGTGGCGGAGGACCTGGGCCCGGGGTTGCTGCTGGAGCCCGTACGGGACGGGCGTTGGGTCTAGAAGGCGAAGTAGGCGGTGCGGGTGCTGCCGTCGGTCAGGGTGAGAGTGAGCTGCTGGCAGGTGCCGCGGTCAGCGGCGGGGGTCTTCCACGTGTAGGCGTAGATGCCGAGCAGCGGGCCGTAGGTCAGGGTTCCGTTGGTGGCGGTGGGGGTGCCGGTGGGGGCGTGGGTGAGGCAGTTGATGGGCTGGCTGGTGGGTGATCCGGCGGCGATGACGCCCAGGCCCTTGTTGCCGTGCAGGCTGAACGGGACCGGCGTGCTCAACCCGGCGATCCTGGGGTTGAGGAAGGGCGGGTTGAGTACCGGCAGCAGGAACCCGGTGAAGGTGAACGGGGTCACGTAGGTGTAGTGGTCGGCACTGCCGGTCGTGCTGGTGCCGCCGGGGGTGGTGACCTGGACGTCGACGGTCCCGGCGGTGCCGGGCGGGGTGGTGGCGGTGCAGGTGGTGGCGGTGGCGCAGGAGAAGCTGGTGGCGCCGGTGCCGCCGAAGCTGATCGCGGTGGCGCCGCTCAGGCCGGTGCCGGTGATGGTGACCGTGGTGCCGCCGGAGGCCGGCCCGCTGGCGGGGCTGATCGCGGTGACGGTGGGCGCGGGGAAGGGGACCACGCCGATTGCCACGGCCTGCGGGTTGGTGCCGACGGGGATGGTGGCGCTGACGGTGTCGGTCGCGGTGTCGATCACCGAGACGGTGTTGCCGAGGAAGTCGGCGACGTAGACGTGGGCGCCGTCCGCGCTGGCCGCCGCTCCGATGGGGTAGGACCCGACGGGGATGGTGGCGGTGACGGTGTCAGTGGCCGTGTCGACCACAGCGACGGCTGCGCCGGACAGTTCGGTCACGTACAGGTGGGCGCCATCGGGGGTGACCGCGATACCGAAGGGCCCTGAGGGGACCGCGATGGTGGAGCTGACCGTGTCGGTCGCCGTGTCGATGACGGTGACGCCGGTGCCGTCGTTGGTCACGTAGAGCTGGGCCCCGTCCGGGGAGATCGCGATGTCTTCACCGAAGGCGGCGATGGTGTCGGTGACGGTGTCAGTGCTGGTGTCGACGACCGAGACGGTCCCGGCGCCGTTGTTCAGGACGTACAGGCGCGTGCCGTCCGGGGAGATCGCGGACTTGACGGGCCCGTTGCCCACCGGGATGGTGGCGGTGACGGCGTCGGTGGCGGTGTCGACCACCGAGACGCTGCCGGGGTCGGTCTGGTTGGTGACGTAGGCATCGACACCGTCCGGGGAGAACGTGATTCCCCTGGGGATGCCCTCGATCGGAATGGTGGCGGTGACTGCCTTGGTGGCAGTGTCGATCACCGAGACGGACGAGCCGCTGGAGTTGCCGACCCAGACCTGGGTGCCGTCGGGGCTGAACGCCAGGGTGCGCGGTCCGGCGCCCACGGGAATGGTGGCCGTCACCGCCCCGGACGCGTCGTCGATGACCGAGACCGAATTCGCGTTGGCGTTGGCCACGTAGGCGGTCGTCGTACCGGCGGCCGGGGCGGCCTGCGCGGGCACGGCCAGGCCCACCAGGCCGGTCAGCGCCAGCGCGCCCCCGGCGGCCAGGGCCACCAGGCGCGAGGCACCACGGGCGAGCGGTGGACGGGATCGGGTAGTCGATAAGGACATGGAGTCTTTCCCCCTCATCTGCGCGCCCCGGCGGCAGGAGGCCGAAGGCCCCCCGGCGACCACCGCGGCACGCTACGCGACAGCCACCACCCCGAGTACTGCGGGCAGACCGCAGGGCACACCGGCCCAGCACGTCAACTCACTTACACCACGGAGGACTTGGGGCACGGGGCCGTCACCGCAACCATGGCATACACACAACCTTCACCGGGTGCGAACAACTGCATCAATACCGGCAAAACATCACTCAGCCCACAAGGCGACCAAAAAGTACACAAGAGATGACCGAATTCGATCAAAAGCAGTCCAATCCGGTCCCCACTTCCTTGGTCGCCTTCGGCTCACCGCCCGCCGACCAGAGTGCTTCGATCCGCCATTTCACGTGCACAGCCGTATTCAGCCGGACGGGGGCATTGCCCGGGGACACGGGGCTGACAAGCCAACGATCAGGTCGCGTCCGCATAGCGTCCGACCATGCCGACACGTTCCACCGGACGACCGAGCGCCGTCCTGATCGCCTTCGCGACCGCCGCGATCACCGCCGCGACCTCCGCTCTGCTGGTGGCGCCGGCCGACCCGGCGGCAGCGGCGGGCGGGCAGTTCTCCAGCGCCACGCTGATCCAGCTGAACATCTCCGACGTCCCGGCGCTACAGGCCACGGCTTTCCAGGGGACCTACGGCACGGCGCAGTCCCCGGTGGTCGGGGCGCCGGACGACCCGGGCGACTTCAGCGACCCGGACGGCGTGCTGAACCATGTCCGGATCGACGGCGCGATGGTCACCCGGACCTCCAACACCACCGCCAAGGCGTACGGGCAGAGCCAGAACTCAGGCATGTCACTGCTCTTCCACGAGGACCCTTTCCTCCAGATCAGGCCGCAGGCGGGCGGCGTCAGCGGCCTGGACACCTACGCCGAGTGCACGCCTCCCCCGGTCGGCCCCTACGCGCTGGCGTACGCCCGCACCTCGGGCAACCAGATCGAGGTGGTCGGCCACCCGGTCGGGATCGGCACCACCGAGCTGGACGTGACCGGGGCCGAGCTCAACGAGCCGGGCACGCTGGGCGACAGCCGGTTGACCGTCACCTACCTGCCGCACGAGATCCCCACGACCGGCGGGCAGACCCCCGGCGTCTACCAGGCCGAGGCCTGGATCGACGTCACGGTCACCGGGGTGCTGAACGACACCGCCGGGCACCAGGTCTACTCGGGGCCGATCGTCGCCACCCGACTCGGCGAGGTGCACGCCTCCTGCCGGGAGGCGACCACTCCAACGCCCACACCCACCCCGACGCCCACCCCGACCCCTCCGGCGCCTACCGCCACACCGACCAAAACGATCACCCCCACCCCGTCCCCCACCGAGACGACCACACCCACCCCGTCACCCAGCGAGACGGTGCCGCCGACCGGGACCGACACCCCGACCGGGCCGCCGACCGCCACCCGCACCGGCGACCACCTGGCCGACACCGGCACCGACGGCGACGGCTCCGGACCGGCGGCCGTCATCGCGCTGGCGCTGCTGGCGGGCGGCCTCGCGGTGGTCGGCACGGTGGGCCTCAACCGACGCCGTCACCGCCACTGAGCCACGCCACAGAGCCGCGCCACCAGTGCTGACATAACGTCAGTTCAGACCCCGGACCTGGGCGCTGAGCCGGGTCAGGCCGAGCAGCGCGTCGATGTTCGGGGTGGGCACGCCCACCAGCCCGCCGATCTCGCGGACCGCGCCGACCAGCGGGCCGAGCTCCAGGCCGCGCCCGGCGTCGGCGTCCTGGAGCATGGAGCTGCGGAACGGGCCCAGCTTGCGGGTCAGTTTGCTGCGGTCCTCCGGGAGTTCGGCGATCGGGCAGCCGATCGCCGCGCCGACCGCGGCGGCCTCCCGCATCGCCGCATGGCAGAAGCCGAGCACCAGCTCGTCGTCCAGGATCCGGTCCGCCGTGGCCCCGGTCAGGGCCGAGACCGGGTTGATGGTCATATTGCCCCAGAGCTTGTACCAGACGTCCCGCTGGATCTCGGTGGACACGGTGGCGTCGAACCCGGCCCCGGCCAGCAGCCCGGCCACCTCGCGGACCCGCGCGGAGTCGGTGCGGTCCGGCTCGCCCAGGATCAGCCCGCGCCCACCGCTGTGCCGGACCAGCCCGGGCTCGGGCGTGCTACAGCTCAGGTGGACCACGCAGCCGAGCACCTGCCGGGTCGGCACCGCCGCCGCGATCCGCCCGGACGGGTCGACGCCGGCCAGCCGCCGCCCCTCGCAGGGCCCGCCGAAGCCGTCCAGGAACCACCAGGGGACGCCGTTGAGCGCGGCCAGGACGACGGTGTCCGGGCCGAGCAGCGGGGTCAGGCTCGGCAGCGCGGCGTCCAGCGACTGGCCCTTGACCGCCAGCACCACCAGGTCCTGCTCGCCCAGCTCGGCGGCGTCGGCGACCGCCCGGACCGGCGCGCCGAGCGGCCCGTCCTGGTCGGACAGCACCCGCCAGCCGTGCTCGCGCAGCGCGGCCAGGGTCGCGCCCCGGGCCACCGCCGAGGTCTCCAGGCCGGAGGCGGCCAACCGCGCGCCGATGAAACCGCCGATGGCACCCGCTCCCAGCACACATATCCGCATGGGTGACAACCTATCGCCGCCGCCACGCGACGGGGGTGGGACGGGGGTGGTCAGCCCCGTACGTGCTGGAGCCAAGGCGGGCGCTGCGCCAAAGTGGCGGCCAACCGCCGCTCCTCGGCCCGGGCCAGCTCCTCCGGGGTGGCGAAGCCCTCCGGCAGCCAGGCGGCGGAGTCCGCGGCGCGGGCCGCGAGGTGGGCCACATAGGCCGCGCGCAGCTGCTCGGGCGAGTCGAAGCCGGGCTCGTCGGCCAGCCACTCGTCCGGGACCAGGCCGACCACCTCGGCCAGCAGCCGCTCGGTGACCTGGGGCGCGAGCGCGGCGTCGGCGGCTGCCAGGTCGGGGTGGAACGCGCCGAGCGCGTGGGCGGTCATCGGGTAGCGCCGGGTGACCGCCTCGGCCGCGCCGGACCAGCGGTGGTGGAAGATCAGCGCCGCGCCGTGGTCGATCAGCCACAGCCGTCCGTGCCAGAGCATCAGGTTGGGGTTGTGCAGGGTCCGGTCGACGTTGCCGACCAACGCGTCGAACCAGACCACCCGCCCGGCCTCGGCCGGCGACACGTCCAACCCTCCCGGCCCGGCCCCCGACAGCTCCGGCTGGGTGACGTCGCGCGCGCCGGGGAGGTAGTCCATGCCGAGGTTGCGCCCGGCGCTGGCCCGCAGGATGTCCTGGACCTCCGGGTCCGGCTCGGCGGCGGCCACCGCCGGGTCGAAGTCGACCAGCACCAGCCGCGGGACCCGCAGGCCCAGCCGCCGCCCCAGCTCGCCGACGATGACCTCGGCCACCAGCGCCTTGCGCCCCTGCGCGGCCCCGACGAACTTCACCACGTAGGTGCCCAGGTCGTCGGTCTCGACGATGCCGGGCACCGAGCCGCCGGCCCGCAGCGGCACCAGGTAGCTCAGTGCCCTGACCTCCTCCAGCCCGGCGCCCTCCTCCAGCCCGGCTCCCCCGGCCGTCCCGGCGCCCTGCTCCGTCGTCACCCGCGCCGCTTCCTCTCGTCGTGGCAGCGGCCAGCCGCCGCCCAGGAGCCACTCCACCATCCGCCAGCCGGCCGCGTCATCCATGCCCGGCGCTCATCCATGCCCGGCGCTCGCGCCGCCGCGGGGCCGGACCCGGCCGGTCTCCAGCTCGCCCAGCAGCCCGGCCAGCAGGTCGAACCCGCCGTCGGCCCAGCGCGGAGCCGCGAAGACGTCGGCGGCGACCTCCTCGGCGGTGGCCAGCATCTCCGCCAGCCGCTCCCGCCCGGTGGCGGTGAGCACCGCGTACGCCACCCGGGCGTCGCGCGGGTCGGGCTCGCGGACCACCAGGCCGATCCGCTCCAGCGGAATCAGCCCCCGGGTCACCCCGGAGGCGGTCAGCCCCAGCTCCTGGGCCAGGTCGACCCGGCGCATCCGGCCGCCCTCGGCCCGGCCCAGCTGCCGCAGCACCATCAGGTCGGCCAGGCTGACCCCGTGCAGCGCGGACAGCCGTCCGTCGAACCGCTTGACCAGCGAGGTCTGGGCGCGGACCAGCCGCAGGGAGGCGTCGAGTGCGTGGTTCACACCCCCAGGCTAACATATACTTGAGCACTCAAAGAGTTGTGCAGCAACTGCCGATCCCCTGCCCGTTCAATGAACATCCGTGGCTGGGACAGCGGGGCTGTCGACCCTACGCTTGACGCCATGCCCACAAGCGAAGTGACGATCCGCACCCTTGACGGTCTCCGCCTCGTCGGCACCTTGGTCGACCCAGGACCGCCAACCTCCCTGGCCGTGGTACTCGTCCATGGCGGCGGCGTCACCCGCGAAGAGGGCGGCTTCTTCGCTCGACTGGCGACGGGCCTGGCCGACGCGGGCGTCGCCTCACTGCGCTTCGACCTGCGCGGCCACGGACAGAGCGAGGGTCGGCAGGAGGACCTCACCCTGTCGGCCATCCTGAACGACATCCGGGTCGTCCTGGCGTACGTCCGCGAGGCCACGGGAGCAGAGGACGTCACCTTGCTCGGTGCCAGCTTCGGCGGCGGGATCTGCGCCTACTACGCCGCGCAGCGCCCGGACGACGTCTCCCGCCTGGTACTTCTCAACCCCCAACTCGACTACAAGAAGCGCACCATCGACAGTCGGGCGTACTGGGAGAACGACTACCTCCAGGACGAAGCAGCACAGCAGTTGGCGTCAGCGGGCTTCATCCAGTTCACGCCGACACTGAAGCACGGGCGGCCCATCCTCAACGAGGTGTTCTGGCTCAGGCCCCATGAGGCGCTCGGCGACGTCCGGTCGCCGACGCTCATCGTGCACGGCACCAAGGACACCTTCGTCCCCATCGAGTCCTCGCGGGCAGCGGCCGAACAGTTCGGCGGTCCTTGCAAGCTCATCGAGATCGAAGGCTCTCAGCACGGATTCGCCGTGCACGACGACCCGCAGTACCTCAACCCCCAGAGCCAGGAGTGGCAGGCGTCCGTCATTCGCACCGTGGCCGAGTGGGCAGCGACGCCGCTATGACGGTCAGGAGGCGCACAGCACCTCACGGAAGTCCTGCACCGCAGGCCGACCGCTCCAGCGATCCAAGGTGTGCAGCACCTCGCCGAGGACACGCAAGGTCCGTTCCGACTTCACAGTGTGAGCAACCCCGGCAGACTCGCGGCCGAGTTGGGCGGCTTCGTCGGGTTCGCCACAGAGTGCCACAGCGGCGGCACGTCGGGCGTTGAAGAACCCCGTGTCGCGGCGCGACAGTTTTCCGGTGGCGATCGCCTCGCCGAACAATTCCACCGCGATGCCCGGTTTTCCGGCCTCGGTGTACGCAACGGCGTTCCGCAGGAGCAGCGTGTCCTCGGTGAAGTAGGCCCCCAGCAGTGTCGGATCATCGCCGGGCACGGCGGCCAACAGCTCGTGGGCTTCGTCGAGCTTCTGTCTGACGGCGTCCAGGGGTTTGCCGGTCATGGCCAGCCCCAGGGCTTCCTGTTGCGTGACTTCGGCACGGGCACGCGGCGGCAGCAGCCAGCGCTCATGCCGAGCAGCCTGTGCCAGGGTGAGCACCCGCAGGGCGTCGCGCTCGTCGTAGGCCATCTGAGATTTCTTGAGCAGAACGTAGCCCTGCATGGCGGCGTCGTCGGCCTCCTGCGCCCACTCCATGGCCCGGTCGTACCAGAAGCCGGCCCGACCGGGCTGATGGATGTCGCGGTACAGCCACCCAGCGAACTCCGCTCCGTCGGCTCCGACGGACAGCAACTCACGGCGAGCCCGGTGCTTCATGCTCCGGGCGTGCTGATCGATGGCCCCCAGCAGCCCGAGGACCATCGGCAGGGTCTGCTTCGGGCCGAGGGAACCGTCGTCACGCTTGGCGTGGTCGAGCTGGACCCGGAAGTAGTCGGCGGCCGGAACATCCTGGCAACGGCGGGAATCCTCCAGCACATCCGCGACGCGCTGGAGTTCCTCCAGCCTCCGATCGGGTAGAGCAGCGGCGGCAATGCCGCCGAGAAGCGTTCGACGGTGAATCGGACTCATGACCCCGTACTCCGTGGCGGAACTGCTGTCGGCCGGGTCCGGCCGTTGCTCCAACTTCTGTTGGCCGGTCCCCTGTTGCGGATCGGCAGGAGCCGCGAACCGACGTCGGCTGCCGGGCAGCTTGAACCACAGCAGGTCGTCCGGAATGCCCAAGCTGTGCGCCCAGCTCATGAGTTTGCCGAGATCCTGCGGTGCGGTACCGGCGCTCTCGATTCGGCTGAGCTGCGCCTGAGTGAGCCCCAGCCACCCGGCGAGCGTCTCCTGCGACACCACCCGGGCGTGCCACGGGTGGCTGCGGTAGGCATGGAAGACACGACCCATGTGCCAACCGTCCAGCGCCTCGCGCAGTCGGTCGTCCTGCCAGAACTCCGGGAGGACGACGGGCGGCTGCGTCACCACGCCGAGCCGCTGCTTGCGCAGGCAGGCCGCGCAGAGCCTGCCCCGGTTGTCGCGGGCCAGCCGCGTACCGCACGAGCAGTACTGAACCTGTTGCTGTGCCATTCCGTACCCCAAGACCGCCCTGTCGCCACCGCCAAACGCCAAGGCTACGGACGGTAGCCGTACCGTGTCCGGCAGTCCATACGTCCGGCGTATGGCGAATCCATGCCGCCGTGCCATGACGTCCGGCCGGTGCCTTCCCCCACGCTCCCTATGACCCGCCCCCAGGCACAGGAGCGATGGCATGATTCCACTGCGACACCCGACCCGCCGCCCGGTCGGCAGCCTTCGCCTGACTGACCGCGTGCCGTTCATCGCCTCGTGGTCGGCGGAGACGATCACGCAGCCCGAGGTCACCATGCGCCGGGGCAGACTGGCCTACCTCAACGAACGACCGTGGGACCGTGACAGCGACGGCATCCTCTGGCGGCGGGTTCCGAGCATGCCGGGCAAGGGCGAGCCCCAATATGGCAAGGTGCACTTACTGCGCCAACAACAGGCCATGAGTGGCCTGTTGTGCCAGGTGTGCGGCGAGCCCGCCAAGAAGGACGCCACCGGCAACGGTCTGCTGTGGTTGCTGAACGAGGACCCCGACGATCTGAGTGCCTGGCCGGCCGACCTGGTGACTGGCCACCCGCCGGTGTGCCTGCCCTGTGCCTGGTTGTCCGTTCGAGCCTGCCCGCACCTGCGGAAGCAGTACGCCGCGGTGCGGGTGCGTCGATTCACGTTGAGCGGTGTGCACGGCGTGCTCTACCGCCCGAGCCACTCAGGCCCGGTACCGCGCGGCGTCGGCGGTCTGGACTTCGGCGATCACCGTATGCCATGGATGCAGGCTGCCCAGCTCATGATGCGGCTGGAGGAGTTCCGGCTTGTGGACTTGGAGGCCGAGTGCGGCGCGGACAGCCGTCCACCCGGCAATAACTGACTACTCAACGAGTTGTGCAGCAACTGCCGATCTCCTGCCCCGGCCGCCGCCGGTGCGGCACAATGCGGGCAACGCGACTGGCGGTGCCGGGATGGAAACGACCATCGGGGAGCAGCCTCGCGGGCGCCGACCGCCTGGGCGTCCGCCCGGGAGTCGCACATGAGCACGTTCTCCGACGTAGACCACAGCCCGCACCCGCAGGCGCTGGTGCGCTACCTCGGCGAGGCCCATCGCGGGCTGAGCGCCCCCAAGACCCGGATGCGCGAACTGCTGGCGCTCCACCCCGGCGAGCGGGTGCTCGACCTCGGCTGCGGCGCCGGCCACGAGCTGGCGCAGCTGGAGGAGGACGGGATGACCGCCGTCGGCGTCGACGTCAGCGGAGTGATGCTGCACGCCAGCCGCGCCCGCCTGGGCGACCAGGACCTCGAACCCCGGCTGGCCCAGGCGGACGGGGCCCGACTGCCTTTCCGCGACGGGGTGTTCGACGCCTGTCGGATCGAACGAGTGCTACAGCACGTGGCCGACCCGGCGGCGGTCCTCGCCGAGGCCTACCGGACGCTGCGCCCCGGCGGCCGGATCACCGTCTGCGAGCCGGACTGGGCCTCGTTCACCATCGCCTCCGCCGACCCGGCCACGGCCGCGACGGTCAGCGCCCGGATCGGCGCGGGCATCGCCCACCGGGACATCGGCCGCCAGCTGCGGCGGCTGCTGGCCGGGGCGGGCTTCACCGGCCTGCGGACCGAGGTGGACCTGGCGGTCTACAGCTCACTGGCCGAGCTGGACCAGGTACTGCGGCTGTCCGGCGCGGCCGAACGCGCCCGGGCGCAGGGCGCGGTCGACGCCGAGCGGATCGCGGACTGGCTCGCCGAGCAGCGGGCCCTGTCCGCCGGGGGCGGCTTCCACGCCACGCTCAACCGCTCGGTGCTGGCCTGGGCCCGGCGCTGAAGCCCAGCGAGCGGCGTCCGCGCGGACCCGCGACACAGGAACACATGAACAGTCCTTCAATTGTCTACAGTATGATGACTGCCATGGGTTCTGAAACCGCCGTGCCGCCCGCGCGCTTGGACGCCGGCAACGCCGCGAAGGTCGCCGCCACGATGCAGGCCCTGGCCACCCCGTCCCGGCTGCTGATTCTGGCCCGGCTGCGCGAGGGGCCGTGCCCGGCCAGCGAGCTGGCCGCCGCGGTCGGCCTGGAGCAGTCCGCCTGCTCGCACCAGCTGCGGCTGCTGCGCAACCTGGACCTGGTCGTCGGCGAGCGCCAGGGCCGGTCCGTGGTCTACGGCCTGTACGACCACCATGTGGCCGAACTGCTGGACCAGGCCGTCTACCACGTCAACCACCTGCGGGCATGACAGCGGTGGCCCACCCCCACAACAAGGGGCGGGCCACCGCGGGTCCGGCCCGGTCCGGTCCAGTCCGGTCCGGTCAGCCGCGCAGCGCGGCTCCGGTGCGGGCGACCGCCTCGGCGATCGCGTCGGTGCGGGCGGCCGTGGCCTCCTCCGCCGTGAGCGTGCGGTCCGGGGCGCGGAACCGCAGCGCGTAGGCGAGGGACTTGCGGCCCTCGCCGAGCTGCTCACCGGTGTAGACGTCGAACAGCCGCAGCGACTCCAGCAGCGGTCCCGCGCCGGACCGCAGCGCGGCCTCGACCTCGGCGGCCGGAACCCCGGCGTCCACCACCAGGGCGACGTCCTGGGTGGCGACCGGGAACCCGGAGATCTTCGGCCCCTCGACCCGTCCGGCGCCGTCCTGGGTGAGCAGGTCGACGTCCAGCTCCATCGCGCAGGTGCGCTCCGGCAGGTGCAGCGCCTTGACCACCCGCGGGTGCAGCTCGCCGGCGTGGCCGACCAGCCGGTCCCCGACGTACAGCGCGGCGCAGCGGCCCGGGTGCCAGGGCGCGTACTGCGCCTGCCGGACGGTCAGCTCGACCCCGGCGGCGGCGGCCACGGTACGGGCGGACTCGACCGCGTCGGCCCAGGTCGCCGCGCGGGCCGGGCCCCACCAGCCGTCCGGCTCGCGGGAGCCCGCGAGGACGGTGGCGATCCGGCGCGGCTGGCGCGGCAGGGCCGCGTTCAGCCGGGCGATCTCCTCGTCGGTGGGACGGCGGTCGACCGGCAGCCGCGGGGCCCGGAACAGCTGCTCCGGGTCGGTGCCGTCGATCCGGAAGACCAGCCCCTGCTCGAACAGCGCCACGTCGGTGTTGCCCCGGCCGACGTTCCGGCGCAGCGCCGCGAGCAGGCCCGGCAGCAGCGTGGTGCGCAGCGCGGGCTCCTCGTCGGAGATGGGGTTGGCCAGCAGCACCGTCCGGCAGCGGTCGTCGTCGGCGTCCAGGCCGAGCCCGTCCAGCACCGCGTCGCCGATGAACGGGTAGTTCAGCACCTCGACGTAGCCGGCCCCGGCCAGGGCCAGGCCGGTGCGCCGACGCAGCCGCTGGGGCTCGGTGAGGCCGCGTCCGGCCGGGGGCTTGGGCAGGGTGGAGGGCAGCTCGGCGTAGCCCTCCAGCCGGATGACCTCCTCGGCCAGGTCGTTCGGGTCGGTCAGGTCGGGCCGCCAGCTGGGCGGGGTGACCACCAGCACGTCACCGCCGTCGACCGTGCAGCCGACCTCCTGGAGCCGGCGGACCACGGTCTCGCGGCCGTACTCCTGTCCGGCCACCCGGTCGGGGTGGTCGGCGGCGATGGTGATCGAGTACACCGGGTACTCGACCGCGTACTCGGTGACCCCGGCCTCGGCGGTACCGCCCGCGACCAGGACCAGCAGGTCCACCGCGCGCTGCGCGGCGGCCTTGGCGGCCTGCGGGTCGACGCCGCGCTCGAAGCGCTTGGCCGCCTCGGACGGCAGCTTGTGCCGGCGCGCGGTACGGGCGATGGACAGCGGCGCGAAGTGCGCGGCCTCGATGACGACCTCGGTGGTGCCGGTGACCCGGCCGCTCGTAGGGTCGACCACCGGGTCGGCGATCTCGGTGCCCGCACCGCCCATGACCCCGGCCAGGCCGATCGGTCCGGAGTCGTCGCAGATCAGCAGGTCCTCGGCGTCCAGTGCGCGGAGCGCGCCGTCCAGCGTGGTCAGCTTCTCCCCGGCCTGGGCGCGGCGGACGCTGATGGTGCCGTTGATCCGGCCGCGGTCGTAGGCGTGCAGCGGCTGGCCGATCTCCAGCATCACGTAGTTGGTGATGTCGACGGTCAGCGAGATGGGACGCATCCCGGCCTTCTGGATCCGCCGCTGGAGCCAGATCGGCGACCGCGCCTCCGGGTCCAGGCCGGTGACGCCGCGGGCGGTGAAGCCGTCGCAGCCGGACGGGTCGAGCACCCGGACCGGCGGCCCGAAGGAGTTCGGCGCGGGGGTGTCCAGCAGCGCCGGGTCGCGCAGCGCCAGGCCGTAGGCGACGGCGGTCTCGCGGGCGACGCCGCGCACCGACAGGCAGTAGCCCCGGTCGGCGGTGACCGCGATGTCGAGCACCTCGTCGACCAGCTCCAGCAGCTCGATCGCGTCGGTGCCGGGCTCGAACTCCGGCGGCAGCACGATGATGCCGTCGTGCTCGTCGCCCATGCCCAGCTCGCGGGCGGAGCAGATCATGCCCTCGGAGGTGTGGCCGTAGGTCTGCCGGGCGGCGATCGGGAAAGGACCGGGCAGCACCGCGCCGGGCAGCACCACGACGACCTTGTCGCCCACGGCGAAGTTCCGCGCGCCGCAGACGATGTTCTGCGGCTCGCCGGTGCCGTTGGCGTCGCCGACGTCGACCTGGCAGTAGCGGATGGGCTTCTTGAAGCCGGTGAGCTCCTCGATCGCGAGGACCT
>Ga0302314_10006765_pt1 | contig 20694 bp, 20 predicted proteins | sample III_Palsa_N2_3_FD_200533 | JGI IMG/M metagenome (GOLD analysis project Ga0302314, IMG submission 200533) | Peat permafrost microbial communities from Stordalen Mire near Abisko, Sweden - III_Palsa_N2_3 | ecosystem: Environmental > Terrestrial > Soil > Palsa > Peat permafrost | place: Sweden... | reverse complement strand
CGCCGCGTGGAATACGTCCGGGCGGCGCAGCACGGCCAGCGCGGCCAGGTAGCCGCCGAACGACCAGCCGCGGATCGCGACCCGGTCCGTGTCCAGGTCGGCGAAGCGGCGGGCGGCCGCGCCCAGGGCGTCGACCTGGTCTTCGAGAACCGGGCCGGCCAGGTCGCCGGCCACCGCGCGTTCCCACTCCGGGCCGCGAGCCGGAGTGCCTCGGCCGTCCGCGATCACGACGGCGAAGCCCTGCTCGGCGAACCATTGCGGGGTGAGGTAGGCGCCGCGGGACTTGAGCACCCGTTGTGCGTGCGGGCCGCCGTAAGGGTCGAGCAATACCGGCAGCTTCCCCTGCCCGCGCTGGTGCCAGGAAGGGAATAGCACCGCGGTGCGGATCTCGCGCGATCCGGCGTGCAGCAGGACCGGGCGGGGAGCGGGCAGCGACGGGCGTTCCGCCCGCGAGGCGAGGTCGGCCGCCGGCTGGCCCGCGCGGTACACCCGGATCGTCGCGCCGTCGTCCTCGAGCCCGCGGTGCCAGACGACCGTCGTGCCGCCCGCGCGGACGCCCCCCTCGACACCGCCCCCGTGGGTACCCTCGCCGACCCGGCTCAGCCCTTCGGGCCCGTAGGTCCACAGCCCGATCTCGGTCGGCTCGGCGGACGCCTGGAACAGGACGGTGTCGTCGTCGACCGCGAGCACGCCGCGTACCTGCAGGCCCGGCGGCGTGACCGGGACGTCGTCCTGATGGGGAGCGGTGACCAGCAGGCGGCGGGTGTCCTGCTCGTCGCGGGTCCATACGATCCGGCCGTCCCTGGTCCAGGCGGGGACGCCAGGGACGATCTCCAGCCACCGCGGATCGGTGTCCTCGCGCAGCACGGCGGTCTTCCCGCTGCTCGCCTCGACGGTGAGCAGCCGCATCGTCCGCTGGTCCCGGCTCTGCACCACGACCAGCGGGTCGTGTTCGCCCTCCCAGCAGGCCGTCACCAGGTACGGAAACGCCGCCCGATCGGTCTCAACTTCCACGCTGGTGCCGTCCAGCCTGGCCAACAGGAGCGACACCTCGGCGTTCGGGGTGCCGGCGGCCGGATAGGCCACCTCGGCGGGCGGCCTTTCCGGGTTGGCGGGGTCGGCGATGTGCCACCGGTTTACCGGCGTCTCGTCCACCCGCGCGACGAGCAGCGCCGAACCGTCCGGGGACCACCAGTAGCCCCGATGGCGGTCCATCTCCTCCGCCGCGATGAACTCCGCCAGCCCGAACGTCACCCGCGCGGCGCCCCGCGGGTCCGCCAGCACCTGATCTTCGGCCTGGTCTTCGGCCTGGTTTTCTGGCTGGCCCGGCAGGCCGGTGACCCGGAGCGCGCCGGCGCTGACATAGGCCAGCCGCCGGCCGGCCGGGTCGGGCCGGGGATCCAGCGCCTGACCGTGCGTCGGCACCTGGAGCGCCGGCGCGTCTGGGCCGGTCAGGTCGATCGCGTAGACGCGTCCGGACCAGGCGAAGGCGGCCATCGCCAAGTTGGCGTCGGTCGCGTAGGCCACGATGCCGCCGGCCTGCTCCCTCACCCGTTCCCGCCGGGCCCGTTCGGCCGCCGGCAGGTTCAGCTCATCGCCGCCCAGCGTCCTCGGGTCGACGACCAGCCGTTCCTGCCCGCTGTCGACGTCCAGCACCCACAGGCAGGTCACCGGGTCGCTGCCGCCCTGGGTGCGCAGGTAGGCGATCCGGGCGCCGTCGGGTGAGATCCGGAACGCGCGCGGCACCCCGAGCGTGAACCGTCTGGTCCTGGCCTCCTGCCGCGGGAAACTCTCGGTCATAAAGGAATCTTGCCATTCCCGCCGCACCGGGACTCCGCCGATAGGCTCGCTGGCATGAGTTCGGCTGACGACCGGGGAGCGCCCCGGCCCGGGCGGCGGTTGCTGCTCGTGCACGCGCACCCCGATGACGAGTCCATCGGCACCGGGGCCACGATGGCGAAGTACGCCGCCGAGGACGCGCAGGTCACGCTGGTCACCTGCACGCTGGGCGAGCTCGGGGAAGTCATCCCCCCGTCGCTGGCGCACCTGGCCGCGGAGAAGGAAGACCGGCTGGGGGAGTACCGGATCGGCGAACTCGCGGCCGCGTGCGACCTGCTCGGCGTGACCGACCACAGGTTCCTCGGCGGCCCGGGCCGGTGGCGCGACTCGGGCATGATGGGCACCCAGGGCAACACCGATCCGCGCTGCTTCTGGCAGGCCGACGTGGACGAGGCCGCGGCCGCGCTCCTCGACGTCATCCGCGAGGTCAGGCCGCAGGTGCTGGTGACCTATGACGCCAACGGCTGCTACGGCCATCCCGATCACATCCAGGCACACCGCGTCGCCTGGCGCGCCTTCGAGCTCGCCCAGGCCGACAGTCCGGCCGGGACCGAAGGGCAAGCCGGGGCCGACGGGCTGGCCGGGTCCGACGGTCTGGCGAGGTTCTACGCGACGGCGGCGCCGGAGTCCGCCGAGGTGACCACCGAGATCGATGCCACCGCCTATTTCGAGCGCAAGCTGGCGGCCATGCGCGCGCACGCCACCCAGATCACCGTGACGGCGCCGTTTTTCGCGCTGTCCAACCACGTCAGGCAGCGTGCCCTCGGAGTCGAGTACTACACCCTGCTGGCCGGTCCCGCCGCCCCGCGCGGCCCGGCCGAACCCGCCGGTTCCGATGTCCCCGCTGGCCGCGACGGCCGCGCTGCCCTCCAGACAGACCTGTTCTAACGGGCACAGTAGCCTGCTGTCCATGAACGTCACGACGGGCCGAGGCGGGTCGGGGTTGCTCGCCACCGGCGCTATATACGGCGTGCTGTTCCTGCTTGGCGCGGTGGAGGGCACGATCGGCAGCTTCCAGTACAGCCGGGCGGCGGGGCCGGTGCCGCTGGCCGCCCTCGCGTTCTGCGTTGCGCTGCTGGTGACGTGCCTGCTGGCCGGGTGGGCCATGCGCGCGGTGAGCGGCGCGCTCGTGCCCGCCATGGGCTGGATCATCGCCTCCTTCGTGCTGTCCATGCCGGTCTCCAACGGCAGCGTCATCATCACTGCTTCCACCCCCGGCGAGTGCTACCTGTACGGCGGCGCCTTGAGCGCCGTGATCGCGGTGGCCGCCGCGTTCGCCGCCTCGATCCGGGCGGCCAGGACGCAGCCGGGCCAGTCGGAGCCGGGCCGGTCGCAGCCGGGCCGGTCGCAGCAACCGCCAAGGTCGCAGCCGAAGTGAGCGAGGTGGACCAGGCCTCGTTCCGTCAGGCCACGGATCAGTTGGCCGGCGGCATCGTCGTGGTCACGACCAACGCCGGCCACGCGATGACGGTCAGCGCGTTCATGTCGGTGTCGCTGGAGCCGCCGCTCGTGCTGTTCTGCGCGGAGAAGATTGCCCGCTTCCACGACGCGGTCCTCGCGGCCGGGTCATGGGCGGTGTCCATCCTCGCCGAGGATGCCGAGAAAACCGCGCGCTGGCTGGCCACCCAGGGCCGTCCCCTCGACGGGCAGCTGGACGGCGTGGCCCACCACCCGGGCCCGGTCACCGGCGCGCCGCTGCTTGACGGCGCCCTGGTCACCCTGGAGTGCCGGACCGCCGCCGTGTACGACGGCGGCGATCACAGCATCATCGTCGGCCAGGTCGCCGCGGTCACCGGCCCCGAGGGACCGTCACGCCGCCCGCTGATGTACTACGCCGGCAGCTACCGCCGCCTCCAGCGGAGCTGACTTCAAGGGAGTTGACTTCAACGAAGCCAGCTTTTCTATACCCGGGGCGATCACCGGACTGGCGGGCGGGCTTGGTGGGAGAACTGAGAGGCGCAGACGCCGCCAGACCTTCCTGCCGTCGCTCACCCGCTTGAGTTTGTGACAGCTGCTCCCCATCAGCCTGATGAAGCGTCGCGTCGGCTGGCGCCCATGATTGTGGATCGGCACCGTCTTCACAAGATGGTAACGATCCACAATGATTCCGCTCCCACCAAGACCGGACGGCGAGGGCGGCGGATTGCGCTGGGCGCTTGGGACAGGGGCGCCTCCTGCCTCGGGGAGAAGCTGGCCGTGAGCATGAACTAGGGTCCGTTCCGTAAATGAGATTTTGAACCTCGCGAGAGGATCGGGACCTTAGCTTGTCGCGTTTTCTGTGACGCCGATCGGGACCGGTGAAGCGGTCGGGGAGGCGGTGGCCCCGGGGCACCTCGTCGCGCTTAACACACCGCGTCCTCGATCCGGTCGAGTCCCCAGTCGAGATCTTCCTCGCTGATGACCAGCGGCGGCGCCAGCCGGATGACGTTCCCGTGGGTTTCCTTGGCCAGGACGCCGTGATCGGCGAGCCGTTCGCAGACCTCGCGGCCTGACCGCGAGGTGAACTCCAGCCCGGCCCACAGTCCCCGGCCGCTGACGCCGCGCACCACGGCAGGCGGGAGCGCGCCGAGCCGCTCGTGCATCCGCATCCCGAGCACCGCCGCCCGGGCCTGGTACTCACCGGTGCGCAGCATCGCGATGACCTCCCGGGCCACGGCGCAGGCGAGCGGGTTGCCCGCGAACGTGGACCCGTGCTGGCCGGGCTGTAGCACGCCGAGCACCGGCCACGTCGACACCATCGCGGACACCGGCACGATGCCGCCGCCGAGGGCCTTGCCGAGCAGGTAGGCGTCGGGTACCACGTTCTCCGCCGTGCAGGCGAAGGTGAAGCCGGTGCGGCCGAGCCCGGACTGGATCTCGTCCGCGATCATCAAGATGCCGTTCGCGGTGCACAGCTCCCTGATCCCGGTGAGGAAGCCAGCGGGCGGCACGACCACCCCGGCCTCACCCTGAATCGGCTCGACGAGCACCGCGACCACGCGCTCACCGAGTTCGCTGACCGCCGCGGTCAGCGCGTCCAGGTCGCCGTAGGGGACGATGCGGAACCCCGGCGTGTACGGCCCGAAGTCAGCTCGGGAGTCCTCGTCGGTGGAGAAGCTGATGATCGTGGTGGTGCGTCCGTGGAAGTTTCCGCTGAACACGATGATCACCGCCTGGTCCGCGGGGACGCCCTTGACCGTGTAGCCCCACTTGCGCGCGACCTTGATCGCAGACTCGACCGCCTCCGCGCCGGTGTTCATCGGCAGCACGACGTCCATGCCGGCGAGTTCGGCCAGCTCGGCGCAGAACGGCCCGAACTGGTCGTGGTCGAACGCCCGGCTCACCAGCGTGAGGTGCTCGAGCTGGCGGTGCGCCGCGTCGATCAGCCTCGGGTGCCGGTGACCGAAATTCAGGGCCGAGTAGGCGGCGAGCATGTCCAGGTAACGGCGTCCTTCGACGTCGGTCACCCAGGCGCCCTCGGCCTCGGCCGCGACGATCGGCAGCGGGTGGTAGTTGTGCGCGGCGTATCCGCTCGTCAGCTCCAGGAAGCTGGTCATGGTCTCGGTCAAGGTGTTCCCCTCCGTTGCTACGGGCGCAGCTCCAGCGTGCAGCACTTGGGCCCGCCGCCGCCCTTGAGCAGCTCGGACATGTCGACTCCGATCGGGATGAACCCGCGCTCGCTGAGCTGAGCGGCGAGGCCTCGCGCCTGGACCGGCAGGACGACGTGCCGGCCGTCGCTGACCGCGTTCAGGCCGAGTACCTCGGCGTCTTCGTCCTTGGCCTCGATCAGCTCGGTGAACTGCTCGGCGATGGCCGCCCGTCCGGCGTCGTCGAACGCGGCCGGATAGTACATGGCCGTGTCGCCGTCAAGTACGCACAGCGCGGTGTCCAGATGGTAGAAGCGCGGGTCAACCAGGCGCAGGCTCACCACAGGCCGGCCGAAGACACTGGCCAGTTCGGCTGCGGCGGCCTGATCGGTACGGAAGCCGTACCCGGCCATCAGCACCCGGCCGGTGAACAGGATGTCTCCCTCGCCCTCGTTAACGTAGGCAGGTACCCGCACGTCAGGGTAGCCGCGCCCGCGGAACCAGTCCAGGTAGGCGTCAGCTTCCCTGGCGCGCTGCGGATACCGGAATCGCGCGCCAAGCACCGTCCCGCCGACCACGGTGGCGCCGTTGGCCGCGAACACCATGTCCGGCAGCCCGGCCACCGGCTCAATGGTCCGCACATCGTGACCGAGATCGAGGTAAGACTGCCGGAGCTCCGTCCACTGCCGCATGGCTTTGGCGGCGTCGGTCGGCTTGTCCGGTTCCATCCACGGGTTGATCGCGTAGCTGACGGCGAAATGCTCCGGTGGGCACATCAGAAATCCGCGTCCGGTCGCTCGTCGCCGACGCGGGCCGTCCTCGCTGCCTTCCGTGGTGATCATGAACCAAGGGTAGGGGTAGACCGGTTGAGAAAACATGCGTCGATCATGCGTCCCGGCGAAGAATCATTGCGTAATAATGTCACCAGACGGCGATTCGTTGCCAATTTGCCGCCTCATTTCGGGCTTGTTCCATCGTCGTTACGCTTCCGGCGGACCGCAGCCGCGGTCGAGCCCCGACGCCACGGACGTACCTGAGCCCCGGCCCTGGATGGCTGCGCACCCCCGGCCCTGGCCGGCACGATGTGCCCCCATGCCGGCAAAATCCGGCATGGGGGCCGGGAATGCACCGGATCCGCCGCGGTAACCGGAACTGTCCCTACGTTTTTGCTGCTGGCGTGGTCCCTGAGACCGCGGTGGTACCGCGTAGGTTCTTGCTACTGGATCGGCGTTCTGGCACAGGCTTCCGCCTCGCCTGCACACGCCGCCGCCTCGCCTGCACACGCCGCCGCCTCGCCTGCACACGCCGCCTGCTTCCCGCCGGCCACGCCGTCGACCGCGCGGGCGAGCAGCCGGTACAGCGTCGCCCGCTCCGCCGCGGACAGCGCGGCGAGCAGGTCGTCTTCGACCCGGCTGAGCCGGGCCTGGGCCAGGCACAGCTCGCCGGCGCCGGTAGCCGACAGCTCGACGATGTGGCGGCGGCGGTCGGCGGGATCGCGGCGGCGGACGATCAGTCCGCGCTCCTCGAGCTCGTTGAGCAGGCCGACCACGTTGCTCGGATCCAGGCTCAGCGCCTCCGCCAGCCCCTGCTGGCCGGCCGGCCCGTGCTCACTCAGCAGCTTGAGCGCGATCAGGTGCCGGGGCCGCAGACCGCCCGGCGCCATCGAGGCCTCGGCGGCACGGCGCCCCACCCGGGCCAGGTGATCGAGCAGCGGCAGCAGCTGCTGGTCCTCCAGCTGCTGCGTCCGCGCCCGAGTCTCCGCCATAACAGAAGACTACCCTCAGCGTCAACTATTTGTGTATCACCAATGATTAGTGATATACATTCTATCTATGAGCCACCTCCTGCATATCGATTCGTCCCTGCGCACCGAGGGATCCCGCAGCCGCCGGCTGTCCGCCCATTTCGCCGAGCGCTGGCAGGCCGCCCACCCCGACGGCACCATCACCTACCGTGACCTGGCCGCGGACCCGATCCCGCACCTGGATTACGCCGCCTTCTCGGCGGGGTTCGTCCCGGCCGCAGACCGCACCCCGGAGCAGGCCGCCGCCTTCGCTCTGAGCAACCAGCTGATCGACGAGCTCCTGGCGGCCGATACCGTCCTGCTCGGGATGCCGCTGTACAACTTCGGCCCGCCCAGCACGTTCAAGGCCTGGTTCGACCGGATCGTCTCGGCCGACCGGACCGTCGGCAAGCTCGGCGACAAGGAGTTCGTGGTGGTCACGGCGCGCGGCGGCGGCTACCAGCCGGGCACCCCGCGGCATGGCTGGGACCACCGCGAGCCGTGGCTACGGCACGCCCTGACCACGGTCGGCGTCACCGACGTCGTGTTCATCGACACCGAGCTGACCCTGGCCCGGGAGTCCCCGGCGATGGCCCCGCTCGACCTGGGCGCCGCCGAGGACCAGAGCCTGGCCGACGCCCTATCCGCTATCGACGCCCTGCTGGCTCCCGCCGTCCGCGCCTACCAGCCCGCCAGCTAGCTGATGCTGTGTCGAGTTACGTTCGCCCAGGCGGCGGTGGGGCCCGCGGCCGGGAGCACACTACCGGGAAGCACCACGGCAAGCCGCGCAGCCCCCGGCTGCGAAACTAAGCTAAGGGGCCTGCAGGGGCCGCGGCGGTCCGTGGGGCCAGCGTGACCCGCGGCCAGCCGACCCGATGGAGCCCAAGCCGGTTATAACCGGCCTAATGTGACATCGGTGCGCCTCCTACCGCCCCGCTGTCACATCGCGTCGGCACCGGTCAGCGCGGGCCGGGCCGGCGAGCGGGCAAACGCAGCCTGAGGCACTAACCAGCGCAGCCAGCTAGCCCGCAGCCACTAGCCCAGCTCAGCCAGCCGCTGCGCGACGGCCGCGATCTGCTCGTCGGTGGCGGTCAGCGCCACCCGCACGTGCCGCGACCCGGCGGACCCGTACAGTTCGCCGGGCGCGACCAGGATGCCGCCCTGGGCGGCCAGCAGTTCCGCCGCCGACCAGCAGTCGTGCGCCGGGTGGGTGACCCACAGGTACAGGCCCGCCTCGGAGTGGTCGACCCGCCAGCCGGCCGAGCCAAAAGCGTCCCGCAGCACCGAACGCCGGTGGCGATACCTCTCCCGCTGCTCGCTCGCGTGCACCTCGTCCTCGAGCGCGGCCGTCATCGCCGCCTGCACCGGCCCGGGCATGATCATCCCGGCTTGCTTCCGGATCGCCAGCAGGTCCGCGACCAGGGCCGGGTCGCCGGTGACGAAGCCGGCCCGGTAACCGGCCAGGTTGGAACGCTTGGACAGCGAGTGCACCGCGAGCAAGCCCTGCGCCGACCCGCCGCACACGTCCGGGTGCAGGACGGAAACCGGCGCGGCTTCCCAGCCCAGCGTCAGGTAGCACTCGTCGGACGCCAGCACGACCCCGTGCCTCCGGGCCCACTCGACCGCCGCGCGCATCTCGGCAACGGTCAGCACCCGCCCCGTCGGGTTCGACGGCGAATTCAGCCACCCCAGCCGGAACCGCCCCAGGTCCGCCCCCAACGACAGGTCCGCCCCCAACGACAGGTCCGCCCCCAGCGACAGGTCCGCGGCCACCGCGGTCGCCCCGGCCAGCCGCGCCCCGATGTCGTACGTCGGATAGGCCAGCGCGGGCCGCACCAGAACGTCGCCGGGCCCGAGCCCGAGCATAACCGGCAGCCAGGCGATGAACTCCTTGGTCCCCAGCACCGGCAGCACGTCATCCGGTGACACGCCAACGCCGTGGTCCCGTGCCAGCCACCCGGCGGCCGCGGCGCGCAGCCGCGGGGTGCCCCACGTGGCCGGGTAGCCGGGCGCGTCCGAGGCCGCGGCCAGTGCCGCCCGGATCACGTCCGGCACCGGATCCACGGGCGTTCCCATGGACAAGTCCACCGGCCCGTTCGGATGAAGTCCGGCTTTTTCCCGAAGCGGCGCGATCCGGTCCCAGGTAAAGACGGGAAGCCGGGCGGCGAGGGTACTGGGGTTCATTCCTCCGTGGCTTGCGGCGGCAGCACGGCCACCACCGGGTGGTCCTTGCCGATCTTTCCGCTCTTGGAGGCGCCGCCCGGGGAACCGAGATCTTCGAAGAAGTCGACGTTGACCTTGTAGTATTCCTTCCACTGCTCGGGTACGTCGTCTTCGTAGTAGATTGCCTCGACCGGGCAGACGGGCTCGCAGGCGCCGCAGTCCACGCACTCGTCGGGGTGGATATATAGCATCCGTTCGCCCTCGTAGATGCAGTCAACGGGGCATTCTTCGATGCATGCCTTGTCAAGCACATCAACGCAGGGCTGCGCGATGATGTAGGTCACGGGTGGGCTCCTGTCGTCGTTCTGGTCGCTGCTGCTATCACAGTATGGCGGCTTGCCGGTCGGTGCCGCTTCAGCCTGCGACAATAGTGCCGCGCGGCGGGTCCTCCTTGGTGCTGTCACGCTGCCAGCCCATACTCCCATCCGCCGCCTTCCACACATAACCGGCGTACCGTACTTCGCGGATCCCGTAGGCCTGCGCGTTCGCCACCAGCCAGTCGGCCACCGTCCAGGCCGAGCCCCGCTCACCGGGCACCACCGCGACGCTTCCCTCCTTCACCGAGTCCGAACGATCCGTGGTGATCCTGGCCACAACCCCTCGTCGCCCCGACGGCCCGAACGTCTGGGTGAGTCCCCGCACCACGCCGGCCTGATTCGCCTTCGGCGGCGGCTGGTACCAGCAGGACACCCCGTGCGGCGAGCTGCCGGTGAAGTAGCCGGCCAGCTGCGCCGCCACGATCGCCCACTGCCCGTAGGCGGCCCCGTCGGCGCTGTGCTGCACGGCCTGCGCCGCGTTCGCGACCGGCATCCGGGTGTAGTCGTGCACCTTCACCAGCGCAGCGAAGAACCTGGTCGTGGCGTAGACGGGGTTCTCGATTTCGCTGGTCGTGCCCCAGCCTTGCGAGGGCCGTTGCTGGAAGACGCCGACGGAGTCGCGGTCGCCGTAGTCCAGGTTCTGCAGCTGCGATTCCTGCAGCGCGGCGGCGTAGGCGATGGTGACCGCCTGCCTGGGCATCTTGCGCCGCGCCGCGACGCCCGCGATGGTGGCCGCGATGCCGGCCTGGTCGACGTCGAGCGAGACGGCCTGCGGGCCGGTGCCCGCCAGGCAGCCGGGTGCGAGGGCGACGGGCGGGCTGACCTTCTGGAAGCTGTGGTAGATGAGGTAGCAGGCCACGGCGAGCAGCAGGACGAGCGCGGTGCCGATGACGGCTGCGCGTCGCGGCCGGGTCCGATTGGGCGGCACATCAAACCGTACCGCCCCGGCGTAGCGCTAAGCTCCCGGACGCACGTCTGCGGGACCATGGCGTAGCCGCCTGACCCGGCCCGATACCTGCACAGAGGAGCCGGCCGGGCTGGTTACCTTATGTACACGATGAACGGAAATTCAGAGCCGCACCGGCGGGTCCGTCGCCAGGGACCCGCCACGCTGCGCGGCAAGCAGATACCGGCGACAACAACTGATCAGCGCCTGCTAGACCGGCGCGGGCCATCCGACTGGGTGCACACGGATCCATGGCGGGTGCTGCGGATCCAGGCCGAGTTCGTCGAGGGGTTCGGCCTGCTGGCCGAGCTCGGTCCTGCGGTGTCGATCTTCGGTTCGGCGCGGACCGCGCGGGGGAGTGCCGAGTACGAGACCGCCGAAGCCATCGCGTCCGGCCTGGCCAATGCGGGTTACGCCGTGATAACCGGCGGCGGCCCGGCGATCATGGAGGCGGCCAACAAGGGCGCCGTACAGGCCGGCGGCGTCTCGGTGGGCCTGGGCATCGAGCTGCCCAGGGAAATGGGGCTGAACGACTACGCCGAGATCGGGATGGAGTTCCGGTACTTCTTCGTCCGGAAGACGTGCTTCATCAAGTACTCGCAGGCGTTCGTGGTGATGCCCGGCGGGTACGGCTCGATGGACGAGCTGTTCGAGGCGCTGACCCTGGTCGCCACCGGCAAGATCACCAAGTTCCCGATCGTCCTGGTCGGCCGCGCCTACTGGACCGGGCTGCTCGCCTGGCTGGAGGACACGATGCTGGCCCGGGGCAACATCAGCCCGGCGGAGTTCTCGCTGATAAGCCTGGCCGACGACCCCGATGAGGTGGTCGCCATCATCCGTGATGCCCACCGCGGCTCGGCCTGGGCGCCAAAATAGCCGATCCCCAGGTCACCCGCACCCTGGGCGCCGCTGAGCCTTCACGCGGCCTCGCGATCGAGAACCCCTGACAGCGTGCCATCCCGGTGCGCGCACCGCTTGTACCATCAGTTAACTCCGACCCCGTACGCCCCAGTCCGGTGCGTATGGTTGTGACAGCCTGCACATTCTATTGTGCAGGCTGTCACAACCACACCACTACAGACCCCCGTTCCGAAGCGCCTCGGCGCCCGAACAACCCCGCAGACTGAGTCACGGCCTGGCCCCATGGCTGGGTCCCTGTGGCTGGGCCAGCCCGCGCAGCGTCCAGGCGGGCCGGCGGAGGCCGAGGATGGACTCGGTCATGTCGAGGCAGCGGCGGATCTCGGCGACATGCCGGGTGCGGATCACCTTAGCGCCGACCCAGGCGCACACCGCCGCGACCGCCTCCGCCCGGGCGAGCGCCTCTGCTCCCCGGTCCAAGTCGACCAGGCCCCGGTCCAAGTCGACCAGCGCGGCCCATCCGGATCGCGAGGTCGCCTGGACGTCGCCGGGCGCGGTCCGGAGGAGGATGCGCTCCGGCGCGATCCCGCGCTGGACGGCGCTGGCGGCCGTGCCGGGGTCCGGGCAGATCAGGCCGGCCCCAGCGCGAGCCGCCAGGGTGGCGTCGTGCACGATGTCGGCGTCCACGCCGTGACCGCAGATGCTCACCTCCGGTACCGCGGTCCTGATCTGAAGGATCAGCGCGTCGTCCTCGCCGACGTCGACCAGCCCGGCTCCGGCCCAGGCCGACGCCACTGCTTCGGCGACGGTGGACACGGGTGCCATCACCGCGATTCCTCTTGAGTACCCCCACCGAAGCGACATCACGGGTCGAGCATGGCACGATTCGTATGTGCCTGTTCTCATCCTCATCGCGGTCGTCGCCGTGCTCGCCGGTGTTTTTGTCGCCGCTACCGGACGTGGCGGCGAGCTGGCCTATGAGCGTGTCGATCACGCACCGCTAGACCTCGGACCGGTATCAGCACCCGACGTCGCCATGCTGCGGCCGCCGACCGCCATTTGGGGCTACAACGTGCAGGTGACAGACGAGGCCCTTGACCTCATCGCCCGTGCCATGCGCGACCGTGACGTCACGATCGCCTACCTGCAGCAGCAGCTCGCGAACCGTGTCTCCGCGGACCCCGACCCTCGCCAGGCCCGCCAAACCGCCGGGAACCCCGCCGCGTACGAGGCTACCCAGACCGCCGGGAACCCCGGCGGGTCCGAGGCGCTCCGAGCGGACGGGAACCCCGAAGCTCCCGAGATCCCCAGGGTCGCCAAGGCCCCCGGAGTCCTTGTCGCCCCGCTGCCCCCGAAGGCCACCCAGCCTTCGGCAACCGCTCCGTCTCCGGAAGCCGCCCAGCCCGCCCAGCCCGTTGAGGCAACGCAGCCTTCGCAGACCCTTCCGGACTTGTACGAAGCGCAGGGCCCGCAGGGCGCATACGACACCCACGGCTGGTGGGCCCAGCAGGAGCAAGCCGCGCGCGAAGAAGAAGCACGGCGTCAGGCCGCCGCCCAGGAAGCCGGCCTGGCCCCGCCCGATGCGGCCGATCTGCCCGAGGCCAGTGCGCCCGAGGCCAGTGCACCCGAGGCCAGTGCACCCGAGGCTGACCCGCCCGAGGCTGGCTCACCCACCGGCCGCACCCGAACGCTGCCCAACCCGGTGATCACGCCCCCGGACGGAACCGCCACCTCCTCAGGCCATGGCGGTCAGCCCGCGGCCGGCTCCGGCCGGGCCGCCGGGTCGGTTCCGCCGGACGATGACACTCTCGCCGAGGCGGAGGAACAGGGTTGGTGAGCGACCAGCCAGCCTCCGGTGCCGCCCGGTCGGCAGCACCGGACGCGGCAGCATCGGACCAGGGAGCGGTTCCGGGGGCGGACGGCAAGCTGCGCTGCCCATGGGGCCTGAGCGCCCCGGAGTATGTCGCTTACCACGACGAGGAATGGGGTCGGCCGGTCCGGGATGATACGGCTCTGTTCGAGCGGCTCAGCCTCGAGGGTTTCCAGTCCGGGCTTTCCTGGCTGACGATTTTGCGTAAGCGGGAGAACTTCCGGGCCGCCTTCGCTGGATTCGACGCATCGGCGGTGGCGGCCTTCGGTGATCAGGACGTGGCCCGGCTGATGGCCGATGCGGGCATCGTGCGGAACCGAGCGAAGATCAATGCCGTGATTGCCAACGCACGGGCCATGCTGGACCTGCCCGACGGCCTCACCTCCCTGGTGTGGAAGTACGCGGAGGACGGACCTGCGCCGCGGACGCTGGCCGAGGTGCCGTCGGCGACTCCCGCCTCCAAGGCGCTCAGTGCCGAGCTCAGGCGGCACGGTTTCAGGTTCACTGGCCCGGTGACCGCGTACGCGACGATGCAGGCCTGCGGCGTCGTCAACGATCATCTGGCCGCTTGTTTCTGCCGGGGCTAGGCAGGCAGCCATGAGCGGTGTGATCGTCACGATCACACTCAACGCCGCGCTGCACGTCGACTACGCCACGGATGAGGTGGACGCCGAGGGCATCCGCCCGGTCTCCAAGCCCGGCTACCGGGCCGGCGGACGGGGTGTGACGGCCGCCAGGGTGCTCCGCGCCTTCGGCCATGACGTGCTCGCCGCCGGGTTGGCGGGTGGTGCTCCCGGCGAGCTGATCAGGGAAGATCTCGCTAAAGCGGGGGTGCCCACCGCATTCACGCTGATCCGCGGCGAATCCCGGCGCATCTTCCGCTTCGCCGGGCCGGGGGGCCGGGACCCTGGCGAGCAGGTCGTGCGGTTCGGGGAGCCGGGCCCGTACATCACCACCGAGGAGCTGGGCCGGTTCGCGGCGGACTACCGGCGGCTGCTGACCGGCGCCGCGGCCGCCGTACTGTGCGGCAGCCTTCCCGACGGGCTGCCGCCGGACACCTACGGCTCGTTGGTGACCTACGCGGCCGAGGCCGGCGTTCCGGTGATCCTGGACGCGGGCGGTGAGGAGCTCAAGCACGCCATCGGCCACGGGCCCGACCTAGTGGTCGTCGAGACGAGTTCACCCGACCCCGGTCTCGGCGCCGCCCTGATCCGGCTCGGCGCCGGAGCGGCGGCCGTCACCACGGGTCACGCAGTACACGCCGTCACCGCCGCCGGGGAGTGGACAGCTCACATAGCCGCTACGGACGCGGACGTGAGGCCCCATCCGTCCCGGGGCGCGCTGGTGGCGGGCCTGGTGCCCGGCCAGCTTCTCGGCTGGTCCTGGCGCGACCGGCTCAGGCACGCGCTGGCCCTGGCCGCCGGGGGCGCCAGGGTAGGAGCTAAGGTCCCAGGCGAGCCCGAAGGCCGGAGTCACGTCGACCTGGCCACGTATGAGCGGCTGCTTGACGCGGTGTCGGTCGAGCCGGGCATAGCTCGCGGCGCTTTCCCGGCGCATAAAGACACGCTCTAATAAGAGCGAATACTTCAAAGCGTAAATATACAATTACTGAGAGTGTGCTCTGGTCTGGACTCGCTCACCTCGAAGTGGAGTGTTTCGTGAGCAGCTGGCGAATCTTGCTCGGAGGCGTTGCCTCGGCGAGCGTCCTCGGAGTCGGTGTGGCCGCGCCGACGTTGGCGCGGCCGGTATCGCATGTTCACGACCTGCCGACCTCCTCACTGACCAAGGTCGTACCGGCCTCCTCGCTGACGCGGATCAGGCCGGGCTTCTCGTTGACCTGGCCCGGTCCGGCTTCCTCGTTGACCCGGACCGTGCCCGGTTCCTCGTTGACCCGGACCGTGCCCGGTTCCGCGTTGATCCGGACCGTGCCGGGGTCCTCGCTGACCATGGTGGTGCCAAGCCGATCGGCCGCCCGCGGCGTCGGCTGCGATCTGCCCGGAGTTCCTCAGGCCGGCCCGGTGGTCTCGGCGCTGGCCGGTATGCTCGGCGCGCCTTGTGGCTCGTCCGACACGCCCGGCGGTAGTTGGTCCCATCTGACCGGCGCCGGATCGTCTGCCGTCGCCAACGCGCCCGGCGCCGCGACCAACGCGCCTAGCCGTGCCACCAGCATGCTTGCCGGCCTGTCCGCGGTGACCAGCGCCATCCCCGGCCTGTCCGCGGTGACCAGCGTGATGCCCGGTCTGACCACTGCCACGTCGGTCGCCGGCCGCCCGGCTGGCGCCAGCGCGGCCGCCGGTGCCCTGTCGATCCTGGGCGGCGCGTTCGGCCTCGCCCCGCTGAGCCTGCAGCAGCCGTAAGCACCTGACCGCGAAGGGACCCGTCCCTGGACGGCTCCTTCGCTTATCCTGCACGGCATGAGCGTCCACGGCGATGGTCCGGAGCCCGACATAGCCACTCTGTTCGCGCCTGTCGCCGTCGAGGAGACGTTCGCCGGAGTGCTGGGCGAGGCGCGCGATGTGCTGGGCCGGCTTGACGACCCGGTAGACGCGGAACTTTGGGGATCCGACCTGATCGGGGCGCTGGGCTCCTCCGCGGCGGGCCAGGCCTCGCTGCTGGATGCCCTCACCGGATCGCTGGTGCCCGCGGCCGAGGCGGCTTCGACCCCGGAAGCCCTCGCCTTGCTGTGCGTCCTGGCCGCGGTGGGCGCACCGGCCCTGCGTGCCGCCGCCGGGCAGGCCGCGACGCGTGTCCGCGGTCGCGACGTGGCCGACCCCCCGTGGGCGGGGGCGGTCGGCCACCCTCAGGTCCGCGATTGCTGGCACTACGCCGATGTCGGCGGCCGCCAGGAGTCGCTGACGATGACCTTCGCCTATGGCGACAAGCAGCACGCGGTCAGCGTGCTGATCGACCACGGCCGCGGCGGCAAGATCAAGGACGCGTGGGTCGCCAAGGGGACCGAGTTGCGCGCCGATACCGAGCAGGCGGCCAGGAGCGACCCCCTGGTCGTGTTCGAGGCGCTGGACGTCCCCGGTGCCCGCCTTCGCCTCGAGCGCGCCATCAGCGCCGGTGAATGCCCGGAGCAGCCCGATCAGGTCGATGATGTGGTGGCCCACCGTGCTCTCCTGCGCGCCCGTCTCGACCTGCTGACCGAGCCCGCGGCTCCCTAGCCCCCGCCACGGGGCCCGGGCACGCGACCCCAGCCACGGGGTCCAGCCACCGCGCCGTCGGCTATCCGGCCCCGGCCAGGAACTCCCGGACCAGCGGGAGGATGAGGTCGGCCCGCCGCATGACGCCCATGTGGGTGGCGCCGGGCAGGACCGCGAGCTGCGCGCCGGGGATCAGTCCGTGCACCTCCACCGCATGCTCGAGGCGGATGAAGTCATGGTCGCCGAATACCAGCAGTGTCGCCGCGGTAATACCGCCGAGCTGGTCGGCCGTCCAACCCTTCATGTTTGCCGCGGCCTGTGACGCCTTCGCCGCGAAGGCCTCGAAGTGGCCGGGGTCCGGCGCGAGACGTGCGTAGGCTTCCCGCATCTGCCGGAAGTCCTCCGCGGTCGGCATGCGCGTCGAGGTCGCGTGCCGGGCCGGATCGGAGATCTCCTGGTGGTAGCCGTCGTCGGCGTAGCTGACGGATACGAGGATGAGCCGGCCCACCCGGCCGGGATAGTCCAGCGCCAGCTGCAGGGCCACCCCGCCGCCGAGGCTGAAGCCGAGCACGTCCGCCTGGTCGATGCCGAGGTGGTCGAGCAGGGCGCCCACGTCCTCGGCCAGGTAGCGGAGCTCAAGGTCGCGGTCGATGTCGGCGGTGCGGCCGTGCCCCTGCAGCTCGGCGGCGATCACCTGTCGCTCGGCGGCCAGGACAGGCAGCAGGGGGCCGAACGACCCCTCGATGGTCATCAGGCCGCCGTGCAGCAGCACCAGCGGTCGGCCCGTGCCGCGCACCTCGTAGTACATCCGCAAGCCATTGACTGGGGCGTACCCCGTTGTTACTACCTGGCTCATGGTGACATCCTCCCGTAATTGGCTCACCTTCCAGACGGCCGTGCCCGGCCGAACTCATCGGCCGGTCCGCGACGGCTTACGGGGTGAGCGCGAGCGTCGCTCCGCTGCCGTCCAGGATCCGGTGCGGGCCGGGCGCGGCCGTCAGCCGGGCCCGCTCGCCCCGGATCCGGGCGCACGGCCCCTGCGGCCCGGCGAGCGTCAGTCCGTCGGCATCGATGGCGACGAAGTCGCCCTCGTGGCGGAGCAGCACCGGGCCGTCGCGCTCAGCCGAGATTGAGACCAGGCCCGCCCGCAGGCCGTCGAGCACGTCGCCTGGCTCGGTCCCCGCGCACTGCACCCAGGTGGTCGGCCGCCCTAGCGGGGCGTCGGATCCCGGCCGGTGCCAGTCGCTGCCGCCGACCGGGATCGCGGTCGGGTCCCAGGCCTGCCACCAGCCGAGCGGGGTGGTCCAGCGCAGGTCGAGCCAGCTCCAGTGCCAGACCTCGACCAGCGGCGGGCGGCGGCGCATCGGGTGCACCCAGCTGACGGGCCCGGCGAAGGGATGGTTGATGGACAGCAGACCGCCGCCCGCCTCGGTGGCGTCTAGCCAGTCGTCGGGCGGCCTGCGGAAGTCGATCCAGCCGATGTCGCCAAGCGCTCCCGCGTGCCCGGCGTCGGTTGTCACCTCCTGCCCGGGGATCAGCGTGATTCCGTACCGCCTGGCCGCGGCGGGCAGTTCGGCGTGGTGGCTGACCGTGTTGTGGTCGGTGACCGCGATGAAGTCGAGGCCGCGTTCGACCGCCAGAACGGCCAGTTCTGAGACGGTCAGCACGCCGTCGGAGTGGACGGTGTGCGCGTGCAGGTCACCCGCGAGCCAGCGCCGGCCGTCGCTGGCCGGCAGCAGCCGCCGGGCCGGCCGGTCCACCGGCGAAGGCGGCGCGGGCGGCGGCCTCAGCTCCGCGCCGACCGACCCGGCCCCGGCCGTCAGCGACCCGGCCCCGGCCGTCACCGACCCGGCTCCGGCCGCCGGCCCGGCTCCGGTCGTCAGCGACCCAGCCCGCGGGAGGGCCTCGGCGGTCAGCTGGTAGCGCACTCCGTCGGGCGGGACGCGGTGCACGCCGATCATGACCTGCCATGTCCCGGCCTCGATCTCGCCGGGCAGGTAACCGGGCGTGGCCGCTTCGCGGGTGATCACGAACGACTCGCGCGCGCCGCCGGACCAGCCGCGGAACCCGTTGGGGCCCAGACAGCCGAGGTCGAGCACGGCTCCGCCCGCCCGCTCGTAGTCAAACTCGACCCGCAGCCCAGCTGTCCCCGGCCCGACTTCTACCGGCAGGTAGTGCCAGGGAGCGGCGAAACGGTCCTCTAGCGTCCACCGTCCGGTGTGCCGTGTGGAGTTCCCCATGCCATCAATCTAGGTCGAAGGGCAATCTAGGTCGGCAGGCAATCCAGGTCGGCAGGCGATCTAGATCGGGAAGGAACCGGTGCCTTCCCTGGTGGTAGTCCCTTGAAGCTCGGTGAAGTCCGCCATCGAGGCCGGCCCTGACCGACCCCAGCCGCTGTCCTTGACCCCGCCGAGCGGCAGCTGCGGCTCGTCGGCCACCGTCTGGTTGTTGACGTGCACCGCCCCGGAGTCGATCCGCTGGCCACACCTGAAAGCCGGCGAAGGCGCCGGCGCAGCCGGTCTCGGTGGCGAGGAGCGCTACGATCTCGTCCCGGCGCCGGTCCACGATGTCGGCGGCGCGCAGGAACAGGGTCTGTTTCGCGGCCGGCGGCAGTTCGGCCCAGGCCGGAAAGGCGGCCGCGGCTGCGTCCACCGCCCGGGCGGCATCAGCGCGGGTACCGGCCGGGACCCGGGCCATGACCGTGCCCCGGTACGGGTCGAAGTCATCGAACAGCCTGTCCGCGCCGATCCATTCACCGCCGATGTGCTGCTGGTACTCGCGCAACGCTCCTCCTGGTTCGTTCTCATGTGGTGGCGGAAGATTTCGGCCAGCCTCAGCGTAGGGGAGCCGGCCCTTGGCCGCGGGATCGCGGTCAGCTCTAGTCACGTCAGCCAATCCAGTCCCGTCAGCCCCTCAGCCTTCAGACCTCGCCGCCGTCGGCCACGCACCGTGCCGGCACGGTGAACCCCTATGCCGGCGGGGGCCGGCTTGGGTCCATCGTGCCGGCCGGAACATGTGGCGCAAGCACCCAGCGCATCACATGCCACGGGCATCAACACGATCCGGGCGGCGCTGGCGGCCGAGCCGGATCAGCGGGGCAGACCCGGCGCCGGCCCGAGGGGATCGGCCGGCCCGGCCAGCACCCAGTCGGCCCCGTCCAGGCGGATGAACCGCCTGTCGTAACCCCCCTCGCGGCCACCCCCGCACTCACGGCCATCCTCAGCCCCGAAGGCCCCGAAGGCCCCGACAGACCCGGTAGCCCTGCCAGCGCTCACCGCCGCCCGGGACCGGCGGGCCAGCCGGACGCTGACGAATTCACCCGGGCCGGGACGGGGCAGCCCGAGTGCCGCCGCGAGCAGCTGGTCGCCCGCGTAGTCCCCGAAGATCACGATGCCCTCGTCCCGCAGCTGGTCGCGGGCCCCGCCGCCGTCACGGACGCGTTTCATGTAGTCATCCTGCATCGCCACCGTGGCCACCACGGTGCGGCTGACCCTCATCCGCTGCGCGCGCCGGAAGAGCTCATTCACCCGTTGCTGCCCAGAGGGCAGGGCGAAGACGGCTGCCACGTCCCGTTCGGGCAATTTAATCAGAACGTTCTCTTGCAGCGGCGCATGAAAATGCAGCCAGCCCACCGCGGCGCGGCCCCGCTCGTTGAGGGTGCGCTTGCCGTCCCGGTTGCCGGCCGGGCTCAGGTTTTCCTCGCTGGCCCGGATCAGGCCGGCCGACCAGGTGCCATCCTCGTCGCTGGCCTGCACCAGCAGCAGCAGCTTCGCCTCGGCCTCGGGCGGGATCATCCAGCCGCCCAGCCGGTGCGAGAACTTGCAGTCCACGTCGGCCCCGGCGATGGTGTAGTCCAGCGCGGTGCCGTCGGCCAGCGGGAGCGCGCGAGCCAGGGCGATCTCGACCAGGGTTCCGGCGTGGGTCTTCTCGGTCTTGTGGAGCTGATCCCAGCGGTAGCGTCCGGTGTGCTGGCCGTCGAGCAGCATGTCGAGCGCGCCGCGGATCGCGCTGGCCATCTGCGTGCCGTCGCGGTCGAGCGCGGTCAGTTCGGCGGCCACCGCGGCTAGCTCCTGGTCGCCCGATCCCGGGCCGCTCGCGGCCGCGAACTCGAATCCGGGCAGCACGGGCTGCCCGCGGTCCGGTTCG
>Ga0302314_10006761_pt1 | contig 20700 bp, 18 predicted proteins | sample III_Palsa_N2_3_FD_200533 | JGI IMG/M metagenome (GOLD analysis project Ga0302314, IMG submission 200533) | Peat permafrost microbial communities from Stordalen Mire near Abisko, Sweden - III_Palsa_N2_3 | ecosystem: Environmental > Terrestrial > Soil > Palsa > Peat permafrost | place: Sweden... | reverse complement strand
CCAGAGTCCAGATGTTGAGCAGGATCGGCGCCGCCGCGGACAGGATGAAGCGGTTGCGGGCGTTCAGCACCCCCGCAAGGTGGGCGTAGATCGCCATGCAGGGCAGGTAGGGCATGGTGATCATCATTAGGGTGATGGTCAGCTGGGTCTTGCCGGGGACAGCGGCGAAGCCCGGCGATGAAAGCGCCACGATCCACGGCATGGCGAGTTCGGCCAGGACGGTGATCGCCACCGTCATCGCAAGTAGGACGGCCATGGCGTCGGCGGCCAGGACGTCGGCGACCTCCTCCCCGTCCCGTTCCAGCGACCGGGAATAGGCCGGCACGAAGGCCGCCGCGAAGGCGCCCTCGGCGAAGATGCGGCGGAACAGGTTGGGGAAGGCGAAGGCGGTCGTGTAGGCGTCGGCGACGAACGTCGCGCTGGCGCCCATGTAATAGGTGACCACCAGATCGCGGACGAAGCCCATCAACCGGCTGCACATGGTCAGGCTGGTGTAGACCATGGATGAGCGGATCATCCCGCCGCGCGCGGCCTTGGCCGGCGGGAGCGCCTCGATTCCCTGTTCAAGCTCCGCCGCGACCGGCGAGCCGCCGGGGTCGGCGGCCAGTTCGTCGGTCATCGGGCCACGCTCGCCCGGGCGCGTTGCAGGCGGGGCCGTCCAGGCGACAGGCCGCCGGCGTCTTCCAGCACCTCGACCAGAACGGATTTCAGGCCGGCGATGCGGCGCGGATCGGTCAACTTGCCCCCTGGCGCTTCATGACAATAGAAGGCGTCCACCGCCCGTTCCCCATAGTTGTCGACATGGGCGGACTGAATCGAAAGTCCGGCCTCGGTCAAGGCCCCGGCCAAGGCGCCCAGCAATCCTGGCCGGTCGCGGCCGGACACCTCGATGACGCTGGCCTCGTCAGAGGCGTCGTTGTCGATTGTCACGGTGGGCATGATGGTGAAGGCCGCCGCGCGGCCCAGGTCCGTCGGGCCGCCGCGTTCGGCCAGGGAGGCCTCGCCCCTGGCCGCCGCCTCCAGCGCCCGCGCCACCCGCTCCAGCGCCTTGGGACTCTCGGCGCCGAAGGCTTCGCCGGCATGATCCTGCAGATAAAACACGTCCAGCACCCGTCCGCCGCGGGTGGTGTAGGCCCGGGCGCCGGCGACATTGGCGCCCAATCCTGAAAGAACTTCCGCCAAGTCGGCGAAAAGCCGGCGGCGGTCGGCGGTGGTGATGGTGACCTCGGCGGCGTTGCGATCGGCGCGGACCTCGGCGTGGGCGGCCGCGCCATCCGTCCTGGCGCGGCGGTCGAGGGCGGCGTGAGCCAGCTGCTCGGCGGGGGTGAAGCCGACGAAATAGGCGTCTTCCATCGAACCGGCCCAGTCCGCCGCGCCAGGATCGGCGGCGATCAGATCGGCGCGGGCGGCGCCCGCCGCGCCCTTCAGATGCCGGGCGTAGCTGGCCGCCGGGTCGCCGCCACGGCCGCCGCGGAACACCGCCTCGGTAGACCCATAGAGCTCGCGCAGCAGCTGGCCCTTCCAGCCGTTCCAGACCCCAGGCCCCACGGCGCGGATGTCGGCCACGGTCAGCACCAGCAGCATCCGCATCCGCTTGGGGTCTTCGACGATCTTGGCGAAGGCGGCCACCGTGCGCGGGTCGGCCAGGTCCCGTTTCTGGGCGAAGTCGCTCATGATCAGGTGGTGCTCCACCAGCCAGGCGACCAGTTCGATCCGCTCCCGCTCCAGCCCCATCCGCTCGCAGGCGGCCCGGGCGGCGCGGGCGCCGGCCTTTTCCTGGCCGCCGACGCCGCCCTTGCCGGTGTCGTGCAGCAGCATGGCCAGAAACAGCACCTCCCGGTCCTCGATCAGCGGCCAGATGGCGGTGGCCAGGGGGTGGTCCTCGGTCATCTCCCCGCGCGAGATGGCGGCGATGATCCCCACCGCCCGCAGGGTGTGCTCATCCACCGTATAGGAGTGGTACATGTTGAACTGCATCTGCGCGACGATGTGGCCGAACTCGGGAATGAAGCGGCCAAGCACGCCGGTGTCGTTCATCAGAGCCAGGGTCTTGAAGGTGCGCTTGCCCCGCGCCAGCACGTCCAGAAAGGCTTCCCGCGCCGCCGGGTCGCGGCGCACCTTTGAGGTGATCAGCGGCAGGGAGCGGGTGACGGCGGTGAAGGCGTCGGGGTGGACGTCCAGGTTGCGCCGGTCGGCGATCACGAACAGCCGCAGCATGGCGACGGGATCGCGCTGGAACAGCGCCGAGCCATCGACATTCAGGCGGCCGCCTTCCTCGTAAAACCCAGGAACGTCCAGCGGCTTGCGGGTTCCCCGCCGGCCGGGCAGGAACCGCGACAGCCCCTTGGGCGCCTTCTTGGCCTCGTCGGCTTCCAGCTTGGCGCAGAATTCCCGCGTCAGCGCCCCGACCTCCTTGGCGATCAGGAAGTAGCGCTTCATGAAGCGCTCGACGGCGGGGGTGTCGTCGCCGCCCTTGCGGGTGCGGTCGCCATAGCCCATCCGCCGGGCGATCTCCGGCTGCAGATCGAAGGTCAGCCGCTCTTCCGGCCGGCCGGTGGCGAAATGCAGGTGGCTGCGCACCGCCCAGAGGAAGTCGAAAGCCCGGATAAAGGCCCGCACCTCGCTGCCCTGGAACATCTCCAGGCTCAGCGCATGGTCGGGGCTTTCCATCGGGTGCAGGTATTCGGCGATCCAGAACAGGGTGTTCAGGTCGCGCAGACCACCCTTGCCCTCCTTGATGTTGGGCTCGACCATATAGCGGCTGGCCCCGGCCTTGGCGTGGCGCTCGTCCCGCTCCCGCAGCTTGGCGGCGACGAACTCGGCGCCCGTGCCCTTGACCACCTCCTCGCGATACCGGCGGCGCAGATCGCCGGCCAGGGCCTCGTCGCCGGTGAGGCGGCGGGCTTCCAGGATGGAGGTGCGGATGGTGTAGTCTTCGCGGGAGAGCTTGATGCACTCGTCCACGGTCCGTGAGGCGTGGCCGACCTTGAACCCCAGGTCCCACAGGGCATAGAGCATGAACTCGATCACGCTCTCGGTATGGGCCGTCTCCTTGTAGGGGCGCACGAACAGCAGATCGAGGTCGGAGAAGGGCGCCAGCGTGCCGCGGCCGTAGCCGCCCACCGCCATCACCGCCATCCGCTCGCCCTCGGTGGGGTTGCGGGCGCGGATCATGTGCACGGTGGTGAAGTCATAGAGGGCGCAGACCACCTCGTCGGTGACGCCGCTGATTAGCCGCGCCGCCTCGATGCCGCCGCCGCCGTTCTCCAGCCGTTCCTTGGCGATCATCCGGCCGCGAAACAGGGCCGATTTCAGGATCTCCAGCGCCAGCCGGCGTTGCTCGCCGGCGTCACCGACCGCGCTCAGGGCCGCCGCCGACAGCTGGTTGCGCAGCTTCACGCCGTCGACGACATATTCAATGCGAGTGGGGCGCAGGCGCGGGGGCATGGCGGCTATATAGCGCGGGTGCTGGCCAATCAGGCCAGATCTTCGGCAGGCAGGCGGCGCTCCAGCGCCTCGAACCGCAGCGGTCCGCCCCAAAAGGCGGCGGCCAGGTCGTTCTGCTGGCCCGGAGCTCCGGTGGTCAGGAACCGCCTCAGGCCCGTGTCGCCGGCGGTGTATTCCGGGTGCCGCGCCAGATAGGCCTCGATGGCGTCCGCCGTGGCGCCCGGCTGGTGGATAAGCGGCGTGCCGGCCGGCAGGGCCGTGCGGAACAGGTCGGCGACAATCTCATAATGGGTGCAGCCCAGCACCGCCCGGTCCGGCGGGCGGCCAATCCGCTTGGCCAGGGCCTTGGCGTGGCCGTCGATGGCGGCGGTGAGCGCCGCCGCGGAGGCGCCGGTCTCGATCATATGGGCGAGGTCGGGGCAGGGCTCGCAGAACACCGCGACGTCCGAGCTTCGCTTGTCGATCTCGATCTCATAGACCCGGCTGGCGGCGGTGGCGGGGGTGCAGAAGATGCCCAAGACCTCCAGCCCCTCGACCTTGTCGCCGTCGCGCCATTCCCGAGGGTCGCGCTCATGCGACCAGGGCAGGCCGGTGGCGGCCTCGATGGTCGGGACGATGATGCCCAGGATGTTCACGGGCCGCCCGATCTGGCGGCGGTAGCCGGGCAGCCATGTCTGTTGCAGCCGCCGCAGGGCGATAGAGGCGGCGGTGTTGCAGGCCAGGATCACCAGGTCGCAGCCCTGGTCGAACAGGGTCTCGCAGCCGGCGCGGGTGAGGTTCACGATGTCCTCGCCGCCCCGCACGCCGTAGGGCATGTTGGCCTGGTCGCCGAGAAACACGAAATCGGCGCGCGGGAGCCGATCCACCAGGGCGTGGTGGATGGAAAGGCCGCCGATGCCGGAATCGAATACCCCGATCGCCATGCTTCGCGCTTTACCGCTCCGGGGCCGCAGCGTCCATCGGCTGACGCAGGGCTATTCGCCGCTGCCATAGATAAAGCAGGGGCGCGCCGACCAGTTCAGCCACCAGGGCGGCCCGCATGACCAGGCCGGGCTCGCCGGACGCCAGCAGGCCCAGGGCGCGGAAGAAGCCGCCGGTGACGACGATCAGCGTCACCAGACCGATCCTCGCCTCCTGCTTCCCTATATCCGGGATGGTGCTCCAATAGGCGACGCCCAGGCCCAGCAGTAGGCCGGACAGATAGCGGAAATGGCTGTCGAGGCTCGCATCGCCCCAGTCACCCAGCATCAGGGCGCCATGCAGCCCCCCGACCATCCCGGCGCCGACGGCGATCAGGCCGGCGACCGCAATGGCGATCTGCAATAGGCGTTTTTCCATGGCCGTCTCCGCTCGCCCGCCACATTTGACCTAGGGGTTAGCCCCCTGGCCGCCAAGAGCCTGTGGCCCCGCCGCCACACCGCACGGGAATCGTGCCCAGGGCAAGTCGTTGCTTTATCAGGCGATCTTGAGACCTTTCGATGCAAATTTGCCGCTTGGCGCCCCCGAACGGCGGCCCCGTGTCAAGAAAGTGCTACAAAAGTGACCGGATATAGGTAATCGTCAGACCCAGAGAACTTCGGGGTCGAACCCATCAACGCTCCTCCCTAGGGTGTGGGCCAGGGTTTCGCGATTGATGATCCGGTTCGGGTCCCGGCGGCGCTCTTATCATTTTGGTCCATACGCCTGGGGGCAGGGATGTTGCTTAAGAATCGTTTCGTTGCGAGCGTGGCCGTCGTGGCCCTCGCAAGTGTGATCGGCGCGGCCGGCGTCGCACAGGCTCAAACCACATCGGATACATCCACGCCGCCCGCGGCGAAGAAGCCGCCTAAGGATGACAGCACCGCCGTTGAAGGTCTGGTCATCACCGGCTCGCGGATCAAGAAGACCAACTACAACAGCCCGGAACCGATCACACAGATCACCGCCGAGCAGGCCGCCCTCACCGGCGCCGTCGACACCGCGCAAATCCTGCAGCTGTCGTCGGTCGCGGCCAACAACGTCCAGATCAACAACAACTTCAGCGGCTTCGTCGTCAACGGCGGCGGCGGCGTCAACACCCTGTCCCTGCGCGGCCTGGGCGCCCAACGCACCCTGATCCTGATCGACGGACAACGGCTGGGCCCGGCGGGCACCAGCGGCGCGGTCGGCGCGGTCGACCTGAACGTCATCCCGGCCTCCCTGGTTGATCGGATCGACATCGACAACACCGGCGCCTCGTCCATCTACGGCTCCGACGCCGTGGCCGGCGTGGTCAACATCATCACCAAGAAGAACCTCGACGGCGGCAACATCCAGGTCCACGGCGAAGCCTCGCAACAGGGCGGCGGCGACGTCTTCCAGGTCAACGGCAACTTCGGCCACACCTTTGATCGCGGCTACTTCACCAGCGCCTTCGACTATTACGAGCAGGACGCCCTGCAATACGGTCAGCGCAGCTACTTCTCCTGTAACAAGGACCTGACCACCATCCCCGGCACCGACACCGGCGCGGATCTGACCGATCCGGCCACCGGCAAGCCGAAGTGCCAAAACCTCGACGTCACGCCCAGCATCATCGACTTTGAACCCTCGAGCGGTTTTGCGGAACTGATCTATCGCCCGAACGCGGGGTCGACCCTCGGCGGCGGCATCACCAACCAGGATTTTCCGGGCTGGCAGGCTGTCGGCCTGAACAATGGCAACCAGCTCCTCACCGCCACGGTCCCGCTGACCCAGGCTCAAATCCTGGCGTCCGCGGCGCTTATCCCGACCACGCCGAACCTCTATGATCGCCAAACGGCTGTCTCGCCGGACAAGCGCTTCTCCTTCTCCGTCCAAGGCGGCCTCGACCTGAGCCCACACAATCAGGTCTACGGCAGCTTCATGTTCAACGATCGGCAATCGAGCCAGAACCTGACGGCCCAATTCTTCGGGCTCGCCAATCACACCAACCCGCAAAACACCGCGGGCTTCTCGAACCCCGAGCCGGTTATCCCCGAAGCCGAAGACGCCTCGCAGCACGTCGACTACTACCGCTTCGTCGCGGGCATCAAGGGCGACGTCCCGTCGTTCGCCTCCTTCACCAACTGGACCTATAATGTCTTTGGTCAGGCTTCCATTTCGGACGCCACCTACGCCCAGACCTACACCCCGCTTGACCGGGCCAATGCCGTCCTGAATTACGGCGCCGGCAGCCCCGGGCCGGTCGGTTGCGACCAAAGCGCCATCACCGAGCCTGGCGTCAGCTGCGTGCCCTTCAACCTCTACAGCGACGTGGAACGCGGCGGCTTCACCCCGGCGGAAAAGAACTTCCTGCTGCAGACGGCCACGGGCCGCACTCTCTATCAGCAGTACTATGTGGAAGGTTCGACCTCCGGCGACCTGCTGCAACTCCCGGCCGGCCCCCTGGGCGCGTCCGTGGGCTTCCACCTGCGCAGCGAGTCCCTGGACGACAAGCCGCCGGCCGACTTCGCCGACGGCAACGTCTACAACTTCTCCACCGAAGGCGAGACCAAGGGCAGCGAGACCGTTCAGGAAGTGTTTGGCGAGCTCAACATTCCCGCCATCAAGGGCCTGCCCTTCATCCAGGACCTGACCTTCGAACTCTCGGGCCGCGTCTCCAACTACTCGAACTATGGCCGCAACGAGACCTATAAGGCCGGCTTCGACTGGGTGATGACCGACTGGCTGACCTTCCGCGGCACCTACGGCACCGCCTTCCGCGCTCCGGCCCTCTTCGAGCAATTCCTCGCCAATCAGAGCGGCTTCCTGGGCCAGATGTCGATCGACCCCTGCATCAACTATGGCTCCAGTGGCGTGAATGCGACCATTCAGGCCAACTGTAAGGCTCAGGGCATCCCGGCCAACTACGGCGGCAACAATCCCAGCGCCCAAGAGTTCACCGGCGGTGGCCGGAACCTGAAGCCTGAGACCTCGATCAACAACACCCTGGGCATTGTTCTGCAGCCCAAGTGGTTCGGACTGAACCTGAAGGCGTCGGTGACCTACTACACCTTCGACATCAAGAATCAGATCCAGCAGTTCGGCGCCGCCAACATCATCACGCAGTGCTACGACTCGCCGGGCCTGACCAGCCCCTTCTGCGGCCTGTTCACCCGCGACCTGACCGCCGGCTCGCCGACCCAGAATGCGATCCTCACGGTCAACAACGACTATGTGAACGTTGCCGAACAGTTCGACCAAGGGCTTGACGCGGAAATCACCTACGTCACCCACATCGGCGACGACTACAAACTGACTGTCGACAGCAACCTGGCCTGGACCTTCTACAACAACACCATCCTGCTCGGCGGCTCGGTCAACAACTTCCTCGGCCAGGTCGGTGAGCCTGCGTTCAACGGCAACATCAACTTCCGCCTGGACAAGGGTCCCTGGACCCTGAACTACTACCTCTACGCCATCGGCAAATCGTCGGATAACGACTTCGTCCCGAACGAAATCAACTACTTTGCCAGCGGCGAGACCGTCGCCCTGAACCACCAGGTCCCGCTCTATACGAACAGCGACATCTCGGTCCGTCGCAAGTTCGACAAGGCGTCCGTCACGGTCGGCATCAAGAACCTCTACGACACCCCGCCGCCCTACTACTCGACCTCCGGTTTCCAAAACCGCATCGGCCAAACGCCGCTGGCGTCGCAGTACGACTGGATCGGCCGGACCTTCTACCTGACGGTCAACAAGCAGTTCTAATCTCGGCTTAAACGCCGATCACGACAGTGGGCCGGATCCTGGGAGACCAGGGTCCGGCCTTTGTTTTGGGTGGGGATTGTGGTGGTCAGGCGTGTCTTGCTGAAACGTCATCTGGCCTACGCCAATAGCTCCCCCCTCTGGAGCGAGGCAAAATCAATCCACTGGAGGTGCGAGTGGCCCTTCTCCCCTTGCGGGAGAAGACCAATCCCTCCGAAGGAGGTCGGATGAGGGGTCGCACCGGCCTCTCGTGTTTCCTGCAAACAGCCTATCGGATAAGCTGGCGCGACCCCTCATCCGTCGGCTTCGCCGACACCTTCTCCCGCAAGGGGAGAAGGAGAGCTATGCCGCCCCGCCAACGGGAAGGCTTTGGCGCCTCATAGTCCGCCTATTCTTGACCTGACGGCCTTCACGGCCTATTAGCCCGGCTCCCTCGGCGCATTTCCAACGCGCCCTCCTCTGTCACGACCCCGGATCTGATCCGGACGAGGACAGCGAGGCCCCCCGTCGACGTGATCGTCCACGGGGGCGTTTTGCGTTGGCCTGAATGTGTCCGGGAATGACTTGGACCGGGACTCTATGTTCGACGCACTGACCGAAAGGCTATCCGACGTTTTCGACCGCCTTGGCGGTCGCGGCGTACTGTCCGAAAAGGACGTGGATGAGGCCCTGCGCGAGGTGCGCGTCGCCCTGCTCGAGGCCGACGTCGCCCTGCCCGTGGCCCGCGACTTCATCGCCAAGGCCAAGGAGCGCGCCACCGGCGAGGCCGTGGTCCGCTCGGTCCGCCCCGCCGACCAGGTGGTCAAGATCGTCTATGACGGCCTGATCGAGACCCTGGGCGGCGAGGAGCCCACCCCGCTCAACCTGGCCGCCACGCCCCCCGTCGTGATCCTGATGGCCGGCCTGCAGGGGTCCGGCAAGACCACCACCGCCGCCAAGCTGGCGCTGCGCATCACCCGCACCGAGCGCAAGAAGGTGATGATGGCCTCCCTCGACACCCGCCGTCCGGCGGCGATGGAGCAGCTGGCCATGCTGGGCCAGCAGGCCGAGGTCCACACCCTGCCGATCGTCGCCGGCCAGAGCGCTCCCGACATCGCCCGCCGCGCCCTCTCCGCCGCCAAGCTGGGCGGCTATGACGTCCTGATCCTGGACACCGCCGGCCGCACCACGCTGGACGAGGCGATGATGAGCGAGGCGGCGGAAATCGCCCGCATCGCCCAACCGGTCGAAACCCTGCTGGTGGCCGACAGCCTGACCGGCCAGGATGCGGTGCGCACGGCCAAAGCCTTCCACGAACGCCTGCCGCTCACCGGCCTGGTGTTGACCCGCGCCGATGGCGACGGGCGCGGCGGCGCGGCGCTGTCCATGCGGGCCGTCACCGGCCTGCCGATCAAGTTCCTGGGCGCCGGCGAGAAGATCGACGCCCTGGACGTGTTCGACGCCCGGCGGGTCGCCGGCCGCATCCTCGGCCAGGGCGATGTGGTGGCCCTGGTGGAACGCGCCACCACCGAGCTCGACCAGGCCAAGGCCGAGCGTATGGCCAAGAAGATGGCCAAGGGTCAGTTCGACCTGGACGACCTGGCCGAACAGCTGCGCCAGATGCAGAAGATGGGCGGGATGCAGGGGCTGATGGGCCTGTTGCCCGGGGTGCAGAAGATCAAGAAGCAGATCTCCGAAGCCAACCTCGACGAGAAGGTGTTCCGCCGCCAGGAGGCGATCATCACCTCCATGACCAAGATCGAGCGCAAGAAGCCCGACCTGCTGAACGCCTCGCGCAAGCGCCGCGTGGCCGCCGGCGCGGGAGTCGAGGTGCAGGACATCAATCGACTTTTGAAACAGCACCGTCAGATGGCGGACGTGTTCAAGTCCATGAGCCGCGACGGCGGCAAGGGCATGGCGCGCATCGCCCAGGCGATGGGTGGCGGCATGCCCGGCGGCGCCGACATGGCGCGGCTGAAGGCCATGGGGGGCGGCCGCCTGCCGCAGCCCGATCCCAATCAAGCCGGCGGCGGCCTTCCCGGCCTCGGCGGCCCCAATCCTTCACCTGGTCAGCTTCCCGGCTTGGGCGGCGGCTTTCCCTTCAAGAAACCCTGAATTCCGACTGATTCCCTGAAAGGCCTACAATGCTGAAAATTCGTCTCGCCCGTGGCGGCGCCAAGAAGCGCCCCTACTATTCCATCGTCGTCGCCGACAGCCATTCGCCTCGCGACGGCCGTTTCATCGAAAAGGTGGGCACCTACAACCCGCTGCTGAAGAAGGATGACCCGCAGCGCGTCACCCTGAAGGTGGAAAGCATCACGGCCTGGATCGCCAAGGGCGCCCAGCCCACCGACCGCGTCGCTCGCTTCCTGGCCAAGGAAGGCCTGACCAAGTGGGAACACGGCAACAACCCCAACAAGGCCAAGCCGGGCAAGAAGGCCGAGGAACGCGCGGCCGAGCGCCTCAAGCGCGACGAAGACCTGAAGGCCGCCCAGGCCGAAGCGGCCGCCAACCCGCCGCCGCCGCCCGAACCTGAGCCCGTCGTCGAGGAAGCGGCGCCGGAACCTGTGGCTGAAGCCGCCCCGGAACCCGTCGCCGAGGCGCCTGCAGAAGCCGAACCGGTTGCGGAAGAAGCGCCGGCGGCTGAAGCCCCCGCCGCCGAGGAACCTGCCGCCGAAGCGCCCGCCGCCGAACCGGCCGCCGCTGAAGCCGCCCCGGCCGAAGAACCGGCCGCGGAATAGACCCGCCCATGGCGCCCCGTCTGATCCTGGTCGCCCAGGTCGGCGGGGCGTTTGGCGTGCGCGGGGAGGTGCGGATCACGGCCTATACGGCCGATCCGCAGTCCCTGCTGCGCTATCGCGATCTGATGCGCGAGGACGGCTCTCCCGGGCTGACGATCCTGTCCGGCCGGCCCGCCAAGGCCGGCGTCGTGGCGCGCGTCCAGGAAATCACCACGCCGGAACAGGCCGACGCCCTGCGCGGCCTGAAACTCTATGTCGACCGGGACCTGCTGCCGCCCGCCGACGAGGACGAATTCTATCTCGCCGATCTGATCGGCATCGAGGCCCGCGATGCGGCCGGCGCGGTGATCGGCAAGGTCATCAGCGTGCAGAACTTCGGCGCCGACGACCTGCTGGAGATCAGGCCCACAGGCAGCCCAAGCTGGTGGCTGCCCTTCACCCGCGAGGCCGTGCCCGAGGTGAATATCGCCGAGAGGTGGCTGACGGTGGTTCCGCCGGATGAGATCGACGGGGACCGGGACTAAAAGTTACTCGTCATCCCGGACGACCCCCAGGGGCGATCCGGGACCCAGGGGACTGGGTGCGCGGCCTGGGTTCCGGCTCTCCGCTTCGCTGCGGCCGGGATGACGAAAACTTTCAGCCTGCCTCAGCCCTTCGGCTTGCGCATCCGGATCAGGCCTTCCTGGGCCACCGAGGCGATCAGCACACCGTCCTGGCTGAACACCTGGCCGCGCACGAAGCCCCGAGCGCCGGAGTCGGACGGGCCGTCCTGGGCGTAGAGGTGCCAGGTGTTGAAGTTGCAGGGCCGGTGAAACCAGATGGCGTGATCCAGGCTGGCCGATTGCAGGCCGGGCGTCTGCCAGCTCACCCCGTGCGGCCGCATGCTGGTCTCCAGCAGGCCCATGTCCGAGGCGTAGGCCAGCAAGGCCTGGTGCATCACCGGATCGTCGCCGATCGGCGCGCGCACCCGCATCCAGGTGTTGCTGATCGCCGCAACCTTTTCGTCCGGCCGGCGGGGGGTGGCGCTGCGTTGTTCGATGGGACGGGGGCGGCCCATCATGCGGCGCGTTTCCTCGGGCATCTTCTCCAGCATTTCCTTGAACTGGGCAAAGCCGTCGGGGAGCTTGTCCGGCGCCGGGACCTCCGGCATCTCGCTTTGATGCTCGTAGCCGTCTTCCGGGACCTGGAAGGAGGCGGCCAGGTTGAAGATCTGGTGGCCGTGCTGGATCGCCCGCACCCGCCGCGTCGTGAAGCTGGACCCGTCGCGCGAGCGGTCGACATCGTAGAGGATCGGGATCGACGGATCGCCCGGGCGAATGAAGTAGCAGTGGATCGAGTGGCAGACCCGGTTCTCGACGGTCGCATAGGCCGCCAGCAGCGCCTGGGCGATAACGTGGCCGCCGAAAATGCGCGGGCCGTCCCGACCCGAGGTGCGCCCGCGAAACAGGTTCACCTCAATGGGTTCGAGCGCCAGGGTCTCGACCAGGTTCTCGATCTCTTCTTCGTCTGCGTTCATGGCGGGCCTGGCGATTGTGCGGTGCGGTAGAGGTTGCGCGGCTTAACCCTCAGGCGTCCGCGCGGCAAGGGCGCGCCCTTGCGCTGTTCGGTCTGCTGTGCGTTTTCGGCGGCAGCGTAATCCCTCACCCTCCCAGCTTCGCTGGGCCCCTCCCTCTCCCTTCGGGAGAGGTGTAAACGCGAAACACCTCGCCCGAAGGGAGAGGGAGGGGCCCGCGCCTCTAGGCGTGCGAGGGTGAGGGGGTTAGGGGACCTATCCGAACGAGCCGAAGTCACCATGCCCTTCACCGCCACCGTCCTGACCATGTTCCCTGAGGCCTTTCCGGGTCCGCTCGGCGTGTCGCTGATCGGGACCGCCTGGCGGGAGCTGGACCTGTGGCGCCTTGAAACAGTGGACATTCGGGCGTTTTCCAAGGATAAGCGCGGCTTCCTCGACGACACCCCTGCTGGGGGTGGTCCTGGGCAGGTAATGCGGGCGGACGTGATCGCCTCGGCGCTGGACAGCCTCGAGGTCGGAACACGGCCGCTTTTGTACATGAGCGCACGGGGCAGACCCCTGACCCAGGCGCGAGTTTCGGAGTGGTCGAAGGGCGAGGGCGTTGTCCTGCTCTGCGGCCGGTTCGAGGGGGTGGACCAGCGGGTGCTCGACGCCCGGGGGTTTACGGAGATCGCCGTGGGCGATGCGGTTCTCGCCGGCGGCGAGGCGGCGGCGCTGGTGACGATCGAGGCCTGCGTCCGGCTCGTGCCGGGCGTCCTGGGTCAGGCGGACAGCCTGGCCGAGGAGAGTTTTGAAGACGGGCTTTTGGAGCATCCGCAGTTCACCAGACCGCGGACGTTCGAGGGGCTTGAGATACCCGAGGTGCTGCTCTCCGGTCACCACGACAAGGTGGCGAAGTGGAGACAGGCGCTGCGGGAAGAGACCACGCGGGAACGGCGTCCGGACCTTTGGGCCGCCCACCTCGCCAATCAACAGGCAAAGGGCGATTAAGCCCAAGGAGATTTGACTATGGACGTGATCAAGGAACTGGAAAAAGAAGAAGCCGCCCGCGTGATGGGCGACAAGAAGATCCCGGACTTCCAGGCCGGCGACACCGTGCGCGTCAATGTGCGCATCAAGGAAGGCGAGCGCGAGCGCGTCCAGGCCTATGAAGGCGTCTGCATCGCCCGCTCCGGTGGCGGCCTGCAAGAGAACTTCACCGTCCGCAAGATTTCCTTCGGCGAAGGCGTGGAACGGGTGTTCCCGATCATGTCACCGATGATTGAATCCATCGAGGTCAAGCGCCGCGGCGTCGTGCGGCGCGCCAAGCTCTATTATCTGCGTGATCGTCGCGGCAAGTCGGCCCGTATCGCCGAACGCACGATGAACACCGGCCCGGCCGCCGCCAAGGAAGAAGCGCCCGCCGAGGACTAAATTCTCTCGCGTTTCTGAAGAGTTGTCTCGAGGCCAGTGGGCCCCAAATCCTTGTGCTTCGACAAGCTCAGCATGAGGATTTCTACTGGACTTTCGGTCGTCCTCACCCTGAGCCTGTCGAAGGGCGAGGACGGCCAATGACCCCCAGCGGCGCGCGTTAGCTTGTTCGCGACGTCGCGGCATAGGCGCCCAGTTCGGCGACCAGGTGGTCGAACATCAGCTTCATGCGCCGGCTGGCCTTCAGGTCCTCGTGCATGACCACCCAGATTTCCATGTCGAAGACGACGCCTGGCAGCACCTGAACCAGGTTCGCATCCCGTCGCGCGATGCCGAACATGGCACCACCGATCCCGAAGCCCGCCCGCAGCGCGCCCAACTGCGCCAGATCGCTGTCCGAGCGGAAGGCGAAGAAGTCGCGTTCGATGGGCACGTTCGACCTGTTGAGCGCGCGCAGGGTCTGGCCCTCCCGGTCAAAGCCGATGCCGGTCTGGCCGGCGTCGGTGATCAGCTCCGGCGCGCCATGTTTCTCCAGATAGGTCTTGTGGGCGAAGAGGCCGATCTTCACCTCGCCCACCCGGCGCGCCAGTAGCGCCTCCTGGGTGGGACGGGCCATGCGCACGGCGATGTCGGCGTCCCGGCGCAGCAGATCCTCCACCTTGTTGGACGCCAACAGCTCGATCACCACCTCGGGCCAGGCCTCGTGAAACCGGGTGAGGATCTGCGGCAGCACCTCGGCGCCCATGATGTCGCTGGCGGTCAGGCGGATCACCCCCTTGACCTGGCCGGCTTCGCCCGAGGCGGTGCGGATCAGAGCTTCGGCGGCGGCGGCCATGGCTTCGGCATGCGGCTGCAGCGCCAGCGCCGTCTCGGTGGGACGCAGGCCGCTGGCCGAGCGGGTGAACAGGGGCTCGCCCAGGGCCAGTTCCAGCGCCTCGATGTGACGGCCGATGGTCGGCTGGGTCGAGCCTAGCGAGCGGGCGGCGGCCGACAGGCTGCCTTGGGTCATCACGGCGAGGAAGGAGCGGTAGAGGTCCCAGTCGGGGGGTGCGGTCATGCATTTACGCATATCACACCCACGAAGATCGACAATTCCGAATGATAAGGCTGCGGCGCATGGTTCAGCCAACGACGCGATGATCGCGTCCTTCAGGAGGTTTCCATGACCAACCCCGCTTCCGAAACCGCGCCCCGGATCGCCCTGGTGATCGGCGCCACCGGCTCCTTCGGCGGCCACGCCGCCGTGGCGCTGATCAAGCACGGCTGGCGCGTCCGGGCCCTGGCTCGCGACCCCGAGGCCGCCAAGGTCAAGAGCGGCGATCGCATGCCGATCGAATGGGTCAAGGGCGACGCCCTGAACGCGGCCGATGTGATCGCCGCCGCCCAGGGCGCGCAGGTGATCGTCCAGGCCGCGAACCCGCCCGCCTATCGCAACTGGGGCGGAACCGTCATGCCGATGATGAAGGCGGCCCTGGCCGCGGCGGAACAGACCGGCGCCCGGGTGGTGCTGCCCGCCAGCGTCTACAACTTCGCCCCCGGCTCCGGCGACTTCATTGCCGAGACCGCGCCCCAGGCGCCGGTCACGCGCAAGGGCAAGATCAGGGTCGCGGTGGAAGCGATGTTCCAGGCCGCCGCCGACCGCGGCGTGCGCACCCTGGTGGTCCGCGCCGGCGACTACTTCGGCCCCGCGGCGCCGAACAGCGCCCTGCAATGGCTGGCGGTGCGGTCCAAGGGTAAGGCCCGCTCAGTCTATATGCCGGGACCGAAGGACGTCGGCCATTGCTGGGCCTATCTGCCCGACATGGCCGAGACCATGGCCCGGCTGCTGGATCGGGAAGACCAGCTCGCCGCCTTCGACGTCTTCCACTTCAAGGGCCACTGGCTGGGACGGGGTGACGAGATGGGCGCATCGATCCGGCGGGTCACCCACAAGCCGCGCCTGCCGATCCGGCGCTTTCCCTACCTGCTGGTCTACGCCCTGGCGCCGTTCAACGAGACGATGCGGGAGATGATCGAGATGCGCTACCTGTGGGACCGGCCCATCGGCCTGGACAACAGCAAACTGGTCCGCTTCCTCGGCGAAGAGCCTCACACACCCCTGGACCAGGCGATCCGCGCGGCCCTGGCGGACATGGGGTGTCTGGCGGAGATTGAGCTGGGGTCGGCGTACGGCGCGGCGGTGGCGGCGTAGTAGAATCTACCCTCAATGAACCCTCTCCCCGCAAGCGCGGGGCGAGGGTTTCGCTGTGAGCAGAGGGCTCATCCCCCTCTGGACTTGCCCCGCCCCTCGGCACTACATCCCCGGCCATGACCGGCAAGACACTCTACGACAAGATTTGGGACGCCCATGTGGTCGCACAGGACCCCAATGGTGAGACCATCCTCTATATCGACCTGCACCTGATCCATGAGGTGACGTCGCCCCAGGCCTTCTCAGGCCTGCGGACCAGCCACCGCAAGGTGCGGCGTCCGGACCTGACCCTGGCTGTCGCCGACCACAATGTCCCCACCATCGGCCAGGACAAGGGCGTCGATGCGGTGGAGGACCTGGAGGCGCGTCTGCAGCTGCAGACCCTGGGCCGCAACGTGAAGGACGCCGGAATCGAGTTCTTTCCCATGGGGGACATCCGCAACGGCATCGTCCATGTGGTCGGGCCGGAGCAGGGCCGCACCCAGCCGGGGATGACCATCGTCTGCGGCGATAGCCACACGTCCACGCATGGGGCGTTCGGGGCGCTTGCCCATGGCATCGGCACCAGTGAGGTGGAGCATGTGCTGGCCACCCAGACCCTGCGTCAGCGCAAGGCCAGGAATATGCGGGTCTGGTTCGATGGCGAGCCGGTCCCCGGCGTCGGGGCCAAGGACTATGCCCTGGCGATGATCGGCCTGATCGGCACCAGCGGCGGCACCGGCTATGTGATTGAATACGCCGGCCCGGCCATCGAGGCCCTGACGATGGAAGAGCGGATGACGCTCTGCAACCTGTCCATCGAGGGCGGCGCCAAGGCCGGCCTGATCGCGCCGGATGAGACGACGTTCGACTATATGAAGGGCCGTCCGGCCTCGCCCAAGGGCGGATCGTTCGAGATCGCCCGCAGCGACTGGAGCCTGTTCCGCACCGACGCCGACGCCGTGTTCGACCGCGAGGAGCGGATCGACGTGGCGGCGCTGGTTCCCATGGTCACCTGGGGCACCAGCCCGGAAGACGTGGTGGCCATCGATGGTCGGGTTCCCGATCCCGCCGACTTCACCGGCGACAAGGCCGACCAGGTGCAGCGGGCACTGGACTATATGGGGCTGACGGCCGGACAGCCCATCGCCGAGGCCAAGGTCGACCGGGTCTTCATCGGCTCCTGCACCAACAGCCGCATCGAGGACCTGCGCGCCGCCGCCAAGGTGGCGGCCCAAGCACTAAAGGGGGGCCGCAAGGTAGCCGGCCATGTCTATGCCATGGTGGTGCCCGGCTCCGGCCTCGTAAAGGAACAGGCTGAATCCGAGGGCCTGGACGTCATCTTCCGCGCCGCCGGTTTCGACTGGCGCGAGCCGGGCTGTTCCATGTGCCTGGCCATGAACCCGGACAAGCTGAAGCCCGGCGAACGCTGCGCCTCCACCTCCAACCGCAACTTCGAGGGCCGCCAGGGCCGAGGCGGCCGCACCCACCTGATGAGCCCCGCCATGGCCGCGGCGGCGGCGATCGCGGGGCGTATCGCGGATGTGCGGGAGTTGGCGTAAGCTCCACCTCAACGGGCGCCTCCGCGTTCCGCTGGGGGACGGTGAATGTTCGGCCTGTTCGACGCTTCAAGCCCGATCGATCAGGATGTCGAGGACTGGCTGTTCGAGGCCTGGGCTTGGTTAATGCGCGAATACGGCGGCATGTCGCGGATTCGCTGGACCAAGCTTGCCCTGCCGACGCCGCAATTCTTTCCTCGCGGGCCGGAAGACGATCACGCCCGCGCGGTCGAGATTTTCGAACGGGTGAAGGCGTTGATGAGCTTGACCGACGCGCCGTGCGAGCTTGAACCCTGCGACGTGCGGCCCAAGACGGAGGCTGCGCCCGGCGTTCACGGCCGTGCTTGGGTATCTGATGTCGCCCGCTATTATCGCATCGAGGGCGAGAAGATCTTCATCGGCTACGAGCCCGACCTGCTCGCCAACCCCATGGCCCTGATCGCCGGAATGTCCCACGACCTTTCCCAGTGGCGCCTCACCAAAGCGAAGACCAAACCTCCGGGCCGTCATCGTCTTGAGGAGTTCACCGCCGAACTGGCGGTGGCCTATTCGGGCATGGGCGTGTTCAGCGCCAATGTCGCCTACGACTTTCACGCCAGTGTCGGGGGCAACCAGGGCGGCTCGTGGGCATCGACCGTGAATGGCTATTTCGCGGAAGAGACCTGGGCGTTCGCCATCGCCGTCTTCTGTGCGCTGAAGAATGTCGAGCCGCCGCTGGACCAGCTGAAGGACACGGTCGCCAACTGCACCAAGATGGCCGCGCGCTACCTCAAGCGGCGCCAGGATCAGCTGGATGCCCTGAGGGCCATCCCGTGAACGTGTCGCCGTTGCTCATATTGCGAATGTTCGCTCAATGTTCTAATGCTCCTCCAGGGTTGTCAGGAGGGGCGACATGCCGCTTTTCGGTAAGGCGCGGTTTCTTGACGCCGATCTTGAGGACTGGTTCCTCGAAACCTGGACCTGGCTCATGTCCAAGTCGGGCGGCATGGAGCGGATGCGGGACACGCCGCTGGTGACGCCCACGCGGGACTTCTTTCCGCCAACCGAGGCGGTCGGGCATGAGAAGGCGCTTCACGTGTTTGAGTGCGTGAAAAACCTCATGGGTCTGCAGGCCTGGGACTGCGAACTGGTCGCCAAGAGCCGCGCCACCAGCCGACAGGTGGACCGGTATCTCTTTGTGGGCGGCGGCGGCGGGGCGGCGGGGACCTTCCAGGTCCGCGACGGCAGGGTGACCATCACCTACGCCAGCGAGCTGGTGGACGATCCCATGGCGCTGGTTTCGACCCTGGCCCACGAGCTGGCGCATTATCGCCTGGCCATTCTCGGCGAGCACGGGCCCGGCGGCCATGGGGCGCACGAGCTGGCCACCGAACTGGCGGTGGCCCACGCCGGTTTCGCCGTCTTCAGCGCCAACACCGCCTTCAACTTCAGCCGCACAAGCGGCGCCGGCGGCCACGGTTGGCAGAGGTCGCAGGCCGGCTATTTCTCCGACCGAACCTGGGCCTTCGCCTTGGCGCTGTTCCTGACGCTGCGAGGCGAGGAGGGGCTTGCCGACCGCTGGGTCAAGCCGATCATCAAGGACATGATGAAATCCGCGACCAAATATCTGCATAAGCGGCCGGACCTGCTGGCGCCGCTCAAGGAAACCTCGTGATCGACCTCATTACCGCCGTCGATCACGTCCCCATCGTCGTCGCCGACCTGGACGCCGCCGTCGCCGCCTATTCCGTCTTGCTGGGTCGTGCGCCCAACTGGGAAGGCCGGTTGGGGCCGAGCGTGCGGCACGCTTGGTTCCAACTGCCGAACCTAGCGCTGGACATTATCGGCGCGGACGGCGACGGGCCTGACGCTGAAGCGGTGCGGGCGCGGCTGGCGAAACACGGTGAGGGACCGTCGGCCATCGCCTGGCGCGTCGCCGATCTGGACGAGGCGGTCCGCAGGCTGGGCCGCCGCGCCATCGTCTTTGGCGACCCCGGAGTCACCCGCTCCGTCGCCGCTGACGGTCGGACGCGCGACTGGCGGTATGCGGAAGCGCGGGCCTCGACCACGCGCGGGCTGCATATGATGTTGATCGAGGCGGCCGAGACGCCCTGGCCGGTGTCGCCGGCGATCATCGACGAGGCCGACGCGGTGGCCGGCGTCGACCACATTGTCGTCCGCAGCCAGGACGCGGATGGGGCCGTGGCCCTCTATGGGGGCCGGCTTGGCCTGGACCTGCGGCTGGACCGCGCCAACGAGGCCTGGGGCGCGCGGCAGATGTTCTTTGCCTGCGGGGGCATGACGGTTGAGATCGGCTCGCCGTTCGCGCCCGATCCTGCGCGCGCCGGAGAGCGCGACAGCCTGGGCGGCCTCGCCTGGCGCGTCGCCGATCCGCACGCGGCGCAAGCGCGCCTTGCCGCCGCGGGGATCGATGTCTCGGAGGTTCGCAAAGGGCGGAAGCCGGGCACGGAGGTGTTCACGGTGCGGGCCGGGGTTCCGGGGGCGCCCTATCTGATGATCAAGCCGTCGGCGGCTCCATCGGACGTATGACCGATCGTGTTCGAGCGACACTTCGCCATCGATCGCATGGCGGAGCATGATTCCGAGCTCAGGCCTCGGTCAAGGGCCGCCGCACAGCGGTCGCCTTCGGCGATCCTTGACCGAGGCCTGAGCTCGGAAAAGACTGGCCTTCATGCGCTCGACGGCGGAGTCTGATGATGGCTTCAAGAGGTTCAGCTCAATGACGATGATCGGCGTCACTCAAGCCAAGGCACAGCTATCCGCACTGGTGGAGCGCGCCAACTTCGGCGAAGAGATCATCATCACCAAGCGCGGAAAGCCTGTGGCCAAGCTGGTGGCGTTTGAAGCCGCCCGCAGGCCTCGCCGCCCAGCGCCACGGTTCGGCCTCTGGGCACACCATGGCTGGAAGCTGCCGGAAAATTTCGACGAGCCCGATCCTGAAATCGAAGCTCTTTTCAACGATGGTCCGATATTTCCAGAGGACGGGCGGCGCGACTAGCTCCTCTCCATCGATCGGTACGACATTGACAGATCGCGTCCCATGCCATCCATCGGGCGCGATCATTTCGACCGGTCGCGAGAGCCCAGACCATGACCCCCTTCACTCACCTCGACGGCCGCGCGGCGCCCCTGGCGATGGCCAATGTCGATACCGACCAGATCATCCCCAAGCAGTTCCTCAAGACCATCGAGCGC
>Ga0302314_10006760_pt1 | contig 20700 bp, 18 predicted proteins | sample III_Palsa_N2_3_FD_200533 | JGI IMG/M metagenome (GOLD analysis project Ga0302314, IMG submission 200533) | Peat permafrost microbial communities from Stordalen Mire near Abisko, Sweden - III_Palsa_N2_3 | ecosystem: Environmental > Terrestrial > Soil > Palsa > Peat permafrost | place: Sweden... | reverse complement strand
GGCGCCCGAGATCACCAGGCGCGCCGGGGTCAGCGACCCGTCGATCACCGCGCGCAGCGCCAGCTCCGCCCCCAGGTCATGCCCGGCGACCAGCGGGCGCGGGCCGGCGACCTCCGCGCAGAACCCCGCGATCACCTCCGTCAGCCAGGCGGGCGTGTAGGGATGGCGCGGCCGATCCTCAGAGTCGCCGTGCAGCGGCAGGTCGGGCAGGATCACCCGGAAGCGCTCGGCGAGCGTGTCGACGACCGGCTCCCATTCGCGGTGGCTGAGCCCGAGTGAGTGCAGAAGCACCAGCGGCGGTCCGGTCCCACCCTCACGGTAGGCGACCCGCGCACCGTCGGGATGGTGGTGCAGACGCAGTCTCATCGCCCCGTCATCGTCCCACCCCGGCTCGACCTAGGCGGTTTAGAGTTCGCGGCGTGGCCACATTTGAAGACGTCGCCGCCATCGCTCTGGCACTCCCAGAGACGCACGAACAACTCCAGTGGGGCAGCCGTTCATGGCGTGTGAAGGACAAGAACTTCGTCTGGGAACGGCCGCTGCGCAAGACCGACCTTGCCGCCCTCGGCGACGACGCGCCAAAGGGCTTGCTGCTCGGCATCCGAACTGACGGACTCGACGGCAAGGAGGCACTGCTGGCCGACGACCCAGCGGTGTTCTTCACGATCCCGCACTTCGACGGCTACCCGGCGGTACTCGCGCAGCTTGAGCTGCTTGACCGCAGTGAGCTGCGCGAGCTGATCGTCGACGCCTGGTTCGCCCGCGCGCCGGCACGCCTTGCTGCCGCGCACGCGGCTGAGCTCGGTCGCTAGCCCCGACCTAGAATCGGCCATCCCGATGGCCCCCCACCGCTCGGTCGATCCCAAGCAGTCGTTCCCGAACCTCGAACTCGAGGTGCTCGAGCGCTGGCGCACGCGCGACGTCTTCGCCAAGTCGCTCGCCCAACGTGCCGACGCCCCACGCTGGGGCTTCTACGAAGGCCCACCGACCGCCAACGGCGCCCCGGGCTCGCACCACGTGCTGGCGCGCGTGTTCAAGGACATCTTCCCCCGCTACCGCACGATGGCCGGTTACCGGGTCGATCGAAAGGGTGGCTGGGACTGTCACGGGCTGCCGGTTGAGTTGGCGGTCGAAAAGGACCTCGGACTGAAGAGCAAGACCGAGATCGAGGAGTACGGCATCGCCGAGTTCAACGCGCGCTGCAAGGAGAAGGTCCTCAGCCACGTAGAGGACTGGATCCGGCTGACCGAGCGGATCGGCTTCTGGGTCGACACCGATGACGCCTACAAGACGCTTGACACGACCTACGTCGAGTCGGTCTGGTGGGCGCTACAGCAGATCTACAACAAGGAGCTGCTGTTTGAGAAGCACAAGGTGGTGCCGTACTGCCCGCGCTGCGGGACCGCCCTGTCAAGCCACGAGCTCGGCCAGCCTGGCGTCTATCAGGACGTCATCGAGCAGAGCGCGTACGTCCTGCTCCCTTCGGAGAGAGGCTCACTTGTGGTCTGGACGACGACCCCATGGACACTTGTCTCCAACGCAGCCGTGGCGGTCGATCCGAAGCTGAGCTACGCCCTCACCGTCGACGGATTCATCGTCGCCGAGGCACTCGTCGAGCGGGTGTTCGGCCAGGGCGCGCAGATCGCCGAGCGCTTCCCTGGCAAGGACCTGGTCGGGCTGCGCTACGAGCCGCCGTTCGACTTCATCCCGGCGTCGGAGTACGGCGCCAAGGGCCACACCGTGCTGGCTGCCGACTTCGTCACCGACACCGACGGCACCGGCCTCGTGCACACCGCCGTCGCTTTCGGCGAGGACGACTTCCGCCTCGGCGAGCAGGAGGGCCTCGCCCCGATCAACCCGGTCAAACCCGACGGCACCTACGACCACCGGATCACCGGCTACGAGGGCCGCTGGGTCAAGGACGCCGACGCCGACCTGATCGCCGATCTGAAAAGCCGCGGAAAGCTGCTGAAGGCCGTCCCCTACGAGCACTCCTACCCGCACTGCTGGCGCTGCAATACGCCGCTGCTCTACTACGCCAAGCCGTCCTGGTACATCGGCACGAGCACGATCAAGGACCGGCTGCTGGCCGCCAACGAGACGATCACGTGGGAGCCGCCGCACGTCAAGCACGGGCGCTTCGGCAATTGGCTCGAGGGCAACGTCGACTGGGCGCTGTCCCGCGAGCGCTACTGGGGCACACCGCTACCGATCTGGCGCTGCCCTGAGGGCCACATCGAGGTGTTCGGCTCAATCGCCGAGCTGGCGGAGCGCTCGGGGACAACGCTGAGCGACCCACACCGCCCGTTCGTTGACGACGTCACCTTCCCCTGCGCGCAGTGCGAGCGGCCGATGACCCGGGTGCCCGAGGTGATCGACGTCTGGTTTGACTCGGGCTCGATGCCGTTCGCCCAGTACGGCGCCCCCCATCAGAACAACGACGCCTTCGAACAGCACTTCCCCGCCGACTACATCTGTGAGGCGCTCGACCAAACCCGCGGCTGGTTCTACTCGCTGCTCGCCGTCTCGACGCTGCTGTTCGACCAAAGCTCCTATCGCAGCGTAATCTGCCTCGGCCTGATCCTTGACGAAGAGGGCGTCAAGATGTCGAAGTCCCGCGGCAACATCGTCGACCCCTGGGACGTGCTCGACCGCTTCGGCGCCGACGCCTTCCGCTGGTTTTTGTTCACCTCGAAGTACCCCTGGGACGGCTACCGCTTCTCGCTCGAGGCGGTCGGCGAATCAGTCCGCCAATTCCTCCTCCCGCTGTGGAACACGTACAGCTTCTACGTGCTCTACGCCAACGCGAACGAAGTGGTTTTGCCGGTCTTGCTGGACCGGCAAGGAACGCCTACCGACCTTGATAAGTGGGCTCTATCGCGCCTCGATGCGACGGTCACCGCGGTCCGTGACGGACTCGAATCACTAGATGCGACCGGTGCCGGCCGCGCCCTCGCCGAGTACGTCGAGGACCTCTCGAACTGGTACGTCCGCCGCTCACGCCGGCGCTTCTGGGACGGCGATCCTGCGGCGTTCGAAACGCTGAACACGGCGCTGACGACGATCGCCAAGCTGCTTGCGCCGTTCTGCCCGTTCGTCGCCGACGAGCTCTACGACAACCTCGACGGCTCGGCAGGCAGTGTCCATCTCTGCGACTTCCCGATCGCCGGGGAACGCGACCTCGCGCTCGAAGACGCGATGGACGTCGCCCGTGAAACGGTCCGTCTCGGCCAGGCCGCCCGCGCCCACGCGAAGTTGAAGTTGCGCCAACCGCTACGCGCCGCAATTGTCGTCGCGACTGGCCGTGAGCGAGAAGCGATCGAGCGGCTCGCAGACATTGTGCGTGACGAACTCAACGTCCACGAGTTGCGGTTCGTCGAGAACGCAGACGAGCTTGGCGACGTTGAGGTGAAGGCGAACTACCGCACGCTTGGCCCACGTTTTGGGAAGGACATGCCGATTGTTGCGGCTGCCATCGCAGGCCTGGATCCCAATCACGCGGCCATCGCGCAGCGTTCTGGGGGAGTGATTGGGATCCAGGTCGGCGGTAGCGATCACACGCTTGGCCCCGACGATCTGCTGATCACGATGCGACCGATCGAGGGCTACGAAGTAGAGCGTGAAGGCTCACACGCCGTGGCGCTCGAACTTGAGATCGATGACGAACTCCGCACCGAGGGATGGGCGCGCGAGATCGTCCACGCCGTTCAGGCCGCGCGTAAGGACGCCGACCTCGAGATCAGCGATCGCATCACCCTGACGCTTGACGGCGACGATGCACTGCTCGCCGCCGCTAAGGCACATCAGGACTACATCGCCGCCGAGGTGCTGGCGACTGAGGTCAGCTATTCAGAGCTGACCGCTGAAGCCGTTGAGATTGACGGCCTCGCGCTGCGTATTTCGGTAGTGCGCGCCTAGTCGAACGTCGCGCCGGGCGACGCGGTCGCCAAACCGTGTGCCTTGGCCGCGGCCAACAGCCGGTGGTCGTAGGCGAGCAGTTCATCGACCTCCGCGTGAAGCGCACTGGCGAGGTGGATAGCATCAAGCGTCCGGAGTTGAGGTGACGCCAGTCGAGCCGCAGACCGCAGCACGCCAGCCGAGATCGTCATCAGCCGACACGACTTGAGCAGTCGCTCGACCTCAACCGGATCGGCGTCGCGACTGCCTATTGCCACAGCTCGCGGCACCTCAACGCTTGAGAGCGCACTCGTCATCAGAACGCATTCGGACACGGCTAGGTAGTCCTCAAGCGCGTCACTTTCAGCCTCGTCGAGCAGCCGCTTCACCAACGCCGTAGCGTCGATGTAGATCCGACGCGCCTCAGCGGTCAGCGCGATCTTCCTCGATGATTTGGTCGGTGGTCATGCCGGACAAGTTAGGGAGACGCCTCAGTGGGAACTGCAGCGGCACTGAGGCAGGGGTGATCTCACCCGCGGCCACAAGCTCGTCAAAGCGGCTTCGCCGGGACGGCGGGCCAAGCGTGGCAACAGTCCGACCACGATTCGTGATCTCGATCGTCTCGCCATCGCGGACGCGCTCGATCGTCGCGGTCAGGTTGTTGCGAAGCTCCCTGATGCCGATCCGCTCAGCCATTGTGTACACATGGTACTACAACTGCTGAGTCGTTAGGCGACGAGCGCCGGCTCGATCTCGGCCTCGAGGCGCTTCTTCGGGTAGGCACCCGTGACGCGTTTGGCCTCGGCGCCGTTCTTGAAGACGATCAGCGTCGGGATCGATAGAACGTTGTAGGCGATCGCCGTGTTCTGACTCTCGTCGGTGTTCAGCTTGACCACCTTCAGCTCGCCGGCGCGCTCCTTGGCGATCTCTTCAACGACGGGACCGACCGCGCGGCACGGACCACACCAAGGCGCCCAGAAGTCGACCAGCACGGGTACGTCTGACTCGAGTACCTCGGCTTGGAAATTGTTGTCGGTGACTTCAGTAACTGTGCCGGCCATCACGGCCTCCTCTAATGCTCTGGGTGGTTGCTTCAAAAAGTATAGTGCGGGCTGCCTTGCCCCCAATGACGATCTCGTTAACTGACGGGAGCCTCGGCTCACCCCAGCGCCGTGCGCTTTGGTTGCGGGATGCGCTGGAGGCGGAAGTCAACCACGAGCCCCGGCGACTGACCGGCGAAGAGCGTTTCGACGTCGCAATTGTCGGCGGCGGTTTCACCGGGATGTGGACCGCGCTAGAGCTGATCAAGCGCGCACCAGGGACCCGGATCGCGTTGCTCGAGGCGGACATCTGCGGGGCCGGCGCGAGCGGGCGTAACGGTGGCTTCGCGATGAACTGGTGGGCGAAGTTCGCCTCACTTGAGCAGCTCTGCGGGACCGAGGCCGCGCTTGAGCTCTGCCAACGCAGCGCCGCGGCGGTCGCGCAGATCGGCAGCTTCTGCGCCGAGCACGGTATCGCCGATGCGTTCAAGCAGGATGGCTGGCTGTGGGCGGCAACGAACAAGGCGCAACTCGGCGCGTGGGAGAACGACGTGGCGTCGATCGAGCGCGCCGGCGCCCACCCCTTCAAGCAGCTCGACGCCGCCGAAGCCGCGGCGCTCGGCGGGTCGCCACAGCACCTCGGCGGCGTGTTCGACGGCTCAACCGCCGCGGTTCAGCCCGCCATGATCGCCCGAGCACTCCGCGAAGCGTTGGTGGGCGCGAGGGTCGAGGTATACGAGCAGTCACCTGCGTTGTCGATTAGTGGCCGCCGCATCTCAAGCCCGCAGGGAACGCTCGTTGCCGATCAGGTCGTGTTGGCACTGAACGCCTGGAGCGCACAGATCCCCGAGCTCAGCCGCGGCTTCGTGGTGGTAGCCAGCGACATCCTCGTGACCGATCCGATTCCAGACGGGGTCGGTCCCCTAAACCAGGTGACGATCTCCGACTCGCGGCGGCTTGTGAACTACTACCGCCGCACCCCTGATCGCCGGATGATGTTCGGCCGCGGCGGCGGCACGCTCGCCTACCGGCGACGAATCACGCCTGATTTCGACAGACCCGGGCCACGGACAGACGGCGTCACCGAGCAGCTTTGGCGGATCTACCCCGAGCTACGTCAGACGCTGATCGCCGAGACCTGGAGCGGGCCGATCGACTACTCGCTCTCTGGGCTCCCGTTCATCGTCCGCCTACGCGAGATGCCAAACGTGATCGCCGCCGCCGGCTTCTCCGGCGACGGGGTTGGCCCTTCCCGATTGGTTGGTGAACTTCTCGCCCAGATCGTCTCCGAAGGTGGCGACGCCGGATTGCCGAAGGCGCTGACGACCGTCCCGCGCAAGCGGCTGCCCCCGGAACCAATCCGCTACGTCGGCGGCCGGACCGTTCGTGCCGCCACCGCGATCCGTGAGCGCGCCGAAGACAACGGCCACCGCGCCAGCATCCTGATCCGCGCGCTAGCTTCGTTGGACCCAACCAGCGGCGGCCATGCTCACTAGCCCAGCTGAGGAATACGGAAACACCACGCTATAGCGGGCAAATTCAGTAAACGTCAGCCGCCAAATAGGCTTAAGCGCGATGGCTGACCCAACGAACTCCGAGATCGCTGCGGCGATGGACGAGCTCGGCGACCTGTACGAGCTTGACGGAGCCGTGATCCACCGCATCGTCGCCTACCGCAATGCCGCCAAGTCGATCCGTGACTCGTCGACGTCGGTGGCGGCGCTCGCGCGGGAGAACCGAGCGATCGAGCTGCCCGGGATCGGCGGCACGCTGCAGGAGAAGATCCAGGCGCTGAACGACACCGGCGAGATTCCGGCGCTAGTCAAGCTGCGGGGGAAGTTCCCGCCCGGACTGGTTGAGATGACGCGGCTGCCGGGCCTCGGACCCAAACGGGCGCGGCGGCTGTTCGATGAGCTGGGAATCGACTCGCTGGCTGCGCTGCGCGCCGCGGCAGAAGAACACCGGATCCGTGATCTGAAGGGGTTCGGCGCGAAGGCCGAGGAGGCGCTGATCGAGTCGCTGGATGCCCACGACCAGGAAGGACCAGGGCGCCGGACCGTGCTCAGCCAGGCGCTGAAGGTCGGCGAGGAGTTGGTCGCAGCACTGCGGGCGCACCCCGCCGCGCAGCGGGTTGAGCTGGCGGGCTCGGGGCGGCGGATGACCGAAACGGTTAAAGACCTCGACATCATCGCCACCGCGACTGACCCCAAGGCGCTCGCGCAGGCGGCAGCACAGCTGCCGCAGGTCGAGCAGAGCTCGAACCCAGGCGAGAACGCCGTGCGGATCCGCACCCACAGCGGGCTGAGCGTTGACGTCCGGATCGTCGCCCCCGATCAGTTCGGCAACCTACTCCAGCATCTGACGGGCTCAAAGCAGCACAACATGGCGCTGCGTGATTTCGCCGTCCGCCGCGGGCTGCATATCTCCGAGTACGGCGTGCTTGATGACGCCACCGGGACGACCCACCGTTGCAGCACCGAGGAAGAGGTCTACGCCCTGCTCGGAATGGATTACATCGAGCCCGAGCTACGTGAGGATCGCGGCGAGCTTGAAGCCGCGCTGAAGCACACGCTGCCGGACCTTGTCAGCCTGGACGATCTGCGCGGCGAGCTGCACAGCCACACGTTTGCCTCCGACGGAACCGCATCGATCGCCGAAATGGCGGCCGGCGCCAAGGCGGTCGGCTACGAGTACCTGGCGATCACCGACCACTCGGCGTCGATGGGGTTCGGCGCCGATGTCTCGCCGGAGGAGCTGAAACGCCAGATCGAGGCGATCCGCTCCACTCAAATCGAAGGGATCGAACTGCTCGCCGGCAGCGAAGTGAACATCCTCCCGGACGGGAGCCTTGATTACGCCGATGAGTTGCTGGCCGAGCTTGATTGGGTGATCGCCAGCGTCCACACCTCCTTTCGGATGTCGAGCGCGGAGATGACCGCGCGGATCATCACTGCGATCGAGCACCCGAACGTTGATTGCATCGGCCATCTGTCGGGCCGCAAGCTCGAGCAGCGCGCACCATATGAGTTCGACATCGAGGCGATCATCGACGCCTGTGCCCGGACCGGCACGCTGCTTGAAATCAACTCAAACCCTGACCGCCGCGACCTCAACGAGGTCCACGCGCGGGCGGCGGCAGCCGCCGGCATCCCGATCGTGATCAACACCGATGCCCACCGGATCGACGGCTTCGAAGTCGCCCGCTACGGGGTCGCCACCGCGCGGCGCGCGTGGCTCACCGCGGATCAGATCGCGAACACTAAGCCGTGGCCTGAGCTTCGAGCTCTGCTTCGCCGCGATCACGCCGCAGCTGGATCCTGAGAAACCAGCTCGCTCCCACCACCGTCAGGATCGCTGCAACCCAGAAGTTCAGCCGCATGCCAAGGATGTAGCGCGAGTAATCGATCCGGATCTGCTCTTCGAAGATCCGGTAGGCCGAATAGCCGGTCACATACAGGGCGAACAGGCCCGGCGGCTTGATCTTTTTGTGGTTGCCGAGCCAAACCAGGCTCGCCGCCAGCAACAGGTCCCAGATGATCTCGTATAGAAAGCTCGGCTGGAAGGTTGCGTAGTGGCTGTAGCCGGGCGGCCGGTACTGCGGGGCGATCTTGATCGCCCACGGCAAGGTCGACGGCTTACCGAACAGCTCCTGGTTGAAGTAATTGCCGATCCGGCCGATCGCCTGGGCGACCAGCAGTGCCGGGGCGGCCACGTCGCAAAAGCGCGCGACGTCATGCCAAGACATCTGGCGCTTCAGCCGCCAGGCTCCGACAGCGGCGCCACCCGCGATTCCCCCCCAAATCCCCAGGCCACCGTCCCAGATCGCGAACACTCCCCACCAGTGATGCGGGATCTGAGAGGGGGTGGTGACGTCGAAGTAGATCCGGCCCCCAACTAGACCGGCCGGGAAGCCCCACTTGGCGATCTCGTAGATCAGGTCCGGATCGCCGCCTGCCTTCGCCCACCGCCGGCGGCTGATCAGGATCGCCGCCGCCACGGCGAGCACGTACATGATCCCGTATGCGTGGAAGAACAACGGTCCGATGTAGAAGCCGTTGTGGGGTGGGCTGGGGATGAACGCGTAGGGCATTGCGGACCCGATCATGCCTGGGGTTCGACTCCGACGCGTCTGTGACCGTTCAGTTCCGCGAGGTTTGAACGGAAGCCCGGGCTGCGAATCAGGCGGATCGGTTGCCACGGCGAGGTTCGCTCAACGTAGAACTGCGCACCGTCACGATCCTCGATCGCCTTCACCGCGCTCGACTGCCGTCGCCAGGACAGCGCCAGGATGATCGTGAAACCGGCCCCGACCGCGGGGACCTGCGGCACGAGAAAGGCGACCGCCCCGGCGATCGCCGTACACAGCAGTAGCGGCCACAGTCGTTGCAGCACGATCGGTCCCGGATTCAGCTCCGGCATCGCCTGCTGCGTTTTGGCGTTGGCCATCAACGTCGCGATCGCTTGCGAAGCGGCCAATCGGCGGCCGATCCAGCCGCCGATCACACCCGCGATCGCCCACCAGATCAACGCGAACACCAGCACCTGGTCATTGCCGTTGTTGTTGGCGCCCGCCAGCGTGACAAGAGCCAACACGCTGGCGGCGGCCAGCGACAGCATCACGGTGGTGCGAAGGAAGTCGGTGAAGCGCATTGTCAGGACACCAGTGCGGCCAGGACCTCGGCCATCCCCTCGGTGCCGTCGACGAGCAAATCAGCAGCCTCGGCGAGCCTCTTAGGCTGCTCAGCGGAGGACACCCCGACACAGAGCGCGTAGTGAAGCGCGGCAGCGTGCAGTGCGCGGAACGCATCCAGGTCGGTCACGTCATCACCGGCATATAGGGCGGCGCTCGGAGTCAGTTCGTCAAGCAGCTTGCTAACGGCGACACCCTTATCGATCGCAGTCGGTAGTCGCAGCTCCATCACCTTGCGACCCCAGTGCACGCGAAATCCTTGGGACTCGCCATGCTGCGCCGCGAGCCGCACTGAGGCCTCTGCGGCAGTCTGATCAGGAGCACCCCGCCAGTGAAAAGCGGTAATCGACCCCTTGTGCTCGATCCCCACTCCCGGATCCAGCGGCGGGAGATCGAGAGAAGGGTTGACCACGGTGACCGACTGCTCCGTTTGGACCTGGTCGCCGTCGGGATCCAGGCGCTCGGCGCCATGAGCGCCGATGTAGGTGATCGCGCGCAGGCCAACTACCCGCCGTGCATCAAGCGCGCCGCGTCCACTGACACAAGCGACGAAGCGGTAACGAGCAACGACAGCCGTCAACAACTCAAGTGTCGTGTCCGGCACGCGAGCCGCTTCGGGGTCGTCGACGATCGGCGCAAGCGTGCCGTCGACATCGAGCAAAATCGCAGCGCCGGCGGGGTTCGCTCGCAGAGGCGCGAGCGCCTCGTCCAGGAGGGCTGACGGCACCCACCTAGTATGGCCGGTCGTGGTGGCACTGATGCTTCACGGGCAGCCTGGCAGCGCCCGCGACTGGCGGGCGCTTGAAGCCGAACTCAGCGGACGGATCGAGACGCTGGCGATCGACCGTCCGGGATATAGACCGGGGAGCGCGCCGGGCGGCATCGCTCACAGCGGCGCGGCGGCGGTGGCGGCGCTTGACGCCGCCGGCCACGAACGCGCGCTGATCGTTGGGCACAGCTTCGGCGGCGCCGTCGCCGCCTGGCTGGCGGTCCACCATCCCGAGCGCGTCGAGGGACTTGTGTTGGTAGCCCCCGCCGCCAACGTCGCATCGCTGCTGCCGGTCGACCGTGTGCTGGCAGCGCCGTTGATCGGTCCGCTGGTGTCGGCGGCGATGCTGACCGGTGCCAGCCTCGCGCTGCACTCGCGCCGGCTGCGCAGCCGGGCGACGCTGAAGGCGGTCGTTGTCGAGCAGCGAGCGTTGATGTATGAGATCCCGCTGCTTGACGACCAGCTTCACCTGATCGCGACGCCAACGACGATCGTCTACGGAACCGAGGACCAGATCGTCCCGCCGGATGCAACCAAGCGGCTCGCCCGCCAGATCTCCGGGGCGAAGCTGGTGAAGCTCGAGGGTGCAGGGCACCTGCTGCCGTGGGAGCACCCGAAGGAGCTGGCGGAGGCGATTGTGGCGACCGCCGCGCTCGCTGCCCAGGTGGCAGGCTGATGAACGCCCGCACGCCACGCCTGGCGGCGGAGGACCGTCGCATTCAGCTGCTCGACTGCGCACAAGCCGAGCTGTCGCAGGCCGGCTTTGGCGCCGTCACGATTGAAGCGATCGCTCGCCGAGCCGGGGTCAGCAGGCCGGTGATCTACGACCTGTTCGGCGACCTCGACTTGCTGATGCTGGCGGTGCTCGAGCGCGCCGCCGAGGCGGTGCTGGCGACGCTCGGGGAAATCTTTGAGACCGAGCCCGGCGACACCCCGGCGGGAGCGTTCTTGATCGACAGCGCATCGACATTCCTTGAAGCCGTGCGGGCCGATCCGAGCAGCTGGCGGCTGGTGCTGTGGCCGCCGCCCGGCAGCCCGCCCGAGCTGGAGCGGCGGATCACGGCAGGTCGCGAGCAGATCGCGCTTGAGCTGGACAAGCTGCTCGGCTGGGCGCTAGCGGCAACCGGCGGGCCCGCTGACCTTGACGTCGAGCTGATCGCACGCTTGGCCGCGGCGCTCGGCGAGGACGCCGCGCGACTGACGCTCGCCCAACCGCGGCGTTTCGGCGCCGATCGGCTGACCGCTTCGCTGCGTGACCTTGCGCTGCTGCTGACTGCAGCGCCGCGCGGACCGATACCCGCGGCACCCCCGGTCACGCCGATCCCGCCGCCCGCTGGGCCGCCGAGCGCTGTGGCGGATGTGCTGGCCAGCAAGCCAGCACAGACGAAAACCCGCGTCCCTCAATCGGAGCGCCGCGAGCAGCTGCTCGATGTGACGCTCGAGCTGCTTGCCGAGGACGGGTTCGGCGCGCTCAACATCGAGGCGATCGCGCGGCGGGCAGACGTCAACCGCGTCGTCGTCTACCGCAGCTTCGCCAACCTGCCGGCGCTGCTGACCGCGCTGATGCAACGGGAGGACGCGCGTGTGCGCGAGACGCTCCACGGGCTACTGCCACAGGCGCCCGTCGACCAGTCGCCGGCGGTCGTGCTGCACGGCGCGCTCGCGTTCCTGCTGCGTGCAGTTTTTGCGCGGCCCGCGACCTGGCGACTCGCGCTGTCACGACCGGAGAGCGCGCCGCGGGCGCTGCAGAAGATCGTCAACCGGCGTCGCGCGGAACTCGCGCAAAGGATTGAACCGCTGGTCCGTTATGCCCTTTACGATCTGAGGCCAGAAGCGGCCGACGAGGAGATCGAGGCAATCGCGCGGATGCTGTTGACGATTGGTGAGGAAGCGGGTCGGCTGGCGCTTGAGCGCAGCGAGTTCACACCCTCGCGCTTGCTCGACTCGAGCTGGCGGCTGCTGGCGATGATCCGGATGCCGGGATGAGCGCGGTCACGGCCACGATGCCGGCCGAGAAATCCAAGCGCGAGATCTACATCATCTTTACCGGCTTGATGCTGGTGATGCTGATGGCGGCGCTCGATCAGACAATCGTCGCGACCGCGCTGCCGACGATCGTCGGCGATCTCGGCGGGCTCAACCACATCTCCTGGGTCGTCACCGCCTACCTGCTGGCCCAAACCGCGGTGACCCCGGTGTACGGGAAGCTCGGCGACCTGTTCGGGCGCAAGATCGTGCTGCAGGTCGGGATGGTGCTGTTCCTGCTCGGCTCGGCGCTGTGCGGGCTGGCGCAGAATTTGCCGGAGCTGGTCGCGTTTCGTGCGTTGCAGGGGCTCGGTGGCGGCGGGCTGATGATTTCCACCACCGCGGCGATCGGCGATGTCGTCCCGCCCCGTGACCGCGGTCGCTACCAAGGGATGTTCGGCGCCGTGTTCGGCCTGGCCAGCGTGATCGGGCCGTTGTTGGGTGGGTTCTTGACAACGAGCCTGAGCTGGCGCTGGATCTTCTATGTGAACCTGCCGGTCGGCGTGCTCGCGTTTGTCGTGCTCGCCGCAACGCTGCCTTCGCACAAGGAAACAGGGCACGTCCGGATCGACTACATCGGCGCCTCGTTGTTGGCCGCAGCGCTATCAGCAATCGTGCTGACCTGCACCCTCGGCGGGACCGACGATCCCTGGACCTCGACGCTGATTCTCAGCCTGATCGGCGCCTCGATCGTGCTCGTGCTGGTGTTCGTGATGGCGGAGCGCCGCGCGGTGGAGCCGGTGTTGCCGCTGCGGCTGTTCGCCAACCGCACGTTCGCCGTGACCAGCGCGGTTGGTCTGGTCGTCGGCTTTGCGCTGTTCGGCTCGATCACCTATCTGCCGCTGTTCCTGCAGACGGTGATGGGTGCTTCGCCGACCGGGTCAGGGCTGCAGATCCTGCCGCTGATGGCCGGACTGCTGATCACCTCAATCGGCTCAGGGCAGATCATCAGCGCCACCGGTCGCTACCGGCCGTTCCCGATCGCGGGCACGTTCGTGATGATCATCGGCCTGTATCTGTTGTCGCGGCTGGGCGTCAGCACATCGCGGGTGACGGCGTCGGCCTTCATGTTCGTGCTCGGGCTGGGGCTCGGCATGGTGATGCAGGTGCTGGTGCTCGCGGTCCAGAACTCGGTCGGTTACGAGGACCTCGGCGTTGCCACGTCAGGCGCAACGTTGTTTCGATCGATCGGCGGCGCGGTCGGCACCGCGATTCTCGGGTCGATCTTCGCAAGTCGGCTGAAGGCCAATCTGGCGAGCAGTCTCGCCGCTGCGCCACGCTCGGCTGGGGCACTGAAGTCGGTCAACGCAAGTAACCCGGAGTCGCTGAAGAAGCTGCCACCGGTAGTGCACCAGATCTACCTGCACGCCTACACCAACTCGCTCAACCGTGTGTTTCTGATCGCCGCGTTCGTCGCCGCGGCGGCCTTCCTTTTGAGCTGGCTGCTGCCCGCTTCGAAACTGCGCGAGAGCGTCGCGGCCTCCGCCGAAGGGATCGGCGAGACCTTTCCAATGCCGAAGGCGCCCGATTCATTGGGCGAGATGGCGCGTGCTTTGAGCTTGCTGGTTGGCCGCGAGGGCCGCCGGCGGATCGTCGAGAAGATCGCCGAGCGGGCAGGGGTTGACCTGCCGCCGGCCGCCTGCTGGCTGCTCGTGCGCCTGCACCATGACGCCTCGACTGACGTGGCTGCGATGTGCCACGCCTACGACGTGCCGGTGAGCCGAGCGGATCAGGCGATGGAGGAGCTGCACGCAGCCGACCTGATCCACGGCGATGACGTCGGCGGAGGAGTGACGGTGACCGAGCTCGGCCACGAGACCGCGGAGCGTTTGATCGCTGAGCGGCGGGCAACCTTCGCGCGGCTACTTGAGGGCTGGGAGCCTGAACATCACGCCGAACTGGCGACGATGTTGACGAACCTGGCGACGGAAGCGGGTCTGCAACCTTCCGCAGAACTGGTTGCGCGCTAAGTGCTCAGTCCGCGATGACTTCGCGCAGTCGGTGCGTGTCAACGTCGTAGACGAAGCCACGAACGTTCTCGCGGAACAGCAGGAATTCCGAACGCCGGACCCGGCGGATTGATTGAGCCATGTCGGCGTCAACGTCGGTGAACGACTCGATCGCGAAGGCGGGCGCGATACCGGTCGCGTCCTGCAACTCAGCGCGGAACCCGTCATCGGTCAGCCTCTGCATCCCGCAGTCGGTGTGGTGGATCAGGATCACTTCCCGGGTGCCAAGCCGGCGCTGTGAGATCGCCAACGAGCGGATCACGTCATCGGTGATCACGCCGCCGGCGTTGCGCAGTACATGCGCCTCGCCATCGACGAGGCCCAGCGCGGCAAACACGTCAAGCCGCGAATCCATGCATGTGACGATCGCCAACCGGGCGCTCGGCTCGACCGGCAGGTGCACCTGCTCTAGCTGATCGGCGTGCTTGCGATTGTTGGCGAGCAGGGCGTCGATGACGGACACGACTAGTCAGCCTAGTCGGTCGCCGACGTGGGGCGCTCGGTCACCCAGATCCGGATCTCGGCGTTGAACACGTCTAACCCGTCGTCGTCGGTGACGTCGATCTGAACCGGCAACTCGAGCTTGTCGGCGAGCTGGTCCGGCAGCGGCAGGGTGGCTGTGGCGTGCATTCGGCCGCGGGCCTTGGCCGTGTACTCGACCGTCATCCCCTTTGGCACCCAGCGATGGGTCGAGGGGATCGTCGCCTCGGCGACGGCGCCCATCGCGTACTCGGCGAGGTTGCAGAGCGCGATCGCGTGGACGGTGCCGAGGTGGTTGCGGGTCCAGGGAACGGCGCGCATCGTCGCGTGGGCCGTGCCCGGGGCTAGATCGTTGATCGAGGCGGGAATGCTGAGGAAGTATGGGGCTGCAAGCTGGTAGCTGAGCGAGAAGATCCGCTTCCCGAAAGGGAGCCGCTCAAGGCGCTTGTACATGCCGATCAACGGCGATCCCGTCGGTGCTGCCATCGCGCCAATCGTACGCGGTTTGACTTTGTAACAGTCGTGTAGCTACACTACTGTCGTAATGGGCTTGCATCTGATCACTCGCAACAACACCGAGCCGCTCGAGGACTACGGTTTCTTCGGGCCGGACTCGGTCACATGGAAGGTTTGGTCCTACCCCACGTCGTTCGCGCTCGGTTTCGTCAGGTCGGTCGTTGTCGAGGAACTCGATCCGCACCTGATCGCCGCGGTGGTCGACTCAGGCGGGGTTTACGGGCGCACGCGCACCCGTTACGACCGCACACTCAACTACTTCGCGCTGCTCAAGTTCGGCGATTCGCGGACCGCTACCCGCGCCTCCAATGTGCTGGTCAAGGTGCATGCCAAGGCCGTCGGCGATGACCCCGTAACCGGTCGCCGCTACGACGCCAACGATCCAGACTCGCAGTTGTGGATCCACATGACCGCCTGGCACTCGATCCTCAAGTGCTACGAGATGTTCGGCCCGGGTAGGCTGAGCGAGGTCGAGGAGAGTAAGTACTGGGCCGAGTGCGCCGTCGCCGCGGAGCTACAGACAATCCGCGTTGAGGACGTACCGCGCAGCCGTGAGGAGGTCCGTGCGTACTTCGAAGCCTGGCGGCCGAAGCTGGCCGGCTCCGAGCAGGCGCAACGAATGATGGACTTCCTGCTGAACGCCGTCGAGCTGATGCTTCCGGAGCCAAGCCCGCTGTTCAAGCCCGCCAATCGTGTGATCGGGCTGCTGCACCGCTACGCCGTGATCTCCACGCTGCCGCACTACATGCGGTCGATGGCCGGAATCAACCAGGGGCGACTGATTGACGCGCTCGTGCTCTGGCCGACCCGGTTTCTCTACCGCACGCTGGCGGCGGCACGCTGGCTCCAGCCGACGGTGCTGCAGATCATTTCGCCTTCAACGGTGGCGGTCGCAGCGCCGATGTTGTTCGGTATCGAGCCGAAGAACCCGCGCACATTCACGCCGGCGGAGGCGCGCGAGCGGGATGAGATCCTGCCGCCGCGTGAGGAGTACGCACGGTTCCGCGCGCTGGTTGAGCGCAGGCGGGCCGAGGGCGAGAAGGTTCTGATTGGGCCTGACGTGCCCGAGTCGCTTGAGCTGATCGGGCCAACGGCGTAGCTGCCAGGGCGATCGACAGCGTGTCCTCTGCAACGTTCCGCCCGATGGAGGCTGTTCGTTACACAGGACCCAGGTCTTGAGGCGCGGGGAGTGGCTCAGAGCGTCGCGGCCAGCCGAGATGCCTGATTGATCGCGCGCTTGGCGTCAAGCTCGACGGCGACATCGGCGCCGCCGATCAGATGGGTTTTGATGCCCGCCGCGATCAGAGGTTCGTGCAGTTCCCGGCGGGACTCCTGGCCGGCGCAGATCACGACGTTGTCGACCGCGAGGGTCCGCGAGCCCTGGCCCTCAACCTCTATCGCCAGACCAGCGTCATCGATCCTCGTGTAGCTGACGCCGGGAATCATCTCGACCTGCTTGTGCTGGAGCGCGGCGCGGTGGACCCAGCCGGTCGTCTTGCCGAGCCCGGCACCGGGGCGGCTGGTCTTGCGCTGGAGCAGGAAGACCTCGCGGGGCGAGGGCGTCTCGGCACGTTCGACCAGACCGCCGCGGGCGGTTGCCGGGTCGCCGACACCCCACTCGGCCATCCACGCCGCAGCGTCGAGCGCTAATGAAGTGGGGTGTGTCAGGAACTCGCTGACGTCAAAACCGATCCCGCCGGCGCCAACTACCGCAACCCGCGGGCCGACGGTCGCCGAACCGTTCAAAACCTCCGTGTAGCCAACCACCTTCGGGTGGTCGATCCCTTCGATCGCCGGCGTGCGCGGCGTCACGCCGCTGGCGAGCACAACCTCGTCATAGCCCGACGTCAGGTCCTCAACTGTGACGGCACGCCCGAGCTTCTGCTCGACCCCATGGACCGTGAGCATCTCGGCGTAGTAGCGGACCGTCTCGGCGTACTCCTCCTTGCCCGGCACCCGCTTGGCCAGGTTGAACTGGCCGCCGATCTCAGCATCCGCCTCAAACAGCGTCACCCGGTGGCCGCGCTGGGCCAGCACGGTCGCCGCCGCCAGCCCCGCCGGACCGGAGCCAACAACTGCCACGCGTTTCGCCGCCTGCGGATCGACAGGCGGGTAGTTCAGCGAACTCTCGTGGCCGGCCCGCGGGTTGACCAGACAGCTCACCTTGCGGTTGGCGAACGCGTGGTCAAGGCACGCCTGGTTGCATGCGATACAGGTATTGATCCGCGCAGACTGGCCGGCTGCGGCCTTGTTGACGAAATCCGGGTCGGCGAGCAGTGGGCGCGCCATCGAGATCAGGTCGGCCTCACCGCGCGCCAGGATCTGCTCAGCGACCTCCGGCGTGTTGATCCGGTTCGACGCGACGACCGGAATCTCCACTTCTGCGCGGAGCCGCGCCGTAACCCAGCTGAACGCCGCCCGCGGGACCGAGGTGACGATTGTCGGGACCCGCGCCTCGTGCCAACCAATGCCGGTGTTGATGATCGAAGCGCCGGCGGCCTCCACCGACTTCGCCAGCTCGACCGTCTCCTCCCAGTTCTGCCCGTCAGGCACGAGATCAAGCATCGACAGCCGGTAGACGATGATGAACTCGGGACCTACGGCCTCGCGCACGCGGGCGACGATCTCGATCGGCAACCGCATCCGATTCTCGGCGGAGCCGCCCCACTCGTCGGTGCGCTTGTTCACGTGCGCGGCAACGAACTGGTTGATCAGGTAGCCCTCGGATCCCATGATCTCGACCCCGTCGTAGCCGCCCTCACGCGCATACTCAGCGCAGCGCGCGAACGCATCAATCGTCCTCTGCACCCCGCCGCCGCTCAAGGCGCGGGGCTTGAACGGCGTGATCGGCGACTTCCGGGCTGAGGAGGAAACGCTGAACGGGTGGTAGCCATAGCGGCCGGCGTGGAGGATCTGCAGCGCGATCTTGCCCCCCTCGGCATGGACCGCATCGGTGATCAGGCGGTGCTTGCGCGCCTCGCCGCTTGATTGGAGCAAGGATCCGAACGGTAGGAGCCAACCTTCGCGGTTTGGCGCGAACCCACCCGTGATCGCCAGGGCGACCCCACCTGCGGCCCGCTCCTCAAAGTACCTAGCGAGCTCGCCAAAGTGCTTTGACCGGTCCTCCATGCCGGTGTGCATCGAGCCCATCACAACCCGGTTGCGCAGCGTCGTGAAGCCGAGGTCGAGCGGCTCGAGCAGCTTGGGGAACGGCTTCTCGGCGCTCATCGGCGCCGGACTCTAATCCAGCCCGTGCTCAAGAACGCCCTTGACCGCGGCATCCAGCGCGTTCACTCGGTACAGCGCAAGCGCCTCAGCCGACAGGAACTTGCCGCCTGGCGCCGCCGAGGCGCCGTGGTGGGCCAGTACGCAATGCAACAGAGCGAGCCCGCGGGTCTCGTCCACGCCGGCTGCGGCAAACCGCGGCTCGAGCAACCGCTGACCGAGCACGAGGTGCCCCAGCACCCGCCCCTCTTCAGTCAGTCCGATCTCAGCGCCGAATGTGAACTCAAAGCAGCGCCCGATGTCATGGACGATCGCCGCGGTCAGCAGCAGATCGGAGTTCAACTTCCGATGCAGTTCGGTGACCTCGCGCGCGAGGGTCGCCACCGCAACTGTGTGCTCGATCAGCCCACCCAGGTAAGCGTGGTGGCCCGCACGCGAACACGGCGCCCGCCGCCACGCGGCCCGCAGTTCCTGGTCCCCCAACAACGACTGCAGCAAGGCCTTGTAGGCAGGGTCATAGACCTCGCTCGCCAGATGCTCAAGGAAGCCGTCGAGCTCTTCCATATCGCGGTAGGCGACTGGGAGAAAAGCTTCGGGTGCAGCTCGCTCATCATCCTTCCCGGCCGCACGGATGTCGCTGACCTCGACCACGAGTTCATCCCGGAACCGCTCGACGATCCCGACCACCTGCACCAGGTCGCCGCGCTCGAAGCGACCCGCCAGCGCATCAGCGTCACGGAACGCCCGTGCCGGCACCGTCCCGGTCCGGTCACGCAGCTCAAGTGCCAGGTAGGAGGACCCGGTTCGCGTCTTTAAACGGTCCTTGCGCACGCAGGCGAACACGCCGCGCAACTCGTCACCGGCGCGTAGCGAGCTGATCGTCGCTTCCTGGGCCACGAACCCCATGATGTACGGTGACCCGGATGCAGCCACTGCAGTGGAAATACCGTCCAGACGGTCTCCGCGCGCCAGCGATGATCTGTGCGTTCAGCGGCTGGAACGACGCGGCCGAGTCTTCGACCTCTGCTTTGCGCTACATCGGCGAGGCGCTACACGGCCGGGAATTCGCCGTGATCGACCCTGAGCAGTTCTACGACTTCCAGAACACGCGCCCGCAGATTCGCCTAGTCGACGGTCATACGCGCTCTGTCGAGTGGCCGACCGTGCACATCCATGAGGTCCGGGTCCCACGCGCCCCGCGAGACCTGATCCTGCTGACGGGTGCCGAACCCTCATACCGCTGGGGAGCATTCACGACCCTGATCGTCGAGCTTGCCGAGGCGCTCAACGTCCAGCTCGTCGTGACGCTCGGCTCGCTGCTGGCGGACGTTCCCCACACCCGTCCAGTCAGCGTCACCGGCTTCGCTTCCGATCTGGGCCTGGTCGACCGACTCAGCCTCCAGCAGTCCTCCTACGAGGGCCCTACCGGGATCGTCGGGGTCCTCCATGCCGCCTGCCAGGCGGCCGGTCTGCCGTCGGCCAGCCTGTGGGCGCCGGTCCCCCACTACATCGCGGCCTCGCCGAACCCAAAGGCGGCGCTGGCACTCGTGCGCAAACTTGAGGGACTCGTGGGGGTGGCGATCGACGGGACCGAACTTGAGAGCGCCTGCACCGATTACGAGCGGCAGGTCAATGCCGCCGTGCTCAGCGACCCGGAGGTGCAGGCGTTCGTCGAGCGGCTTGAGCAGGCAGCCGGCGAGGACGAGGAATCCGACGGTCTGCCGCTGCCCTCCGGCGACGCGATCGCCCGTGACCTGCAGCGCTTCCTGCGCCAGCGCGGCGACAACTAGCGGCCCGGTAAGCGCCACCGATAGCCTTCGCGCTCACGGATGAGCGGACAAACGATTCAGGTCACGACGCTGAATGACAGCGGGGTCGGCAGTCTCCGCGCGGCGATCACGCAAGCAAACGCGGACGCCACCAAGACCGCGTCGCCGGATCTGATCACCTTCGCCAGCGGGCTGACCGGATCGATCGATCTGCAGACACCATTGCCGGACATCACCGACTCGATCGAGATCGAAGGCCCGGGCGCGCGGCTCATCACGA
>Ga0302314_10006758_pt1 | contig 20707 bp, 12 predicted proteins | sample III_Palsa_N2_3_FD_200533 | JGI IMG/M metagenome (GOLD analysis project Ga0302314, IMG submission 200533) | Peat permafrost microbial communities from Stordalen Mire near Abisko, Sweden - III_Palsa_N2_3 | ecosystem: Environmental > Terrestrial > Soil > Palsa > Peat permafrost | place: Sweden... | reverse complement strand
TTGGAACCCTTGAGCGCCGCCTGCAACGGGGTTTCGCCCATTTCGATGTAGCGCGCGATGTTCTCGATCATCACGATGGCGTCGTCGACCACGAAGCCGGTCGCAATCGTCAAGGCCATCAGCGACAGGTTATCGAGCGAGAACCCGAACAGATACATGGCCGCGAGCGTGCCGATCAACGATAAGGGCACGGACAGGCTCGGGATCAGGGTAGCCCACACGTTCGAGAGAAACACGAAGATCACCAGCACCACCAGCAGGATCGATACCAGCAGTTCGAATTGCACATCGCGCACCGACGCTTTGATCGTGGTGGTGCGATCGGTCAGCACCCGCACATCGATCGCGGCCGGCAAGGACGTTTGCAGACTCGGCAGCAGCGCCTTGATCGAGTCGACCACGTCGATCACGTTGGCGCCCGGTTGGCGCTGTACGTTGATGATGATGGCTGGCGTGCGATCGACCCAGGCGCCGAGCTTGGTGTTTTCCGCGCCTTGTATGATTTTCGCGACGTCGGTCAACATGACCGGCCGGCCGTTCTTGTAGGCGATGACGGCGCTTTGATACGCGTCGGCGCTTTGCAATTGGTCGTTGGCGTTGATGGTCGATGCGCGCGTCGGTCCGTCGAAACCGCCCTTGGGCGTGTTGACGTTGAGGTTGCCGATGGTCGTGCGCAGGTCGTCGAGGTTCAACCCGTAAGCGGCCAGCGCCAGCGGGTTGGCTTGAATCCGCACGGCCGGCCGCTGGCCGCCGCTGATGCTGACCAGGCCGACGCCGCTGACCTGCGAAATCTTTTGCGCGAGCCGGGTATCGGAAATGTCCTGCAACTGCGTGAGCGGCAGCGTCTTCGAAGTGATTGCCAGCGTCAGGATCGGTGCGTCGGCCGGGTTGACCTTGGCGTAGATCGGTGGCGCGGGCAGGTCGGACGGCAGCAGGTTGCCGGCGGCGTTGATCGCGGCCTGGACTTCCTGTTCGGCGATATCGAGCGGCAAGTCGAGGTTGAATTGCAGCGTGATCACCGACGCGCCGGATGAGCTCGTGGACGACATCTGGTTCAGGCTGGGCATCTCGCCGAACTGGCGTTCGAGCGGAGCGGTGACCGACGAGGTCATCACTTCGGGGCTCGCGCCCGGGTACAGCGTTTGCACCTGGATGGTCGGATAATCGACCACGGGCAGCGCCGACAGCGGCAAGAAGTGCAGCGCCACCAGGCCGACCAGCATGATCGCGGCCATCAACAGCGCCGTGCCGACTGGCCGGATAATAAATAGGCGGGACGGATTCATGCGTGCGCGCCCTCGCGGCCCGATTTTGCCGCAGACCGCGTGCGATATCCGCCAGCGCCACGTATCACATTACGTGCGCTCATTTACGATGCTTCGCGTTTGTGATGATGAGCGTGTGCGCCGGAGGCATTGGACGCACCCGAGGCACCCCACGCTCCCGAGGCGCCGTGCACTCGTGCTCCGGACGCGGCCCTGCCCGTACCCTCGGCGCCCGATGCGGGAACAGGGGCGGACACCATGATCTTGGCGCCTTCGCGCAGCCGGTCGACGCCATCGATCACCACTTGCTCGCCCGGTTGCACGCCGGACAAAATGCTGGTGCGTTCGCCGTTCACGATGCCCTGCTTGACCGTGCGCACGGTGACGGTGTTATCGGGCTGCGCCACATACACATATTGACCGATCGAGCCGGTTTGCAACGCCGGCGAAGGCACGATGGTCACGCCCTGCTCGGTGTTGACGAGCAGGCGAGCATTGACGAACTGGTTCGGGAACAGGCTTAGGTCGGTGTTCGGGAAGTCGGCGCGCAGCTTGAGCGTGCCGGTGGTGGTGTCGATCTGGTTGTCGGTTGTGCGCAGCACGCCGTTCGCGAGCAAAGCGACGCCGGCCCGGTCGTAGGCGGCGACCGGCAACTGCGCGCCGGCATTCAAACGCGCCTGCACGGCCGGCAAATTATCCTCGGGGAGCGTGAAAATCACGCTGATCGGCGAGAGCTTGGTGATGACCACTATGCCGTTGGTGTCGCTGGTTTGCACGTAGTTGCCCGCGTCGACCTGACGCAAGCCGACCCGGCCATCGACCGGAGCCACGATGTGGCAATAGGTCAGATCGAGCTGGAAGGTCTTGACCTGAGCCTGGTCGGCGGCCACCTGTCCTTCGGTTTGCTCGACCAGGAAGCGTTGGTCGTCGACTTGCTGACCTGACACGGAATCCTGCTTGAGAAGAATCTCGTAACGACGCAAGTCGGCCTGCGCCTGCGCGAGCACCCCCTGGTCATGCGCGAGCGTGCCCTGCGCCTGGAGCAGCGAAATCTGGTACGGCCGCGGGTCGATCTGGGCGAGGAAATCGCCTTTGTGTACTAATTGCCCTTCCTGGAACCCGACTTCCATCAACTGCCCGGCGATCTGGGTGCGTACTGTCACGGTCGCCAGCGGCGTCACGGTGCCCAGCGCATTGAGCAGCACGGGCATGTCGCCTTGCGTGACGGGGGCCAGCCGGACCGATTGCGGTGCGTTGGAGGCCGCGGCCGATGCGCCGCCGCGACGTCCACCGCCACCACCCGCGCGGCCGGCCGATTCATTGCCATGCCGACGGACCCAGATAAACGCGATGAGCAAGGCTAGCGCGATGATCGCCAGCAGCACCCACAGCCAGCGGCGGCGGGACGAGCGTAAAGGCGCGGGAGCGGGAGACGGCGGTGTCGGACGTTCGGGCTGGGTCATTGAGTTTTAGTGATTGCTTCTGGGACGCTGCTGGACATCGAAATCGGGTGCTGGAAAACGTCGTCTGCATGCGCGGTGGCATGCCGATGCGGCTTGAAACCCCCAGTAGGCCGCTCGCCATCACTAGACGCGCTGACGGGCGCTAAGTTTCAAATCCTCGGCGAATGCTACGTACGAGACGCCCGACAGTCTACATGACAGATCTTTCTGCTGGTTACAGCAGGCGTTGCGGAACCGGGAATTTTTGACGAAAATTTGAGGCGGCGTCTGACGTGGCGTCTAAGGCATCGTATTTACCGATGCAGGAGATGCGGCGCTGGGAGGGGGCCGTGCAGGCACGTGGCGCGAGGGTGCGCCACGTCTTTCGTTACATTTTGCGGGCTGGGCGCGTGTTCATGTCAGCACGGGCAGCAAATGATTGACCGCGGTCGCGATCTGCGTTTCGTCCACACCGTAGACATGCAGCGAAATGGCCGGAATGGTCGTCGCATTGCCCAGGCAATGGATGCCTGAATAGCCTGCATCCGTGTAAGAAACTGTATTGCGCGCGCGCAGCCGGTGTCCTGCCGGCTGCGCGCCATGCTGCTCGGCACACCAGTCGTAATGCGTTTCCATCAGCGCGCCCTCCAGCACGGTATAGGCGCACCAGGTGTGATGAGCGTGGACCGGGCTGAACTGGCGGGGACCCCAGACTATCGCCACCGCGCAATATTCTCCGTTCGGATCGGCCGCCAGCACATGGCGCTGATAACCGGTGGCCGACGGTGCGGGCAGCAGTTCGCGCAATTCATCGCGCGGCATGGCGTTCGCGAACTCGCCGAGCATGCTGCGCAGCAACTCGCCGCGTGATGCCGGTGTCGCAGTCGAGCAAGCGGCCAGCCGGGTGCGCAATTGGGTGAGTGCATCGACGGCCGGTTCCCGCGTGGTGGCGATGGATGCGGGCGCACGCGCGGGGCTGGATGTATGGGTCATGAGTTGGGTTGTCATGATTCGGCTCGCCGGAAGGGTATCGTGGCCGAGCGGGAATGCATCGGCCTAGACTCATTTATAACAATGCCGAGAGAGAAAAGGCTTGCTTTTTTATCTGAGATGCCGCGATATAGTAGAAAATTATTCTACGGTTGAGGTTCGAAATGGACGCGATTGACAAGAGGCTGCTCGAATTGCTGCAAAAGGACGCGACGATCCCGATCGCCGAGTTGGCCCAACGCGTCAATCTTTCGCAGACACCGTGCTGGAAACGCGTGCAAAAACTCAAGGAAAGTGGCGTGATACGCGCTCAGGTGGCCTTGTGCGACGCGCAGCGCCTGGGCGTGGGCACGACGGTATTTGTCGCTGTGCGCACCAACCAGCACACCGAGGCTTGGTCCAAGCAATTCCTGGCCGCGATCGAATTTGTACCCGAGGTGGTCGAGGCTTACCGGATGAGCGGCGAGGTCGACTACCTGCTCAAGGTCATGGTGTCCGATATCGGCGACTACGATCGCGTCTATCAGCAGTTGATCCGCGAGGTTTCGCTATTCGACGTCAGTTCCAGTTTTGCGATGGAGCAAATCAAATACTCGACGGCGTTGCCGGTGCGGTAACAGGGCAACTTCGCAGAACAACCGCGCATGGACAACTTTGCGCGTTGGCTGCGCTGTAGCGGCTACCGGGCGTAGACTTGCGCCTTGCGCCTGCCTGATGCTCTGCCTCATGCTCGGCCTCATGCTCTGCATTAGGGCGCCAGGCTATCCATCCATCGAATCGAACAGAGCAAGCTTATGGAAAATAAACGCAGAAGAAAGGACCCCACGCGCGGCGTGGCAATTTTCTTTGTAGTCATCGTGCTACTGGTGCTGACCGCCATTCTTTACAAGGGAATTACAGGTCGGCGCGCATACGAAGCTGAACAGGCCGCTGCCGACGCGGCGGCTTCTCAAGCATCGGTCGCGGCCAGTGCGGTCAAGCCGTAGCGTGGTGCAACTGTAGAGCGTTCCCGTCGCCGCTCTTCCCGCACGTGCCGTGCAGCTTCAGCTCAACGACGCTTGTATCGTGCAGGCGTCGTTACGGATCAGCCACGAAGCGCCGATCATCTGTTTGCACTGATGGACCAGCAGCTTGAGTTCCTGCACCGCCTCGGCGGGGACGCTGGATTGGCTCTCGGCCGAGAGCACGATCTCATCGAGCTCGCGATTCAATTCACGGCTACGCGCGAGCGCTTCGGCGGCCGGTATCGTGCTTCCTGCCGTCACGGTCTTGATTATTTGCGTCAATGCGCCGGGCGTTTGGCCAGGCGCCGGCTGCGGCGGCGCGTCGGCGTTTTCCGCCAGGTGCAGATTGTCGCGCACGACGCTCAATGCTCGCTGCAGCGGTTCCAGGAACTGCGCATGGGCCGGTGTCGCCAATGCCGCGACCAGCGGCGCCGCCGCCGTAATCTGCGAAGCGAGCGCGTGGCTTTGCACCAGCAGCTCGTTGAGCTCGGGCACGTAGCGCTGCTGCGCCTTGGGCTCCATCATCATGCGCTGGAATGCGTTGCCGAGATTCGCAAAAGCAATATGCACGTTCTTGCGTGTCAGGCGGTAGCGATAATCGCGGTCGAGGTCTTGGTCCTTCGCGCTGTCTTTGGTCACACTGTCTTTGGTCACACTATCTTTGGCGAATCTTGCAGCGGACATCTTCGGCTCGGCACCGAGTGCGCACACAGCGTCGAAGTATTGGCGCGTCGACCCCATCATGGCTTTGACCATGCGCCCCATCACGCGATATTCCCAATACGGGAACAGGTAGCTGGCGCCGATGGCGATCGACGAGCCCAGAAAAGTATCGAGCGCGCGTTCGCCGATGATGGCCATGCTTCCGGGCGCGAGCAAATGTAGCAGGATCAGCACCCACGACGACGTGAACACCACGCTGGCCGTATAGTTGAACAGCAGCAAGCTGTAGCTCATCACCATGCAAAGGAACATCACCGCCAGCAGCACGTGGGGCGACTTGACCAGCAGTACGAGCCCGATCGCGGCAAAGCAGCCCACTATGGTGCCGATCAGCCGCTGGGTGTTGCGTTGGCGAGTCAGCGAAAAGCCCGGCTTCAAGATGATGAGGGTGGTCATCACGATCCAGTAGCTGTTGGTCAGCGGCAGCGCCTTGCCGAGCCACAGCCCCAGCGCAACCGCGACGGTGACCCGCAGTGCATGGCGAAAACTCGGCGACGCCAAGGTCAGGTTGGAAAAGATCAAGCCCGCCGAAAAAGTGCGGCCGGATAAAAATCGATTGAGCGCCTGGTCGACCCGGAACCCCGTTTCGGGTTCGATTTGGTCGGTGCGCGTATTGCGGTACATTTTCTCGATCAGCCGCGAGGCGCTCCAAATCCGCCGGTAGGTCGCCACCACCGCGGAATACACTTCGGGCTGTTTGGCTGGCGCATCGTGTTTGCGCATCAGCTCGATCTCGTACTCCAGTGCGCGTAACTCGGCCTTCAGGCTGACCTTGGGCTGGGAAGGCGTGCCTTCCAGCACCGCGAGACCCACCCGGTCGAGTTCGTCGGCCGCTTTGTGCACGGCGTCCCGGCAGAACAGCATCAAATCCGAGGCGCCTAAGGCGTCGCGCAATTGCGCGTAATCGGTGTGCGCGGCGACGATGGTGTCGTGCAGATCGACCGTGTTGATAAATAGATTGAGCAGCCCCGTGCGACGCGTATCGAGTTCGCCACGCCGAAATTCCGGCAGGTTGCGCAGCACGATGTCACGCGCGGCTTCCTGGCGATCGACAGCGGCGATCTGGCGCGCGACCAATTGGCGGTAGCTTTCGGAAAGGTCGAGGCTCATGTCGTAGAAATCGGCACGGGCCCGCAGGTAATCCGCCGTCGCAAAGATGCTCTCGGCGATCGCCTGACGCTCGATGCGCTGCCACTGCCAGCGACTGATCAACGTGCTCCAGCCGGTGTACCAGATGCCGCCCGCAAAAATACAGGCGGCGTTCGTGCAGGCCTCGATGAGTGTGAAATGCTCGTCGACCGTGATGACCATCATGAACAGCGTCGCGAAACTGATCTGCTGCCACTTGTTGCCGTACACCACGGTCATCGATAGCACGAAGGTCAGCGGTACGACGGTAAGCCAAAGCATGAGGGAGTCGGCGGTGGCGATGCCGGTGAGCAGCGCGGAGAAGAAGCCGATCGACGTAGCGGCGAGCATCTCGTTGGTCTTGTATTTGAGCGGGCCGGGCAGGTCGACCACGGCGGCGCCAATCGCACCGCTGGCAAGGGTAAAACCGAGTTGTTGATCGTGGAAGAACAGTACCGCCAGAATGGCCGGAAGTGAAACACCGATCGCAGTGCGCAGGCCACCAAAAAAATACTGGCTATAGAGGAATTTTTTTATCTCGGTCGAATAGCGCATGGGAGGCGCGAGCCACTCTGAGTAGTCTTTTGGTGGTGCCAAGTATAACGCGTAAGCATTGCCGTGCGGCATCGCAAAGCGGCTACATGAAGCAATCCCGCAACGGCCGTTCGGTTCGCCATGTCGCGTGCGCGCGCTGCGCTCTGCTATCCTTGCAAGCGCCCCGGTGTTGCGCCGCGCTCGATGCTGGCCCGCGTGATGCGTGCCGTGTGCGTACCTCCCCGGCGTTGCGCTTGCGTTGTGCCTGAGCTATATCCAGGTACATCAATTCCTCCCGCCGTATCAGATTGCGACCCGAGCTGCCTGCCATCCATGCTGACGTTGTTTTATTCGAATCGTTATGAAGCGCTGACCGAGGCCGTACTGGACGGGTTGGCGCAAGGCATGGCCGAGGCGCCCAGCCCGTGGACCCGCGAAACCGTGATCGTGCCCAGCGCCGCGGTGCGTCGGCGCCTGGAACTCGATGTGGCCGAGCGCTTCGGAATCTGTGCGAACCTCGACTTCACCTATCTGGCGCAATGGATCTGGGCGCGTATCGGCGCAGTCATCCCGGTGCCCGAGCAATCGCCGTTTGCGCCCGAACGGTTGACCTGGCGTTGCTATCGTCTGCTCGATCCAAGCCGCGCGCGCGGCTCGGCGCGCCTCGACGCTTATCTGTCGCAAGCGCACGCGGGCATGCGCTACGAGCTGGCGCAACGGGTTGCAACGGTGCTGGATCATTACCTGACCTACCGTCCCGAGTGGCTGGCCGCATGGCAGCAGGGCACGTCGATTTTCGATCCGCTCGGCCAAGCCGCGCGCCTGAACCCGCGCCTGGCCGACGCCACCGAGGTGCAACGCGAAGACGAACAATGGCAGTCCGCGCTGTGGCGCGAAGTGTTGGCCGAATTTAGCACTTCCGTCGGCACTTCCGTCGGTATGTCCACCGAAGGCGGCACCGATAAGGCCGGGCTCGTGACGCCGCCGGCTTACCGCTTTCTGGAGCTGGCGGCGCAGCTCGACCTCGATACGGTCGCACGCGCGGGCTGGCCTGAGCGAGTCAGCGTATTCGCACTGCCGACCATGCCCCCGCTGCAGATTGCGCTATTGCGCGAGCTGGGACGCTGGATCGATGTGCGCATGTATGTGTTCAACCCGTGCCGCGAATACTGGACCGACATCCTGCCCGTAGCGCAGGTCGACGCGCTTGCGCTGCGCGGCGAAGCCGACTATCACGCAGTAGGCAACCCTCTGCTGGCTGAATGGGGCCGGCAGACGCAGGCGCAGTTGCATATGCTGCAGGAGCTCACCGAAGGCGCGACCGGGCGCGAGGCATCGTACTTCGAAGCCAGCGAGGCGCCGACCTGGCTCGCGGCCAGCCAGAACGCCATCCTCGATTTGACCGAATGGCCGATATTGCCCGACGGTGCGCAGGCGGGCCTGGAAGTGCATGCCTGCCACAGTTTGTCGCGCCAGCTCGAAGTGTTGCACGACCGGTTGCTGGAGCTGTTCGAAACCGACGCGCAGCTTCGGCCGGCCGATGTGATGGTGGCCGTGCCCGATCTGGTGGGCGCCGCGCCCCTGATCGATGCGGTATTCGGCACGGCGGTGCAGCAGCGGCGTATTCCGTATCGTATCTCGGGCCTGCCGCCGTCGCAGGCCAATCCGGCGGCGCGCACGCTGCTTGAATTGCTGGCGGCGCACGCCGACGAGATCAGCGCATCGCAGGTGATCGAGTGGCTCAGGGTCGATGCGGTGGCAGCGCGTTACGGCATCGACGCGGCCGAATTGGAAACGGCGCAGCAATGGTTTGCTGCGGCCGGCGCGCGGCGCGGGCTTGAGCCGGGCGTGCCGCAGGGCCCCGGCGTTCCGCTGGCGCGGCACACGCTGGCCGATGCGCTACTGCGGTTGTATCTGGGTTATGCCTTGCCCGATGCCGCCGAACCGGTGGCCGGCTGGCTGCCGATTCAAGGCGCCGACGGCGCGCAAGCTGACCTGCTGGGCCGCCTGAGCCGCTGTGTCGACGATCTGATCAACTTCACGCGAGCTTGCGAGAGCGAGGCGACGCCAGTCGGTTGGGCCGAGTTGTCGCGCTCGGTGCTGGCCACCTTCTTTGCATCGGAACTGGAATTTACCGACAGCCTGGACACACTGCGCGACGCGATCGACCGGCTTGCCGGCATGATGGACGATGGCGCGGCCGGGCTGGACGTGCCTGCCGCGGTGTGGCGCGCGGCCTTGGCGTCGACACTGGACGATCCGGCTCGTGGCGGTGTGCCATGGGGCGGCGTGACGTTCTCGGCACTGACCAGCTTGCGCGGACTGCCGTTCAAGGTGATCTGCCTGCTCGACTTGAACGACGGCAAGCTGCCCAGCCTGGCACGTGCCGACGAGTTCGACCTGATCGCGGCATTCCCCAAACTGGGTGATCGTCAGCGGCGCGACGACGAACGCAATCTGTTTCTCGACGCGTTGCTGGCGGCGCGCGAGCGGCTGCTGATTTTCTATACCGGCCGCAGCATACGCGACAACGCCGCACTGCCGCCTGCTGCACTGGTGGCCGAATTGCTCGACTATCTTGCGCGGGCGCGTGCGGGCGAAACCGCGAGCACGGCCGAGTTGCATGCCGCGCGGGGTGCTCTGGTGACAGAGCATCCCTTGCAATCGTTTGCGGCGCAATATGCTTTGCAGCAAGATGGTCTGTATACGTACGACGCCGAGCGCAGCCAGATCGCGGCCGCATTGGCCGATCCGGCGCCGCGGCGCCGCTTGCCATTTTTTACCGAGCCGCTGCCGGCCGTCACGGAAACCGAAATCGAGTTTGTCAGCTTCGAGCGCTTCTGGCGCCATCCCATTCGTCATTTGCTGCGAGAGCGCTTGGGGATCGCGTTGTTCGATGCGGATCCGGCTTTGGCCGATAGCGCTCCGTTCGCGCTCGACTGGGATGGCCGCGATGCGTTGGCGGCTCGTTTGCTGCCGGTGTTGCTGAGCGAAGATGAGGCGTCGATCTCCGTGGACGATCCTGCGGGCGACTATGCGGCTGATCCCACAGCCGAAATGCGAGCCGCACGCATCGCCGCCGCCAGCCCCGAATTGCCAGACGGTGCTACGGGCGGCATCTGGCGCGAACGCGCTTTAGATGGCCTGACCGAACTGGCTCGCGAAGTCCATCAGGCGAGCCGCGCCGGTACCTGGCGCATGCCGTTCGCTCTCTCGCTGACGCCGTGCTGGCCGCTCGCCGCGCAAGCGCACGGGGTGGCGTCAGCGGATTGGCAAAGACTTGCCGCATTGGCTGGGCCTGTCGATGCAAGAGATTCGCAACCGTTCGTTTTGAGCGGCGTGTTGCCTGAGGTCGGCGCGAACGGGCTGGTGATTTATCGTTACGCGCGACCCACCGCGCGCGATTACTTATCCGCGTGGTTGGCCCATCTGGTGTTATGCGCGAGCGCGCCTGCCGGGGTTGAACCGCACACTCGCTGGTTCGGCGAAGGCCAGCATTTCGAACTGACGCGCGTGGCCGATGCGCCGGCGCGGCTCGCCGAGTTGCTGGCGTTTCGTCAAGCGGGCTTGCGCGTGCCCCTGCATTTTTTCCCGAAGAGCGCCTGGGCTTATTTGGCGGACGGGACGGCCGAAGCCCATAAGGTTTGGCAGGGCAGCCTGTTCTCGCGCGGGGAGGCTGAGGATGCCTACCTCGATTTGGCGTTGCGTGACTTGTCGACGCCCGGCGCGGTGCTCGATCCGGTATTCGAGCAGCTCGCGAAGGCGGTGTTTGGCCCACTATCCGAACATCTGCGGGAGTCCGAATCATCATGAACTCACCGCGCGAACTCGACGTTTTCAATTGCGCACTTGACGGCATCAGCCAGATCGAAGCATCGGCCGGCACCGGCAAGACTTGGAATATTTGCGCTCTCTACGTGCGATTGCTGTTGGAAAAGCGCCTGAGCGCCGAACAGATTCTGGTCGTCACGTTCACCAAGGCCGCGACGGCCGAATTGCACGAACGGATTCGCGATCGTTTGAGTGGCGTGATCCAGGTGCTGGATGCGTTGCTGGATCATGCCGACGAGTTCGCCGAAGCCGAAGCCGAAGCCGCAGATGCAGATGCAGATGCAGATAGCCTGGCGCGCACGATCGTCGATGAGTTGACGGGCGGTGATCCCTTCGTCATTCGTTTGCTGGAAACCACGGTGGGCAATGCGCCGCATCACGCGATCTCGCTCGCGGACGCACGCTTGCGCTTGCTGCATGCGGTGCGCGGATTCGATCAGGCGGCGATCCATACGATACATGCGTTTTGCCAGCGCGCGCTGCAACAGGCGCCGTTTGCGGCTGGCATGCCGTTTGAGTTCGAGCTTGCCAATGACGATCGCGCGTTGCGTGCGGACGTGGCGATGCAATTCTGGCGTACCCGCGTCGAGCCGGTGGCCGAGCGCGAGCCGGGTTTCGCCGCGTGGCTGGTCGATTTGCGCGCGAGCCCTGAATCGCTCGACATCCATCTCGTGCGTCGCCTCAAAAAGCCGCTCGCACGACTTATCTGGAGCGACGTGTCGGACGGAGAGTCGGGCAACGCAGTGGATGTCGCGAGAGGAGGCACACTCGAGCGCGCATTTACCGACGCTTATGCGACAGCCGCGACGATTTGGCAGTCGCAGCATGAGACGCTGTTGAACGTGCTTGAACGCGCTCAGCCGCAGCTCAAACAAAACTCGCATAAGCCCGAGTTGGTGCGCGGCGCTTACGATTCCTGGGCGCAGTATTTTGCCGCGGGACGCGTCCAAGCGCCACCCGCCAACGCGGCGCGCATCGGTCATAACGGTATGATCAAGGGCCTGAAAAAAGGCGCCGAGTTACCCGAGCATCCGTTCTTTGCCGCAGCCGACGCCGTGCTCGACGCCGCCCAGGCGCTCGGACAGTGGCACGAGCATCTGTGGTTAGGTCTGGTCCGACAGTGGCTCGAATGGGCGCCGGCGGCTCTGCACGAGATGAAACTCACGAGCGGCACGGTTTCATTCGATGATCTGCTTAGCGATCTGCATCGCGCGTTGACTCGCCACGAGTGGCTCGCGGCGGCGATCCGGCAACGCTATGCCGCAGCGCTGATCGATGAGTTCCAGGATACCGATCCGCTGCAGTTCGATATTTTTACCCGGGTCTTTGCGCCGGCTGGCGAAACACCGTCGCCACTGTTTTTGGTCGGCGATCCGAAGCAGGCGATATACAGCTTTCGCGCGGCGGACTTGCATACGTACCTGGCTGCGCGCGAGCGTGCTACTGCGCGTTACACGCTGGCGGTAAACCAACGTTCCACCGAGCCGATGATTTCGGCCTGCAATCAGGTCTTTGCCACCAACCCTGCCGCGTTTATTCTGCCCGGTCTGAGCTACGAACCCGTACGTGCCGGCACGCGTGAGAGACCTCCATTACGAGATGACGACGACGTTGCAGGTGCAGATGTCGGCCTGACCCGGCCGGCTTTACGGATCTGGCGTTTGCCCGGCGCCGACGCCGTATTGCGCAAGCGCGAAGCGCAAACGCGCATAGCGCACGCGTGCGCCGCGGAGATAGTGCGACTGCTCAATGGCGGCCGCGACGCACGGGTTTTGCTCGGGGAAACGGCGTTGGCACCGGGCGACATCGCCGTGCTGGTACAAACGAAAAAGCAGGGCGGCCTGATCAAACGCGTGTTGGCGGAATGGGGCGTGGGCAGCGTCGAGCTTACGCAAGCATCGGTGTTCACGTCGGCCGATGCAGCGTGTCTTGAGCGGTTGCTGCAGGCTATCGATACGCCGGGCGATCCGCGTCGCATGCGCGCAGCGTTGGCGACCGACTGGATCGGACTGGATGCGCAGCACTTGTGGGCGCTCGATCACGCCGAACGCGCGGACGGCGCTAATACCGACGCGGCCGACGCAACAGGCGCGACTGACGCGACGGACGTGACGGACGCGACATCCTGGGTCGAGCGTTTTTCGCGTTATCGCCTGCTCTGGAACGAACGCGGTTTCGCGACGATGTGGCGCACGTTGCTGCACGAACTCAAGGTGCAGCAACGGCTTGCCTTGCAGCCCGAAGGCGAACGACGCTTGACCAATCTGGCACACCTGGGCGAGCTGGCGCAGACACAGGCCGCAACGCAAAGCGGGCTGGCTCCCTTGTTACGCTGGCTGGCCAGTGAGCGTAACGAGCCGGGTCTGGGCGAAGAGGCGCAATTGCGGATGGAGTCCGACCGCAATCTCGTGCAAATCGTCACGGTGCATAAATCCAAAGGGCTTGAATACCCGATCGTGTTCTGTCCGTTCTTGAACGACAACGCACAGCGGCCATCGAGCGCCGGCAAACTGCCCGATGCGCGAGAATATCGCGATGCCGATGGCGCGGTGCTGCACTACGGTTGCGATGCCGATACGGTAGCGCTGGCACGCGATCAAGCCGCGATCGAGCAAGCGGCGGAACGCGCGCGGCTGACCTACGTGGCGCTCACGCGCGCAGTCTATCGCTGTTACCTCGTGAGCGGCCCCTATGCCAGCGGCTCGACGGGCTCTACGACGGAGTCGCGCAAAAGCGTTCTCGAGTGGCTGGTAGCAGGCCGCGGCGATAGCTTTGCAAACTGGCAGGCCAAGCCACCCGAAGAGACCGAGCTCGCGCAAGCGTGGCAGGCGCTGGCCAGCCCGGCGATCGGCTTGCTGCCTTTGCCTGCCGCCAGGATCGCGCAGCCAATGGAAGCGCTCGACCATCGCGATGCCCGTTTTGCCGCTCGCGTTGCGCGCAGGGGTTTGCGCGACAGTTGGCGGATTGCCAGCTTCAGTGCATTGGCGGCCTCGGGCACGGCCAACGCAAGGCACTTCGGCCAAGACGCGCAAGCCGCTCATGATCTGGCCGGTTTGCGGCCGGATCATGATGCGCTGGCGGGGCTGCGTTTGCCGGGCTCGCCAGTCGCCACGCTGTCGATCGGCGAGCTGGGCGTCACCTTCGACGCCTTCGACGACTTCGACGACAACTATCTCTATGCCCCGGAGCCCGCCGAGCCGATGCCGATCGCGCGCGGTAACGACGACATCATCGATTTTCCGCGTGGCTCGGCTGCGGGCGAATGCCTGCATCGGATGTTCGAACTGGCCGATTTCAACGAGCCGCTGACTTGGGCCCCGGCTGTCGAGCGCGCCTTGCGGGAACGTCCGGCGCCGGCCGGCGCACAGCTTGCGCCACGCTTGCCGGCGATGATGAACCGGCTGCTCAGCGATGTCGTATCGACTCGGCTAGCCGGGCCCGAAGCGCCGCACTTGACCCTGGCACAGGTCGCGCCGGCGAAACGGCTGACCGAACTGGAATTTTCGTTTCCCGCCAAGGCGGTGAATCTCGCGGCGCTGGCCGAATTGCTGCGCGTGTACGGTTATGGCGTGCTGCCTGAATTGGCATTCAATGGCGGCTGGCTCGACGGCTACCTCAAGGGGTTTATCGATCTGGTGTTCGAATACGACGAGCGGTTCTGGGTGCTCGATTGGAAATCGAATTTTCTCGGCGAGCATCCGGGCGATTACGGGCCTGCGCAACTCACCGCGGCAATGCAGGATCATTTGTACACTTTGCAGGCCTTGATCTATGTTCTCGCGCTGCATCGCTACTTGCGGCATCGGCTACCGGACTACGACTATCAGCGTCACGTCGGCGGCAGTCTTTATTTGTTTGTGCGTGCGGTCAGGCCCGATTGGCGGGTCGACGGTCTACCTGCCGGCGTGTGGTGCGATCGACCGCCGCTCGAGATGATCGAAGCACTCGATCGGTTGATGCAAGGGGGCGGCAATGGATGATCTCTTTACCTCGGAATCGTCACCGCCCGAGCGCTTGCCGCGCGTAGATGACATCGGTGGGGTGCCGGCTGCGTCCATGGAATTGGCCTTGGCCGATGGTTTCGCGACCCGCCTGGCACTACTGGCACGCCGTACCGGTGCAGACACAGTGACGGCCGTGACGGTGCGGTGGGTCGAGCGAGCCGCATTCGCGATCAGCCGCGCGACCAGCCAAGGGCATGTCTGCATCGCGCTCGAAAGCGTGCTCGAATCCGCTGGGACACGAGCCGAGTCACGCGCCGAGTCCGACTCATGGCTCATGTCCGGGCAGGGGGCTGCCGACGTTTCGACATTGCGAACGCGTCTGCTTGCCAGCGGCGTGGTGTGCGACGGCGGCGGTGCGAGCGCTGCGTTGTTGCCGCTGGTGCTCGATGCGCAAAACCGTCTCTACCTTGCGCGCTATTACGATTTCGAACGACAACTGGCCGCGGCTCTGGTGACGCGCGCGCGTGAAGCGGAAAGCGATGCCGCCATCGCCGTCGCCGATGAAAGCCTGCAGGCTTTTTTTGTCGCGCCGCCGCCCGGCGAAATCGATTGGCAACGGGTGGCCGTGGCGTTGGCGCTGAGCGGGCGGCTCACCATCATCAGCGGAGGACCGGGCACCGGCAAGACCACTACAGTCGTGGCAATTTTGGCGGGGCTGTTGGCCCAGGCGGCCGTGCGCCAAGCGACACTGCGCATCGCGTTGGCAGCACCCACCGGCAAAGCGGCGCAACGCATGCAGGAAGCGTTGCTGGAGCGCGCCGGCAACCTGCCGCCCGAGGCCGCAGCGCGGCTGCCGACGCAGTCATATACGCTGCATCGCTTATTGGGCGTAGGGCCCGGCGGGCAGTTCCGGCATCATCGCGCGGCGCCGCTGCCGTATGACGTCGTGGTGGTCGACGAGGCTTCGATGATAGACGTCGCGCTTGCTGCGCGGCTGGTCGACGCCATTGCGCCCGGAGCACGCCTGATTTTGCTCGGGGACAAGGACCAGCTCTCGGCGGTCGAAGCGGGCGCCGTCTTCGCTGAACTCAGCGCGCGACCCTCGTTGTCTGCGGCTCGCGTGGCGCTGATCGCAGAGCAATTGAAGGTGTCGCCGCGGCAATTGACCGATGCGTGGCCTGTGTGGGAGAACGCCGATACCGATACCGATACCGATACCGATACCGATACCGATGCTGGCGCTGACGTTGATGCCCGCGCAGACACGCGTGCCGCGCCATTGGCAGATTGCGTGGTGTGGTTGGAACGTAACTATCGTTTCGGCCTGGACTCGTCGATCGGGCAGTTGTCGTTGGCGATACGCGCTGGACGAGTCAAACCGGCGCTGGCGATTTTGCAGGGTGGCGATAGCGACACGGTGCTGCATGCGGATGCGATGACCATGCTGAAACCGGCCTCGCTCAGTGCGTTGGCCGAGGGTTATGCGGCGTATGTGGCCGCGCTGGCCAACTGGTTGACGATCTGGGCCGCGCGAAGCGGCGCTCACCGATTTGAGGCAGATACGCCTGATGCCTCGGCGCTTGCTGACGCTGACATCGCCGACACCGCTGCGCTGTTCGATGCGTTCAATCAGTTCCGTGTGTTGTGCGCGGTGCGCGCCGGCTGGCGAGGTGTGGAGCGGCTCAATATCGAATTGACTCAGGGCGTACGGCAGGCCTTGCGTGCGGCCGGCGGGGCTGCGGAAGCGTCGCTCGCACCGGTTGCGAGCGACGCGCTGTGGTACGCGGGACGGGCTGTCATGGTGACGCGTAATGATTACGCGCTGGGCTTATTCAATGGCGATATCGGCATTGCGCTGCCAGCGGGGAAAACCGCCGACACGTTGCGGGTCTGGTTTCGCGCGGCCGATGGTCGCGATGGTCGTTACCGCGCCGTGTCGCCTGCTGCGTTGCCGCCGCACGAAACCGCATTTGCGATGACCGTGCACAAATCGCAGGGTTCGGAATTTCAACGCGTGGCTTTGGTGATGCCTGCTGTCGCGAGCCGGGTATTGACGCGTGAGCTGGTCTATACCGCAGTGACGCGCGCGCGTGCAGCGGTGTCGATTTACGCCGCTCCTGATGTCCTCGCCGAAGCGATCGCCGCACGCACCGCGCGCGACTCCGGATTGGCCGCGCGACTTGCGGAGGCAGCGCTAACCGCCGCGAGCAACGTTTAACCTCAACCGCTCAGTCCGCATCGCCAGACGCCTTGCCGCGTCCCGCCTTGATCGCGCTGCGGCGCGTCTTGCCCTCAAGCCGGCGGCGCTGCGACGCGCGTGTTGGACGCGTGGCGACGCGTTCACGCGGCAACACGCTGACGCTGTCGATCAGTGCGGCGAGTCGCGCGAGCGCATCGGCGCGATTCATTTCCTGAGTGCGGTGTGCCTGTGCCTTGATGACCACCATCCCGTCGCGCGTAATGCGACTGTCGTGCAGCGCGAACAGTCGGGCTTTGATCGCATCAGGCAGCGCCGAAGCGCCGATGTTGAAACGCAAATGTATCGCGCTCGACACCTTGTTGACGTTCTGGCCACCCGCGCCTTGTGCGCGGATAGCGGTCATTTCGACATCTTCGGGACGCAAGGTCCACTGCTGGGCAAGTACGATCATGGGCGGGTGTTGCAAGTCGCGGCGTGCAGGTCCGCGCCGCGCGTTTCACGCGGCCAATGCCGCGGGGGCTGCCACGCAAACCCTGTTGCGGCCTGCATGCTTGGCCATATAGAGTGCCTCGTCGGCGGCCGCGAGCAATTTACGACTGTCACCGGAAAGCTCCATTGTGGCGGCACCTATCGATAATGTCACCACGCCCGGATGGTCGGGCGCGTCGCTGGCCGGAGCGGGAATGCCTGTGGCGAACACGGCCTCGCGCAGTTTTTCAGCGATGAAGGCAGCCGCGTCACGATCGGCGGAGGGTAGCACGATCACGAATTCCTCGCCGCCATAGCGCGCCAACAAGTCGCTGGACCGCCGGATCTGGCTCGCCAGTGTCTGGGCCACGGCGATCAGGCAGGCATCGCCTTGCGGATGACCAAGGGTGTCGTTGTAACGTTTGAAAAAGTCGACATCCGCCATCAACAGCGAGAGCGGTTTGCCGGTGCGTCGCGCGTGTTCGACTTCGCGTGCCAGAAACTCATCGAAGTACCTTCGGTTATGAATGCCGGTAAGTCCGTCACGGATCGAGTATTCAGTCAATTGAGTGTTGGCCGTGCTCAAGTTGCGGTAGAGACGGTTGAATTCCCAGAAGAGCATGCTGAGCACGGCAGTTGCCGAAACCACCGATAAACAGCGCGCGGTGTACCAGCCCAGCGTGCCGCGTGCGCCGGCCACGAGCGTGATGATCACGTCGCAACTGGCGGCAAGCAGCGCAATGCATAGCCATAGCTCAAGCATGGCGCGGGTGCGGCTGACGATCGCAATGGTCAACAGCGCAATCAAATTGGCCAGCACCACGGCTGCGGACACCGGGTTGTGCGCCAGCGCCAAATACGAGCGCCCGAGAATGACCGTGGGCAGCAGCCGGCCGTCCACCACGATGGCGAGGTAGCACAGCGCTGCGGACAGCAGCATCGGACCACCGATCAGCGCCACGGCCGTGGGTATCCTATGACGCGGTTCAAGGACCGTGTCACCCCAATGGCGCTTGATGACCGATGCGATCAACAACATGATCGGGAAGCCGCCGTGCCAGAAAACCCAGATCCATGCCGCGCTTTGACTAGTGGCGCCAAACAGGCCGTTCGTCGCGAAAATGTCCGGAAACACCAACAATTGCGCCACGTCGGCCACCATCACGAAGCCGAACGCGCCGCTCAGTGCCGCCAGGTACGGTTGCCGAAAAATCGTGAACTGTACACATAAGATCACCGCCGTCAGACTTTCGGTACAAAACACGGCCGTGTTGAAGATGGGTAAAAACGGTTCTACGGGAGTGAGGTAGAAGTTGGCCCAGGGCCAGGTAAGACAAAAGGCGGTCAAGATTGCGAGGGCGACGACGCCAGCACTGAGCGCGTGAAAGCGCGTGGTCGGCAGTTGCATCATTCCTTCCATTGCGGCCCCCGAATTGGTGTGGCCCCAGTGTAGCAAATCCGTTTCGCAACGTAGTGTGGCCCCATGCTCCTCGAACGCGGATTCGTCAAAATGAGACAAGTCGGCAGGGGAAATGCCGACACTTCTTCCGTCCGTCTACCGCATTTTCTTCTGAATTATCTTCCGCACTTTCGTCCGCAGTTTTTTTCCGCAGTTTCTGCCGCACTATCCTCCTTAAGCGGCGCCTGGTGCGCGGCGTGGCCACAGTTTTTGCAACAGGCCGGTGGCCAGCGCGGTGCCGGCGAGCACCAGCGCGACGCCTCCCCCCAAAGCCGGCGAAACGGGTTCGGCGAGAAACAGGTTGCCCCACAGGATGCCGAATACAGGGATCAGGAACGTGACCGACATCGCGGTGGCTGGGCCCGCTTTGGCGATCAGGCGGAAATACATGAGGTAAGCCAAGGCCGTACAGGCAACGGCCATGCAGATCACCGACCCCCACCCGCGCAGCGAGACCGCTGCGGTGGGCCAGTTCAGCAGCGCGAAGGGCAGCAGTGCCACGCTGGCCCCTGTCATGCTGCCCGTGGCAACCACCAAAGGCGGCACGCCGGTGAGCGCTCGCTTGGTGTAATTGGCGGCGATGCCGTACATCAACGTGGCGCCCAACGCGGCGCTGGCCGCCAGAATGCTATGTAATGGCGCGCTCGCGCCGGTGCTGTCCGCGCTGCCGGCCGGGACTTCGATCTGGGACCAGACGAGAACCAGCACGCCGCCGAAGCCGAGCATCATGCCCGCGACTCGGCTGGGGCTGAGTGTTTCCTTGAGCCAGACGAACGCCACCAGCGCGCCCCACAGCGGCGTGGTGGCATTGATCACCGAGGTCAATCCGGCGCTTAGCGTCTGCTCGGCAATCGCGAACAGGCAGAAAGGTGCGGCTGAGTTGAGCACGCCGACGACGAATAGCGGTCCAGCATGCGTGCGCAAGCTCTTCAAACCAGACAGGCCGTTGCGGCTGCCAAGCACAATCAGTAAAACGACAGCGGCGATCGCCACTCGCAACGCCATCAACGCGGCAGGGCCGAATTCGGCAACTCCGATCCGGATAAATAGGAATGAGGCACCCCAAAGTGCGGCGAGAATAATCAGACTGAGAAAGCTTTTGAGGTTCATGGCGAGGGCAGAGTAGGGCGAAGTCGTACCGGGCAATGGCGACGCGGTGTCGGCGAGCACACCGCATTGTCGCGGACGACGACGGGGGCGGACGTGGGTACATTCGCGATGGCGCCTCGGAGGCAACCGGTGCGCCGCAGGGAGCGCCGACGAACGCAGCATTGGTGTTCACCGATGGTAGCACCGGCGCGGCGCCCCGGACATTGCGCAGGTCCCGTGATTGAATCAAAGAGCAAGATTCGGTGCGTCGGATGCTGTAGGCGTCCCAAGCGCCCTAAGCGTCCCGCGCGTCCCGAGCGCCCTAAGCGCCCTAAGCGCCCTAAGCGCCCTAAGCGCCAAGTCCACTCGGTCTGCCCAAATTAAAAACGCCCCGGTGCGCGAGCAGCCGGGGCGGATGTTGCCGGCTCGCGCCGGCAAGTACAAAGGGCTCAGTAGTGAGGAATAATGCCCGGCACGTAGTACTGCTGGATCCAGACGATGATGCCGAGCAGCACCGTCAGCGCGATACTGTGCTTGAAGGTCTTGGCGAAGACCAGGCCTTCCTTGCCCTTGAGTTCGGTCACGCCGACGCCGGTTGCGATGTTTTGCGGCGAAATCATCTTGCCCATC
>Ga0302314_10006757_pt1 | contig 20708 bp, 21 predicted proteins | sample III_Palsa_N2_3_FD_200533 | JGI IMG/M metagenome (GOLD analysis project Ga0302314, IMG submission 200533) | Peat permafrost microbial communities from Stordalen Mire near Abisko, Sweden - III_Palsa_N2_3 | ecosystem: Environmental > Terrestrial > Soil > Palsa > Peat permafrost | place: Sweden... | reverse complement strand
TCATGTCTTGCCCGGATTCGTCCGCGAGAAGATTTCTAAGCCGTTGTTTCATTCGAAGTTCCCTCTTTGCGGAGTGGGGCTCAGTATCTAAAGATGCTAGCAGACTGCCGATGCCGGAACATGACCCAAATGGCTCAGGGGCTGACCCAAAAGGGGCAGTTTCCCGCGAAAAGCCGGCGGGAACGCTATGCCGCTGCAGTCTCGCTGGGATAGTTGAAGAAGAGCTGATTGCCGTCGGGATCATCGACCACCAGAAGCCTGTAGCCCCAGGAACCCTGCTTGACTGGAACGCCCCTGGCCTCGAGTTCTACGCGCAGGGCGTCCAAAGCAGCGACCGCAGCCTCGGGCGTCGCCGGCTCGACATTCAGTGAGATGAATATCAGCCCCTTGCCAATCTTCTCCGGCCAGGTGTCGGCCAGGATAAGCGCGCAGCCCTGCCGGTCGACCTGTGCGACGTGGGCTGTGCCGTCCTGGTCGTAGCGCCAGGGGCTGGTGCAGCCGAGTTGGTTTACGTAAAAGCGAAGCGAGGCTTCGACGTCTTTGACGTGCAGGACCGGGCGCGCGAACCAGTTTGTCGTCGACATGGAATCCTTCGGATTGAGGTCACTTTTCAACCTTGCTTACGCTTACGATTCCAGGGTTAGTTCAGAAACACACGCAAGCTCTTTCACGCTTGTCGGCCCATGGCGAGGTCGACGATCTCGCCGATCATCTGGGTATAGGAGAGGCCGGATTTCTTCGCGGCCATGGCAAACTCCTGCCCGCTGGAGAGCCAGGGGTTTGGATTCGCTTCGATGACGTAGACCTCGCCCTTGCTGGACAGGCGCATGTCGATGCGGCCATAGTCGCGAAGCTTGACGGCGCGATAGGCCTTTACGGCGGTCTCGGCGAGCCGGGTTGCGGTATCTTCGTCGAGGTCTTCGGCGATCGCCGATTTGGTCAGCTTGTAGGCTTCCGTGTCCTTCTCGAATTTCACATCCATGCTGGCGATTCTGGGCGTGCCCTTGGGCAATTTGGAAAGGTCGAGTTCCACCAGCGGAAGCGCGTGTGCGGTCTCGTAGCCGCCGAGGATGGCGGCGTAGATCTCGCGGCCTTCTATGTACTCCTCGATCAACGCGGGAGAATCGAATTCGGTCTGGATATAGTGGATGCGCTCCATCAGCTCCTTGACGCTAGAGACTACGGCGGCGGCATCGATGCCGATGGATCCATCTTCGGAGGTAGGTTTGACGATGAGCGGGAACTTGATGTCGTGAGCGTGGTCGATGGTGCCGCGATAGGCGGTTGCGAAATAGGGCGACTGAATCCCGTAAAAGGCGAACATCTTCTTGGCGATGGCTTTGTCCTGGGCAAGGATGGTGGCGTGTGGTCCGGCGCCGGTGTAGGGGATCTCGAGCAGATCGAGGAAGGCAGCGATCTGCATCTCCTTGGTGTCGTCGCCGGCATAGGATTCGGTGAGGTTGAAGATGAGATCGGCGTTGCACTTGGCGAGTGCGACGAGGGATTGCGGGCGGCCATCGAGAACGTAATACGACGGCTCATGGCCGAGCTTGACGAGGGCGTCGAAGATCTCTTCGCGGTCGTGCTTCACCGGCTTCTTGGTGCGCTTCTTCTGCCCCTTGCGCTGGCGCGGCGGAGGAATTTCTTCCTGCACTTCGGCGGATTGCTCTTCCCATAGGTCGTACAGCACGGTGACTTTCAAATTCGTTCCAGTCATGCGGCCCCCAATTGGAGTAACGGCAGATTCCGGTTCGCCCCTCAGGGTTGAGTGAACTTCCCCCGGACGAGGTAATTCATGGAGAGTGCGGTGGTATACACGGTGAACTCGGTGAGGTGGTCGGACTCGCGGCGAATGTCCACACGCAGGCCCAGGTCCTCGACACGCTTGCAGATGGCTTCGACGAGCAGCTTGACGATGGGACGCTGCACGCCGCTCCAATAGGCGACTTTGTCGATGATGGGCTTGCGATGCTGATGCAACATCTCGTGAGCGGGGCGCACGCCTTTGCGACGCTTGGGGGAGGCATTGAAGATGTCGGCCAGGTCAGTATCGAGCGCGAGCTCCTGCACGGGAATCTCCTCCGGCAGGCTGAGATGGTAGAACTCGCCAACGGTGGATTCCATCTGATCGACGGTGATGTCAGTTCGACCGCGACGGCGGATGGTCTCGAGGTCTCCAAATTTTCGCGCGATGCGTTCGACATATTGGAGTTTGGCCAGCGCGCCCCAGCCCTGGTAGCGCTTGCGCCATTGCGAACGAGGGGTAAGCCAGACGGCGAAGGTTTCTGCGAAGTCTTCGTCCGGATGCTTCTGCGCATACCACCCGGCCATATGGCGAACGAACTTCCGCGAGAACGGTACGGGGCGGTAATTGTCGCGGTAGGCGCGGCGAAACGGGCCGAAGAGATCGCGCCACTCCGCCGATTTGTAGAGCTGGTAGGCGTAGTTGAATGCGTGCCCGGCCTCGTGGCGCATGTACATCATGATCTCGCGCGCGTCTTCGAGGTCGTTCATATCGCGCTCAAGCTGGGCGAGGCGAGGGTTGGCGAGATAGAAGGGAATGCCGATGACGGGCTCGCCCGAGGGACAGCCCCACTCGTCGGTGAGATAACACAGCGGACGGAACTTGTGGATGCCCTTGGCTTCGAGTTCGCGATAGAGCTGTTCGACGAACCGTTCGAGGGGAGAGCCCTCGAGTTTGAGTCCGAGCGAGCGAATGGGCTGGGCGAGTATCTCCTGGAATTCGGTTCGGGTTTTTTCGAAATTGCGCACAGGGCTGTTCAGAGTTCTATACCACTGAGCCAGATTTGCACGGCGGGGCGTATCGCTTATGCACATAGTATTTTGGGCACGAGCTGGAGAAGCGAGATCGTCAGCGACACAGGGAGCGCACTAAGGATGTGTACGTGATCGACCAGGTGGAGCGACCGTCGGGAGAACTAGGCGGGCAGAAGTTACCCAGCGGCGAAGGGATTGCGGATGGTGATGGGTCCGATCTGCTGGCGGTCCTGCATGTCCTCGGAGTAGAGCGTGGAACAGCCGGCGTCGATGGCGGCGGCGAGGATAAGGGCGTCGTAGATATTGTAACGATGGCTCGCGGCTATCTCCAGCGCGCGTTCGTGGATGGCGACGGTGAGTGGGGCTGGAGTGTGGCAGAGAGCGCGAATGGCAGCGAGAGCTTCGGCGATCTCATCCCAGGGCATCTTCAGCTTGCGGCTGGCGACAGCGGCGAACTCGTTGAGGACCTGCACGCTGATGTGTCCGCCGGCGGTGAGGAGATGCTCGGCGAGGGCGGCGCGCGGGTCGGAGTCGGAGATGGCGTAGATGAGGACGGTGGTGTCGAAGAAGACGCTATCGCTCATTGGCTTCGGCCCGGTCGAACGTGAAGCCGGGCGGGAGTGGCCGACGCAGCTTTCTCAGGCGCGCGAGTGCCCGTTCGCGGGTGCGGTCGCGGTCGATTTCGAACTCACGAGGGCCGGCGATGCGGACTTCAATCTGGTCGCCTTCCCTGAGGTTGAGGGTCTCGACGACAAGGGCGGGCAGGCGGACCGCCAGACTGTTTCCCCATTTTGAGACCTGCATGGCGAGCTCCTTTGGATATACGTTCATACGTAGTATATCAAGAGGGTGCGCGGTGAGGGAGCGGGAAACCCACATCTCAGAAGCCAGACCAGGGGTCGAGGCTAGGTTCGGTGGAGGATGGCGGCGCTCGCGGCGGGGATGGTGAGGGAGTGGGACGGGGCTACAGCGCCGAATTTGACGGTGGCGGAGGTGAGGGATTCGGCGGTGAGGCGCTGGGCGATGCGGTAACCGGGGAGGGTGAGCGTGAGGTCCGCGGTGGCGTCCTTGTTGATGATGGCGACGAGGATTTGGCCAGCTTGAGGTTTGCCGGCGGGGAATTTTGCGGCGTAGGCGGTGGCATTGACATTGACGGGATCGAAGTCGACGTCGATGAGGGTGGCGCCGGCGAACTGCTGGGCGAAGCGCATGCCGAAGCTGACGGGCTCGGCGATGAAGGCGCTGCCGATGTGGGCCATGGGGGTGTAGTAGGGGTGGGGATGGCTGGCGGGGTCGTCATGGACGAGGTCGTCGCCGGGAAGTTTGCCGCCCAACGATGCGGCGACGTATTTGCCCTCGCCGCCGTGCAGGTTGACGCCCGCATAGCCGAGCGAGGCGAGCTTGAGGAAGTAGTCGGCCGCCCAGAGCGAGGCGGCGAAGACGTCCGACAGGCCGGGCTTGCCGCCGCGATAGCAGGAGTTGCCCTCGGTCATGCGGTAGGGGACGGGGCGCGGCTGGGCGGAACTGAGGCTGGTGGAGGCGGCGTGGATATCCTGCGCGAGTTTGTCGACGTGCGGGTCGGGCTGGAGCAGGTTGGCGATGGTGGCCTTGGGATTGTCGGGCGGGCTGGTGAAGTAATAGTGGTGGGTGAGGGCGCCGATGTCGGGGCGGTCGGCGGGGGCGAGCGCGAGCAGGCGGGTGACGACGGCGACGTACCACTCGGGCTTGCCGGCGGTGTCGGGCAGGCCGAAGCGGGCGGTGGGGACGCGGGCGCGGATGGCATTGGCGAAGGAGAGCCACTCGTCGAAGTAGGTGTCCGCGGACCAGGTTTTGGGGTCGCGGATGGTGGAGCCGAAGCGGTCGGCCTCATTGCCCACCTGGAAGAACTCGAGGCGCGGACCCAGGGTTTTGGCGGCGAAGGCAGCTTCGTCGGCAGCCGGTGGCGTCGAGGAAGGCGCGGAGGTTGCGGACGGCTTCGGGGGTGACGTCGTAGATGAGGTCGGGGGGCGGGTCGCCGAGCTTGTACGGGCGCTTGGCACGCGGCGGCGGGACGGCGTCGGGAGTCGGCTTCCAGAAGCCGTAGTCGGAGGTATTGCCGCCGATGCGGAGGACACCGTGGGGCGCGAGCGCACGGAACTGGGCGATGAGGCCGGTGTTGGCGGCGGAGAAGAAATCGGGCTCGGAGAGTTGCTGCGTCTCGTAGGAAAGGCCGACGAAGTTGGATGGGATTTTGGGGCCGGGCTGGTCAGGATGGAGGGTGAGCTTGACGGGCTGGGGAGCCGGCGATTGGGCGAGGGACTTGAGGCTTGCGGCAGCAGCGGCGGTAGCAACTACGAAGCGGCGACGGTTCATGTGGAGAAGGATAGGCCAGCGGCGGTTCGAGGTACAAGGTTCGAGGTTCGAGGTTCGAGGTTCGAGAAGTGAGGAGTGATACTAGACTTGTGGGAACGGATGCCTGCAGTCGCTCGTCGCCGATGACCGCCGCTGACTGAGAGCTGAGCACGGACAACTGAGAACTTCTTCTATGGCTACGATTCGGGTTGAATTGCCGGCTCATCTGCGGGCGCTGGCGAAGATTGCCGGGCACGAGGTGAGCGTGGAGGTCGCGGAACTGGCGACAGTGCGTGGGGCGCTGGATGCATTGGAGGCTATGTATCCCGCGCTGCTGGGGACGATTCGCGACCACGAGAAGGGGGAGCGGCGGGCGTTTCTGCGCTACTTTGCGTGCATGCAGGATATTTCGCATGACTCGCCGGACGCAGCGCTGCCGGCTGCGGTGGCGGATGGGCGCGAGCCTCTGATTGTGCTGGGGGCGGTCGCTGGCGGCTAGCATGAGGCGGATTCAGGGGCGGCGATGCAACTATGGGTACGGCTGCGTAGTCTACTGCTGTAACGGGCGATTTCGTTTCCAGGGATTTTGTATCCGATGCTGACGCGCAGGCGGTTCGCACAACTCGGCGCAATGACGTCGGCGGTGGTGGCGCTGGGCGGCGATGGGTTGCGCGCGCAGATGAAGATGAAGACGGCGACTGCGCCGCAGATTCCCGCGAACGCTCCGGCGGCGGACTTTACGCTGGATATTGCGCCGTATGTGCTGGAGGCTTCGCCCAAGCATCGCTATCCGACAATCGCCTATAACGGGCAGGTACCGGGGCCGCTGCTGAGGATGAAGCAGGGGAGGCCGGTGACGATCGACGTGCATAATCATTCGGCGGACGCGGAGATTGTGCACTGGCATGGGCTGTATCTGCCGCCTCCGGCGGATGGCGCGGTGGAGGAAGGTTCGCCGATGATTGCGGCGGGCGCGTCGACGCGGATTGCGTTTACGCCGGACCCGGCGGGGTTTCGCTGGTTTCACACGCATACGTTTGCGGGGAATGATTTTCGCAAGGGACAGTACACGGGGCAGCATGGATTTTTGATGATCGATGCGGATGGCGCTTCTGAAGCCGCGAGCGGCGCGGCATTCGACCGCGAGGTGTTTCTGGCGCTGCATGATTGGGGCGGGCGCGAGATGCCTTCGAGTGACGGCTCGGCGATGCCCGACTACGAGGTGGCCACGATCAATGGGAAGATGCTTGGGTTCGGCGAGCCGGTGAAGGTGAAGCAGGGCGAGCGGGTGATGATGCACGTGCTGAACTCGAGCTCGACCGAGGTGCACTGGGTTGCGCTTGCAGGGCACAGCTTTCGGGTGCTCGCGCTGGATGGGAATGCGGTGCCGCGCGCGGCGTCGGTGCCGATGCTGCGGCTGGCGCCGGCAGAACGCGTGTCGGCGATGGTGGAGATGAACGCGCCGGGGGTGTGGGTTCTGGGCGAGGTGCGTAAACATGTCTACGCGATGGGGATGGGGATTGTGGTGGAGTACGCGAACGCGACGGGCGCGCCGAAGTGGGTGCAGCCGGAGGACCTGGTGTGGGACTATGCGCAGTTTGCGGAGAAGCCCATCGACTGGCAGGATATGATCTCCGATGGTCCGGGACCCTCCGAAATCCTACTCACCTTCGATTCGAGGTTTGCAGGGCACGGCAACGAGGAGATCTGGCGGATCAATGGGAGGTCGTACCCGGATGTGGAGTCTGCGCCGCTGGTCGCGGGCATGCGCTATCGCCTGGTGATGAAGAATCTGAGCGCGGACGACCATCCGATTCATCTGCATCGGCATACGTTTGAGGTTACAAATGTTGGCGGAGTGGCTATGCGAGGATTGATGAAGGACGTCCTGCTGATTCCGGCGCAGAAGACCTCTGAGGTGGAGTTCATCGCAAATCATCCTGGCAATACGCTGTTTCATTGCCATCAGCAGGATCATATGGATCGAGGATTCATGATGGTGTTTCGCTATGCGTAATGCGGCGCGGAGAAACGTACCTCAGGGGCTAAAGCCCCTTGAACGCTGTGACTCTTTCGGCACGGCTGAAGCCGTGCCCTTAACGAGACGGAAGGCAACAGCAGCGAAACAGAGCGAGTCGGTGGCGGCGTCCTGGGGTCGGCGAGTTCTGTTTCTTCTTGCGTCGGGGGTGATGCTGTTTGCGAGCAGCGCGCGGGCGCAGGGCAACTATGAGATTCAGGTGTACGGCGCGGATACGCAGGAGCCGAAGAGCCTGATGGTGGAACTGCACTCGAACTTCACGCCCGAGGGACAGAAGTATGTGATCGACGGCGTGTATCCGACCAACCACCAGGAGCACGAGACGATCGAGCTGACCGAGGGGCTGAACGACTGGTCGGAGATTGGGTTCTACATCTTCACCAGCGAGCAGGCGGGGCACGGCGTCGAGTGGGTGGGCGACCACATCCGGCCGCGGGTGCGGGTGCCCGATAGCTGGCACTGGCCCGTGGGCGTTAGCCTGTCGACGGAGGTGGGATATCAGCGCGCGGTGTACTCGCCGGACACGTGGACGTGGGAGATTCGGCCGATTGTGGACAAGACGGTGGGGCGCTGGTACTTCGCGGTGAACCCGGCGCTGGAACGGACGTTCCATGGGCCGGATGTGGCGCAGGGGATCGGCTTCTCGCCGGGGGCGACAGTTACCTATGACATCAGCAAAGAGGTGAATGTGGGCCTCGAATACTACGCCGACTACTGCCGCATCACGTCGCCCTGCGGGCTGCATGAGCAGCAGCAGCAGATCTTCGCGGTCACGAACTTGAACGTGTCGCCGAAGTGGGAGATCAATATTGGCGTGGGGGTGGGGCCGACCGCGGCTACGGATCACTTGATTGTGAAGGGGATTCTGGGAAGGCGTTTCGACTGGGGTCATCACTCCGCCGTAGACTGAGGGCTAGGCGAGTCTCTTTCCGGCTCGCAAGGAGCGCCAATCTTGAGAACGCTTGCTCCGTATTTTCTCTTCGCCGTGTTTGCAATGCAAACGTCGGGTCTGCACGCACAGACTGCGGAGAAGACGAAGCCAGGATTCACGCTGGCGCTTTACTGGAATTACCGTAGTGGCGTCTTTCCCCCTGGCACGCAAGTCTTCTTAGCGACCTATACCAACACGTCCGATAAGGTCGCCGACGGACCGACCTGTGCCGAGCTTGGAGCCTTTTACCTCGAGGTCGTCTATAACGGCATGGACGTAACGCAGGGCTATCCGCAGCAGACCGGATTTCGAGGAACTCACCCGTGCCGAGGAATCGGGACGTTAATGATGCTTGGGCCAGGAGAAATAAGAAATGGGTATCTCTACTACGACGCGAGCAAACCGGGTACTTACTCATTTACTGTCGTGCAAGATTCCTTTCCGAAGGACCCCGCGAAGAACGTGACCGTCCGGTCCGATACGGTCACCCTCGTCGTGCAGCGCGATGGCACAGTTGTTCCGGGTCTAGTCACCTTCCCGAGCGAGCCCCTAGAGAACTTAGTAATAACGCCGAGCAATATCGCTGTCGTGCAGAAGTCCGATCCCGGATTCACGCTAGCCCTTTCAGTGCCGAGGCGCGACGGTACGATGGTTTCGTATCAGCAGGGGTTGCTTGTGACCTATACAAACGTATCGAGCGCGGTGGCCTACGAAAGTAATTGCGGCGCATTTGGAGCGCTATACCAGCTCGCGGTCACATACAACGGGATTCCAGTTAAGGAGCCTGCGGAAGCGCAGAGACATAGAAAGATTGCCGAGAGCGGCCAATGTTTTGGCGGGAGTAATCCGGGAAGGAATCTCCAACCAGGACAGTCCAGGCAGGATCACATCTACTACGACACATTCAAGCCGGGCACGTATGAGTTTACCGTCGAGCAAAACAGTGATCCCCGGCACCCCAAAGACAATGTGACGGTCAGATCAAATACTGTCACTATCGTTGTGCCGACCGCTTCGACTGGAGCGGTCCCTCACCAGTAGACTGATTCGCATGGGGCGCAATCTTACTGCTGCGGTGTTGGGTCTTCTGCTTGTGGGTGGTTCGGCTCCGTGTGTTGCGCAATCTGGCTCGCTGGTGGGGCTTGATGGTAACGCGGCGGCGGGTGACTTCCCTGTCGCGGCGGGTGGGAGCGCGGCGGCGATTTATGTTGCGCCGGGGAATCCGGAGACGGTGCGGGTTGCGGCGGAGGCTTTCGCGGAAGATGTAGCGATGGTGACCGGCGTGAAGCCGCAGATGCTGACTGCGCTGCGCGCGCCGCTGCCGGCGAACCTCATCCTGGTTGGCGTGCTGGGCACGTCGCCGGAGATCGATCGGCTGGTTGGCTTGCATAAGCTGGATGTTTCGGCTGTTGCGGGCAAGTGGGAAGCTGCGGTGACTGCGACGATTGCGAAGCCGATTGCGCGATTTCCCGCGGTGCACACTGCGCTGGTGATCGCCGGTGCGGACCGGCGCAGCGCGGCGTATGCGTTGTTTGCTATCTCGCGGCAGATGGGCGTATCGCCGTGGTATTGGTGGGCGGATGTGCCGGTGGCGAAACATGCGGCGGTGTACGTGCGGGCGGGTGCGCATGTGCAGGCGTCGCCTTCAGTGCAATACCGCGGGATATTTCTGAACGATGAGGACTGGGGTCTGCGGCCGTGGGCGGCAAAGAAGATGGACCCGACCGTCGATAGCGGCAGCGGGCAACCGGCCAAAGGCAATATCGGGCCGCGCACGTATGAGCGGATCTTTGAGTTGCTATTGAGGCTGCATGCGAACTCGGTGTGGCCGGCGATGCATCCAGGGTCGCTGGCGTTCAACGCTGTGCCGGAGAACGCGAAGATCGCGGATAAGTGGGGGATCGTGATGGGCAGCTCGCACTCGGAGGCGCTGCTGCGGAACAATGTGGGCGAATGGAACGAGGCTGAGCCGCCCAAGGGAAATGGCCCGTGGAACTATCAGACGAATGCGGACGCGATGAACGCGTACTGGGATAAGCGGCTGGAGGAGAACGGCAAGTACGAGAACTTCTACACGGTGGGGCTGCGGGGCGTGCACGACTCGGGGCTGGAGGCGACGGGCTCGCCGCAGGTGAAAGCGAAGCTGGTCGAAGATGCGATGAGAGCGCAGCGCAAGCTGCTGGCCGCGCGCGTGAACCCCGATGTGACGAAGATTCCGCAGGTGTTCTGGGTCTATAAGGAGAGCCTCGATCTGTATCGCGCGGGGATGAAGGTTCCAGACGACGTGACGCTGGGCTGGACCGACGACAACTACGGCTACATCCGCGAGCTGCCGAATGCGGAGGAGCAGAAGCGGGCGGGTGGATCGGGCGTGTACTACCACGTCAGCTACTGGGGCGCGCCGCACGACTACCTGTGGCTGTCGACGACGCCGCCGGCGCTGATCCAGGAAGAGATGACCAAGGCGTACGACCACAACGCGCGGAGGTACTGGATTCTGAACGTGGGCGATTTGAAGCCGGCGGAGATGGACATCGACTACTTCATGCAGCTTGCGACGGACGAGCCGAAGATGGCGGCGATGAGCCAGCGGGAGTGGCTGGCGAAGTGGTTAGGGGAGCAGTTCCCGATCTACCCGTTTTACTTGGGCGGGTCTGAGCCCAACGTTATCTCGATCTCGCCGGGCGATCTGATGGATCCACACGCAGAAATGATGATGACTCGGTACTACGCGCTGAACTTCATCCGCAGACCGGAGTTCATGGGCTTCAACGGGTACAACGACGGCATCAAGCGGACGGACTTCAACCCGTTGACGTGGGGGAGTGACGGCCAGCCGGATCAGAATCGCGCACGCGCTGCGGAGTGGAAGAAGCTGAGCGACGAGGCAGAGTCGATTGCGAAGACGATGCCGCCGCAGTACGCCGCTGCCTACTACGAACTGATCGGTTATCCGATCGAAGGCGCGGCGGCGATGAATGAGAAGTTTCTCGCGACGGACCTGACGTACCTCGACGCGGCTCGTCTGGATGCGGACGCGCTGAAGGCTGACACGGACCGGGCGCACGACGCGTACGAGGCGATCCAGACGCTGACGGCGAAGTACAACTCGCTCGAAGGGGGCAAGTGGGATGGGATTATGTCCGCCGCGCCACGCGAACGGCATGTCTTTGAGATGCCGCACGCGGCTGCCATCGGCGAGCAGGTGCTGGCCGCGTCGTGGGGCGCGGACACGCTGCCGCTGATTTCGACGCCGACGCTTTCGGGCTTCATCGAGCGTTCGGGGACGGTGTCGATCAACGCGGCGCACTTTTCGCGCAAGTCGAACACGAGTGCCTACAGCCCGAAGGTGGGGAGGCTCGACGCGGGTGTGGCGCGATGGAACGTGCTCGCGGACCTGGGCATCTCGGGCGATTCGGTGGAGTACGGCAGGCCGGGATTGCTGGCGGACCTCGATCAGCCGTGGCTGGCCTCGGGCAAATACCCCGAGCCAACGGCATGGCTGGAGTATGACTTCACCGCGCTCAGCGATGGGCCCGCCACGCTGGCGCTGCATCTGCTGCCAACGTTTGCGGTCGACTCGGATCATCACCTGCGCTATGCGATCTCGCTCGACGGAGGCGCGCCGGTGGAGCTGGACCTGAGCGCGCCGGCCACGCCGCGCAAGGCCTCCGGCGCGGGCGATGGTCCCAGTGACTCCGGGTGGGCGGAGAATGTGCTGCGTAATTCGGCGATTGCGACGGTGCCGCTGGGAGCGATGGGCCCGGGAAGACATACGCTGCGGCTGCTGTATCGCGACCCCGGCGTGGTCTTCGAACATATTGTGGTGACGTTTCCGGGCGCGCCGCCGGCGTATCCCGTGCCGCCGGAGACGCGGTAGATTCTGCTACTCTCGTTTTTACCGCATGAGATTTTTCTGGAGGAATGCCTGATGATATCTGCCCGCACGCTTGCGTCGTGGAGTTGCTGTGCGTTTGCTGTTGCAGCGCTGTCGTTGCCGGTGGTTGCAGCCGATAAGGACAAGGCGAAGCCGGCCGCGCCCAGTCAGCCAGCCGTGCCGGAGTATTACGGCCCGCAGCCCGCAGTGGAGAAGCTGGACCTGACGATGTATGCGCGCATCCGCGAAGAGGGGCTGATGCACTCGCATGTAATGCAGTTTGGCGAGGCGCTGAACGATGGGATTGGGCCGCGGCTGACCGGCTCGCCTAACATGGCGAAGGCGAATGCGTGGACGCGCGACACGCTGACAAAGATCGGCCTGGAGAATGCGCACCTGGAGGATTGGGGCGAGTTCGGCATGGGCTGGCAGCAGGTGAATACGTGGGTGCGCATGGTGTCGCCGGACCCGGAGCCGCTGTGGGCGCAGGCCGCGCCGTGGTCGCCCGCGACCAATGGGCCGGTGTCGGGCGAGGTGGTGTATATCGACCTGACGCAGACGCCGAACCTGGATGCATACACCGGCAAGCTGAAGGGGAAGATTGTGCTGCTGGGTGCGTCGCGGCCGACGCCGGACATCACCGTCCCGCTCTTCCGCCGCTACACGGATGCGGAGTTGAAGGATATGGAAACCTATCCGGCGGGAGCCGGCGGCGGGCAAAATCGCGACGCGGTGCTGGCCCGGATGAAGGCCACCCAGGCGCGCGCGGAGGCGTTGAAGAAGATGGCGGCTGAAGGTGTGGCCGCGATCCTGACGCCGACGCGCGACAGCGGGGTTGGTGGCGGCACGGGCATCATCTTCGACGACAACGGCGCGGACCTGGTGCAGAGCGCGCAGAAGAAAGAGAACGCGGTGACGATACCGAACGCCGTGATGATGATCGAGCACTACAACCGGCTGGTGCGCCTGGTGCAGAATCACGTGCCGGTAACGGTGGAGGTAAACATCGAGGCGAACTTTACCGGCGATCACGAGCATGGCTTCGACACGGTGGCGGAGATTCCTGGCACCGACCCGAAGCTGAAGGACCAGGTGGTGATGGTGGGCGGGCATCTGGATAGCTGGATCTCGGGCACGGGCGCAACCGACAACGGTGCGGGCTCGGTGGTGGCGATGGAGGCGGTGCGCATCCTGAAGGCGCTGGACATCAAGCCGCGGAGGACGATCCGGATTGCGCTGTGGTCGGGCGAGGAAGAGGGTCTGTATGGCTCGCAAGGCTACGCGAAGCTGCACTTCGGCACCTTTGCTGAGCCGAACCCGCCGGAGCCGCCGAATCTTCCTGCGTATCTGCGGCGCAAGGGCGCCCTGACCACGACCAAGGAGTGGGAGACGCTGGACGCCTACTACAACCTGGACAACGGCACAGGCCGGATACGCGGCGTTTATACGCAGGAGAATTTTCCGATCGGGCCGATCTTTGCGCAGTGGATTGCGCCGCTGGCGGACCTGGGCGTATCGACCATCAGCTATCGCAACACGGGCGGCACGGATCACCTGTCGTTCGACGCGGTGGGTCTGCCGGGATTCCAGTTCATTCAAGATCCGATGGACTACGAGACGCGCACGCACCACTCTGACATGGACACGGTCGATCGGCTGCACGCGGCGGACCTGGAACAGGCCGCGGTGGTGGAGGCGATCTTCCTGTACAACACCAGCGAGCGCGACGAGATGATGCCGAGGAAGCCTTTTCCGCACCCGGAGAAGGACAATCAGCGGTCGGCTCCGATCCCGGAGATCTATCCAGGTGCTGTGAAGTAGCAACGTGGGCTGCGCGAGCTGGGGACGCCGGTCGGTATGGCGTTCCCAGCTTAGGCGCAGCGCAGACGCTAGCGTTTGGAGAATGCTGCAGATGGGGCAGGATCGGAACCTGTTTCGCTTTGCTTGAGGTCCATGCGCTCAATGAGACCTTTCGTGATCGCGTAAACATGCCACACCTCACCGTCCGATAGGACATCGCCTCCGAGGCTCTTCACGAGCTGATGAACTTTGACTTCGGTAACGCCGTCTTCCCGGTCGATGATCTCAAGTGGCTCCACTTGAGGATTAAACTCCTTCCACTGACGGGTCCAGTAGGCCCGAATCTCTTCTTTCCCGACGACGCGCCCTCCTTCCGATGCCTTGGGCCAGCTGACGTTCTCACTCATAAGCGCCAGTGCGCCGTCGATATCGCGAAGATTGAACGCAGAGTAGGCCCGAGCTATCAGTGTCTGTGAATTCGCCATGAGTCCTCCGGAGTATGCGTGGGTGGATTACACATAGATGTAAGAAATGCTGCGAAGGCTTGTCAAAACAGGAGATTCCTTACCCGTCCGGTGCGTCATTCAGTCGATCGGCAGGCATCCGCATCAAGCAAATTCGTTCTGTCCACCAGGCATAGTAGCTCGGCGACGGTCTGCCCGGAGATTGGGTGGACCATTGCAGGCGCTATCTCGGCGAGGGGTTCGAGGACGAAGCGGCGGTCCTTCATAGCGGGGTGCGGCAGGGTGAGTTCGGGCGTGGTGAGCACTGTATCCCCCATCAGCAGCAGATCGAGGTCGATGATGCGGGGACCCTTGGCGGGGACGGAGGCACGGTCGCGGCCCATGGCGCGCTCGATTTCGAGCAGGGCGCGCAACAGGGCCAGCGGCTCGAGATCGGTTTCGAGCAGGAGAGCAGCGTTGAGGAAGTCGGGCTGCTCAGTGTAGCCGACGGGCGCGGTCGAGTAGAAAGAGGACACGGCGCGGATGTGGCCCAGGGTTGCGACTCGGCTGACGGCTTCGCGCAGGTTGGCGGCGCGGTCGCCGAATGCGGAGGCGAGGTTGGAGCCGAGGGCGATGGCGGCTAGGGGCATCAGACGTTGTCCGTTCTACGTTGTTCGTTGTACGTATTTGAATTCGAGGAATGGCGAACGTACAACGGAGAACGTAGCACGCTACTGCAGGCGTTTTTCGTAGCAGTAGAAGCGGAGGCCGGGGCGGTAGTCGAGATCGATCTCACCGGCCAGGGTGTAGCCGAGCCTGGGCAGGAGACGCTGGGTGGCGGGATTTTTTGAATTGGTGTCGACGCGCAGGACGGAGATGGCGCGCTCGCGGGCGACCGCCTCGGCCTGCTGCATGAGGGGGACGGCGACACCCGCTCCGCGATAGGCAGGGTCGACGGCCAGGCGATGGATCACGATGGCCGGCTCGTGGATGTTCCAGCCGACGTGGGCGTACTCGGGTGACTGCTGTGTGGTGATGGCGGCGACGCCGGCGAGCGCGCCGGGAGCCGGCTCGGCAACCCAGAGCTCAGACTGGTCGATGTCGTGCTCGAAGACCTGCTCGTTAGGGTAGCCGTCGTCCCATTGCAGGTTGCCGTCAGCGCGCATGAGCGGAACGACGCGGCGGACGAGCGCCATAAGGGCAGGCAGGTCGGAGGTGTGGGCGAGGCGAAGCATGGAGCATTGTCCGTTCTAGGTTGAGTGTTTGAGAATCGGCCTATACGGACAACGTAGCACGGAGAACGGAGAACGGAGAACGTTACGCCGTGACGGGTAGCAGCGCAGTTGCGGCGTGGGCGGGGTGGCTGGCTTCGTCGTGGACGTGGGCGAGTTCCCAGGCGGAGCGGTCACGGAGCAGGCGCTGGACCAGGGCGGTGTGCATGGCGTGGCCGGCGCGCTCGGCGATGACGCGGCCCTGGATGCGGCGGCCGGCAAGGGCGAGGTCGCCAATCAGGTCGAGGACTTTGTGGCGGACGAACTCGTCGGCGAAGCGGAGCGGGCCGTTCTGCACGCCGTCTTTGGTGAGGACGATGACGCAGGCGTCGGTGGCGCCGCGGATGAGGCCCATATCGCGGAGCTTGGCCTCATCTTCGCGGAAGCCGAAGGTGCGCGCCGGGGCGATCAGCTTCGCGTAATCGCCGGTTTCGAGGTCACCGCGGAAGGTCTCCGAGCCGATGGGCGCGGGGAAGTCGATGGTGTAGTCGATGCCGTAGCCGTGGCCGGGATAGACGCCAATGAATTTGCTGCCTTCGCGCACCTCGACCGGCTTCAGGATGCGGAGGTACTCGCGCTTACGGCGCTGCTGCTTGAGGCCGACGCGCTGAAAGGCTTCGATGTAGGGCAGGGCGGAGCCGTCGAGGATGGGCAGCTCGAGGTTGTCGACTTCGACGATGACGTTGTCGACGCCGAAGCCGATGAGGGCGCTGAGGAGGTGCTCGGTGGTGGATATCAGCACCGAGCCGCGCATCAGCGAGGTGGCGTAGCTGACTTTGGCGACGTTGCGGCCGTTCGCGGGGATCTCGAAGTTGTCGAGATCCGTCCGGCGGAAGACGATGCCGGAGCCGGCGGGCGCGGCGACCAGGCGCATCGAAACTTCCGCGCCGGAGTGAAGGCCTATGCCGCGGAACTCGATGTCAGACCGTATTGTTTGTTCAGGATGGGCGTTTTGGGACAAAGACAGGGGCTCCGAAAGATATCCACAGGTTAGGTTACAGTGGGGAGAACGATTCGGAGTGTGGCAAATTTACCACACCTTTGGCGGAAATGAGGCAATGGTAAGCGGCCAGAAGGAACAAAGACTGAGCAGAAGCGGATTCCCTGCTGGAATGATAAAACGCGCGGATTTTGCGGTACCATCCTAAGGCATTGAAGGACGGGAAAACGATGGAAACAAAAGCGTTTGTGGAGCTTGCGGCGGGGCAGTTCGGCTGGATGAAAGAGACCTTGCGGCGGCTGGTTGAGGTCGAGTCGCCCAGCGACGACAAGGCTGCGGTGGATGCGGCCGTGCGGCTGGTCACGGAGCTGGCCTCGGTCGCTGGTGGCATGACTAAGACGCACAAACACAAGCAGTTTGGCGATGTTCTGGAGGCTCGGTTCGGGCCGGCGCGGGGCGGGCGGAAGCCGGTGCTGCTGCTTGGCCATTTGGACACGGTGTGGCCGCTGGGAACCCTCGCCAGGATGCCCTGGCGGGAAAAAGACGGCCGGTTCTTTGGGCCCGGCGTCCTGGATATGAAGGCCGGCGTGGTAATGGCTCTGGCGGCAATGCGGGTGCTGGCCCAGGTCGGAGTGAGCCGGCCGGTGACGCTGCTGCTGAACCCCGACGAGGAGGTAGGCAGCCCGGTTTCGCGGGGGATTACGGAGCGACTGGCGCTCGCTTCCGAGGCGGTTCTCGTCGTGGAGCCGGCGCAGGGGCTGGCGTGCAAGACGGCACGCAAGGGGGTCGGCGAGTATCGGCTGCACGTCACCGGAGTAGCGGCGCATAGCGGGGTGGACTTCGCGCGCGGCCACTCGGCGATTCTTGAACTCGCCCGGCTGCTGGAGAAGGTTGCCGCGTTCACCGATCTGCGCGTGGGACGGACGGTGAATCCGGGCGTGATTGCCGGCGGGACGCGGTCGAACGTGGTTGCGGAACACGCCTACGCCCAGGTCGACGTGCGCATCGCGAAGGCGAGCGATGCGGCGAAGGTCGACAAGCTGTTTCGTGGGCTTCGGTGCGAAGACCCGGCCTGCCGGCTGGAGATTACCGGCGGGCTGAATCGTCCGCCGATGGAGCGCAAGGCGGGGACGGTGGCGCTCTACAAGCAGGCGCGCGGGCTCGCTGCGGAGATTGGGTTTGCGCTGGATGAAGCTGCGACCGGAGGCGGCTCGGACGGCAACTTTACCGCAGCGCTGGGCGTGCCGACGCTGGATGGGCTGGGCGCGGTGGGCGAGGGCGCGCATGCGGCGCATGAATCCGTGGCGATCGAGCACCTGGTGCCGCGGACGGCGCTGCTGGCGGCGTTGGTGGCGAAGCTGTAGCTATTTCAGATACGCGCGCACCAAATCGATGAGGTCTTCGGCGAGTTCCTGGGGCGCGGCGACGTTCTTTTCGGATGGCAGCAGGTGCAAGCGGATGTGGTCTTCGAGGACCTCGGCCATGAGGCTGTTGACGCCGCCGCGCACGTTGGCGAGCAGCATCAGGATGTCGGCGCAGTCGTCGTCGGTGGAGAGCGAGCGCTCGATGGAATCGACCTGACCGCGGATGCGCTTGATGCGGGCGACGAGCTTCTGTCTTTCTTTATCCAGATGCGCCATGGTTTTATTTTATGCCCTTGCTCCTAGAGCCTCGCAGAGCGGAGACGCCCTTCAATCTTTTGATTGGCCCGGCGAAAATCGATAGGATTGCGGGCTATGCGATGCGCAAGAAGTTTCGGGCGCTGGGCCACGGTGGTATGTGCGCTGCTGGGGACGGCGCGCGGCGCGGCGGCGCAGGCGAAGTGGGTGGGGTCGTGGGCGGCGGCGCAGCAGGTGCCCGAGCCAGCGAATGCTCTGCCCGCCGAGTGGCTGACGGACTCGACGCTGCGGCAGATCGTGCATCTGTCCGCGGGCGGAACGGCGCTGCGGATTCACCTCTCGAACGAGTTCGGCACGGAGCCGCTGCGCATCGATTCAGTGCGTGTGGCGCGACCGGTGTCGATTGCCGGAGCGAAGATCGATGCCAGGGTCGACTTCGCTGTGAGTTTTTCCGGCGCGCTAGCCGTCGCGATTCCGCCGGGCGCGGAGTATGTGTCCGATCCGGTTCTTATCTCGACCGCGGCGTTGGCCGACGTCGCCGTGACCATGCACATCGAACATGCGGGGCCGCAGCAGACCGGGCATCCCGGTTCGCGCGCGACGTCCTATGTTGCCCACGGCAATGTGGCTATGGCAAGCGATCTGCCCGACGCGAAGCACATCGACCATTGGTACTTTCTCTCCGGCGTGGATGTTAGCGTCTCAAACCGCGTCTCAGAACCGGCTGCGTTTTCGGTGGTGATCCTGGGCGACTCAATCACGGACGGCCACGCCGCCACCACCAACGGCAACGACCGCTGGCCCGACGTGCTTGCCGCTCGGCTTGAGGGTTCCTCGCCAAGAGGCCAGGTGGGCGTGCTGAACGAGGGCATCGGCGGCAACCATTTGCTGACGGATGGGCTGGGGCCGAATGCGCTGGCACGCTTCGATCGCGATGTGTTGGCGAAAGCTGGCGTGCGGTATTTAATCGTGCTCGAAGGCGTGAACGACCTGGGCGGCCTGACGCGGATGGGCGAGGTTCCGGAGGCCGATCACCAGGCGCTGGTCCGCAGCATCACCAGCGCGTATGAGCAGATTGTGTTGCGCGCCCATGCCGAGGGCATCCAGGTTTACGGGGCAACGGTGTTGCCGTACGCGGGCTCGGACTACTACCATCCGGGGCCGCTGAATCAACAGGACCTGGCGGCCGTGAACCAGTGGATTCGCGCGGCGGGACACTTCGACGCGGTGATCGACTTTGATGCAGTGATGCGCGACCCCGAGCATCCGGACCGGCTGCTGCCGGCCTACGACAGCGGCGACCATCTGCATCCCTCGCCGGCGGGATATAAGAAGATGGGAGAGACAGTTCCGGCGGCGCTGTTCCAACATTAGTGGTGAGAGGATGGCAGACATGGCAGACCCAAACCAAGGATTATCCGATCCCAACCTCGCAACTCGGGTAGCGAAGCTGTGGCCGCACCGGGAGCATGAAGCCAATTTCGTACTGGCACAGTTCTGCCGTGTGGGATTGCACAGCTGGCGTCAGTTGGATCTTGCGGAACTTGCGCCTGGCAGGGAGATTCACTTTTGCTTCTGGTGCTCCAAAGTCAGGATTGATGGCGTTGCGTACGATACTTAGCGCGAGGGTTCAAAACCGCACCGCCAGGCAGGGGCAGGGTTCATGCCGCTGGCGCGCGGCGGCACGCTACAATAGATAGGTTGCGGAGTGGAGAGGTATTCCGGCCCAGCGAGCAAAGTTCGCCGCAGCCGTTCCCAGGTCCGCGCAAATCAACCGTCAGATTCAACAAATTCAGGGGTTTATCTTATGTCGATTCCCGCCACGCAGATGCGACCGGGCATGATTATCAAGCACAACGACCAGCTTCATGTGGTCTTCTCGGTGGAGCACCGCACGCCCGGCAACCTGCGCGCCTTCATCCAGGCCAAGCTGAAGAACGTGCGCACGGGCGCGATGTTTGTGGAGCGCTTCCGCTCGCCCGATCCGATCGATCGCGTCAAGGTCGACGAGATCAAGATGGAGTTTCTCTACAACGACGGCGACGACTACTACTTCATGGACGAGACCTTCGAGCAGACCGTGCTGAAACACGACACGCTGGGCGATGCCGTCGAATACCTGACGCCGAACCTGTCCATCAGCGTCAGCTTTCACGATGGGAAAGCGGTGGGCATCGAGCTTCCGACCTACGTCGAGATGACGGTGATGAAGACCGAGCCGGGCATCAAGTCTGCCACCGCCAGCAGCGTGACCAAGCCGGCGGAGATGGAGACGGGCCTCATCGTCCAGGTTCCGCCGTTCATCAACGAGGGCGAGAAGATCCGCGTGGATACGGCCGAAGGCGCCTACATGAGCCGGGCGTAGGATTGAGCTAGATGAACCGGAACGACCTACAGAGACTTGCCGGAACAAGGATTCGTGAAGCCAAAATTCTCTTCAAAGCTGGAGAGTACAGCGGTGCATACTATCTGGCAGGGTATGCGGTGGAGTGTGCTTTGAAGGCGTGTGTAGCCAAGGGAGTCAGGCGTCACGATTTCCCTGAGAAGGGTTTTTCCGACAAAGTATTCACACACAATCTGCGAGAACTTTTGAAGCTGGCCGATTTGAACGATGAACTGGAAACGGCGAAGCAGGCGAGTCGGAACTTTGCAGCCGTATGGGACGAGGTCATCAAGTGGT
>Ga0302314_10006756_pt1 | contig 20708 bp, 14 predicted proteins | sample III_Palsa_N2_3_FD_200533 | JGI IMG/M metagenome (GOLD analysis project Ga0302314, IMG submission 200533) | Peat permafrost microbial communities from Stordalen Mire near Abisko, Sweden - III_Palsa_N2_3 | ecosystem: Environmental > Terrestrial > Soil > Palsa > Peat permafrost | place: Sweden... | reverse complement strand
GAGGAGCTCAGCCGGGCCGCCGAGGAAGTCCGGATCACCCGCAAGACACTGCTGGCGCTGCCTGACCCGCAACCGCCCGCGCCGCCGGCCCCGAAACTGCCGGACCACCCGGCCTATCAGCAGATCATGGCGGTGTTCACCGCCGCCGACCACCCGCTGCGGGCCCGGCAGGTGTGCGAGGCGATGGACCTGCCGGTCGCGCCCAACAACATCAACAACGTCCGCCTCAAGCTCAAGCGGCTGGCCGACCGCGGAATCCTGGCCGAGACCGAGCCAGGCTTGTTCACCCAGCCCCGGCCGTAGCCGACCGACGTCGCCCCGACCTGCCCGCTTGTCCCGCACGAAACGAAGAATCGGGCATCAGCTCTCATACCGTCCTCTGACAGCCACGTACAACACCGACATGTCCGCGACTCAAACACCCAGATCAACGACAACACGAACACATCAGCAACCGGTAAAACGGACGAGGCCCACCGCACGTCCGGCTCCCTTGGGAAGGCCTGGGCTGAGATCCACGACCAGGCCGTGATCCCGGCCGCCAGGAGGTTGTATCTCACGGCCACGCCGCGGATCTGGCAGGAGCGTCCGAGGCCGGCCTGGGAGCTGAAGGACGGGTACCGAACCGAGCGGCTGAAGGAGGAGATGGCCGCGAGCATGGACGATTTTTCGATCTTCGGCCCTGTGATCTGGAAACTCACGCTCGCGTCGGCTGTTCAGAGAGGTCTGCTGGCCAGGTACCAAGTCATCGTGGTGGAGCTGGAGGACCCGGTGGTCACCCCCGAGCGGCTGATGAGCACCGAGCGGCGCGAGGAGCAGATCCGCGGGGAGCGCATGGGCGCCCTGCACGCGGCCCTGCTGCGCACCATGGCCGACCACCGGTTGCAGACCTGCATCACCTTCCACCACCGGACCGTGGAGGCGCAGGCCTACTCCGCCGGCCTGCCCGCAGTGGCGGCGAAGCTGCACACGGCGGACCCGGACAAGTACCCGTCCAAGATCTGGGCGGACTGGCTCAAGGGCGAGCACAGCTCCGAGCGGCGCCAGCGGATCCTGGCGGAATTCGGGCGCAGCGCGCGGCGGGCGGTGCTGTCGAACTGCCGTGTCTTGGGTGAGGGCGTGGATATCAGGGCCGTTGATTCGGTTGCCCTCCTTGATCCGAAAGGGGCGCCGCACGATATCGTCCAGGCGATTGGGCGGGCCCTGCGTCAGAAGCCCGGAGAGGGGAAGCTGGCGTCGCTCATTGTGCCGGTCTTCCTGGCTCAGGGGGAAGTGCCCGAGGATATGTTCACCTCGGGGAGTTACCGGCCGTTGGTGAATGTCCTCCAGGCGCTTCGGGCCCACGATGAGGAAGCCGTGGAGCTGCTGGCGATCCCGCAGACGGAACAGACGCGGGAGGTCCAGCCGTCGGTGGAGATCGGTGAGGCTCCGTTGGAGGGCGAGCCGGACAACCGTCTTCTGTTGCGTTTCGCGGCTCCGCGTGACCCGGTGATGGTCGCGCAGTGGGTTTCCTTCAACGTGATCGACACGGAGCGCCAGGACTGGACTCACGGGTACGTGGCGGCGCAGAAGTACCACAAGCGGGAGGGGGGCCTCCGAGTTCCTTTTGAGCATCGGGAGGGTTCGTATCCCCTGGGTCATTGGGTCAGTGAGCAGCGAAAAGTCCATGCCGCCGGGGAGATGTCGGGCAAGCGGTTCACCTGGCTGGAGGAGCTGGGGATGATCTGGGACGCGGCGGACTTCGCGTTCGCGGAGCAGATGGCGGCGGCCCGCGCCTACTACGCCGACCACCGCACCCTGGCCGCTCCGCGTATAGCTGTCGCGCTGGACCGGGCGGTGGGGCAGTTCTTGTCCAACATGCGCCGGCCCGGGGCGCTGGCCGGTCTGCCGGAGCGGCAGGCCGCGCTGGCGGAGATCGACCCGGACTGGAACCCGGCCTGGCCGCTGGACTGGCAACGGCACTACGCGGGCGTCAAGGAGTGCGTCACCGAACTCGGGGCCGAGCTGGTGGACCTCGAGCCCGGAGTGACCATCCACGGCCACGACGTCGGCCGCTGGCTGGACCGGCAACGCCAGCACATCGTCTGGCAGGGCCTGATGCCCGGCCAGCGCGAGCGCCTGGAGGCCCTGGGCGTGGAGTCATACCCGGCCCCCGCCCCCGAGGTCCAGAAGACCGCGGGGCAGGCCGCCAAGGGGGCGTCTGGCGCCTTCGAGCGGGGCGTGGCGGCGCTGGCCCAGTACAAGGAGCGCACCGGCACGGTGACGGTCCCCAGGGGCCACGTGGAGGAGCTGGAGGCGGCCGACGGCAGCGTGGCGGTGAAGCTCGGGATCTGGATCTCCAACACCAAGAGCCGGCGGGCCAAGCTCTCCGGAGAGCAGCTGGCCGCGCTCGCCGCGCTCGGGCTCGACTGGTCCTGAGCCCGTCTTCCTGTGAGGAGGGCGCTTCGCCGGGGCAACCGGTGGAACACCCTTCGCTCGTCTGGTCAGATCGTGGGCGGCACGGCGGTCATCGCCGTGCCGGGCTTGCGGTACTGCTCGGGCAGTCCCATCACCGTGAGGTCCATCTGCTGGGCGCGCAGCCGCATGCCGATGTCGTCGGTCAGGACCCGGGCGTCACCGTGGAGGTTGTCCAGGTCGGCGGCGCAGCGCAGGATCGCCAGGTCGGCGTCGGTGTCGCGGTCGTCGGCATCGAGCCAGACTTCCAGGGTCGCCTCGCCGGGGCGCAGTTCGACCGGCGTGCCGGGCTGGCTGTTCTTCAGGACACGCTCCAGGTAGCGGATGGCGGTGGCCGCCTTCCTGGCGAGTGCTCCGTCGCCGTACTTCTGGCGGTCCAGCTCGTCCAGGACCCGCAGAGGCACGACGAGGCGGGTGAGCGGCACGTCCTGGCCGTCCTGCTTGAACAGCTCCCGCCAGAGCACGTCACTGGGCTGCTGCCAGTGGTTGAGCATGTTGGTGTCGTACACGACGGGCAGGCCGGGGCGGCCGACGAGCTCCTTCAACGCGCGCAGCTGATCCTGGGCGTTCTCCAGCACCCGGATCTGCCGGTCAATCTCCGCCGCGAGCGCGGCGTTCCGGGTCCGCATCTCGGCGGTCAGGGTCTCGACCATGCCAGGGCTCTGGCCCAGCAACGGATTCTTGACGAACTCCAGCACCTTGGGGCTTCCGAGCTGCAGGAAGTGCCAGTACGCCGCGGACCGCAGGTCGCTGGCGAGGTCGGGTTCCGCGAACGCGCAGTTCAGGGTCGAGTGGGTGTCGTCGACGGCCTTCGTGTAGTCGCGGAAGTAGTCCTGCGAGCTGCGGGCGTTGGTCCAGGCGGTGTGCGCGTCCCGCAGAACGGTCTCGGCGTAGTCCAGGGGGATCCCCGGCTTCAGTCTCATGACGAGATCCTGCCAGGCCATGGGGCCAGGGGCTGCCCGTTTTCCGAGTAGAGAACTCCGTGCTCACGCGGACCCGTGGACGTTCTGGTACCCCCGCGCCGCCCAGGCACCCGGTCCAGGCCCGCAGGGTGGTGCCAGCACGGCTGACGCACCGGAACTCTGCGACCGGAACCTGGTGCACGATTGCTGTGGATCGGCCGCTGATTCCGGAGGGTGGACATGGGCAGAGGGTTCGAGGTCAACGAGGCAGGCATCAGGGCGATGATGGAGGCAATCCAGCAGCAGATGGACAAACACCCCGTCAGGGCGAGGGTGGAGGCCGACACTTCGGGGGTGGCCCTGGGGGGAAACGTCTTCAACGGGCCCGTGATCCACGGAGATGTCAGCGGCTCCCAACTCGCCTGGGGGAACTCCACGGTCCAGCAGACACAGAATCCGGCGCAGCAGGAGATCGCACCGGGCTTCGAGGCTGTAGCTCAGGCTGTCATCGATGCTCTGCGGGAACTGCCCACGATGGGTGCTCCCCAGGAGGATCTCGACGAAGCGGCTGCTGCAGGGGCAGAAGTTCTGAACGAGGTAGTACAAGCCGAGCCGGATCGCGGGAAGATCCGCCGTGCGGTGGCGGCCTTGAAGGGATACCTCGCGCCCATCGCCACCACAGCCATAACTGCCGGCGCCGTTGCTGGCGCTGACGAGTCAGCCAAGGCTCTCATCGAGCGCCTCAGCACCGCCCTGTGAAGCTGCGTCGTGGTGCTGACCCGTGAAACGGGTTCGGGCCGGGCCGAACCGGCGCTGCGGCTGCTCGCCCACCTTCACAGCACGGGTGGGTAGCGGTCCGGGCGGAGCCGGGATGGCGGGGCGTGTGCCTTCGGGTGCGCGCCCCGCTGTCGTGCGGCCAGCGCGGTGAGCGTCACGCTTGGGGCGCGGCAGGGTCCTGATCTGTCAGAAGCTGACGTCGAAGTAGAGGATGTCGGTGAACTCGACTTCCAGGCCCTGGGCGCGTCCGCCGTCCTTGAAGTAGGTCTCCTGGAGTCCTTCGGCGACGATCGCGCGCAGTTGGTGGTCGTCGGCGCCCCGCTGCTGGGCGCCGAAGAGGCGTGCGGCGTAGGCCGGGGGGAGGTGGATGGTCAGGCGGCGCTCGCGGGGATCGTCGGTGGTGCCGACCGGGGCGGTGTAACCGAACCGGGCCCGGGTCTCGACGGTGATCCCGCCGGTGGTGGCGGCGCGCTTGCGGGCCCGCTGGCGCACGCGGGGCTGCCAGGCTTTCGTGGCCTCGCGGACCAGGGCGTCCCGCAAAGCCGTGCGCGGCTTCTTGCGCTGCCCCGCGAGGTAGCGCTCCACTGTGCGCTGGGAGACGCCCAGGCGGCGTGCGACGGCCTTGGTGGAGCCCTTCTCCGCTCGCAGGAGCAGCCGGATCTGGGCGAGGGGGGTGATCGGGGGTCGGCGGGTGAACTGCTCGGTGTCGGCGCGGTCCAGTGCGTCGTTGATGTCGCCCATGGGCTACTCCCCCTCGTCCAGGACGGCGTCGCCGCCCTTGATGTGGCGGGCCGGGTTGAGGCCGCGTTCCATGAGGTCGACGGCCCAGATCATCTCCTGGACGCCTTCGAGTTTGGCCAGGCCCGGGGTAGCGCCGAGGCGGAAGGTGCCGGGCAGGACGTGGCCTGTGCCGGTCAGTGGGAGGAAGCCGAGCGGGTCGGGGGTGGGGCTGGGGTAGACGACGCAGTCCGACAGGACCGCCAGGGGGTAGCGGCCGGTCGCGCGGGCGGTGTTGGCCATCTTGCGGTGCATGTTCACCCGGGCCTTGGCGATGACCGCGGCGCGGATGTCGGGGCGCCAGGTCGGGCGCTCCAGCGCGGGCCACCGCTCCCCGTCGCGGTAGTGGCGGCCCTGCGGGCGCTCGCGCAGCTTGCCGATCCCGCCCTTGACCGTCGACTTCACCGCGCCCAGCACCATGGCGATCTGACGGTGCCGCAGCTGGGCGGCGGCCAGTTGCTCGTCGGTCAGTTCCGCCAACTCGCCGACGTCGGCCTCGCGCAGCAGGTGCCGCAGCGCCGCGCACTCGCCCTCTTTCTCCTGTGCCGTGGCCTTCGCGAGGTCGCTCTCGCTCGTTTTGAAGGCTTTGTGGGTGGCCATCGCCGCGAGGAACCGGCGTTCGTCGGTGTCCTTGTCGACCGGGATCCCCGCGTCGGACATCAGGGAGACGTAGGCGTCCTTGAGGCGGTCGTGCCAGGGGTCCAGGTAGGGGCCGCTCTCGTAACGCAGGTAGGCCTGGGTCGGGGTGACGTCGGCGCCGAGTTCCACCGCGTAGGCCACGGTTGGGGTGGCGTACCAGGCGGGTCCCGTCGGCCGCTGCCCGGACGGGGTGAACGGCGAAGGTAGGCGCGGATCGGTTTCGACATGGGACAGGTCCACCAGCCAGCTGCCGGGGATCTTCTTGTCGAAGGCGGGGTGCTCGGTGTGCACGGGCGCGCCCAGGCCCACCGTCAGGCGGGCGGTGGCGGCCAGGAACGCGGTGTTGATGTCGATGCCCACCGCCCAAGGCAGCAGCATCTCGGCATCCTCCAGGGTCTGGACCGGGCGGACCCACTGGTAGGCCTCCTCGTCCAGGAAGCCGCCGGTCCAGCCCTGCGCGACCGGGTGCTCCAGGGGGGCCTCCGGTGGTGCGGGGTCCACCGGGCGGGCCAGCGCACCGGGGTTGGTCGCGGACACCCAGGTGCCGCTGTCGTCCTTGGCCGCGCGGGTCGGCGGGCGCAGCGCGGTCATCAGCTCCAGTCCGGACACGGCGGTGGAGCCGCGCGGGGTGATCACCCGGGTCGCGTAGACCCCCAGGACGCGGGCCAGGTCGGGCGCAGGCAGGGTGGCGGCGTCGCCCCAGGCGCGTTCGTCCAGGGCCTGCCAGGGCAGGATCGCCAGTTGGACGCACTGGCGGTGGCCGCCGCTGGCCGGGCGATAGACCCGCGCCCACGGGCCGAAGCCGCGCTGGGTGAGCTTCCACTTCGCACGGCTGATCTGCTTGACGACCTTGTGGTCCTCCGGCAGCCGCATGGAGCGTGCGGTCTGTGGGTCCTCGCGCAGGCTCAGCGGTAGGCCGAACTTCGCGGCGGCGGCCTCGGTCAGCACGATCAGCGGGTCGGAGTCGCGGCCGTTGCGGTGCAGGCGGGCCGTCCCCAGGCCGGAGGTCGACAGGGCCCAGTCGACCAGCTGCGGAATCGTGGTCGCCGGGCAGTCCAGGACCAGGCCGCCGATCCCGTAGGCCAGGCCGTCGCCGTCCAGCACCGCCAGGGGGCCGTGCGGGAACCGGGCATCGACCACCGGAGCGGTCTTGGGCGCAGCCGGCTTGCGGAGGGAGGCTGGACTCACAGCAGGCACGATGACGGCGGGTGCGGATGCAGGGTCGGCCTGGGCCGGCTGCGATACAGCAGGAGGGAGCACCATCGGCAACGGCGCTGCCGGCTGCGGCGCGGCGGGGGAAGCAGGCTGGGACGCAGCGGGCGGCGGCTGTACCGGTGCCGGCGGCGCGAGCTCGGTGAACGTCACAGGCACCGGTGCCACGGCATCTGGCGCCAGGCTCTCGGCGGTCGAGCTCTCGGGGGCTGGGTAGCGGGCCGCCCAGCCGTCCAGCAGCCGCTGGTACGCCTGCAGGCGCGGCGGCCGCGGCTCGGAGCGCCCCGACTCCCAGTTCTTCACCGTCTGCGTCGTCGACTGCAACACCTGAGCCAGGCGGGCCTGCGTGATGCCGGCCGCCTCACGCAGCCGCGCACGCTCGGCAGGCTCCGGCAACTGCGGTCCCGCGTCCTCCAACAGGGCGTCAACCGCGCTGAACAAGTCTTCCTCAGTAGCCACGCGCCATACCTCCAGCCCGCAACCTAACACAGACTTACCCCTGTAATTATTCCTACTTTTAACCCCATTGCGGGTAGGCAGGCACAGCGACATCCATGTTCTGCCGTCTCCGCCGAGTGAACGACCGGCCGTCAATCCTGGGTAGCAGGTCTTCCAGTGCAGCCCAGGGCGTCGATGCCCAGGTGCTGCAGGAGCAGGGCCTTCAGTTCGCGGCCGTCGAGCGGCCGAGCGACAGTGCTGCTGGACTGTGCCTTGTGTTGGGGCCGACGTCGACGGCGCAGTCCGGTAGGACAGCGCGGCCCATCGCGTCAAACCGGCACCGCGCGCGCCAGCAAGCGGTGATCCTGGGGAGCAGCACAGGGCCAAAGGACGGGGCTGGAGCGTGAACCAGGTCGGTGTTCTGCGGATCGCACCGCTCCAGGGGGAGACGACGTGGTCACTGCTGGGGCGAGTCGCCGCCCGCTACGGGATATCAGCCGCTGATCTGCGGACGTCGTGGGAGTGGAGGAACCATCCCCCGCGCTTGCCCGGCTCCAGCGGCGGGGTACGCCCCGACGCCGAGGTGCTGCTCGACCATGCCGGGCAGCACCTCTTGGCGGCCATGTGCCGCACTGACCCCAGCACCCTGGAACGCGCCCTGCCCACTTGGGCCGGCGGACCGGCCGCATTCTCCGAGCCGTCCCCGGACGGGCGTCCCCAAGCACGCTGGCAGGTGGGAGCAGCAGCGCACGGCCCGGTCGCCTACACGTGCCGGCTATGCACCGCCCGGCGCACCGGGCAGCAGACGGCCGCCATGCAGTACCGGGAGGGGTGGCAGCGAGTCTGCCTGCGCCACCAGCGCTGGAACCTGGGTGCGGGCGAGAGCCACGGCTTGGAGCACCTCGACCTGGCCAGGTGCCCTGCCATCATCGCGGCGCAGCAGCGGTGGCCGGCCGTAGCCCGCCGGGCTACGGCGGCGCAAGTGGAGCCGGGGGCGGTGTTCGCGGTCGCCCGGGCAGTGGTGTGCCAGTGGTGGGACCTCGCACTCGAATGGCCGCACGAGCGGATCTGGCCAGCCCGACTGCACCAGCTGGCCGGCGGCGACGCCGGGCCGCGGTTCTGGTGGTGGCGGGCCGTGGCCCGAGAGCCGGCCGTCTTCCCCGAAGTCGTGGCCCTGGCCGAGGCCCTGCTCGACCCCGTGGTGGCAGAGATGGTGTGGCGCGACAGCGGCGCCGAGCGCATCCGGCCCTTCCCGCCCGACGGACAGTTCGGCCGGGAACTCGGGCGCAGACTCGACCGGCCGTGGTTCGCGAAGGTCGGCGCCGTGCCTGGCAGCAGTGTCCTGAACAGGTGGTGGGGCGCGATCGTGCGCCAGCGCCGCGGCATGGGCCAGCCCGGTGACTGGGGACTGGACCCCTGGTGGATCCCGCGTGAGGACCAACCCGCCTCCGTCGCCGCGCAGCTACGGACCCTATCTCAGCGCGCCGACGGCACCATCACCTGGCGCGCCGCCGTACCCCGCCCCGAACGCGGCTGGATCAACGACAAGATCCGCGAGGCCACCGACCTCCTGGCCACCCTCGACCCCCACGACACCGCACCCCTCGCCGACGCCACCCAACAACTGATCGACACCCTCAACCAGACCATCACCACCCTGACCGACGCCACCATCGGCATCGCCGGCTCCGCCCACACCGCAGGCATCCCCCTCGACCACCTCACCACCTGGACCCACATCCCCGCTGAAAACCTCCAACACGACATCGACGACCACCAAGCCGACATCGAAGACCAGTACTGGTAGCCACGGGTAGCTCCAGCGTGGGCTCGTTGCGGTGCCCTGGAACTGCTCGAGGGCCGCCGTAGCGGGCCTCGGAGTGATTGGAAAATTGGTGCGCTTCGCCTGCGGGATGTTCTCCCACGCCGGGTCCCCAGCCGCCCGGCGCCAGCAGGCCCCACGCCGCTGCGACCGCCCCGCTCCGGCTCCGGCTCCGCGGGAAGCACGTGGTCGACCTGCTCCTGCTCCGTCGCCGACCGGAAAGGGGCGGAGCGTCAGGTGCGGTGGTGGGTGGGGTCGAAGCCGTAGTGGAGGTAGACGGTGGTGCCGTCAGCCAGGGCGCGGGCGCAGGCATGCAGGCGGCGGGCCATGTGAGGGGCGAGCAGGGTGTCCCACTCATCCGGGTCGGCCAGCTTCCACTCGCTGAGCTCGCCGTCTTCCAACCGCAGTCGCGCCTGGGCCTGTGCCTGGGTGATCGCGCCGCCGTCGAAGAGGTAGTTGGCCAACGGTGGTCGGCCGTCGGGCTGTTCGGGGACCCAGTCGACGGCCACGAGCCGGCCCGGGAGCAGGTCGATGCCGAGTTCCTCCTCGACCTCGCGCTGGACGGCCGCGAAGGGGTCCTCGCCGGTGTTCAGGCCGCCGCCGGGGATCTCCCAGGTGTCGTGGCGGTAGGAGGGCTTGACCAGCAGGACGCGGCCGTCCTGGTCCCGGATGATCGCACCAGCCCCCGCGATGTGCCGGGGCAACGTGGCGTAGTACTCGGCTGGGGGCAAGTGCGCGGGGCTCATGGGACGGGACGGTAGTGGGATTGCCCGCGAGGGCCAGGTGGCACCGCGGGTGTGGGACACAACAGTGACAAACCGGCGTGATCTTCACTCCTGGGGGAGGTATCTTCTTCGGTCGGCATGCCGCCGCCGTGGTGGTAAGCGCGCTTAGCACGGTTCGGTCCACCAGGATGCGAATTCGACGCCGGGATACCCGTTCGGGTGACGACAGGCTCAAGTCACCGTAACTGCGTGATTCCCGCGCACTTCACTACGGGGATGGACACACCGAAGGGCCCAGACCCCATCGCGGCGCAGCAGGCGGGGTCGTTCGAGGCGGAGTTCGCCGATCCGGCCGGCGCGCTCGTGCAGCAGCGCTGGGAGTTCGCGGTAGGGCGGGTGCGGTTCGAGGACCTGGGGCCGGTGTCCGCGTTCCCGGTGATCCCCGGGAAGCGCTGGGGACCGGGCTGGTGGTGGTCGGCCACTACCGGGCGCCATGTCGCGCACGGGTCCGCGGCGATGCAGGTGCAGGTGATGCTGCTGGACCGCGACCCGCAGGTCACCGGGATGGCGGGGCGGCCGGTGCGGGTGGTGTGGCGCGAGAGGGACGGTGCGGTCAGGTCCTGGGTGCCGCAGTTGTTCGTCCGGTACGCGGACGGGACCGCGGTGCTCGCCGACTGCCCCGCCCGCCCCGGCGCGGGCGGACCCGCGGCGCAGCGGGCCGCGGCAGTGGTGGGGTCGGCGTGCGCGCAGGTGGGATGGGCGTACCTGCGCTCGGATCCGCCGGACCCGGTGGTGGCGGCCAATGTGCGCTGGCTGGCCGGGTACCGTCACCCGCGCCATCGCGGCCTGCCGGACATGGAGGCGGCGGTGCTGGAGGCGTTCGAGCGGCCTCGGCCGCTGGTGGAGGGGGTACGGGCTGTGGGCGATCCGCTGGTGGTCCTGCCGGTGGCGTTCCACGCCCTGTGGTCCAGGCGCCTGGACGTGGCGTTGGGAGAGCCGCTGCATGAAGGCGTCGTGGTGGGGCCGGGCTCGTGCGCAGCGGTCGGGGGTGTGCGGTGAGCCGGGCGCCGGAGTGGCGGCCGGTGCTGGCAGTGGGGGCGCATGTGGTCTTCGACGGGCGGGCCTGGCAGGTAGTCGGCCTGGAGGGGCAGGTCGTGCGGCTCCTCGACAAGCAGGGTGCGGTGGCCTCAGTGCTGACGGGGCATCTGTTCGCGGCCGCGGACTTCGCGGTGATCGGGGCGGCCGTGCGGGTGGGGGTGCCGCAGTGGGGACTGTTCCAGACGGTGCCGCTGCGCGAGCAGGAGCGGGCACTGGCCTGGCAGCGGCACATCCAGGAGGTCGAGACCGGCCTGCCCTCCGTCCCCGGCGGCGCCGGGGTGCCGCGCCCGCAGTACGACCCGCAACGGCGCACCATGGCGCAGCGCGAGCAGGCCAAGGAGGAGGAGTTGGCCGCGCTGGGCTGGTCGGGGGTGGGGAGCGGGGCGGTGACGCGGATGCGGTCCCGCTACCGGCGGCAGGGCCTGTGGGGGCTGGTCGACCACCGCACCACCCGCCCTTCCAATCGGCTGGGGCGCAGCGACGAGCGGGTCGTGGCCGCGGTGCTGGAGGCGTTGCGGCGCCAGCGCGGGCGCTCCAAGGGCACCGTCAAAGGCCTGCTGCAGCTCACGGCCCAGGTCCTGGAGGAGGCCCACGGGCCGGGGGCAGTGAAGCTGCCGGCGCAGGCCACGTTCTACCGCCTGGTGCAGGCCCTGGCCGACCCGCGTGAACTGCCCGGCACTCCGGCGCGCACCGCCTCGGTGCCTGCGCGCCCGTTCACTCCGACCTCGGTGCAGCGGCCCGGTGAGCAGGTGATGCTCGACACCACCCGCCTCGATGTCCTGGCGGTGTTCGACAACGGTTCCATCGGGCGTCCCGAGTTGACCATCGCCCTCGATGTCGCGTCCCGGTCGATTCTGGCCGCGGTGCTTCGCCCGGGCGGCACCAGGTCGGTGGACGCGGCGCTGCTGCTGGCCGAGATGGCCACCCCGCACCCCATGCGACCGGGCTGGCCCCAGGCCCTGTCCTTGTCGCGGGCCCCGGTGCCCTACCAGCGGCTGCTGGAGGCCGACGCCCGTCTGCAGGACGCGGCGGCGCGTCCCGTCGTGGTGCCCGAGACCGTGGTAGTGGACCGCGGCAAGGTCTTCGTCTCGGAGGCGTTCCTGGCCGCCTGCGAGTCCCTGGGGGTCAGTGTGCAGCCCGCTCCCCCGCGCCAACCGGCCGCCAAGGGCCCGGTGGAGAGGACGTTCGGCAGTATCAACACGCTGCTGTGCCAGCACATCGCCGGGTACACCGGCTCCAACACCACCCGCCGGGGAGCGAACGCCGAGGCGGAGGCGTGCTGGTCGCTGCCGCAGCTGCAGGACCTGCTGGACGAGTGGATCACGCTGTGGCAGAACCGGCCCCACGAGGGCCTGCGGCACCCGATGATGCCCGCCACCGCCCTGAGCCCCAACGAGATGTGGGGTGCGCTGCTGTCCACCTGCGGCTACGTGCCCCTCCCGCTGACCGGACGCGACTGGACCGAGCTCATGCCCGTGCGGTGGACCCGCATCACCGAACGCGGCATCCGCATCGACCACCGCACCTACGACCACCACACCCTGAACCCCCACCGCGGCCAGCCCTCCGGCATCGTGGCGCAGCAGGGCCGCTGGGAGGTCCACCACAACCCCCACGACGCCCGCTGCATCTGGGTCCGCATGCCCGACGGCGCCTTCGCCACCATCCCCTGGATCCACGCCGACCACGTCCACGCCCCCTTCAGCGACCACCTGTGGCAGCACCTGAAAACAGTCGTCGCCCAGCGCGGAGACCGCGACCGGTACGAAGCCGACCTCGCCCAGGCCCTGGACAACCTCCTACGCCGCGCCCGCACCGGCGACACGACCCGCCGCGAACAACATCTGACCAACCGCCAGGCACCCGCCGCCACACCCACCGTCACCAACGGCGCCCCGACCGCTGCCGGGATCAGGCCTCCCTCCTCCGCTGGCGGGGGTCCCGCCGCGCGTAACGGGCACGAAGACGACGGTGCCGCAGGCGCAGCAGCATCGGCCAGCCTGGACCACTGGGACGACGCGGACGAAGACGAGGATGGCGACCTGGCGACGGCGCCGGGCGGCGGGTTCGCGCTATACGACGCACACGCGGAGGCCGCGAAATGGTGACCTCCGCGAACGACCCGGCCGGCGCCGAGCCGGGCGACGAGGCCCTGCCCACCACCTGGGACCGCTGGCAGCGCTTCATCGCCGACCCCCCGCCCACCCGCCCGCGCCCCGAGGATCCCCCGCGCAGCACCGAGCAGCGTCTGGCCTACCACTCCCGGTTCGTCACCGTGCGCGCTCCCTCCATCGTCAAGACCTCGCTGGAGGTGCGGACCCTGATGGCGGTCGGGCGCTACCAGCAGGCCACCGCCCGGCCCGGCCTGATCCTGACCGGGCCGCCCACCACCGGCAAGACGACCACCCTGCTGGAAGTGGGCCGCACCTGCCACCTGGCCGAAGCCGCCCGCACCGGGCCCGTCCCCGGCCAGACCCCCGTCGTCTACCTACTGGTGCCGCCCGGCGCCAGCGCCAAGACCCTCGCGGCCGAGTTCGCCCACTGCCTCGGCATCCCCATCAGCACACGGATGACCCAGGCCCAGATCACCACCGCGGTCTGCCACACCTACAACCAGGCCGGGGTACGCCTGGTCCTGATCGACGAGATCCACCGCCTCACCCCCCGCACCACCACCGGCGCCGCGGCCGCCGACTTCCTCAAAGACCTCACCGAGAAGATCCGCGCCACCTTCGTCTACGCCGGCATCGACGTCACCGACACCCAACTGTTCACCGGCACCGCCGGCGCCCAACTCGCCGGACGCTCCTCCCTGATCGACTGCGACCCCCTGCCCGCCGCCCAGGGCACCACCCAACCCTTCCGCGACCTGGTCACCGCCATGGAAAACGCCCTCGACCTGACCCACCACAAACCCGGCACCCTGCACCGTCTGGCCCCCTACCTCCACCAACGCACCGCCGGACGCATCGGAAGCCTGTCGCGACTGATCCGCCGCGCCGCCATCACCGCCATCCTCGACACCACCGAGAAGATCACCAAGCCCGCCCTCGACGCGATCACACTGGACCACCTCGCCGAACAGCACTACCGGCCCCGCACCAAACCGACCAAACGACGATGACCACCACCTCAACCCCGAGTGCCCAGGACCCGGCCCGGCCCCGGGTGCGGTCGCAGGACCTACACCACCCGACCACCGCAGCCCGGCCCACCCCGGAGCAGCAGCCCGGGCCCGCGACCCTCCCGGTCCCCGGACCACTGCCGGTACCCGGCACGCTGCGGCTACGGCCGCTAGGACACGAGAGCACTGCCTCCTACCTGCACCGCCTCGCCGACACCTACCAGCTGACACTCCCCCAGCTCCTGGACGGCCTGCACATCACCACCACCGGACGCCACGGAACCAGTACGGCGACCGGCACCACCGAGATCCAGCTCAACGACGCGGCGCAGCATCGCCTCGCCGCCTTCAGCCGCATCCCCCTGGCCCACATGCACCACGCCCGGCCGCACCTGGCCGCCGGCCCCTCGCACTCCCCCGGCGCCCAGCCCGCCACTGGCGCTGCGGCGGCAGGGGCCTGGTATCCGCTGGAACCCTACGAGCGACCCGTACAGACCTGCCCCGCCTGCACCCGGCGCAGTACCGCCGGCGCCACCGGCCACGCCCTGGCCTACCTCCCCGACCACCAGGTCCTGTGCCCGGACCACCACCACTGGAGCACCGGGCCCCGAGATGGCCTCGACGTCCACGCGCTGCCCGAACTCGCCCAAGCGCAGCGCCGCCACCGCCGACTCCTGCGCCGCCCCGGCACCACCACCGCACTGACCTGGGCCATGAGCATCACCACCCGCTGGTACGACCAACAGCTCTACCTCGCACCGCGATGGGAGCGACGACTACACCGCCTGCAGAACGCCAACCCCCAGGTCGTACCCGCAGGGAGCTCATGGGCACTCCATGCCAGACCCCCGGTCACCTACCCCGAAACCATCACCCTCGCCAGGGCCCTCCACCAAGCCCGGCTCCCCGACCGTCCCCGCACCGGACCCATCCCCGGCACTCACCCCGCCACCACCGCGTTCCTCGCCCGCACCGCCCAGGACCTCGGCCTCTCCCAGCTCGCGCCACCAACCACCGACCTCCTCTGGACATTCATCCACCACCACCCCCGCCGTCAGCCTTCTTGATACGTCGACGTCGAAAATCGCCAGCGCGCGGGACACAGCACCAGGCACGATGGCGGCCATGACTTTCTCTGACCCCCTGGCTGGCAAGGCCGTCGCCGCCATGAAGGACATCACCGAGGCCGCAGAGGTCTGGGACACCTACGACGCGCGCCGTGACGGCCCAGCCAGCATGCCGTTCTTCTACCGGGCCGTGCGCTACGAGAACTGGTGGGGCAGCGGGGTAGACAGCCAGACACTGCACAGCCTCGCCAAGAACCACGGCATCCCCGTCGCATGGACACCACCCGCAGACGTACTCCAAGACCTCGTCCATGCAGACAGCGCGCACAGCGCGAAGTTGGCAGTCCTGGAAGCTGCCGAGGACAAGATCCGGGACCTTTGCCACACGATGCTGCGCGAGTGCACCTCCTCCTGGATGAAGGTAGAAACAGAAGCCGCCAGGCACGTCATGGCTGCCTGGAACGACGGACACCTACAGGCCGCAGCCTGCCTCGCCCTAGCCGCCGCAGAAGACGTCATGTTCAGCGTCGCCCGCGTGGAGCGCACCAGGAAGTACCCCGGGCTGACTCAAGCCGCGTCCCGCCCTGTCCGCTCCAACTCGTGGCTGCTAGACGATCAGATCGTCCTGACACCAATCGAGCCACTGTTCACCAGCTACTTTCCCGAGCGCAACGATCCGATCCCGGAGAACCTCTCCCGGCATGCGGTGCTGCACCGACTGCCGCTGGAACACCTCAACAAGGGCCACAGCATCGTCGCGATCATGCTGCTCATCTCTCTGCTCCGGCAAGCTGAGGAAGACGCACGCGAAGCCGAATCAGACTCCCACGAGCACGAATGAGTGCAGGACCCCGCCTACCGATCTGGGTCGGTGGGAGGCATAGCAACATCCACCATCGAGGCAGAGAGGGCGCTGCTGAAGCCGAGTTGTTCTTGCAGCCGACCTATCAGTTGCTCACGAACCAGATCTCGGAAGGAGCCGGTACTCGGCACAGCCAGCGGCGACTGCACCGCACCGACGGCTTCCCAACGCCGGACGCTAGCGCGGTGGTAGCCCTCCAGTGCATTCAAGGCAGTGGGCCACAGCGCCTCGACGGGTTCGGGCCCTAGGCCTACCGCAAGCAGACTGAGAGCAGTAAAAGATGCCAGGAGGACGGCAACGTCCTGTGGGACGGTGAGAGCAGAGCAACCTCGGGCTGCAATCGCATACCAGCTGCTTAGCTGATCAGGCGCGTTCTCCCAGACGCTTGCAATGACTGCAGACCACAGGTCCTCGCTGTCGTCAGCGCCCCAGAATGAAGGCCGATCGAAGGGGGCACTCGCGTAGCCCGGATTCCAGTTCTCGCTCTTGGCTGCGTCCATCAGGTCGTTCTGATCAAGGGGCAGGTCCACCACGTACGCCCGCATGAGGGTCTTCAGATCATCGTTAAAGCGCTGGTCCGTGAACTGCGGATAGTCGTCGTGCCTGGTCAGAACATGAAGAAGGGCCCAGGAGCCGAAGGTGGGGATGCCGCTCGGCTCCAGAAGCCGACGAAGTGCCGCATCGTCGCACCACAGCGCACTTCCAGTGTCGAGGGCCAGTTGGGCGGCATGGAGCCATGGGGTGTCGGTGACGTCTGGACTGGTCTCAAAATGAAGTCGCGCCTGCAGGGGACCCATGTCGGTGACGGGGTGAGTGGTCAAGGTGGAGATCACGCGGCTGAAGGCGGTGCCCCGCTCAGCCAGATGACGCTTGTCTTCTTGGGACAGGGTAGTGAGGGTAACGGCTCCGCCCTGTACTCCGAGTTGACCACTGGATCGCTGCAGGCTCTCAATGGCGTAGCAGGTGTTCACGAGGTCATCATGCACAGCGGTCGAGGTAGCGGTAGCTGAGAATACAGCCCTCATTTCCCCGAACCGTCCGGGGATCGTGGTTGCAACAGCAACAGCGCTTAGATCGATAATCACCGGCCCGTTGAGAGCCGTCAAGGCTGCGCGAGCCTCGGCAGCGAAGTGTTGCGGTTCGCGGCTCGCAGCCGGGACCACGCCAGCAGCGCGTTGAGCGAAGGCCAATCCGCACGGCCGAGAAGCAGCGCGGGCAAGAAGCCCCATAGGGGCAACGCCGATCCGGACAGCGTCGGCGATGGTGTCCAAAGCGCTCTGGCTCGGACCCAGGGTGTCCTGAACGAAACGGATGAGATCAGTCGTGTTGGCAGGCATTTCGATCGCCGGGCTGCCAGGTGGCAGTTGCGCCAGGAGACTCGTCAATCTGACATGGAGCGGTGCAGTAAGCGTGAGGGGCGGACGACTGGTGGCGGTATCCGCCAGTTCAGACTCGTCAGGTGCTGATCCACTGGTCACGCGCAGGATCGCGGACCCAATGTCGTAGCTCAGTGCGGGGAAACGCTCAGCAATCTCCAGGGCACTCTCCGCATGAGCCAGAGTCCAGCCCGCCCAGTCCACCAGGGTCAGCCACATGCGGGCCTCGTCGGCACTGCCGCAGGCCAGGGAAAATCGGGTGACGGTGTTCCAGGCAGCAGCGAGCCGACGGCTACTGACCTGCGCACGCACTGCAGCCCAGGCGAACATGGCCGCGACACCACTCACCGGACGCAGACGGGCGCCAGCCGCGGCCTCGTCCTCCGCCGACTCCTCGGCGAGGCCTGCCAGGGCGTGGTCCTCCATGTCAACCCAGTCCTGGCGATCGTAGGCCCACTGAACAGCGCGGCCACGTAGGTCTCGCCGCATACCGACCGGAAGGTGGGGGCGGGACAGCAGGGTAAGGGCACGCAACCGCGCACGGTCGGGTTGGTCGGATTCTTCCCACAATTGGACTGCGTGGACGCGTAGTGCGAGGTCGCCGAAACGGTTGCCAGCACGCTCGGCGATGTCGGCAGCGGCAGCGAGGTCGTCATCATGGAGCATCACCAGGGCTGCCGCTGCCAGGATGCTGTCGCCCTCCCACTGACGCAGACGGCGCACTGCTGCTGCCCGGTCACCAGCGGCGTCCTCAGCACACGCCCAGCGCACTTGGTAGAGCGCATCCGACACCAGCCCCTGCTCATGCAGGCTATCCAAAGCAGCAACCGGCCATACGCCGAGTCCTGTCAGCGCGGACGCAGCCAGGCCACGTTGATCGTCGTCACTGGCCGCTTCCAGGGCCTCCTGCCAAGCAGCGACGCGCCCTCCAACGCCAGCCTCAGGGTCCGTGTCCACGGCCATAGCCACCATCTGCGCACGGGCACCAGCGTCAGTGAGCCGGGCGGCGAAGCTGTCAGCGACACTCGTTTGACCGGCGAGATAGGCGGCCCGTGAGGCGTCGACGAGTAGAGGCTGGTAGTCGACCTCGATGCCCTGTGCCTCCCCCATCGGGGCAGCGATAGCGGTTGCCAGGGCCGATCCGACGTTGTCGGTCTCCAATCGGATCCGCAGCAGAATAAGGGCGGCCTCGCCGCTCGGACCGCGCCAACGTCGATACTGAGCGCGAGCAGTCAGGGCCAGGCGCAGCGCGCGGTGTGTGTCCAGATACGCCAGAGTCGGGGTACCGGCAGCGGTGTGCCAGATCAGTGCCTTTGCCAGCTCGACCAGAAGGCCTGGGTAGTCCGGAGCGAGCTGAACAGCCTGCTCCAAGGCCGTCATGCCCTCGTCGTAGCGGTCCATGGCGAAGTACGTGTGGGCGACGAAGCGCATCACCGTCGACTCCCCGACAGCGGCCTCGTCGCTCGTCTCGAGCGCACGAGCGATGACCTCGGGAAGTTCGGAGACCTGCTTCCCCTGCGGCACGGACAGCATCGCCGTGGCGACAGCCGCAAGGACAGGCGTATCTGATGCGCTGACAGCGATCAATGCACGGGCACGCTCTGGATCGCAGCCCACCGCAAGGATCGCAGCCAACGCTCTCAACCTACTGGCCGACCTCAGGTCCCCCGCAGCCTCAGCGGCCCGTTCCAGGGCGTCTACAGCGTCCAGGCCGAGTTCGTGCGCTGCGGCGTAGCCGGCGACGGTCAGCCAGACCCCAGCCCGCTCCGCTCCCGTCACGTCGGCCAGCCATCGCGGAGACAGGGCCAGCAGTTCGTTCACCGCAGCGGCGGGGTCGTCTGCATTGGCAAGCAGGTCCGCCAACGGGACGGCATAGGAAGCACCGTCAGCATGCGCGCGCAGCAATGTGCCTCTGGGGTCGGCAGGCAGCCGGTCCAACGCCTCGTGAAAGCTCCCCGGGTCTGGTTGCCGTCGTGCTGGAGCGCCCAGAGCTGCGGCGCACTCCTGAGCCAACTGTTGGGAAGACGGGACGAGGACCTTCCAGTTCTTTCCGGTGCCGACCAGAGTCTCGTCATTCACGTGCTGCCAATACACACGCCGCGTCTCCGGGTGAAAAAGTGCGATAACCACGGGAAGCGAGCAGTTCTTCCAGTAGTCCACGTGGGCGGCATTACAGGGGAACCACCACCCGCCAGGTCCCTCGGTCTTGAAGTAGCTGAGCCCAGACTTGATCTGGACCGCCAACAGACGTCCACTGGCATGACCTGCATCCGAGACCACCTCGAAGTGCGCATCGATGCCCATGTCGCTGGTTTCCTGATCGCGATAGAGCCAGCCCAGCTCGGCAGCCACCAGGTAGCTGATCATGCTGACACCAGCCCGGTCGACCAGATGGCTCCTACGAACCTCCACCGCCACACCCCTCAGAACTGTCCCAAGAACATCCTAGGGACAACCTGAGAAACGGCACCCATACCGCGCAATCCGGTACCCCGGGCCACCCATCCGTCCGACCCCGTCCCGCCGTCACTCCTATGAGCTCGTAACACGATCATGTGGCGGCCTTTTTGAGGCGTCGCCAGCAGATGAGGGTGCAGCCGAGTGATACGAAGGCGTTGTGGAGGTCGAGGCGTCGTTCCCAGCGGGTGGCGAGTCGTTTGAACTGGTGGAGCAGGGCGAAGGTCTGCTCGACGACGTAGCGGAGTTTGCCCAGGCCGTGGATGTCGGGGTGGCCGCGTCGGGAGATGACGGGCAGGATACCTCGTTTGCGCAGTTCACGGCGGTTCGGCTCGCTGTCGTAGCCCTTGTCGCCGAGCAGGGCGTCGGGCCGTTTGCGGGGGTGGCCGACGCGGCCGGCGGCGGGCGGGACGGCGTCGACCAGGGCGAGGGTCTGGGTGACATCGTTGACGTTCGCCGCCGTGGTGATGACCTTGAGCGGGTTGCCGTTGCCGTCGCAGATCAGGTGGTGCTTGCTGCCGCTCTTGCGGCGGTCGACAGGCGACGGGCCCGTCGCGGCGCCCCCTTTTTCGCGCGCACGTGGGAGGCGTCCACGCACGCGCGGCTCCAGTCCAGTTCACCGGCCGCGTTCAACTCCGACAGCAGTATCCGGTGCAGCTGGTCGAAGACGCCTGCCTGCTGCCAGCGCTCGAGCCTGCGCCAGCAGGTCTGCCCGGAGCCGAAACCCAGCTCCAACGGCAGTTGCTGCCACGGGATACCGGTGTAGAGCACGAACAGCACCCCCTGCAGACACAACCGGTCCGACACCGGCCGAGGGCCCGGCGACCGCTCCGGCCACGGCGGCAGGACCGGCTCGACCACCGCCCACAACTCATCGTCCACAACCCACGGCTTGACGCTCACACCATCACGAACGGCCCAATCGTCCTACCGGTTACGGCCAACCAGCACCACTCGGCAAGATCGTGTTACGAGCTC
>Ga0302314_10006755_pt1 | contig 20709 bp, 24 predicted proteins | sample III_Palsa_N2_3_FD_200533 | JGI IMG/M metagenome (GOLD analysis project Ga0302314, IMG submission 200533) | Peat permafrost microbial communities from Stordalen Mire near Abisko, Sweden - III_Palsa_N2_3 | ecosystem: Environmental > Terrestrial > Soil > Palsa > Peat permafrost | place: Sweden... | reverse complement strand
CGCGGCTGCCGCCGGCGCGCAAATCGAGCGGGAGCGGCGCGGCCGCGGTGAGCACGCGTTTCGCCCAGGCCCGGGCGCAACTCGAGCAGGCCCGGGCAGTCACGCTGGGACTGGCGCAGGAGGCCTGGCAGACGGTGTCGCAGGGTCAGCATCTCGATGCGGCGCAGCTGGCGCGCATCACGGCCGCGTGCTGCGTGTCGCAGGAACAGCTGCGCGCGGCCATCGGCGAGCTGGCGGCGGTGGCCGGCATGCGCGCCATCGAGCGCCACGGCGCCTTTGCACGCGCCTGGCGCGATCTTCAGGCGCTCGGCGCGCACGGCAGTCTTGGGCCGCAGCGCCTCATCGATGCCGGGCGGGTGCTGTTGGATCAGGTCGCGCGCAGCGACACGATGAGCTGCGCGAGTGTCGTCACCGGCGGCCCGCAGGTGCTGCCGGAGCAGACATAGGCCACCGCGTCGGCGTGCGCGGGTTTGTCGGCGAGTCCCGCCGGCAGATCCGCCATGTCATTCGGCACCGCGAGCACCATGCGGCGCGGGGCGTAGAGCCGGGCGAGCTGGCTGCGCCAGGTCTCGATCTGCGTCGCATCGCCGCGGATGATGATGATCTGCGGCGGATGGACGAGCTCTTCGAGTGCCGCGAGCATCGCGACATGCCCCTGGGGCCGCTGTTCGATCCCGTGCCATGCCGCGCGCAGTGTGCCCTCGGCCGCCGCCAGCCATTCCGGGTGGCCCAGCAGATGTCCCAGCCGCTGCAGCGCCAGTGCCGCGATGGCATTGCCGGCCGGCGTTGCGTCGTCGGCGAACACCTTGGAACGATGAATGAGCTGCTCATGATCATCAGCGGTGAAGAAGAATCCGCCCGCCTCGCCATCGAGGAAGTGCGTCATCAGCACCTGTGCGAGCTCGCAGGCGAACTGCAGCTCGGCACCGCGCACCCGCACCTGCTGCAGTTCGAGGATCGCATCCAGCAGGTAGGCGTAGTCATCGAGATAGGCGGTAAGGTGCGCCTGCTCGCCGAGTGCCGTGGCCAGCAGCCGCCCGTTGCGCCACATGCTGCGGCGAATGAAGTCGAGCGCCTGCGTGGCCGCATCGCCGAAGTCCGCACGGTCGAGCGCGCGTGCGGCTATCGCGAGGCCGCGGATGAGCAGCGCATTCCAGGACACCAGCACCTTGTCATCGCGTCCGGGACGCACGCGGGTGGCGCGCGCCGACAGCAGCGTGCGGCGCGCCGCATCGAGATCCGCGCTGACCTGCGCTTCGCTGCGCCCGAGATCGCGCGCGATTTCATCCAGTGGCCGCCACACATGCAGATGCCACAGGCCCTCGAAATTCGCTTCCCGGTCCAGGCCGAAGTGCGCGCTGAACGCTGCGAACTGCGCCGCCGTCAGCAGTTCGCGCACCTGCTGCACGTCCCAGACGTAGAACTTGCCCTCGTGTCCCTCGGAGTCGGCATCGAGGCTGCTGTAGAAGGCACCCGCAGGCGCACGCATTTCGCGCAGGGCCCATTCGGCGGTGCCCGCGGCCACCCGGGCGTAGAACGGGTCGCCGGTCGCGATCGCTGCCTGGGCATAGACCGCAAGCAGTGCGCCATTGTCGTAGAGCATTTTCTCGAAGTGCGGAATCATCCAGAAGCGGTCCACGCTGTAGCGGCAGAAGCCGCCCGCCAGCTGATCGTTCAAACCGCCTTCGCCCATGCGCTTCAGGGTCAGCGTTGCCATGTACAGCGCATGCAGATCCGGCGCCTCACCGGCGCTGCTCGCATGCCAGTCGCGCAGCAGCCGTTCGAGCGCATGCGGGTGCGGGAATTTGGGTGCGCCGCCAAAGCCGCCATACTCGCCATCGAAACTTTCGGCCAGGTCACGACGTGCGCCGGCGAGCGGCGCCGTGTTCAGTTCCTCGTTCGCCGCGGCCGGCGGCGGGTTCATCTCATCGAGCACCCGCACCAGCGAGTCGCCCTGGGTGCGCAGTTCCTCGCGATGTTCGCCGTAATACTCCATGACCCGCATCAGGACCTGGGTGAAGGGCGGCATGCCATAGCGCGCCTCGCGCGGAAAGTAGGTGCCGCCGAAGAACGGTCTTTGATCGTCGTGACACAGGAACATCGTCAGCGGCCAGCCGCCGTTGCGCTGGGTGAGCAGCTGCTGCGCGATCTGGTAGATGCGGTCCACGTCGGGGCGCTCTTCCCGGTCGACCTTGATGTTGATGAAGTGTTCGTTCAGGACCTGCGCGGTGGCTTCGTCCTCGAAGCTCTCCTCGGCCATGACGTGACACCAGTGACAGGCCGAGTAGCCCACCGACAGATGCACGGGGCGGCCCGAGCTGCAGGCCGCCGCGAAGGCCTCCGGGCCCCAGGCGTACCAGTCCACGGGATTGTGGGCGTGCTGGCGCAGGTACGGGCTGGTTTCGCGCGCCAGCCGGTTGCTGTAGCGCGGCGTACCGTCGGGGTTCAAGTGGCGGATTTGGGTCATGCGGGCAAGGATACACCGGGCATCCGGGTATAATTGACGGGCCGATGACCACCTCCCCACCCCTTACACTCGACGCCGCTGCCGTGCCCGAGCTGCGCCTGAAGCACGCCGAGGACCGGCGCATCAATGCCGGACATCCCTGGGTATTCAGCAACGAGGTGGATATCGCGCGTACGCCGTTGGTGAAGCTGGCGGCGGGCGCGCCGGTGCGGCTGCTCTCGGACCGCGACCGCTTCCTGGGCTATGCCTATGTCAATCCGCATTCGCTGATCTGCGCGCGGATCATGAGCCGCGATCCGGAAGCGCCGATCGGTGAGGCATTGCTCGTGCGGCGACTCGAGGTGGCACTGGCGCTGCGTCGCAGACTGTCGGATGAGCCCTACGGCCGCCTGGTGTTCGGCGAGTCGGATGGACTTCCCGGTCTGGTGCTCGATCGCTTCGATGACGTGATCGTGGGCCAGATCGCCACCGCCGGCATGGAAGCGCTGCGCCCGGCCGTCGAGTCCGCCGTGCGCGCGGTGCTCGCGCCGCGCGTGCTGTATTGGAAAAATGATTCAGGCGCCCGCGAGCTCGAGCAGTTGCCGGCATTCTCCGGGGCGGCCTTCGGCGCAGCGCCAGCGCAGCTGCGCGTACGCGAGGCCGGCATCGAGTTCAGCGCGCCGCTCGCGGCAGGCCAGAAAACCGGCTGGTTCTATGACCAGGCGGCCAACCGGGCGCTGTTGGGCCGGTTCCTGCCCAAGGGTGCGCGGGTGCTGGATGTCTGCAGCTACGTGGGCGCCTGGGCCGTCACCGCACTGAAACATGGTGCCGGCCACGCCACCTGCGTCGATGCCTCCGCAGCGGCACTGGAGTTCGCGCAGGCCAACGCGGCGCAGGCGGGCTACCCGCTTGCGACCCTGCGCGGCGATGCCTTCGATGTCCTGACGGACCTGCACGCAGCCGGGGAGCTGTTCGACGCGGTGATCCTCGATCCGCCGGCCTTCATCAAGCGCCGCAAGGACATTCCGCATGGCCAGGCGGCCTACCGCAAGCTCAACCAGCTGGCGATGAACCTGCTCGGCGATGACGGCCTGTTGGTTTCCTGCTCCTGCTCCTATCACCTCGATGAGGCACAGCTGCTCGGCGCGGTCCAGACGGCCGCCCGCCATACCGCGCGCTTCGCCCAGGTGCTCGCCTTCGGCGGCCAGTCACCGGATCACCCGGTGCATCCGGCCATTCCCGAAACCCGTTATCTCAAAGCCCTGTTCTGTCGCGTTTCGCGCGAGTGAGCGGCGAAACCGATACAATTTCCCCATGCTGCAATATCCAGGGTTCAATCCCGTCGCCGTAGAGCTCGGACCGATCAAGGTCCACTGGTACGGCATCATGTATCTGATCGGCTTCGCCGCGGCCTGGTGGCTGGGGCGGATGCGCGCGAAGAGCCCGCGCTCGACCTGGAAGCCGCTGGATGTCGATGACCTGGTGTTCTTCGGCATGATGGGCGTGATCTTCGGCGGCCGCACCGGCTACGTGCTGTTCTACGGCATGGACTTCTGGATGCACGATCCGTGGTATCCGTTGAAGGTGTGGGAGGGCGGCATGTCCTTCCACGGCGCCCTCATCGGGACCATCGTAGCCATGGCGGTGTACGCCTGGCGGCGCAAACGCCGGATCGCCGACGTGTTCGATTTCGGCTCGCCGCTGCCTGAGGTCGGGTTGTTCTTCGGTCGTCTCGGCAATTTCATCAACGGCGAGCTGTGGGGCAAGCCGACGACCGTCCCGTGGGGTTTCCGGGTCGACGGTGTGGTGCGCCACGCCTCGCAGCTGTACGAGGCGGGACTCGAAGGGCTGGTGCTGTTCACGGTGATGTGGATCTACACCCGCAAGCCGCGCCCGCGGCTCGCGCCCTCGGGACTGTTCCTGCTGCTGTACGGGCTCGCCCGCTTCAGCGTCGAGTTCGTGCGGGTGCCGGATGCGAATCTCGGTTATCTCGCGGCCGGCTGGGTGACGATGGGACAGATCCTGTCACTGCCGATGATCCTGGGCGGCATCATTCTGCTGGCGGTGGCGTATCGCCGCGACGTGCCGTCGGGAAACTTTCTGCCGGCTGTCGCAGGCTGATTGCACCGTGCGCCAGTACCTGGAACTCATGGGTCACATCCGCGAGCACGGTACGCCGAAAGAGGACCGGACCGGTACCGGTACGCTCTCGGTGTTCGGTCATCAGATGCGCTTCGATCTGGCCGCGGGCTTTCCGCTGGTGACGACCAAGAAACTGCATCTGCGCTCGGTGGTTTACGAGCTGCTGTGGTTTCTGCGCGGCGACACCAACGTGCGGTGGCTGCACGAGCACGGAGTCAGCATCTGGGACGAGTGGGCCGGCCCCGACGGCGAGCTGGGTCCGGTATACGGCCGTCAGTGGCGCGCCTGGCCGGCCCCGGACGGGCACACCATCGACCAGATCAGCATCGTGCTGCAGCAACTGAGACAGACGCCGGATTCGCGGCGCATGCTCGTCAACGCGTGGAATGTCGGCGAACTTGCGCTCATGAAACTGCAGCCCTGCCACGCGATGTTTCAGTTTTACGTGGCCAAAGGGCGCCTGTCCTGCCATCTTTATCAGCGCAGTGCCGATTTTTTTCTGGGAGTGCCATTCAACATCGCCTCGTACGCGCTGTTGACGCACATGATGGCGCAGCAGAGCGATCTTGACGTAGGCGAACTGGTCTGGACCGGTGGCGACTGCCACCTGTACCTGAATCACCTGCAGCAGGCGGATCAACAGCTGCAGCGCACGCCGCTGCCGCTGCCGCAGCTGCGTATCAGTCGCCGTCCGCCCGATCTTTTCAGCTATGACTACGAGGATTTCGAATTCGTGAACTACCAACATCACGCGGCGATCAAAGCGCCGGTGGCAGTGTAACCGTGGCAACCAAGACCAAAACGAAGATGAAGCGCAAGGCGAAGCGCAAGGTCGCCGCCAAGGCCGCCGCCAAACCGCTCGCGGCGGGCGCTGCGAAGCTCGCCGCAAAAGCGGCGCAGCTCATCAAGGTGCGCAAGTCCAGGGTGCACGGCATGGGCGTCTTCGCCCTGAAGCGCATCCGCAAGGGCACCCGCATCATCGAGTACGTGGGGGATCGCATTTCCCACGCGCGTGCCAATCGCCGTTACGACGATCACGACGAGAACGACAATCACACCTTCCTGTTCGCCGTCGACCGCAACGTCGTCATCGATGCGACGGTGGATGGCAACGACTCGCGCTTCATCAATCACAGCTGTGATCCGAACTGCGAATCGAACATCGAGAATCGCCGGGTATTCGTCGATGCCATCAAGACGATCGAGGTGGGCGCGGAGCTCTCCTACGACTACCAGATCGGGCGCGAACGTGATGATCCACCGAACGTGGACCAGATCTATGCCTGCCGCTGCGGCGCCAAGGACTGCCGCGGGACGATGTTGTGGCCGGCGAAGCGGCCGGTGTCCCGCGGGAAGAAACGGCGCAGCGCGTGAGCCAGGAGCGCTCCGAGTCTGATCGCAGGCCGGCCATCGGCGCCGTCATCGGTGCCCTGGGGATAGTCTACGGCGACATCGGCACCAGCCCGCTGTACGCCTTCGATGAGTCGCTCAAGGTGGTCGGCGCCACGACGCCGGAGGCGATACTCGGAGTGTTGTCGCTGATCTTCTGGTGTCTCGCGATCTCGGTGACCCTCAAGTACGTGATCGTGATGATGCGGGCCGACAACGAGGGCGAGGGCGGCATCCTGGCGCTGCTCGCGCTCGCGCAGCGTCGGCTCAATCAGATCGGCCTGTGGCCGCGGATCGCCATCAACCTGGCGCTGATCGGCACGGCGCTGTTCTTCTGTGATGCCCTGATCACGCCTGCGATCTCGGTGCTGAGCGCCGTCGAGGGCCTGGAGCTGCTGGATCCGACCTTCAGCCGCGCCGTGATCCCGGTGACCCTGGGTGTGATCCTGGCGCTCTTCTACATTCAGCGCGGAGGCACCGAGAAGGTCGGCCGCGCCTTCGGTCCGATCATGGTCGTGTGGTTCCTGGCGCTGGCGGTGTCGGGGACGGCGGCCATCATCTACGAGCCGATCGTGCTCAAGGCCATCAATCCGCTCTACGCCGTCAAGGTGCTGATCAACAGCCCCGGTACCGCACTGGCGCTGATCGGCGCCGTGTTCCTGTGCGTCACGGGCGGTGAGGCGCTGTATGCGGACATGGGGCACTTCGGCAAGCAGCCGGTGCGCATCGCCTGGTTCGCGATGGTGTGGCCCGCACTGCTGCTCAACTACATGGGTCAGGGTGCGCTGCGTCTGCACGGCGGCGGCGCCGACCATGCGATGTACGCCCTGGTACCGCAGGCCATGCTGCCGTTGATGGTGGTGCTGGCGACCGCGGCCTCGGTGATCGCCTCGCAGGCGGTCATCTCCGGGGCGTTCTCGGTCGCGCGCCAGGCGATCCAGCTCGATCTGCTGCCGCGCATGCGCATCCTGCAGACCTCGGCCCACGAGCAGGGCCAGATCTACGTGCCGATCGTGAATCTCGTGCTGCTGGTGTGCGTGTGCCTGTTCGTGCTGGGGTTCGGCTCCTCCGACGCGCTGGCCGGGGCCTACGGCGCGGCCGTCGTCGGCACCATGTTCATCACCACCATCCTGGGCGCCTTCGTCGCCGTCACCCAATGGGGCTGGCCACCGCTCGCCGTGGGCGCACTCTTCAGCGGTCTGTTCTGCATGGATGCGGTGTTCGTCGCGGGTAACGTCACCAAGATACCGGCCGGCGGCTGGGTGCCGCTGACGCTGGCAATGTGGGTGTACGCCGTGTTCTCCACCTGGCGTGCCGGGCGCGTGGATCTGCGACGCGCGCTGGCGGCGCTGGCGCAACCTCTCACCGCGTTGCCGACGATGCTGGAGGATGCCTACCGGGTACCTGGTACCGGTGTCTTCCTGGCGAGTCACCCGGCTTATGTCCCGTCGGCGCTGATCCGCAATTTCCAGCACAACAAGGTGATCCACGAGCGCATCCTGGTGCTCAACTTCCAGATCATGGATACACCGCGGCAGAGCCAGACCGACCGCGCGCGGGTGCAGGAGCTCAGTCCCGGCGTGTTCGCCATCACGGCTCGCTTCGGCTTCATGGAGACCCCCGACGTGCGCGAGGCGCTGCGCGCGTGCCGCTCGCGCGGCCTGCGGGTGTACCTGGAGGACTGCTCGTTCTTCATCGGGCAGCACGTGGTGGTTGCCCGGCCGCGCCCCGGCTGGCAGGGCCTGAAGCGCCGGCTGTTCGCGCGCCTGCAGCGGCGCAGCGGCCAGGCTACCGAGTTCTTCCGGATGCCCGTGCGCGACACGATCATCCTGAACACATCCGTAGAGATCTGATGACCGCCGCCCCAGGGCCGCTGCTCGCGCTGCTGGTGGCGGCGACCGAGAACGGGGTGATCGGCCGTGATGGCGGCATGCCCTGGCATCTGCCCGATGATCTCAAGCACTTCAAAACGCTCACCCTGGGCAAGCCGGTGCTGATGGGACGCCGGACCTTCGATTCCATCGGCAGACCCCTGCCGGGACGGACCAACCTGGTCCTGACGCGTGCCAGGGACTGGTCGGTGCCCGGGGTCACGGTCGTTTCGGACCTGGCTGCCGCGCTGCGTGCCGCCGCCGCTGCCGCCGAACTGATGGTGGCTGGCGGCGCGCAGGTCTACGCCCTGGCGCTGCCGCGCGCCGCCCGCATCCACCTGACCCGCATCCACGCCGTCATCGACGGTGACACCCGCTTGCCGGACATCGATCCACGGGTCTGGCGGGAGGTTGCGCGTGAGGAGCGCCCGGCCGACGCCCGTCACGCTCATGCGTTCAGCTTCATCACGCTGGAACGGCGCCGGGCCTAGCATGCAGGTGCTGTACGTGCACGGCATGGGACGCTCGCCGATCTCCGGCTGGCCCATGCTGCGGCGGCTGAAGCAGGCCGGACTGCGCACCGGGAGCTTCGGCCACTGGGTCAGCTACCAGAGTTTCGAGCTCATCGTCGAGCGTCTCGCCCGGCGGCTGCAGCAGCTCGCCGGCCGCGGTGAGTACGTGCTGATCGGGCACTCGTTGGGGGGAGTGCTGCTGCGGCAGGCGCTGCGCACCCTGCCGCCGACCGTGCGCGCGCCGCAGCGGCTGTTCCTGCTCGGATCTCCGGTCCAGGTACCCGGCATCGCGGTTCGCATGGGGCCGAATCCGCTCTATCGGCTGTTCACCGGCGACTGCGGCCGGATGCTCGGCTCCGCCGCGCGCATGGGTGCGATCGGGCCACCGGTGGTACCGGTCACGGCCATCGTCGGTGTGAAGGGTTGGTCGCTGGTGGCGGGGCTCCTGCCCCGGGAAATCCACGATGGCGTGGTCACGCGCGCCGAAGTCAGCGCCCCCTGGCTGACCGATGTAGTCGAGCTGCCGGTGGGCCACATGCTGCTGCCTTCGGATGCCCGGGTGACGCAGGTAATATTGGAACGATTAAGCGGATAGTGGCGAGGGAGAACTTCATGGCGAAACATCACTGGCTGCCCGTGGTCCTGGCCCTGCTGGCCACGGCGCCACCCTCGGCGATGGCGGCCGACCCGGACACGGTTGCCGACGCGCGCTGTGTGGCGGTCGGCATCCGCGCCGCTGAAACGCCCGACTCGCGCCAGAAGTCCACCGGCCTGCTGATGGCGCTCTACTTCATCGGTCGACTGGATGGCCGCGATCCCAAGCTCGACCTCGAAGCGTTGCTGAGCGAACAACTCGCGAAGATGACGGCAGCGGACTTCGAAACCGAGGGTACGCGCTGCGGCAACTACCTGGGGTCCAAGGGTGCCGAGATCACCCGCGTCGGCCAGGATCTGCTCAAGCAGCTTGGCGCAAAGTAACGACGGTCAGCGGGGGCGCCCATGAGCAGATTCATAGCCCTGCTGCGTGGCGTGAATGTCGGCAAGGCCAAGCGCGTGCCGATGGGAGAGCTGCGCACATTGCTCGAGGGTCTCGGCTACACCGGTGTGATCACCTTGCTCAACAGCGGCAACGTCGTCTTCGATGCGGCCGCGGGGAGCGCGGTGAAGCACGCTGCCGCCATCGCCGGGCAGCTTAAGGTCGAAGTGCAGGTGATCGTGAAATCCGCGCAGGAATTCTCGAGCATCGTCGCCGGGAATCCGCTGCGGGCGAGCGCACAGGAGCATTCGCGGCTGCTGGTGGCCTTTGTACAGGACGCCAAATCCCTGGCGTCCATGACGGCCATCGCGGCGCTGGTCGTCGCGCCCGAGCGGTTCGCAGTCGCCAAGAACGCGGCCTATCTGCTGTGCGCCAGGGGCATACTCGAGAGCAAGGCCGCCGCGGCGCTCCTGGGAAAGCCGGGCCGGGTGGCCACCAGCAGGAATTGGGCGACGGTACTCAAGTTGGAGGAAATATGCAGCCGACCGTAGCGGTATTCGGGACCTTGAGATTTCCACCTGAACGGATGTTGGAGGTGCGACCCCATTTGCGGGACCTGGTGGAAGCCACCAACCGACACGATGGCTGCATCGCCTACGATGTGGGCGAGGATCCCTTCGATCCTGGACTGATCCGGTTCTCGGAACTGTGGCCCGATCACGAAAGTCTGCGCCGTCATCTGAGTGCACCGCACATCGAGCCGTGGCGCACCGCTGCCCGCAACTGCGGTCTCCTCGATCGTACCTTCGCCGCCTACGACATCGCCGGTGTGCGGACAGTCTGAAATCCCGGTGCCGGCGTCATGAGTTTCGGGATTCGCAAATTTGAGCCGGACGATTGGGCCACCGTGTGGCCCATTTTGCGCACGACGTTCGCGGCCGGGGACAGCTACACCTTCGCCCCCGATACTCCGGAGGCCGAGATCCGCAGGATCTGGATCGACACGCCGCTGGCGACTTTTGTGGCCTGCGGCGAAGAGGGCGAGATCGTCGGCACCTACAAGCTGCAATCGAACCAGCCCGGCCGCGGTTCCCATGTCTGCAATTGCGCCTACGTGGTGTCCCCGGCGGTGCGGGGCAAGGGGATTGCCTCACTCATGTGCGAGCATTCCCAGCTCGAGGCCATCCGCCTGGGGTTCAAAGCCATGCAGTTCAATCTGGTGGTGGTAACCAACATCGCCGCGGTGAACCTGTGGAAGAAGCAAGGCTTCCAGATCGTGGGCACGCTGCCGAATGCGTTCCGCCACAAGCAGCTCGGTTTCGTCGATGCTCATGTGATGTTCAAGAAGTTGTGAGCAAGCGTGCCATCACCACTCGTTGGTCGCGCGCGCGCGGTCCATGTAGGGTCGCGCCCATAACGCGAGTTGCAGCTGCAGGGATCTGCACCAGGCGCGATACATGCGCTCGACCTCCTCGGGCGGGTGGCCCTTGCGCCCGAGATACGGCTTGAGGGTCTCGTTCATCACCGCGGAGAACGCCAGCACGTCCCTGAACGGGACATACGGCGTCGAGCTCACGCCGTCCGTCTCATTCTTGCGGGGCGTCATGTGGCGCAACGCAATTTCATTCTGGTAATCGAGCCAGGTCTGGTCATAGGGCCTGAAACAGGTATCCAGCACCCACAGTTCAAAGCGGCGGTTGCTGCGCTCGAGGTATTGCGGCAGGGGCTCATTCCCGAGCGAGCGCGAGTGCCGGGCCAGATGCGGAATGCTGGCGATGATGCCGGCCCGCCAGTGCAGCACGAGGTCGCGCACCTGGTCCCGCAACACCTCGCCGGCCTGCTGCCGCGCCGCCTCGTCATCGCAGGTCCAACCCACCGTGACCAGCAGCAGCCGCAGTTCCTCGAGGGTGACGGGTGAGGGCGCGATGTTCGCGGATCCATAGTCGTAGCCGCTGACCCCGGCTGCAGTTGCCATTTTCTAAAGCCTCTGTGCGATCAACTGCTGTGCGTGCGCAAGCTGCGCGGTGCTGAGGCGGGTCGGGTTGCCGGTGCCCTCATCCAACGCATCCAGAATCTCCTGCTGCACGGCGCCGCGGCGCAGGGCCTGCGAGTAGGAGATCTCGGGATGGAACATCACCATCGCATAACGCGGAATGAAGCGCCCGGGATGCAGGCGCTCGAGTTGCAGTGCCCAGGCCTTGTGCCGCAGGAAGCGCTCATCCAGGACTGCCGCACGCATCTCTGCATAATTCTCGAGTGCCATCTGCGCGATCGCGTCGGCGTCGGCGCGGCGGCTGCGACTGAAGGTCGTGAAGATCGTGGGCCAGTCGCGCACTCCCGCTGCGCCATCAGCCGCGAGCAGCGAGTCGAGCACCAGGCAGTCTTCAAATGCCGCATTCATACCCTGGCCGTGAAAGGGCACGATGGCATGGGCAGCATCGCCCAGCAGCAGCACCGGCCCCGCGGCCCACGGATCGGTATGAATGGTGCCGAGCTGGCCCTGCGGATTGGCGCGGAACTGTGCCGTCAGGTCCGGGATCAGCGCGGCGGCAGTGGCGAACTCGCGGTTGAAAAACGCCGCGACCGCTGCGTCATCAGCCAGCGCGGCGAACCCCGGATCCCCGGACTGCGAAAGAAACAAAGTCGCGGTGAAGCTGCGGTCGGGGTTCGGCAGGGCAATCAGCATGAAGCCATGGCGGGGCCACACATGCAGCGCTTCCGGATCCAGCGCGTACCCACCGTTGCGCGCCGGGATGTGCAGCTCCTTGTAATCGTGCTCGAGCGGCAGCTCGTTGACGGCAACGAGGCCTGCACCGCGCAGACTTGCGCGGATTGCCGAGCCGGCACCGTCGGCACCGATGACGACGGCATCGTTCAGGATCCGGCGCGTGCCGGCGCGAGGGTCCTGGACCGTGAGCGTGCCGCCAGCCGGATCGACGGCGGTGCACAGGACATCAAACCTGAGTTCCACGCCCTGAAGCCGGGATGCGGCCTCGATCAGCACGCGATTCAATGCCGCCCGGCTCACCGAGTAGATGACTTCACCCGCCCGCTGGCCGTAAGGCAGCAGGTGGGGCGGGGCCCGGGTGTGCGGCTCGTGGATCATTCGCCCGCGCATCGGCAGCATCACCGGACGGATCTGATCCATGAGGCCCGCATGCTTAAGCGCGCGGATGCCACGGGCCGCCAGGGCCAGATTGATGGAACGGCCGGAATCCGCCGCATGCGCGCGTGGATCCGGGCGCCGCTCGAACAGCTGCACGGCGATGCCGCGGCGCGCCAGCATGACTGCCAGCAAGGTGCCGGCAAGGCCGCCGCCGGCGATCTTCACGGCCTGCGGTGCCATCTAACCCACGGCCTTCAATGCCGTCTCCAGGGCCGCCGCGAAGCGGAACACGTCCTCGAAGCTGTTGTAGAGCGGCACGGGGGCGGCCCGGATCACATCGGGCTCGCGCCAGTCGCACACCATGCCGCAGCGTTGCAGATGTTCAAAGACGGCCCGCCCGTGCGCCGCATCGCGGCCCATCCGCAAGGACAGCTGGCAGCCGCGCGCCTGGGCGTCCTCGGGGGTCAGGATCTGCACCGGCAGGAACCCGAGCAGAAACCCTAAGTAGCCGGTCAATGCCACCGACTTGGCGCGCAGGTGCGCCAGCCCCGCCTGTGCGAACAACTGCAGCGAGGCCAGCAATGGCGCTGCCGACAGGATCGACGGATTGCTGATCTGCCAGCCCGCGGCGCCGCTGGCCGGCTCGAAGTCCGGGCCCATTGCAAAGCGTGTCGCCGGCTCGTGACCCCACCAGCCGGCGAGGCGCGGTAAGCGTTCCGAACGCCCGTGGCGCTCGTGCACGAAGCAGCCGCCGATCGCGCCCGGCCCGGCGTTCAGGTACTTATAGCTGCACCACACGGCGAAGTCTGCGCCGCTGTCGTGCAGGTGCAGGGGCACGTTGCCGATCGAATGCGCCAGATCAAATCCCACCAGGCAGCCCGCCTCGTGGGCCGCCGCCGCAATGCGCGGCAGGTCGAAGACCTGGCCGCTCAGGTACTGCGTGCCGGGCCACAGCACCAGGGCGACTTCCGCACCGCGTCGCTTTAGGAAGTACTCGATCTGTTCGGTGCTGATCTGGGCGCTGGCGTCGGCCGGCGCCAGTTCCAGAAGTTCGCTGCGCGGGTGAAGGCCATGCCAACCGATCTGGGAGGCCAGGGCATGCCGGTCCGAGGGAAAGGCGTTCGCTTCGATCAGGATCCGGGTACGGCTGCCGCCCGGCCGATAGAAACTGGCGAGCATCAGGTGCAGGTTGACGGTCAGCGAGTTCATCGCCACCACCTCGCCGGGGAGTGCGCCGGTGAGGGTGGCGAGGCCCTGGGTCAAAAGCTCGTGATAGGGAATCCAGGGGCGGCGCGCGGATTCGTGACCGCGAACGCCCATGGCAGCCCAGTCATCGAGTTCCTCGTTGACGCGCTGCCGGGCGCTAAGCGGTTGCAGCCCCAGGGAATGGCCGCACAGGTAGACCAGGGATTTGCCGTCCCCGTTGTGTGGATGTGCGAACTGCGCGCGATAGTGCGCGAGCGGGTCGGCGGCGTCGCGGGAGCGGGCATGCTCGAGGGTGCGTTCGAAGCTCATTGCCGTAAGGCTAGCGGCTCTGCACAGTGCCGCAGTTGCTGCAGGTGTTCAGGCGCGGATCGCCGAAGAAGCGGTCGAACACCGGCGGAAACTGCGTCTCGATGTCGGTGAGTTCAAAGAACTCCTCGTAGAGCTTCGTGCCGCAGTTTTCGCAGTACCACTGCAGCCCGTCCTGTTCCCCCGGGCGCCGATCGCGTTCGACCACCAGACCCACCGTATCCGCGCCGCGCCGCGGCGAGTGCGGGACCCCGGCCGGCAGCAGGAACAGGTCACCGGCGCGGATCGGAATATCGACGACCCGGCCCTCCTGCACGGTCTTCAGCAGGATCTCGCCCTCGAGCTGGTAGAACAGCTCCTCGCCCGGGTCCACGTGGTAGTCCTTGCGTGAATTCGGCCCCCCCACCGCCATCACGATGAACTGGCTGTCGCGGAAGATGCGCCGGTTGCCCACCGGGGGTTTGAGCAGGTGGCGGTGCTCCTCGACCCAGCGCTGCAGATTCAAAGGACCGGGGACTGACATGGACATTTGGCTCCTTACGCCTATTGTAAGCCGGTGACTGCGGGTACGCTTACGGCATGAGCTTCAAGACCTTCCTGGCCGCGGGGCTGCTCGTCCTTGCCGGCTGCGCGTCCCTGTCATCGCACCTGCCCTGGGGCCACCGGCCGCCGCCGCCGCCGGAGGTGTCCACGGCACTGACCGTCGCGGCGAGCGATGGTACCGCGCTGCCCTGGCCGCAATTTTGGCGGCGCAACGATGTGGTGCTGGACATGTCCGGCATCGCCGGCACCGGCTCGGCGGTGGTGGCACCGCGCAGCGGCCTCGCCTGGCCGGTGCGCGTCGCCCTGCGCGTCACCCCGGGGGCCGTCGGCGCCATCGACGTACGCGGCGCGCAGCGACTGCTGGTGCCGGTGAATCCGGCCGCGCGCGGTACCGTGGACATCGAGTTGCCCGCGGGCGTCTATAAGGCTGCGACCCGGCAGATCACCGTCAACTGGGGTCCCGCGCCGGCAGCTCCCGCGCCGTGATGACGGATGCCAACAAGGACGCGGCCCTGGCCCGCCGGCTGCTCGGCATGCTCGACCTCACGACGCTCAACGACACCGATGACGCCCAGGTGATCCGCCGACTGGCCGCGAACGCGGCGACGCCCGTGGGTCACGTGGCCGCGTTGTGCACCTGGGCGCGGCTGGTTGCGGATGCCCGAGAGAGCCTCGCGGGAACCGTGGTGCCGGTGGCGGCGGTCGCCAATTTCCCCTCCGGCGAGCCGGATGTGCAGGCCGCCGCGGCACAGACCGCGCAGGCAGTCGCCGCGGGCGCCGCCGAGGTCGATGTGGTGTTTCCCTGGCGTTGCCTGCTCGCGGGTGACCAGGCAACGCCGCTCGCGCTGGTTCAGGCCTGCCGCGAGGCCTGCGGCGGCCGGGCGCTCCTCAAGGTGATCCTGGAGACCGGTCAGCTCGGCACGACGCAGCGCATTCGCGAAGCCGCCGACATCGCCGTCGCCGGGGGCGCGCAGTTCCTGAAGACCTCGACCGGCAAGACGCAGCCCGGCGCCACCTTGATGGCCGCCGAGGTATTACTGGATGCGATTGCGCACGCCCAGACCCGCGGCGTGCGGGTCGGCTTCAAAGCCTCGGGCGGCATCCGCAACATGGCGGATGCCACCGCTTACCTGGCATTGTATGAACGTCGCTTTGGCATGGGCAGCGCGGGACCTGCCGTGTTTCGCATCGGCGCCTCGCAGCTGGTGCATGAGCTGCTCGCCGTTGCCGGCGGGGCCCTCGCCAATGCCGGCACCGCTGCGGATGGTTATTGAGGAGAGTGCTTGATGTACGAACACAGTCTATGGGGCATCCTGATCCTGATCGCGGATGTCTGGGCCATAGTGAATATCCTGCAAAGCGCTGCGGACACGACCAAGAAAGTCGTGTGGACGGTGATCGTCGTCCTGCTGCCGGTGCTCGGCTTCATCCTGTGGTTCTTTCTCGGGCCCCGCACCGGACGCAGCTGAGGGCTACGTCTCGCCCGGCTCCTGGTAGCCGGGGCACGGCACGCTGATCGGTCTGATCGGCTGATCCAGATTCACCGCCGTCAGCGAGCCGCCCCAGACGCAGCCCGTGTCCAGGCCGATGACGCCATGGTCGTCGACATAGCCGAGCGTCGACCAGTGGCCGAAGACGATGCGGGTATCGCAACTGGCGCGGCCGGGAACCTCGAACCAGGGCAGCAGGTCCCCGCCCTTCGGTCGACCCTTCGCCTTGAGCGCGACCCGACCCTCGACGGTGCATACCCGCAGCCGCGTCAGCGTATTGACGATGAAGCGCAGCCGGTCGGCGCCGCGCAGGTCATCGGACCAGCGATCGGGCTTGTCGCCGTACATGTGCTCGAAGAACTGCTCGGGATTGGCCAGGAGCGCGCTGTGGACCTCCTGCGCCAGGATGAGGGACTGGTCCGCACTCCACTGCGGGACCAGGCCCGCATGGACCAGCAGTTCACCGTGCACCGGGTCGCGGTACACCAGCGGTCGTTGCAACAGCCATTCCAGCAGCGGGAGGCGATCGGCGGCGCGCAGGACTTCGCCCAGGGTGTCGCCGGGCTTGTCTTTGAGCTGGGCACCGTAGGCCCGCGCCAGCAGGTGCAGGTCGTGGTTGCCGAGCACCACTATGGCGTTATCGCCCAGGGCGCGGATCAGGCGCAGGCACTCCAGGGATTGCGGTCCGCGATTCACCAGGTCACCGACGAACCACAGCTGATCGCGGTCGGCCGAGAATCGCAGTTGCGCGAGCAGGGTGCGCAGTTCGGTGGCACACCCCTGCAGATCGCCGATGGCGTAGCGTGCCACGGGGTTGCGGATCGCTACTGCAGGACGCCCGGCATCGCCAGGCGAAACGGCGCGATCGGTGCGTCGAAGGCATGGCCGTCATCGGCGACCATCTGGTAGCTGCCCTGCATGACGCCCACCGGGGTTTCGATGATCGCGGCGCTCGAGTAGCGAAAGCCCTGCCCGGGTTTCAGATGCGGCTGTTCGCCGACGACGCCATCGCCGCGAACCTCCTGCACCTTGCCGTTTGCGTCCGTGATCAACCAGTGCCGCCGCATCAGCCGCGCCGGATGCTCGCCGTCGTTGCGGATCGTGATGGTGTAGGAGAACACAAAGCGCGGTTCATCCGGGTCGGACTGTTCGGGCAGGTAGCTCGTCTGTACGTCTACCGAGATCCTGTGAGCGACTTCCTGCATCAAGCGACCTGGTCACCGCTCACGCGCACGGCCAGTACATCGCAGGGCGCCGCATGCAGCACCGTGTCTTCGGTGAGGTTCACGAATATGGACAGGCCGTGGCGCTCGCGTGCGCCCAGCACGATCAGATCGGCATTCACCTCGCGCGCCACCCGCACGATTTCGCCCTTGACCGTGCCGACCTCGACCCGCTGGTGGTTGGTGTCGACGCCGATGTCGGCGCACAGCGCGACCAGGCGCTCGCGGCTCGAGGCGGCCAGCTCGTTGAGCATTTCGACCGGGGCCGTCATGGATTCGCCGACCGGCTCCACGGGGACGTACTCGACGACATGCAGCACGACCAGCTCAGCTCCCAGCAGGTTCGCGAGGTCGCGCGCCCGTCGACCGATGGTGATGCTGTCGGCGTTCAGATCAACGGCAAGCAGAATTCTGCTGTAGATGGACATGACGGCACCTCGGTGCGGCTGTGACCGACGCTACCGAAGGTTAACCGATCGCGCAGCATCTGTGATCTGACAATCGGTCAGCTTGCGACCACGCTGTGGCCAACCTTGAGTGCCAGGCGGTTGAATTGCTCCGGCGCCAGGGTTTCGGCCCGGGCCGACGGATCCACCCCGCAGGCCTCGATGGCCTGCGGTTCGAGCAGGCTGCGCAGGGAATTGCGCAGCGTCTTGCGCCGCTGGGAAAAGGCCGCCGTCACCAGCTGCGCGAATTGTGGCGCAACCGCGAAGGCCGGCTGGGCCCTGACAGTAAGGTGGGCCATCGCCGACCAGACGCGCGGCGGGGGCCGGAAGGCGCCGGGTCCGATTTCAAACAGCTGCTCGACGCTCACCCACGGCGCCAGCATCACGGTGAGCCGGCCATAGTCACCGCTGCCCGGCGCAGCCGCCATGCGGGCCACCACTTCCCGCTGCAGCATCACGTGCAGATCTGCGATGGCGGGCGCCGCGGCGATCAGCCGGAACAGCAGCGGGGTCGAGATGTTGTAGGGCAGATTGCCGATGACCCGCAGCCGCGCGCCCCGCAGCCGGGCGAGTTCGAGGTAATCGAAATCGAGCGCATCGCACTCGTGCAGGGTGGTCGCGCGGGCGAGCGCCAGAGTGGGGCGCAGGTCCGCGGCGAGGTCCCGGTCGATCTCGATGGCATCGAAACTGGCGTAGTCGCCTGCGAGCAGCCGATGGGTGAGGGCGCCGCGGCCGGGGCCGATTTCGAGCAGGTGATCCTCAGGGCCCGGGTTGATGGCCCGGGCGATGCGGGCGATCACGCCCGGATCGTGCAGGAAATGCTGGCCGAAGCGCTTGCGGGCCTGGCTCAAGCCGCGTGTGCTGCCATCGTCGTCGCCATGCGCACCGCGGCGGCGAGGCTCGCGACATCCGCGTGACCGGTGCCCGCGAGGTTGAGCGCGGTGCCGTGATCCACCGAGGTGCGGATGATCGGCAGTCCCAGCGTGATGTTCACGGCTTCATCGAAATGCGCGTGCTTGATCACCGGCAGACCCTGGTCGTGATACATCGCCAGGACCGCATCGTAACCGGCCATCAGTCGCGGCACGAAGATCGTATCCGCCGGAAACGGGCCGCTGACGGTAAGACCGCGCTCGCGCATCTGCTCGACGGCCGGCGTGATCACCGTCAGTTCCTCGCGCCCCAGGTGCCCGCTTTCTCCGGCATGCGGGTTCAGGCCGCATACGGCGATGCGCGGCCGGGCGAGGCCCCACCAGCGCCTGAGATCGGTATCGAGGATGGTCAGCACTTCATGCAGCAGGGGGCCGGTGATCGCCTGCGCGACCTGCGCCAGCGGCAGATGGGTGGTCGCGAGGGCGACCCGCATGGTGCCGGAGGCGAGCAACATGACCGGCCGCGCCGCGCCGCTGCGCTGCGCCAGGTACTCGGTGTGGCCGGTGAAGGCATACCCGGCCTCGATGATCGTGCTCTTCTGTACCGGCGCGGTGACCATGGCGGCGAATTCGCCGTCCAGGCAGCCCTGCGCGGCCCGATCGAGCATCGCCAGCACCGCCGCCGCATTGCGCGCATCGAGCTTTCCCGCCTCGCAGGGATGGGCCAAGGGGGAGTGCAGCACCGCCAGGGTGCCGGGCGTGTGGGGCCGCACCGGCCGCTCCGGTTCGTAGTCCCACAGGTTCACTTTCAGATCCAGCAGGCGGGCCCGTGCCGCCAGCAGTTCCCGGTCACCCAGGCAGACCAGTTCGCACGGCAGCGGCCCGCGCGCCAGCTGCAAACACAGGTCCGGTCCGATGCCGGCGGGTTCTCCGGAGGTGACCGCGATGCGCGCCTGGGGCGCCACGCGTCAGGACTTCATGTCGACGTACGCCTCATCACGCAGGCGGCGCAGCCACAGCTCGGTCTCCTCGTCGAGCCTGCTGGCGCGGATCTGGTCGGCGGCTTCCTTGCGCTGCAGCTCCTGGGTGTCGTCGTACTTGCGGCGGCCCATCAGCTGCACGATGTGCCAGCCATACTGCGTGTGGAACGGCTCGGAAATGTCGTTCGGCTGCAGGCCATCGACGACCTTGGAGAAATCCGGGACGAAAGTGTCCGAGGTGGTCCAGCCCAGATCGCCGCCATCCGCGGCCGAGCCGACATCCTGCGAACTGACCTGCGCGAGCGCCGCGAAATCCTCGCCGCCGATGATGCGCTTGCGGATGTTGTCGAGCTTCTGTTTGACCGTCGCGTCGTCCTGCAGCTCATTGGTGCGCATCAGGATGTGGCGCACGTGGATCTGCTCGACGACATCGTTCTTCTGCAGGCTGCGCACTTCGTTCACGCGCACGATGTGAAAGCCCGTGGGCGCACGGATCGGCGCACCGACCTCGCCGGCCTTGAGGCTCAGGACGGTATCGGCGAGCACCGTGGGCAGCTCGGTGCCCTTGCGCCAGCCGAGCGCGCCGCCCTCCAGGGCGGTCTGGCTGTTCGAATTGGCAATGGCGAGCTTCGCGAAGTCCTCACCGTTCTTGGCGCGGTTGTACACGTCATCCGCTTTCTTCTGCGCCGCTTCCAGCTGCGCCTGGGTCGCCTCCTGTGGCACCGCGATCAGGATGTGCGAGACGTTGTATTCGGCCTTCGCCGAAGGCCGATGCGCCTGGCGATCCAGGTACTGATCGATCTCACGCGGCGTCACGGTGATCCGCTGCACCACGTCGCGCTGCTGCAGCAGGCGCAGCGTCAGCTCGCGGCGCATCGAGTCGCGGTAGCTCGCGTAATCCAGACCCTGCGAGGTCAGGGCCTGCGGCAGCTGCTGCAGCGTGATGCCGTTGCGCTGCGCGACCTCGGTCATGGCGTTGTTCAGATTCTCATCGGAGATCTTCAGGCCCGCATGTTCGGCGCGCTGCATCTCCACTTCCTGCACGATCAGCTGCTCGACGATCTGCTGGCGCACGACGCTGTCGGGGGGCAGCTGCTGCCCCTGGCCCTTGGCGCGGTCCTTGACGGAGGCCATGCGCTCGTCGACTTCGGACTCCAGCACCACCCCGTCATTCACGACCGCGGCGACGCGATCCAGCAGA
>Ga0302314_10006754_pt1 | contig 20712 bp, 13 predicted proteins | sample III_Palsa_N2_3_FD_200533 | JGI IMG/M metagenome (GOLD analysis project Ga0302314, IMG submission 200533) | Peat permafrost microbial communities from Stordalen Mire near Abisko, Sweden - III_Palsa_N2_3 | ecosystem: Environmental > Terrestrial > Soil > Palsa > Peat permafrost | place: Sweden... | reverse complement strand
CGTTTCACGAGCGCGTGCTCTCTGCAACCGCTTCTCTGATCGACACGGTCGATGTGCGGGATGTCAGCCCCAGTCCGCCGGTTGTGACGCACATCGACGCGGACGGACTCGCTCACATCAACTACAGCTTCAAGGGGCCGAGCAAAAAAGTGCTGGTGTGCCTGGGCACGGCGCGTGCGTCGTTGAAGGTGGACTTCCTCATCGATCGAAAGGTTCCGCTCCGCGAGCCGTAGAACTGATCTGTTTTCTCTCTCGCTGCATGGTGGACCGGCGATAGATGCAACGCGCGCAATGTGCAAGTGCCTCGCGTTGAGATAAACGACTGCATCTACAAGGAAACAACCTCCGTGAGCCTGTTCCTGATATCGATACCGTCAAGGTTTCGTTGAGATGTTGATGGTGGTGCTTCATTTGTAGGACCTTCGGGGTATTGCTTGCCCCTAAGTTGCAGTGTGTCTTGTCTTCTGCCGGACAGATGAGGGATATGCTCTGCTAAGCCTCACGTATCCACAGAGTTGACGTGCTGAATTGGATTGGTCCACTGACCCATCCGAGCTATGGCAATGCCGCTTCGTACTGAGTCCGGCCACGGAGTAACAGAGCGGCGAGAAATGCCGGCGACACTTCAACTTCTGGGAGATGACAGCATGATGCACCTTACGATTGGGAAAAAACTGTTCAGCACGTTTGGAGCACTGATTGTATTGACGCTGATTACGGGCGTAGTCGCCATCGAGAATGTCGGCTCGCTTGGCGAGAGCATTCAGAGCCTGGGCCATCGCGATGCCCACCTGCTCTACCTTGCGGGCGACATCAACTTTCTGAGTGCGGATCTGCTCTCGACGACCCGCGCGATCCTGACGCGGGGATACATGAAGGATCCGGGGAAGGTGCGGGAGTATGACCAGCGTTACGACGACGACATCGCGAAGGCCCGGAGAGAGTTGACTGAGCTTCTCGACTCGGCGAAGGATCCGGAGGCGCGTGGGCTGGCGCAGGGGAAGTTGCTCGATCAGCTCGATGCGCTGAACGCGGAGAATGCGCATTTCTCTGACCTGGTGATCAAAGGTCAGTTGGATGAAGCCCAGGTTGTTTTCAATAGTCAGCTAAGGCCACTTGCTGTCTCGATGAGCGAAGCCGGAGACCGGCTGGCTCAGCGGGAGAATGAAGTGGTGGCGGCACGGGCTGATCGTGATATTGCGTTTGTGGGGCCAGCTCGTTCGCTGAGCATTGCCATGATCTGTCTCTCGCTGGTGGTGGGTCTGGTGGTGGTGCATATCGTTCGCGGGATCAATCGGACGTTGAACGACAACATATCCGAGCTCCGCGACGGTGCGGAACAGATCACGAACGCGGCCTCTCAGGTGTCGTCCTCGAGCCAGTCGCTGGCGCAGGGCGCGTCGGAACAAGCTGCGTCGCTTGAGGAGACGTCTGCTTCTTCTGAAGAGATCAACTCGATGGCGCGCAAGAATACAGACAATTCCCGCTCCACCGTTCAACTGCTGTCGCAGTCGCATGAACGGGTGCTGCTGGCCAACGGACATCTGACGTCGATGGAAGATTCGATGATGGCGATCAGCGAGTCGAGTGAAAAGATCTCGAAGATCATCAAGGTGATCGACGACATTGCGTTTCAGACGAACATCCTCGCGTTGAATGCAGCGGTCGAGGCGGCACGGGCTGGAGAGTCAGGCATGGGGTTTGCGGTCGTTGCCGATGAGGTGAGAAGTCTCGCGCAGCGGAGCGCACAGGCTGCGAAAGATACGGCTGCGCTGATCGAAGACTCGATTGCGAAGTCGATTGAAGGAAAAGGGAAGGTTGGCCAGGTCGCGATTGCCATCCGCGCGGTAGCGGAAGATTCGGCAAAGGTGAAGTTGATGATTGACGAGGTGAGCCTGGGGAGCCAGGAACAGTCGAAGGGAATCGAGCAGATCAGCAGGTCGATCTCGCAGATGGAGCAGGTGACCCAGACGACTGCGGCAAGTGCAGAGGAGAGTGCGGCCGCCGCCGAGGAGCTGAATGCGCAATCTCAGACGATGAAGGACATCGTGCTGCGGATGCAGTCGCTGGTCGGGGACCCTGCAACGATGTCGTAAAGAAACGTGGGGCTGCGTTTGTACAGGTAGGCTGTGCGTTCGCTTTTGCTCATGGACGGAAGTGGAAAGCGCTTCACGCAGTGTGTCGTTCGCGTGAAGCGCTTCCGTTCAGAAACCTGAGCGGCCAGGACTACCAGCCGCGGGTTTGCATGAGGTCGCGCTCTTCGATGGCGGCGGCGGCCAGGCCCTTCATTGCGCCGGTGACGGCTTCTGAAGCTTCGGCAACGATCTTGGGGTCGTTGAAGTGGGCGGTCGCGAGGACGATGGCGCGGGCGCGGGAGACGGCTTCTTCGCGCTCGAGCGGGTTGTTCTCGACGTCGAGCGGGGTGGCGCCTTCCTTCATGAAGATGCCGGAGCCGACGAAGACGGTCTCGGCGCCGAGCTGCATCATGAGGGCTGCGTCGGCGGGGGTGGCGATGCCGCCAGCGGAGAAGTTCGGGACGGGGAGCTTGCCGAGCTTGGCGACCATCTGGATGAGCTCGTAGGGCGCGCCGTGGACCTTGGCGGCGTTGTAGAGCTCTTCGTCGCCGAGGACGGTGAGGGCCTTGATCTCGCGGGTGATCTGACGCATGTGCTGGACAGCATGGACGACGTCTCCTGTGCCGGGTTCGCCTTTGGTGCGGATCATGGCTGCGCCTTCGGCGATGCGGCGGAGGGCCTCGCCGAGGTTGCGTGCGCCGCAGACGAACGGCGTCGTAAAGGCGTGCTTGTCGATGTGGTAGACCTCATCGGCGGGGGTGAGGACTTCGGACTCGTCGATGAAGTCGACGCCAAGGGTTTGGAGGACCTGGGCTTCGACGAAGTGGCCGATGCGGGCCTTGGCCATGACGGGGATGGAGACGGAGTCGATGATGCGCTTGATGAGCTTGGGGTTCGCCATGCGGGCGACGCCGCCTTCGGCGCGGATCATGGCGGGGACGCGCTCGAGGGCCATGACGGAGATGGCACCGGCCTCTTCGGCGATGCGGGCCTGCTCGACGTTCATGACGTCCATGATGACGCCGCCTTTGAGCATTTCGGCGAGGCCGACTTTGAGGCGGAGAGAAGAGGCGGGGACGGTGGTGGACATTTTGGGGCTCCTTCGAGGGCTCGCGGGTAAGACGCGCGTTGGCCGGTGGCGCTTCGGGCGCTTGATCGCTAAAGAGTAAGTTTAGCAGTTTTAATACAGGGAGAAGCGCCCTGCGCGGGCGGCGGTCACTTCGTGACGGGTATTGGGCTTCGCGTAGTGCTCGCTATGCTCGCAATTAGACGTTCGTGCCGACCATCGGGAGGGCTGCGCGAAGCGATCACATGTCACGAAGGGACCGCTGTCCGCGCAGGACGCTTTTGTGCATCTTTCCGGGTACGTGTTGCGAAAATTCAACGGGTGTTTATGGGAAATAAAGAAAGGCGGCGCATGATCGAGGGTGAAATTGGAGGTATGCCTTGGGGAAGATCTGGAGCCTGCGACGGTTTCGCCGCGGGAAAGCGCATCTGGATGAGTTTGGCCGTGAGTGGCTGAACGCGGGCGAGCTGACGATCGTCATCCCGGCGAAGAACGAGGCGACCATGCTGCCTCGGCTGCTGGTGTCGATTGCGCGGCAGGATTATGTGGGGATTGGACAGACGCGGATTCTGCTGGCCGATGCAGGATCGACCGATGGAACGATCGAGGTGGCGCTGGGGTTTCGCGATCGGTTGACGATTGAGGTGGTGCCGGGCGGGCTGCCGTCGGTGGGGCGAAATGCCGGAGCACGGCTGGCGACGACGCGGTATGTGCTGTTTATGGACGCGGATGTCGAGATGGCCGATGACACGATGCTGCGGCGGGCTATGGCGGCGATGCGGCGGCGGGATCTAGAGCTGGCGACGGTGAGCATTGGGTGCAGGCAGGGTGGGTTCTTCGACGACCTGCTGTATGCGGGGAGCAATGTGATGCAGTACATCGGGTCGCGGTGGAAGCCGTTTGCGACGGGAATGTTCATGCTGTTCGAACGGGAGGCGTTCTGGCGGCTGGGTGGGTTCAACGAGCGGGCGCTGTTTGCGGAAGACTATCTGCTGTCGAAGAAGGTGTCGCGGCTGCGGTTCCGGATTGTGCGCGGACGAGTGCTTACGACGAATCGGCGGTTCCGCAAGCTGGGACATATGCGGATGATCTGGATGTTCTTCAAGACCATGCTGCATACGTGGGATGAAGAGTATTTTCTGGAAGATCAGGGGTACTGGTAAGAGCAGGGTGTAGGGACTAGGGGATAGAAAAGCGCCCTACGCGGGCGGCGGTCACTTCGTGACGTGTATACCCGCTTCGCGTCGCTCCTCCCGTTGGTCGGCACAAGCATTCTGTTTGCGACCATCGGGAGCACCATGCGAAGCGATCACACACCACGAAGTGGTCGCCGCCCGCGCAGGGCGCCTGTCCGGCAGGACAGCTTTTCGATCTAAAGAAGGCCCCTTGCCCGAGCGGCTTCGATCAGTGCGGGGTCGAGCACGATGAAGAGGCCCTTGGCGCGGGCGAGAACTTCGCCGTTGGCTGATTTCAGTTCGGCCTGGTGGAAGAGCTTGCGACCATCGCGGCGAAGGTGGCGGCCGACGAGGACCAGCGGCTGGTTGAGCGGGGCGGGGCGCAGGTAGTCGATTTCCATGTGGCGCGTCATGGCGAGCACGCCGAACGGGCGGTTGAGCTTGCTCATCGCTTCATCGAGCAGCGTGGCGACGATGCCGCCGTGGATGTGGCCGGGTGGGCCCTCGTAGAAGGCGTCGAGGCGGACGGGTGCGGTGACGGTGATCGCTTCAGGATCGCTGGTGTCGTCTTTTATGTTGGTCGTGAAGACGAGGTGCAGGCCGTAGGGGTTCTCCGGGCCGCAGCCAAAGCAATGATTGGCGCGCTCGTCGATGGTCTTGGAGGCGTTTGGATCGCGATCTGTCTCGATCGGGTCGTGGCCTGCTTCGTCGTACTGGAGCTCTGGATTGGTCATATTCAAGCGTTTGGATGTTCAGAATTTGGATGCAGGTTCAGGCGCGGCAGACTTCGAGGATTCCCGAGCCGTATTTTTCGGCTTTTTCGAGGCCGATGCCGTTGATTTTTTGGAGCTCGGTGAGGGTGCGTGGACGCTCGAGGACGATGTTGCGCAGGGTGGAGGAGCCGAGGACGAAGAACTGCGGCAGGCCGAGGCGTTCGGACTCGGATTTGCGCCAGTCGCGGAGGCGCTGGTCGAGGAGTTGCTGGTCGGGGGTGAGGGATTCGGTGGGTTCCGGAGTGACGGGGCGGACGCGCTGTGGTGCGGGCTCGGCCTGAGGACGTGAGCGTGGCGGTGCTGATTCAGCAGAGATGCGTGGGAGCGAGGTCTGGTGGGGTTGCGCCGCTCTTGGTTGAGATGGGGCCGGTGCGGCTTGTCTTGTTGCGGGGGCAGGCTTCGATTGCGCTGGCCTCGAGTAGGCAACATCGGCGGAGTCGCCGCTGGCGGTGCAGAGGGCAATGATCTCGGCACCATACTGATCCGCCTTGTTGGGGCCGATGCCGGAGACCTGGAGGAGCTCGGTGAGGTTGCGGGGGACGGCGGCAACGAGGTTGTGCAACAAGCTGTCCGGGCAGACGAGGAAGGCGGGTTTGCCGGTCTTCGAGGCTTCGGATTTGCGCCAGTCGCGGAGGCGGTTTTCGAGGGCTTTCTGGTCGGGCGTGTAGGTGGCGGAGGCTTCTTTGGAGGCGGCTTTCTTTGCGGCCGCGGGGCCGGACTTGCGGGATCTGGACGGGCCGCTGTCGTCTGCGTCTTTGAGGAGGAGATCGGGCGCGTGGAGGGTGCCGGTCTGGACGGCCTCGCGGCCTTCGTAGGTGAGGGCGGCCTTCTTGTAGGTGATCGTGTTGCCCTCGCCGTTGGTAAAGGTGTCGGACGTGACGGTGATGAGGGCGGCGCGGACGAGGGTGTCGAGGAGGCCGTCGAGGGTGCGGCGATCGTTGCCTGCGGGGGTGTTGCGAAGGGCGCCTGAGCCGAGCTCGGTGAAGAGCTTGCCGGTGGATCGAGCTTGTCCGTCGAGGGCGCGGAGGATGGCCTGGAGCTGGCGGAGGTCCTCGGTGTCGGGCTGGCGGAAGGTCTGGGCAGTGGCGTTGCCGGGGGCGCAGACGTCGCAGTGACCGCAGGGACGGTTTCCGTCGGCGGTGTCGCCGAAGTGGCGGATGAGGGCGGACATGCGGCACTGCGGTGACTCGGCGAAGGCGGACATCGCGTCGATCTGGGCGCGGCGGAAGGCGATCTGCTGGTCGTATCCGGCGCGCCACTTGCCGGTCTCGTTGAGGGCGTGGATGCGGCGGACCTGGCCGTTCATGTCGATCTGCGCGGCGCCCTGTGCGGTGAGCTTTTCGACGGCCTTTGAGAAGACGTCGAGCGGCATGCGGAGTTTCAAAGCGAATGGTTCGGGTGACTCGAACTCGTCGGTGAGGACCTGGGCGACGCGGGCGAGTTCGGTCGGCGGCGGGTAGTCGCGGTCGAGGAAGAAGTCGTGCATCTTGCGGTCGGCGTAGGAGTGCAGCAGGACGGTGCGGCTGGGCAGGCCGTCGCGTCCGGCGCGACCGATCTCCTGGTAGAAGGCCTCGACGGAGGCGGGGAGCGCGATGTGGAGGACGGTGCGGACGTCTGCCTTGTCGATGCCCATGCCGAAGGCGATGGTGGCGACGACGACCTCGAGTTTGCCCGCGAGGAAGTGGCGCTGGACGCGCTCGCGGACGCTAGGTTCGAGGCCAGCGTGATAGGCGGCGGCTTTACCACCGAGCTGGCTGGCGAGGTCTTCGGCGGCCTTGCGGGAGGGGGCGTAGACGATGGCGGGACGGTTCTCGGGCTTTGAGAGAAGCTTGACGGCAAACTCGCTGCGGCGCGGCTTGGACATCTCGACGACCTCGATGTGGAGGTTGTCGCGACGGAAGCCGTGGATGAAGAGGGACGGGCTTGAAAGCTGGAGCTGGGCGACGATGTCGCGCTGGACGGTGGGGGTTGCGGTCGCGGTGAGGGCGATGATTGGGGCGGGACGGAGTGAGGGGAGATAGTCGCCAAGGGTGCGGTAATCGGGACGGAAGTCGTGGCCCCAGGCGCTGATGCAGTGGGCCTCGTCGATGGCGATGAGCGCGGGCTTCTTTTTCGCGAGCATCTCGGGGAAGCCGGGGACGCGCATGCGCTCGGGCGCGATGAAGAGGAACTGGAGGGTGCCGTCGAGGTAGTCGCGGCAGGCCTGGCGGGCTTGCTCGCGGTCGAGGCCGGAGTGGATGCGGGCGACGCGGAGGCCGGCGGCGGTGAGCTTGGCGGCCTGGTCGTCCATCAGCGCGATGAGCGGGCTCACGACGAGTGCGGTGCCGCCGCGGGCGATGGCGGGGAGCTGGTAGCAGAGGCTCTTGCCTGCGCCGGTGGGCATGACGAGGAGGACGTCGCGACCGTCGGTGGCGGCGCGGCAGACGGCTTCCTGGTTGGCGCGGAAGGCGGGGAAGCCGAAGGTCGTGTGAAGTAGGGCAGCGAGATCCATGGTGCTTGGCTAGTTTCGCATGTTCTTCGCTGTGGCAAAAGCGCCCTACGTGGGCGGCGGTCACTTCGTGACGTGTATAGCCGCTTCGCGTCGCTCCTCCCGATGGTCGGCACAAGCATTCTGTTTGCGTCCATCGGGAGCACCATGCGAAGCGATCACACACCACGAAGTGGTCGCCGCCCACGCAGGGCGCTTTTCTTGCGAAATAAATCTGCGCTTGGCGAAACAAGGTTTCCCGCTCCGTCGTCCTTTGAGCATACAAATCAATCAGGAGGACGCAGGGTGCAGCGATCTTTGGAGGCGTTGGTGTCGTTTCGTGGCAGTTCATCTGGTGGCGTGGCCGTTCGAGCCGCTAATCGCGTCGCCAACCCGTTGAAGGCTTCAGTCTTCGGCTTTGTGCTTGGAGTTGTCGCGCTGCAGGGCGTGGCCCAGTCGTCGCAGGGCCAACCGGCTGAAGGTCGTCAGCATACGGCTGTTGCCACGGCGGGGACGCCAGAGGATGCGGGCATCCCGATCCCGCCTGAGAGTAGTTCGGTCACCAAGCATGAGCTCGCAGTCGGTGGGCGCACGGTGCACTACACCGCGACCGCAGGGAACCTGCTGATCCGCGACGAACAGGATAAGGCGAATGGAAGCATCTTCTATGCGGCCTATACCGAGGATGGCGTGGACGCTAAGACGCGACCTGTGACGTTCTTCTATAACGGTGGCCCGGGTGCGGCTTCCCTGTGGCTGCACATGGGATCGTTTGGGCCGGTGCGTGTGATCTCGGAGAGCCCGGAGGCTTCGCTTCCTGCGCCGTTCACAACCGTTCCGAACCAGTACAGCCTGCTCGACAAGAGCGACCTGGTGTTTATCGACGCGCCGTTGTGCGGGTTTTCGCGCGCGGTGGGCAAGGGGACGGCGAAGGACTTCGCCGGAACCGACCAGGACATTCACGCGTTTGAGAAGTTCATCGTGCGGTACATCACGGCGAATGAACGGTGGAACTCGCCGAAGTTTTTGTTTGGAGAGTCGTATGGGACGACGCGTTCGGCGGGGTTGGTGGCAGCCCTGCAGAACGACGGCATCCAGTTCAACGGCGTGGTGCTGCTGTCGTCGATCTTGAACTACAACCGCCGCGCGCCGGGGCTGGACTATGAGGCGATCGGCTATCTGCCGTCGTTCGCGGCGATCGCGTATCACTACAAGAAGGTGACGACGACGGCGAGCATCGCCGACTGGGTTGAGCAGGCGCGACTGTTTGCGCGTGGGCCATACGCCGAGGCGCTGCAGCAAGGGGACAAGCTGCCCAAGGCTGAGTTCGACGCGACTGCGGCCAAGGTGGCGGCGTTTACCGGGCTGAGTTTGGAGTATGTGAAGGAGGCGAAGCTGCGCATCTCGGCGACGCGCTTCCGCAAGGAGCTGTTGCGTGGCGAGGAGCGCACGCTGGGCCGTTACGATGCACGCTTCATGGGCTGGGACCCGGATGATGCGGGCGAAAATCCGGAGTACGATCCTTCGGATACCGGGATCAGTGGCACGTACGTCGGCGCGTTTCACGATTACATCGCGCGCGAGTTGAAGTACACCAGCTCAGATCCGTACTACCTGCAAGGCCCGGGGATCAACCAGAACTGGGACTTCAAGCATCGGCCTTCAAGCGCGCAGGGCGGACCGGGTGGACGTGGCGAACAGACGGCTCCGGATACGGCGATCGATCTGGCGGATGCGATGCGGAAGAATCCGGCGCTGAAGGTCTTCTCGGCGAACGGGTACTTCGATCTGGCGACGCCGTTCTTCGCGACCGAGTACGACCTGAGCCACATGGACCTGCCGGAGAAGCTGATCGGCAATGTCTCGTTCGGCTACTACCCGGCGGGGCACATGGTGTACCTGAACGTCGATGCGCTGAAGCAGATGAAAGGCGACATGGACCGGTTCTATAGCTCGGCATTGCGGAAATAGTCCTGCCGGACGGGCCCGCTCCGCGACCACTTCGTGGTGTGTGATCCGCTTCGCGTCGCTCCTCCCGATGGTCGGCACGGGGGTTTATGCCGACCATCGGGAGGACCAAGCGAAGCGGTATACGGCAAACGGCACGAAGTGCCTTGTTTTTTGGTCGTTTATCGACTAAGCTAGCTATTGCGGTAATTTGACAGAAATCCGTCTCCGAGAGCAGTTTGGAGCAGGATCCGCAACTTTATCGAAGAGGGCGCTGACAACAGATGGCAAAACGTCGTGGAAATCCTAACTGGGGCAAGCCGGAGCCGATCGGGCCCGTTGTCCCAACCGTAACCTCGTTCGAACAGGTCGTCAAAGAGTACAAGCTGACCCCGGATCAGTACATTCGCTCGACCAGACTGCGCGAGTGGGCTCGCCGGAACAAGAATTCGAAGTACATCCCAGAGGCGCTCCTCGAGGCCTGGGGATTTGAAATCGAGTCGACCCTGTAGGTTTGGGTTCGATGAAGTCAGACGCCGCCCCTCGAGGCGGCGTCTTTCCTTTTAGGGAACAGCTGTCCTGCCGGACGGGCGCGCTGCGCGCGGGGCGGTCACTTCGTGACATGTAATCCGCTTCGCGTCGATCCTTCCCCTGGTCGGCACAAACATTAGTTTGCGACCATCGGGAGCACCACCGCGAAGCGGATTACACGTCACGAAGTGACCGCCGCCCGCGCAGGGCTTTTTAATGCTGCGACGTATTTTCTTTCGAAGAATCTTATGATGGACAGGGGGAGTATCGAATGTTTGCCAGGATTGAAGATGCCGTTGCGGAGATTCGCGCGGGACGCATGGTAGTGGTGGTCGATGACGAGGATCGCGAGAACGAAGGCGACCTGACCATCGCTGCGGAGTTCTGCACGCCCGAGGTAGTCAACTTCATGGCCCGGTACGGCCGTGGGCTGATCTGCCTGACCCTGACCGAAGAGCGCGCGGACTACCTGCGGCTGGGGCCGATGTCGGCCAAGAACACGTCGCGGTTCGGGACGGCGTTTACCGAGAGCATCGAGGCGCGCGAAGGTGTGACGACGGGCATCTCTGCGGCGGACCGCGCGCATACGATGCAGGTAGCGATTGATCCGCGTTCGACGGCAGCGGATCTGGCGCGGCCAGGTCACGTCTTCCCGTTGCGGGCCAAGCGCGGCGGCGTGCTGGTGCGCGCCGGACAGACCGAGGCTTCGGTCGATCTCGCACGGATGGCCGGGCTGGTTACGGCGGGCGTGATCTGCGAGATCATGAACGACGATGGCACGATGGCTCGTGTGCCGGATCTGGTGAAGTTCTGCGCGGAGCACAAGCTGCTGATGGTGACGGTTGCGGACCTGATTCGCTACCGGATGCAGCATGAGCGACACATTCATAAGGTTGCCGAGGGCGTGATGCCCACGGCGTATGGCGACTTCCGCATGATTGCTTATGAGAGCGAAGTCGATGGCGGCGAGTCGCACGTCGCGCTGGTGTATGGCGATGTCTCGGGTGAGGACGTAATTCCGGTTCGGGTGCATACCCACTGCCTGGCGGGCGATGTCTTCGGCACGACGCAGTGCGACTGCCGCGCGGTGATTGAAGCCTCGCTGCGAGCGATTGCGAAGGCTGGGCGCGGCGCGCTGGTCTACCTGCATAACGGGACCAAGGGCTTTGGCATCGAGGGCGAAGCGAGCGGAGTCGATGGGCGATTGGGCAAGCTGGTGCTGCATCGCGGACAGCGCGACAAGGAAGACAAGTCGCAACGCACGCTGCGCGAGGTTGGGCTGGGTGGGCAGATTCTCTGCGACCTCGGCATCCATCGCATTCGTTTGCTGACGAATACGCCGACCCATGTGCCGGCGCTGCAGGGCTTTGGGATTGAGATCGTCGAGCAGACGCCGGTAGATACGCGGCGGCTGATCGCGCAGGATTAATACCTCTTGTCCTACCGGACGGGCCTCCTGCGCGGAGGGCGGTCACTTCGTGACATGTGATCGCTTCGCGCGCTCCTCCCGCTGGTCGGCACAATCTTCTATTGCGACCAGCGGGAGGACTACGCGGGGCGATCACACGCCACGATGAGTTCGCCGCTCGCGCAGGGCGCTTTTACTTCTGAGTGAGGACCAGATTGAGCGTGACAGTTTGGGTGATCTGCACTCCACTCGTCGAACTAGCGGTGACCTGGTACTGATAGCTGCCCGCAGGCGATACGCGTAGGAAGGGCTCGCTGCGCGAGCTGCCGCAGCTCTGGATCCCCATCAACAACACCCCGATCATCAGCCATAGCAGGAGCTTCATCGTATGCGGCTCGCGCCTTCTCAGGAAGAACAAGGCCCCGGGCAACAGGACACACAGCATGATTGCCGACCGACGCTTCGCTGCGATCTGCGGTGATCCCGATGCAGGCGCGAGCGAAGTCACTGAAGTGATCGTTGCAACGGCGTTCTGCGCGCTGCCCGCGAGCGCGATGCTCGTTGGCAGGAGTGAACAGGACGCATACTGTGCAGGCGTGATCGGCACGCAGTTCAGGACGACCGTGCCGCTGAAGCCGTTCTGCGGCGTCAGCGTCAGCGTGTAAGTCGCGGGATTGCCGCTCAACTCGGTCGCGCTGGCGGTCGTGTCCGAGGCGTCCGTGCCGTTGACCGTCAGCACGAAGCCGCCGTTGCCGATGCCGTTGCCGATGCCGGTTCCGCTGAGTGGAATACTCGTTGGCGAAGTGGGATCGCTGCTGGTGACGGTCAGCGTTCCCGGTCGGCTGCCCGGCGCGGTTGGCCGAAACGTGATCGTCGCCGTGCAGCTTGCACCGGGTGCGAGCGTCGCGCCGGTGCAGGGAACCGTGATCGCGTAATCGCCCGTGATTGCAAGCTGAAGATTGTTAACCGGGGCGGTCCCACCGTTGGCCAGCGTCACCGTCAAGCTCGCCGAAGCACCCAGCGCGATGCTGCCAAAGCTCAATGCCGCAGGCGTAATCGTCAGGCCGGACTGGATGCCGGTGCCAGTGAGTGCGGCGGTCAGCGGCAATGTGGTTGCGCTGGTTGAGACGCTGAGCACCCCGGTGCGAACGCCGGTGGTGGTTGGAGTAAATGACACCTGGACCGTACAGCTTGTGTTCGCGGCAAGCGGCGATCCGACTACAGGGCATGTCCCGTTGGCCGTGTAGTCGCCGGTTGCGGTTATGCCGGTGAAGAAGCTTGGCACGCCGCTGTTGTTCGTGACCTGCACGGGCAGGGTTGCGGTCGCGCCCACCTGCACACTGCCGAAGGCGAGCGTGGTGGGCGAGAGTGCTACGCCTGAAGGCGGCGTGTTCCCAACCAGGCTGAGGAACTCGAGTGAGGTGCTGGCGTCGGACGAGATCTCGAGCGCGCTGTAGCGCAGCGCTGCTGCGGGTGTGGCTTGTTGCGGATTGAAGTAGACGGTGAGGGTGCAACTTGCACCCGGCAACAGCGTTGCGCACGGGCTTTGTACGGAGAAGTCAGGCGTCGTCTGAAGACCGGTGATGTGTACCGTCGCAGTGCCGGTGTTATTGAGATTGACCGTCTGAGGGGCGGAGAGATCGCCGACCTGCGTGGTTGCAAACGTGAGCGAACTTTGCGTTGCGGTGAAGGCGACCAGTGGCGCGGCGTTCGACGGCGCGTTGACCGCTGCGGGTGCGGCCTGCCCGGTGAGGTCGATCACGTCCGGGCCGCTGGCCGCGTCGCTCTCGATTACGAGCGTGCCCACGTCGGTCGTATTCAGCGTGCCGGTTGAGCCGGTCGCCACTTGATTGAGCGGCGTGTACGTGATGGCGACGGTGCAGCTCTGGCTCGGCGCGAGAGTCGCGCCGCAGGTGCTGGTCGAGAGAAACGGCCACTCGCTGGTGATGCGCCGTATGCTAAGCGAGGTTGTGGTGGAAACGTTTATGAGCGTGAGGGGCTGGATTGCGCTTTGACCACTGGCGACCTGGCCGAAGTTGAGCAGGTTGCCCTCGCTGAGATTGCCGGTGATCGAGAGTGAGCCCGCGCCTGTCCCATAGCCTTCAAAGTAGGCGAGTCCGGTGAGCGGGCCGGTGCCGCTGGTTGGCGTGGCCTGGGCAAAGATGGTGCCGGTGATATCGCCGTTGGTCAGCGGCAGGAAGGCGACGTCAAAGGTGCAGCTTGCCCCCGGCGCGAGCCCACCGCAAGTGGTAGTCCCATCATCCACGAGCACGAACTGACGCGGCAAGGAGAGCTGTACGGTGAGCGAGTCGTTCGTGAGGTTGTTGAGCGTGAACTGCCGCGTGATGCCCAGCGTCTCCGTGGTTTCGGGACCGTAGGTTGCCTGCCCGGGCAGGATCTGGAGCCCGCTGTCCTGGCTCGTATACGCGCCCGTGAGCGCAACGGTCGTGGTGCTCTGCGTGGTGTTTCCGCCGATGGTGCTGGCAACGGGAATCTGGAGTGTGCCAGAGGCAGTCGCACTGCCGGGGGTGAAGGTTACGGTGAGGGTGCAGGTCGCTCCGGGTGCGAGCGCATTGCACGTCGAGGTTGCCGCAAAGACCGCGTTGGTCGAGACCGGCGCGCCGATCTGAAGCTGGGCCGTGCCGGTGTTCTCGGCTGTAATGGTCTGCGTGGTCGAGGTTGCGCCGGGGACGTTGTTGAAGACAAGTGCCTCTGGATTGAGGGACAGCCCGGTGTTCGTTGAGCCGAAGCCGGTGAGTACCGAGGAGACGCTGCCGTTGCTTGTCGTGAGCACGAGGCTTCCGAGTGTAGGTCCGGTGGTGGTGGGCGCGAAGTCGACCTCGACGAAGCAGGAGGTATTGACCGGGAGCGTGCCGGAACACGCTGGTCCACCGCTGACGGCGGTGCTGAGTGCGAAGTCTCCGGTAAAGGTCGGAGACGAGACCGTCACGTCAGCAGACGTGAGGTTGGTGAGGGTGAACAGGATCGGCGCGCTCGAGCTTCCTGCCGCGACAGGACCGAAGTCCTGCATGAGCGGCGATAGGATGAGGCCGCTGAGCGGGAGGCCCGTGCCGGTGAGCGCGAGCGGATAGGGATTGCCGTAAGCGGCTGAAGAGATTGAGAGCGTCGCGCTCTCCGGGCCGACTGCGTTGGGGTCGAAGAGCACGCCGATCCAGCAGTTGCTGCAACTGCCCGATGCGGAGGCAGCAAAGGAACTGGGCGGGGGCTGGCCGTGGCCGTAGCCGATATCTTCGATCCGCACGACGCTGAAGTCGGTGCCGCTGCTTGAGGCCGCGATCTGGCTGAAGGGCTGTGTGATTTTGAACCATTGGACGACCGGCTCCCCGACGGGCACGCCGCCGAAGACGATGGTGCCGTTGTTAGCCGCGAGGATCGGCGTTGCCGTGCCGGTCAGGTTGACGTAAGCAGGTGAGGTGCCCGCGCCTGCCGTGACCGCGAGCAGCCCGTTGCGGACGCCGGGTTCGGAGGGCGCGAAGCGGAGGATGGCGCTGCAGCTCGCACCCCCGGCCAGCGTCGAGCCGCAGTTGGTCGTCTCGAGAAAGTCTCCTGTAAGCGCAAGGATCAGCGAGAAGGCGGTGGTGCCGGTGTTGAGGATGGTGACGGTCTGGGTTTCGCTCGAAAGCCCGGTAACGGCGACTGCGTTCGCGAAGCTGATGCTCAGTGGCGTCACGCTGAGCGACGGATTGACGACGGTACCGTTCACTCCGGGCTGAGGTAAAGTCTCGCCGGTCACGAGCACGCTCAGGCCTTGGTCGAGATGAAGTGTGAAGGCGTCGGATGAGGTTGAAGTAGCTGCCGCATAGGTGATACCGAGCGGGCAGACGGTGTTCGGCTCAAGCGTCGAAGGACACTGGTCGGTGACGGTGAATGGAGCGTCCGCCGGAAGCGAGACGTTGGCGTGCGCGATGGGGTTGGTCGAGTTGTTTGACAGATAGAGAACGCGTGGAGGATGCAGGCCGCCGTGGAACTGCAGGCCGAAGTCGACCTCGGCAGCAGAGACGTTCAGGTCCGCCGCTCGGGTGTAGCCGGTCAGAAGGATGTCCTGCGCGCCGATCTGCCACTGAGCTGTGAGGATGCCGTCTGACGGCGCGGTCGCTGCGCTGAAGGCGATGGTGATCTGACAGCTTGTTCCTGCGGCGAGCAGCTTTTCGCTGCCCGTAGGCGTGGAGGTTCCGGAGAGCGGACAGTCGCTCGCGCTTTCGCTGAACTCCGTGTCGGCGGTGCTCGCCAGCGCGGAGAGCACAGTCTGCGGCTGGCTGCTCAAGTTGGTGAGCGTCAGTGTCTGCGTTCCGCTCGTGCTGCCGCCAGTCTGCACGCCGAAGTCGAGCTCGCTGGGCGAGATGACGATGGGTTGAGCCGCAGCGGCGATCGCGGCTGAGATCACAGGGATGGTCGCGGTCTGGGTCGTCGCGTTCGAAGCCAACGCCGTCACTGTGCCCGGTCCGCTGCCGCTCAGCAGCACATTGCACTCGCCTCCGGCAGCGAGTACGCTCCCGCAGCTTCCGGCTAGGGTAAAGCTTGTGGCGGTTACCGAGAGGCCCGTCGCTTCAGCCGAGCCGAGATTGCGCAGCGTCACGATTGGCGCGGTGTCGATCGAGAGTGCGAGTGAAGGAGCAGCTGCCGTCGAGAGCTTCGCGAGATAAGCGGCATAGCCGGGACAGAGACTCCCCGAGCAGGATGCGGTGGGCGGGAGCACGTCTGCGAGGCTCGACGGTAGAGTCGCGGTCGGGCTGTTGGTGAGCGGCAGATCGAAGGTCTGGGTGGCGAGCAGGCTCGAGCTCGCTGACGGTGAAACAGTGCCCGCAAGGAATTGGATAGCCGCTCGCATCGACCGCGATGGAGCCAAGCGTAAGACTCAGACTCGCGTAGGTCGGGTTGTTGTACGGCATGCCGCCGAACCGCGCCGTCTGATCGATCAGCGCTGGCGCGAGCGCTTCCAGCCCCGCGCTTCCTACCGCTCCAAGATGCGCGGCGAAGCTCGTCCCCATGCCCGCCAGCGGCGTCAGGGGCAGTAGCGGCAAGCTCAGAGTGCCATCGACCCAAACCGTTCCGCCGCCTCCCGCAACAACGTACGAGCTGCTTCCTGGCGCGACCACCGTTGCTGCCACTACGGCGCTTCCATCGAGCGTGAGCCGCGCCACCACCTGGTACGGCGTATCGACCAGCGGCATCGGCACCGTCCCTATGGGGAACTGGCCGAGCGCAATCGTTCCCGCCAGCAACAGATTTCCCGATGCGGTATCAAGCGCCAGCGAGCTCACCCCATTGCCGGGAATGAACGTCGAAAAAGTGATGCCGCTGCCGTCCGGGTTGAGCTCCGTCAAGAAGCCCGAAGCCCCGCTGCTCGTCGCCGTCGTCAGAATGCGCGGCACCAGCGCGGCAATGGTCGGATACCCCGAGGCAGTCGTCGTTCCCGCAATATACGCATCGTCTGAGGCATCAGCCACGATGCTCGCCGGAACCGTATCGCCAGTCGCGCCTGAGAGATAGGTCGCATATACCAGCGTGCTGCCGTCCGCGCTGAAGCGTTCGACAAAGCCGTTCTGCGTGCTCCCATACGCGGGAGCCTGGATGATCCCGGCGGGCGTCACCGGCAGCGTCGCCGCGAAGAGGCTTCCCGTCACAAACACCGCATCGGCCGTCGCCGCAACCGATTGCGCGACCGTCTTGGTGCTCCCCGTGAAGGTAAGAAAGACCGTCCCCAGGCTCGCGTCAAATTTGGCGACAAACGAGTTGGTAGACGTGCCGGAAGCCGCTGGAAACGCCGCGCCCGCCGTACCGCTGAGCGTGCCAGAAGTCGACGTGCCCGCCACATACACGTTCCCCGCAGGATCGAGCGCCATGGCCAGCCCGGCATCCCCACTCGCCCCAACATGCGCTTCGGCCAGCACCGTCGTCGCGGTCGCATCCGTCTTGAGCACGCGAATGCCGTCATGTTCATTGAGCAGCAGGTAGAGGTACCCGCTCGCATCCGTCGCCACCCCGTTGAACTGCCCGTGGTTCGCCGCAGTCAACAGCCCCGCCAACGTAAGCGTCTGCGAGGTGTTCGGCGGCGCCGACTGCGCGTTGACCGGCAAGCCGAGCACGATCAGGCTGAGCAGCCCGATCCACCGGCCAACAGAAACACCGAGGCTGAAACGGCGCAATAGGTCCATCATGGTCTGTGGCTGCGGCGACTACTCTGCGTGCAGCTTGCCCTCTTCGTCCATAACGATGCGTGCGGCTGTGCGGCTACCTGGCCCGGGAGCTATTCGATGCGATGAACCCTTATCCTCTCTTTCGCGCGATTCGGCAAGGATCTTTTTTTACGCCGCTTGTCTTAGGATCCGGCGAACTCAAGCAGCTCGCCCAGCCCGCGCGCGATCATCTCCTGCTCGAACGCCTCGTGCGTGCTGTACCGGATGGCCTGCATGCCAAACTCGAGCGCCGCGGCGATGTTGTCTTCGCGGTCGTCGATGAAGAGAATCGCGGGGGGCGGCGTCTTCAAGCCAGCGGCGGCGTGCTGGTAGATCGCCAGCTCCGGCTTCGCGATCTTCAACTCGTGCGACCACGTCTTATGGTCGAAGCCGTCGATCCAGTCGAACTTCGCGATCAGCCCCTGCATCATGTGGTCGCCCAGGTTCGATAGAATCCCCGTCCGCATCCCGGCGCGCTGCAGGCGCTGCGCCCAGGCCAGCATCGGCGGATTCAGGTCGGTCCACAGATCGTTATCGGCGGCGATCAGCCCCGCAATCTGGTCGTCCGTCAACTGCACGCCCGCATCGCTCCCCACCTTCGCCCAGTATTCTTCGCCCGTATAGTCCCCACGATCATAGGCATGCCGCGAGGCCCAGTAGCTGGGATGAAAGCCCGTCTCATCCACGCCCGTAATCGCCTTCATCGTCTCCCACGCCGACTTGAGCGGCGGCCCCGAGAGCACCATTCCATAGTCGAAGAGCACTGCCTTGATCCCGCCTACCGTCTTGAACTCACTCACTGGTCGTCTCGCTCCTCAATCGTAGAGATCCGCAAGGATCCTTCCTCACGCTCCCACTCGAATGCCTTCATTCTAGAAGCTCTCCGGCGTTTAACATGGACGGGTGACCAAAGCTGACTCAGGTTTTTCGAAGCGCACCGCCTGGGACGTCGGCGAAAGCGAGCTCTCCGCAGGGCTCCGGCAGGCGCGCGCGCAGGGTCGCTCCCTGCTCGATCTCACCGTATCGAACCCCACCGCCTGCGGGTTTACCTACGACGCCGAAGCGATCCTCGCCCCGCTCGGTAACTCCGCCGCGCTCCACTACGATCCCGATCCCCGTGGCATGCGTTCCGCCCGCGAGGCGGTCAGCCGCTACTATGCCGAGCATGACTCAACGTCGGCACTCGATCCCGACGCCATCGTTCTGACTACCAGCACCAGCGAGGCCTACTCCTTCCTCTTCCGCTTGCTCTGTGATCCCGGCGACGAGGTCCTGGTCGCGCAGCCCAGCTATCCACTCTTCGACTTCCTCGCCGATCTCGACGACGTCCGCCTCAAGCCCTATCCGCTCTTCTACGACTTCGGCTGGTGGATCGACTTCGCCGAGCTCGAACGCCGCATCGGCCCGCGCACCCGCGCCATCCTCGTCGTTCACCCCAACAATCCCACCGGCCACTGGACCCACCGCCCCGAACGCGACCGGCTTGAGGCCCTCTGCGCAGCCTCGGGACTTTCCTTGATTGTGGATGAGGTCTTTCTCGACTACCCTCTCGGCGACCAGCCCGCAGCCCAAAGCTTCGTCACCGGACCCCATCCCGCGCTGACCTTTGTGCTCAGTGGCATGAGCAAGATCGCCGCCCTGCCGCAGATGAAGGTGAGCTGGATCGCGACGCTCGGGCCGCCTGCACTGCGCGACGAGGCGCTGAGTCGGCTGGAGGTTATTGCCGATACCTTCCTGTCGATGAGCGCCCCCGCGCAACTCGCCTTACCCGAGTGGCTGGGGGCACGAGAGACGCTGCAGCGCCAGATTCGCACTCGGACCGTTGCCAATCTTCAGCTTCTTAAGGAGCTCGCGGGCGAATCGCAGCGGCAGGCGGGAAGGGAACAGGGAATCAGTCTCGAACTTCTGCGCGTCGAAGCGGGCTGGGCCGCCGCTCTCCGGCTGAGAGGCTGGGTAGGGAACACCGCTGCCTTCGATCTTCTCCACAACCACGGCGTCGTCACGCATCCGGGCAGCTTCTACGGGCTCGCGGATGTGCGATCGCTGGTCGTCAGCCTGCTCACCCCGGTGGAGGTCTTCCGGCAGGGAATGGACCTGATTTCCACAGCTGGGTCGCCCACAAAATAGATTATCGGAGTTGATTCTCCTGATCTATTGGATTTGATAATCGCTGTAAGTATATCTATTTAGTGGTTTTGCAGGAATGGATTGCTTTTTCGCTCAGCGCCGATTGTAGTTGACACGCCGTGACCGGGCAGCACCTTAGTTTCGTGGGGCAGGGTCATCAACCGCTCCTCGATTGACTCGATCAGCAACCGACCATTCCCGCCTGGCAGGTCGCTGCGGCCAACCGACCCGGCAAACAAGGTGTCCCCGGCCAGCAACAGCTTCTCTGCCGGCAGGTAGAGGCAGACGCTGCCTTCGGTGTGTCCTGGCGTATGCAGCACCTTGCCCGACAGCCCGCTGACCGTCACCGCCTGCCCATCCTCCAGGCTTTCATCGGGAGCCGCGACCTCGGGCGTTGCCATACCCAACCAGCCCGCCTGCACATCCATCATCGCGACCAGCGGAAGATCTTTCTGGTTGTAGAGGATTGGCGCGCCGGTAAGCTGCTTCAGGGCCTGCGCCCCGGCGATGTGGTCGATGTGCGCGTGGGTGATGAGGATCTGCCCCACCGTGAGTTGGTGGCGTTCGAGCACGGCGAGGATGCGAGGAATGTCCGCGCCGGGGTCGACGACAATTGCCTCGCGGGAGGTCTCATCGCCCAGAATCGAGCAATTGCATTGAAGGGGGCCGACAGCAAGAACTTCGTGAATCATTCCCCTAGCTTATGGCGGTTGAACGAAAAGAGATACCCACCACGAAGTGGTCGCCCCTCCGCGCAGGAGGCCCGTCCGGCAGGACAAGTGGCGACGACCGGCATTCATCGAGTCGCAAACTTGACAAACCACTTTTGGTCAGCAGCCCCCATCTGGCCTCATAGAGACCTGACACCCCGCGCACAAATCGAAGTCAACGCTTATCTCGTTTGATTCCAATACTTTGCACGAGATTGACGGGAGGGGGTAGGAGC
>Ga0302314_10006753_pt1 | contig 20715 bp, 20 predicted proteins | sample III_Palsa_N2_3_FD_200533 | JGI IMG/M metagenome (GOLD analysis project Ga0302314, IMG submission 200533) | Peat permafrost microbial communities from Stordalen Mire near Abisko, Sweden - III_Palsa_N2_3 | ecosystem: Environmental > Terrestrial > Soil > Palsa > Peat permafrost | place: Sweden... | reverse complement strand
CGGCAGGCCGTGCTGGAAGACGCCGATCAGAATGCCGCCGACGATATTGATGCCGACGATGACCAGGCTGGCGACGGCGTCGCCGCGCACGAACTTGGAGGCGCCGTCCATGGAGCCGAAGAAGGTGGACTCCTGCTCCAGCTCCTTGCGGCGCAGCTTGGCGGTGTCTTGGTCGATCAGGCCGGACGACAGATCGGCGTCGATGGCCATCTGCTTGCCGGGCATGGAGTCCAGGGTGAACCGCGCGGCCACTTCGGCGATGCGGCCCGAACCCTTGGTGACGACCACGAAGTTGACCAGCACCAGGATGGCGAAGACGATCACGCCGATGATGTAGTTGCCCTGCATCATCAGCTGACCGAAGGCCTGGATGATGTGGCCGGCGCCCTGGGTGCCTTCCTGGCCATGTCCCAGGATCAGGCGGGTGGACGCCAGGTTCAGGCCCAGCCGGAATAGGGTCGTCACCAGCAGCACCGTCGGGAACGACGTGAACTCCAGCGGCTTCTTGATCATCAGCGAGGTCATCAGGATCAGGACCGCGCTGGTGATCGAGACCGCTAGCAGCATGTCCAGCAAGAAGGCCGGGACCGGCAAGATCAGCAGGACGATGATGCCGACGACGCCCAGCGCCAGGCCCACATCGCCGCGCGACACCCAGCTCAGCACATCCTTGCCGGTGGGGCGGTTGGTCGACGAGAAGGGAAGGGCGGGATTAGCCAACGACGCCTACTCCAGCGATATGGTTCAGCGCCAGCCGCCCGACTTCGGCGAAGGCGTCATCGTGTGAATTGTCCAGCGCGCCGGCCACCTCGAGATAGACGGCGATGAGGATCGGCGCGCCTGTGGGCGGCGCAAAGAAGGAGACATCGCCCGCGGTGGTCGAGCCGAGGCCCGTCTTGTGGCCCATACGCCAGCCTGGCGGCGTCACGGACTTCAGGCGGTTGGGGCTGGTCGAGCAGGCCTCCAGCCAGCTGTTCAGCTTGGCTAAGGATGGCGCTGAAAGCGCCTTGCCAAAAAGGATGGCGCGCCAAAGGCCGGTCATGGAGGCGGGCGTGGTCGTGTCGTGCGGATCGTCGCCGGGGCCGGGGCGATTAAGCGTCGGCTCGGTCCGGTCAAGCCGGGTCACGCCATCGCCGAGCGAACGGATATAATGTGTCACCCCCTCGGGGCCGCCCAGGGCCTTGAGGATAAGGTTGGCGCAGGTGTTGTCGCTGAGCTCGACGGCCGCCGCGCAAATCGTCTCCAGCGTCATCCCGCCCTTGGCGAGATTGGCCTTGGCGACCGGGGCGTATTCCTGCAGGTCGGCGGGACCATAGGCGATCCAGCGGTCGAGATGCTCCTCGCCGCGATCGACCCTAGCCAGCACGGCTGACACCGCCAGCGCCTTGAAGGTGCTGCACATCAGAAAGCGTTCGTCCGCGCGCCAGGCCAGCGTCTGGCCGCGCCCGACGCGACCCGCCCAAACGCCCAGTCGGCCACCGGTCCGCGCTTCGATCGCCATGAATCGCGCGTTGAGCCCGGACGTGTTGAGCACAGGCTCCGCGAGCGCCGGCGCCGCCGCGACGGAGGACGTCACGCCCAGGCCGAAACTACGCCGGGTCAACAAAAGGCGTCGCTCAGGCCGCATTCGCGCCCAGGCCCTGCGGCGCGGGGACCGAAACCCCGGCCTCGGAATATTCCTTCAGCTTGTTGCGCAGGGTGCGGATCGAGATGCCGAGGATGTTGGCCGCATGGGTGCGATTGCCGAAGCAGTGGCTGAGCGTGTCGATGATCAGCTGCTGTTCGACCTCCGCCACTGTCTGGCCGACGAAGGAGCGCTGAGCGGCTTCGGCGGCGAGGGAGGCGACGCGGGCGGTCTGGGCGTCCGGTGCGCCGCTCAGGGGCTGGCCGTCCGGCAGGCGGATCGCGAACTCCTCGATCTCCGGTCCCGTGGACAGCAGCACCGCGCGGTGCATGGCGTTTTCCAGCTCGCGGACATTGCCCGGCCAGCGGTGTGTCGCCAGACGCTGACGCGCGGACAGCGCCAGCGGTCGCGTCGGAACGCCGTTGGCGATGGCGTACTTCTTCACGAAATATTCCGCGAGCGCGATCACATCGCCCGGCCGCTCCCGCAGAGGCGGCAGGCGCAGGTTCACGACGTTCAGCCGATAGAGCAGGTCTTCGCGGAACGTCCCTTCGCGCACGGCCTGGGCCAGGTCGCGATTGGAGGTGGCGAGGATGCGGATGTCGATCTTGACGGGCCGCGAGCCGCCGACCCGGTCGATCTCGCGTTCCTGGACCGCGCGCAGCAGCTTGGCCTGCAGCCGGCCGTCCATTTCGGAGATTTCGTCCAGCAGCAGCGTGCCGCCGTCAGCTTCCTCGAACTTGCCGATCCGGCGGGCTAGGGCGCCAGTGAAGGCGCCCTTCTCGTGGCCGAACAGCTCGCTCTCGAGCAGGTTCTCGGGGATGGCGGCGCAGTTGACGCTGATGAAGGGGCGTTGGGCTCTGCGGGATTTCTGATGGACGTAGCGCGCCATCACCTCCTTGCCCACGCCGCTCTCGCCGGTGATCAGGATGGAGGCGTCGGAGCCCGCCACCTGGTCGGCGAGGGCGAGCACGTTCTGCATCGCCGGATCGCGCGCCACCAGCGGACGATTGTCGTCCGACACCGCCGCCAGCACCGCGGCGATCAGGTCGGCGTCCGGGGGCAGGGGAATGAACTCCTTGGCTCCGGCGCGGATCGCGTCGCCCGCTCGCTTGGGATCGGCGCCGACCCCGCAGGCCACCACCGGCACCCGGATTCGTTCCGCCTCGTTGGCGGCGATCAGGCCGGCGATGTCGAGGTCATAGTCGACCATCAACAGGTCCGCGCCCTGGCCGGCGCGCAAGGCGTGTGTCGCCTGCTCGCAGGTCTCGACGTGGGCCACCTTCGCCCCGGCGTTCATCGCGATTTTCACCGCGTTGGACAGTTGTCCGTTCAGTCGTCCGACGACCAGAAGTCGCATGGAAAGTCTCCTTAAATCACGAGGGCCGTCAGACCGCCGTGTCGCCGTCCTTGATGATTTCCGTCATGGTCACGCCCAACCGCTCGTCGACGACGACCACTTCGCCGCGCGCTACCAGGCGGTTGTTTACGTAGATGTCGATGGCCTCGCCGACCTTGCGGTCCAGCTCCAGCACGCTGCCCTGGCCGAGCTGAAGCAGCTGCGCGACGGAGAGGCTGGCGCGGCCCAGCACCGCGGAGATGTGCACCGGCACGCCGAACACCGGCGCGAGGTCAGCGGCGCTCTTGTCGCCGGGGTCGATCTCCATCTCCGACGCCAGAGGCGTGTTCGCTTCAAACTCGGTAAGGGGCATTGGGGGAGCGGTTGCGGTGGTGGGATCGTCGGCCATGAGGCGGCTTTCAGGTGGAGGGGGAAAGGGTGAAAGGTTCGGCGTGGAGGCCTTCGGCCGCCACGGCGGTGCGTAGCGCCGCTTCGACACGGGCCGAGGCTTCGGCGGGATCGAAGGCGGCCCGGCCATCGCCCCAGTCGAGCACGAACGCGGCAGGCGGCAGCCTGGGTTCGTCCTTGACCAGGATCTGGCCTGGATAGCCGAGGGACTGGGCGAGCTTTTCGAGCGCGGTCCGGCTGCGCTCGACCATGTCGCCGTTGACCCGCACGATCAGTCTGGGCTGGGATTCGATTTCGCGGGCGAGGCTTTCCAGCGCCGCGCTCACGGGCGCCTCCGGAAACTGCTCAAGCGCCGCGCCGGCGATGGCTTTCGCGGCGGCCAGGGCCAGTTCGGCGCTGGACTCGCGGTGTTCGTGCACAAGGGCGGTAAGCGCCGGCAGAGCCGCTTTCACCGTTCCGGCGATGTCGGCGAGGGCCGTGGCGGCGGCCTGTTCGGCGCGGGCGACGACCGACCGTTCGCCCTCGGCGAACGCCTGGGCCCGCTCGGCCTGAACCTCCTCGGGCGTGTAGGAGCGTTTCGCGCGAGGCGCGGTGGCGCTGATGTCTCCAGCGTCGTCGAAGACGGTGTCGAAAGCGAACTTCTGATGGGGCATGGAACTCATGGGCGGGCGCTCAATAGATCAGCTCGTCATCGCCGCCGGACCCGGCCAGCATGATTTCGCCCTTGGCGGCGAGGTCCTTGGCCACCTGGACCATGGCCATCTGAGCGGTGTCCACGTCACGCAGCCGCACCGGACCCATGCTCTCCATGTCTTCGCGCATGATTTTGGAAGCGCGCTCGCTCATGTTTGAGAAGAACATTTCGCGTAAGGCGTCCGAGGCGCCCTTCAGCGCCAGGCTCAACTGAACCTTGTCCACGCCCCGCAGCAGGGTCTGCACGCCGCCGGGATCGAGTTTGTTCAAGTCCTCGAACACAAACATCAGCGCGCGGATGCGTTCGGCGGACTCGCGATTGCGCTCCTCCAGGGCGGCGATGAAGCGCGCCTCGGTCTGCCGGTCGAAGTTGTTGAAGATGTCCGCCATCATCTCGTGGCTGTCGCGCTTGGAAGTGCGCGCCAGGTTGGACATGAATTCCGTGCGCAACGTCTGTTCGATCTTGTCGAGGATTTCCCGCTGCACCGGCTCCATGCGCAACATGCGGGTGACGCATTCCAGGGCGAAGTCCTCGGGCAGGGCGGCCAGCACCCGGGCGGAATGCTCACCCTTGATCTTCGACAGCACCACCGCGACGGTCTGCGGGTATTCGTTCTTCAGATAGTTGGCCAGCACCGCCTCGTTCACATTGGCGAGCTTGTCCCACATGGTGCGGCCGGCCGGACCGCGGATCTCCTCCATGAGGTTGTCGACCTTGTCGGACGGCATGAAGGATTGCAGCAGACGTTGGGTCTGTTCGAACGAGCCCATCACCGCGCCGGTGCCGCCCATGCCGGAGATGAATTCGACCAGCAGCTCCTCGATGACGGCGGACGAGACCGTGCCGAGGCTGGCCATGGCCTGGGACAGTTCCTTGATTTCCTCCTCGTCCAGCGCCTGCCAGAGCGCCGTGTGCTCCTCGCCGAGCGCCAGCATGATGACGGCCGCCTTCTCGGGCCCCGAAAGGCGGCCAGGGTCTACAATGGTTTTTTTTCCGGCCACGGGCGTCCTCAGGCCTCATGCAGCCAGCTGCGAAGGATCGAGATCGATTCCTCCGGATGCTTGTCGACGAATTCCGAGACGCTCTTGACCGACGAGACACGGACCTGACCCTCGATCTGGGCCATGTTGATGCGCTGATCCATGTCGCTTGGCTTTGGGCCTGACAGAGCAAGGGAGCCGCCCGAGCCGTCCGCCATGCCGCCGCCACCGGCGATTTGCAGCATGCCGCCGCCCGATTGGCCACCGCCTGCCGCACCGCCCGCCAGAGCCTGCATGGCCCCGGGGCCGCCGCCGCCGGCCGTCGCCAGCAGCGGGCGAACCACAAAGAAGATTATCAGCGCCGCCACCGCCGCCCCGATCAACAGCTCCACGGCGCGCATGATGTCGTTCTTGTCGAAGTCGGTCATTTTAGAAGCCGCCGTGGTGCCGCCGGTGACCCCGTCGTGGGCGAAACGGACATTGATGACGCTGATCTGGTCGCCGCGGGTCTGGTCGAAGCCGACCGCCGAGCGGACCAGCTGTTCGATGTGCTGCATCTCCTGCGGCGTGCGCGGCGTGTAGCCGGTGACATTGCCCTTGGCGTCGTAGGTCGTCACGCCATCCACCGCCACCGCCACCGACAGCTTCTTGACCGCGCCGGGCATGGCCACGGTGGTCTTGGTGATCTTGGAGATTTCGTAGTTGGTGGTCTCGGTGTTCTGGTCGCTGGATGTGCCGTTGCTGGTCGTGCTGCCCGGGGCGCCGGGCGTGCCGGGAACGTTCGCCGACGCCGTGCTCGGGCCGCCGTTGTTGGCGTCGGCCTGTTTGGAATTCTCGCCCGAGGTCTGGGTGGAGCGGACGATGCCGCCCGAGCCGTCCGGGTCGAACTTCTCTTCCTGGGTAGTGACCTGGTCGAGGTCCACGTCGGCCGTGACCTGCACCCGGGCGTTGCCGGGGCCGACGACGCCTTCGACCAGTTCCTTGATCCGCTTCTTCACATTCTCTTCGGTGGCGTTGCGGTGGTCGTTCGCGGCGGCGTCCGCCTCGGCGCTGCCGTCGCCGCCGCCCAGCATCTTGGAATTCTGGTCGACGATGGTGACTCGTTCCGGCTTCAGGTTAGGCACGGCGCCGGCCACCAGGTTCTGCAGGGCGCGGACCTGATCGGACGCTGGCTCGCGGCCGCCGACGCCGATCACCACGGACGCGGAAGGTTGCTCTTCCTGGTCCTCGAACAGCTGGTGTTTAGGCAGGACCAACTGGACCCGGGCGAAGGTTACGCCGTCGAGAGAGCGGATCGTGCGCGCCAACTCGCCTTCCAGTGCTCGCTGGCGGTTCAGCTGTTGAACGAAGTCGGTTTGGCCGAGCGCGCTGGCGTTGTCGAAAATCTCGTAGCCAACCGATCCGGAGGTCGGCAGGCCTTTGGACGACAGCATCAGGCGGGTCGAGGCCACCTTGTCGCGCGGCACCATAATGGTCGAGCCGTCGCCCTTGGCGTCATACTTGATACCCGCGGCGCTCAGCGCCTGGCTGATCGTGGCGGCTTCCTTAAGGTCGAGGTTGGCGTAGAGCAGGGCCTCGGGCTCGGAACCCAGGTGCATGACCAGGGCGACAAGAGCGGCGGCGACACCGGCGGACACGCCAATAATCGTGGCCAGGCGGCCAACACCGAACCGCTGCAGGGCCTCTAAGAACTGATTCAACGCCAACCCTTCCCGCCCGCCGTCCGGATTTGAGTCCGTCGGCTAGGCAGGATTTACCCAGCGGTTGGTAAACGGGGGTTTAAAGGTTTGGCGACCCGGCAAAATCCGCCGGGCTTAAAACGGCCTTTCGCGCCAAAGCAAAACGGCCGCGCCCCTAACGAACGCGACCGTCTTGTTTGGATTTTTTTGCCGCCGTTTAGCGGTACTGCTGGATCCGCGTCGTGCGCAGGCCAGCCAGGCCATAGCGTTCGATCGACTGTTGCCAGCCGAGGAACTCCTCGTTGGTAAGGCGATAACGCTCGCAGGCCTCGTCCAGCGTGAGTAATCCGCCGTGCACGGCCGCGACCACCTCGGCCTTGCGCCGGATAACCCAACGTTGGGTGTTCTCCGGCGGCAAGTCCGACAGGGTCAACGGCGCGCCGGTTGGACCGATCACGTACCGCTCGCCTTTGCTGTTTAGGCGTTGCTGTTGCAACATGGCTTTACGCCTTTCCCACCATCACTGTTGGGGTGAACCATAGCCGCCGGGCCATAACATCGGCTTAATCGTGATAGTAAAGATTATCATAATCGAGTACCGATCCTCCCATTGGAGATTGTGGACTGATCGTTAATTGGTATTCACCAACGTTGATGAATAATTTTATCTAATGATGGATAGTAAGTCTTGAGTCATCTGATCGGCGGTGGTGATCACCTTCGACGAGGCCGTGTAGGCCTGCTGGCTAATGATCAAGCTCGTGAATTCCGTGGACAGGTCGACGGTCGAAGACTCCAACGCGGATGTCTGCAATGTACCCGCGCCGCCCGCTCCGGGCGTCTTGATGGAAACATTGCCGCTGCTGGCGGACGCCAGGTAGGCGTCGCCGCTTATGTTCGTCAGGCCGTCGTAGTTGGGGAAGGTCGCCAGGGCGACCTGACCGATCACCCGCGAGGTGCCATTGTCGAAGGTGGCGTTGACGTCGCCGTTGTCGCCGATCGTCACGGCTTTGAGGTTGCCGAACGGCGTACCGTTGGTGACGATCGACTGGGTCACCGACGAGGCGTTGAACTGCGTCATGCCCGAACCACTGTTGGAGGACCCAAGGTTCAGCGTCAGCGTCTGGGCCGCCGAGCCGATGCTGGAGGCCCACGCCACGCCGCTGGTCGGCGGTGTGGCGCTGGAGGCGCCAATATTGATCACCCCGCCGGGGATGGCCGTCAAAAGGGTTGAAGCGGACTGGTCGAGACTGCCGTCGGTGTTGAACACCAGCGTTCCCGCCGCGATCTGCCCGGCGGGCGCGGTGCTGCCGGTCGCCTCGGTGATGGCGGAGGTCGGCACGGACTGCACTTCAGCGTACCAGGTGTTCGGCGTCGAACTCTGCAAGAGGTCGACCTGTACGGTCTGCTGGCCGCCAAGGGAGTCGGAGATCGGCACCTGGATGGTGAAGTCCGGCTGCACGCCCGTGCCGGCGGTGGCGTCATAGGCAGTCATGCTGTCGGTGGTGGGGTCGTAGGTGCCCGAGCTGACCGCGGTCGAGACCGCCTGACCCGCGTTCAGGTTGGCGTTGACGGTGGCGCTGGTCGTGGCCGTGACGGTGCCGCCGACGGAATTGACGTTGATCGGCGAAAGGCTGGCCAGATTCTGCGCGTTGGTCTCAACGACGCCTTGAGAGTTGGCGGGGAAGCCTTGCAGGAAAAGGCCGGCTGGATTGACCAGAAAGCCCTGTGAGTTGGGTGTGAACGATCCCGCCCGGGTATATTCCACGGTGGACGAGGGCGTGATCGCCGTCGGCGTCGTGGTGGTGACAAACATGCCGGCGCCGCTGATCGCCAGGTCGGTCGGCGAATTGGTTTGGGAAATGGTGCCCTGTTCGGCCACCAGCTGGGCGTTCGATGGAGAAACGCCGCCGGCCGCGCCCGATGAGTTCGATCCGGTCACCAGGGTGTCGAAGTCGACGTTGTTGGTCTTGTAGCCAACGGTGTTGACGTTGGCGATGTTGTCCGAGATCGCCGATAGCGCCGCGGAATTGGCTATCAGGCCCGAAACACCCGCCAACATGGCGTTGTTGATGCTCATGGTCTTGGTCCTTGATCTAACCGGTTACGCCGGTCACGGAACTTAGGGGCACTTGGCTGGAACCGATGGTGACCATGGTCTGGCCATTGACGAGTTGAACCGCCGAAACGGTCCCGGTGACGGTGGTGGTGGGCGTGATCGCCGTACCGGTCGAGCTGGTCGCCGACAGTGTGAGGGTGTAGGTGTTGCCGCTGGTCTGCTCGACGCCGGAGTCGTTTTCGCCATTCCAGGTGAAGCTTTGCGCGCCCGCGCTGGTGCCAGTGAGCGAGCCGCTCCAGACCACGGCGCCGCTCGAGTCGGTCACCGTGCCGATGACCTTCGCGGCTTGGCTCGGCAAGGTGTAGCTGAAGCTGGCGGTGTCGTTCTGCAGCATGGCGGTGGTGCCGCTGCCGGTCGCTGTCTTGCCGATCAGGCCGACCGCATTGGTCACGCCGCCCTGGCTTTGGCTGACCAGGGTTTGCAGCAATTGGTTCGAAAGCAGCTGCTGCTGCACCCCGGTCATTTCGGTGATCTGCTGGGTGAACTGGTCGGTATCCATCGGCGACAACGGATCCTGGTTCTGCAGCTGTGTGGTCAGCAGTTGCAAAAAGCTGGTGTAGTTGTTGGCGATGGTCGACAGGCCGGAGTTCAGCGTCGACTGAGCCGCGGCGTTTGTGGTGGTTCCAACTCCGGATGTGGACATCTGGCGGCTTCCTAAATCGTGATGTCGAGGCCGGACGCGCCCGACGAGGCGCGTGAGGCGACGGCGGCCCGAACGGGAGAGTCCGGGCTGGTGTTGGCGAAGGCGGCCGCGGCGGCGCCCGCCGACGACTGTCCTTGATTGTTCTGTTGTTGAGCGAACCCGGCGCCTTGGCCGCCTACGTCGAAGCTCAGACCGCCTTGCGGGACGTTGAAGCCGGCCTGCTCGAGGGCCTGTTGCAAATCGGCCGAATGGGTCCGGGCGTCGGCGGCGCTCTGGGCATTGGTGAACGACAACGACGCGCTGACCTGACCCGACGAGTCGATGCGCACCTGCACGTCAACATGGCCAAGGCCCGCGGGATCGAGGGACACGTCGAACCGCGTCGACTTGCCGGAGGTCTTGGCGGCGATCTGGTCGGCGATCTGACTGGTGATCGCTGAACCAGAGCTGGCGCTGGCGGCGGAAGTCTCCGCGACAACGCCCGTCGCACCGGTGGCGGCGGCCATCACTGGCGTGGCTGTGGACCCATCGGCGGCCGGAGAAGTGGGTTGGACAGGCGCGTCATCGGCTGCCGGCTTACCGCTGGCGCTGTTCGACCCTTCCTGGCCGGCTTGGCGCGCCAGGGCGGAAATGGCGTTCGCGGTTGTGGTGATCGTCGTCGCGGTGGAGGACGCCGTTTCGGCGTCGGACGATGTGGCCGTAGCCGGGTCGCCCGTTTTCGCCGCCGTCTTGGCGGTCGCCGCCGACTTCGCGAACACGCCGGCGGCCGTCGTCGGAACGGCCGGAGCGGCGGAGGCTGCATCCGCAACGTCCGCTTCCGCGTCCGCGTCATCCGCCGGGGCGGCGTTACTGGCCGCCGCCAGGGCGATCGGCGCCTGCAGGCCAGGCGGCGGCGTCGGGACGGACGTGGTGGTTGTGGGCTGGATGTCGGCCTGTTGCGGATTGGCGGTTTCGCCGCTGACCGCTGAAGGAATGGATAGCGGCGTCGCGGCGCTCGACGACACGAGGGTAGCCACGATCGAGGCTGTTGGCGCGGGCGTGCTGGAGCCCGTGCTTGGTGCGCTGGCGCTTGCGGTCGGCGCCGTTGTGGGCGGGACGGCGACGGATGGGGCGGCGCCGGCTGCGGCCAGGCTTTGCATCGCCTCGGTTGTTGACGCGCTGGTCGTCGACGCCTGAGCGGTGTCTTGGCTTTTGGCAGGTGTCGTAGGGTCGGTCGCTACAGAGGCGTCACTGCTGGTGGCTGCGGTTGATGATCCGCCGCCCGTGCCCGCGAGCAGGGCGGCGATCGCCGCCGCAGCTGTCGGATTTCCGGAAGCCGTGGGCGTGGCGGCCGTCGGCGCTTGAGCGCCCGCCGCGCCGTCTGCATTCGCCGCGGCTTGCAGGGCCGCAAAGGATAGTGTCGGCGCGGTCTTCGTCGCGCCCGCGCTCGTCGAGGCCGATGTCGGCGCCTGGGCGGTGGTGGGCGTGACGACCTGCTGCGCGGCGGTTTGCCCAAACAGCGCCGCCAGGGCCTGGGCGAAGGCGTCGCCACTGTCGGTCTTGGACGCCTCGCCAGATCCGGCTGAGGTGCTCGACGCCGCGCCGCTCGTCGCCCCGGTTGTCAGGCCGCCCAATCCAGTCGTGGATTTGCCGCCGACCAACGCGCCGACAGTGGCGGCGGCGGTGGCCGGAGCGGTTCCTGGCATTACGGCAGTCGAGACTGTGGCGGTCATGTCTCTCGGGCGAGTTGAATGAAGCGGGGACAGGCGGCGCGTGCTGCGCGGAATATTCGTAATCCCTCAAGCAACCGCCGCGCCAACATGGTTTCCAGGGTCTAACTTACGGAAAAGACGAGATATTTTTTCCACTATGGCCGCCGTCAACCCTCTTCGCGCGGACGTTTTTGCCGATCGCCGATAGGCAAGGACAGCCCGGCACGAGCGCATCGGTCAACTGGCGCGGCTCTTGCGTTAACCATCGTTGAGCATTTGGCCAAGACTGAGGAAGGCGTTGAAAATCAACGGTTTGCTGATAAGGCGGCGTCAGGTGAGGCTTTGCGGCGGGCAGAAAATGCCCGGCGCGCTAGGTCGCGCCTGCCGGGCGGGGTGCTAAGCCGTGACCAGCATCAACCAGATCCTCAACTCGGCATCGTCGGGCCTCTACACCGCCCAGACCGGCATCCAGGTCGTCTCGAACAACGTCGCCAATATAAATACGACCGGCTACGCGACCGAGCAGCTCAACCAGACATCCACGGTCACGGGCGGCGTCGGCAGCGGCGTCGACGGCCAGAGTGTCACCCTGGCCGCCAATCAGTATCTGCAGAACGCCAGCCTTGGCGCCGCCGCCGATGCGGGCTCTTCCGGCATCACCTCAAGCATGTTGACGCAGGCGCAGGGCCTGTTCGGTGATCCGGGCCAAACCGGCAGCTATCTCAATCAGCTCAGCCAGGTCTTCACCGACTTCTCGGCCGTGTCGTCCAATCCATCCAGCAGCATCAGCAGCTCACAGACGGTCGACGACCTTACCCAGTTCCTGAACCAGTCCGGGACGATCGCCTCTTCACTGACTCAGCTCGGAGGGCAGGCCGACAACCAGATCGGTTCGGACGTCACCACGGCCAATTCGCTGATGGGCCAGATCGCGTCGCTGAACTCTAAAATCCTCGGCGACCAGGGCGCGGGCGAGAGCACGGCCGATACCCAGAACACCCAGAACCAGCTGGTCACCCAGCTATCGTCGCTGATGGGTATACAGTCTTCAACCGGCTCCAACGGTACGGTGACCTTGCGATCGACCTCGGGGGCGACGCTGGTCGGAGTCGGCGGCGCGGCGACCTTGTCTTACACCCCGGTCAACGGCGGCGTCAGTCAGGTCCAGATTGTTCAGCCGGGCGGGTCGCAAACCGCCGTGCCGCTCACCCTCGCCACCGGCGAGATCGGCGGCCTGCTTTCTCTGCGCAACGCCCAGCTGCCCGGTATCGCCTCCCAGCTCAGCAGCTATGTCAGCGGCGCGGTGGCCGCGCTCAACCAGGCGTCCAACGGCGCCTCATCGGTGCCCCCGCCCAATACCTTGACCGGGTCCAATGTCGGTATCGACCTGACGACGGCGATCAGCGGCTTCAGCGGCGACACTAATGTGGCGGTGTTGAACAGCACGACCGGGGTGATCCAGCAGCAGGTGGCGATCGACTTCACCAACGACCAGATGACCGACGGCAGCGGCAATGTGACCAGCTTCTCGCCATCGACCTTCCTGTCCTCGCTCAACAGCGCCCTCGGCGGAACGGCCACGGCCAGCTTCACCAATGGCGTGCTCAGCATCGCGGCGCAGACGGGGTCGGGGGTGGCGGTCCAGAACAGCGCTTTGACGCCGTCGCAAAACGCCGCCGGCATTGGCTTCAGCCAGTATTTCGGGCTGAACAACCTGGTCACCTCAAGCGCGCCCACCAACTATAATACCGGCCTGACGGCCGCCGCGCCCGATGGCTTCACGGCGGGGGGTGTGATCAGCCTGCAGCTTACGGGCGCCAACGGCGCCGAGCTGACGGATGAGTCCATAACCATGCCCGTCGGCTCGACCATGCAGGACGTACTGAACTCGCTAAACGCGACGACCGGCGGGGTGGGGCTTTACGGCCAGTTCGGCCTCAGCAGCACCGGGCTGATGACCTTCAGCGGCTATACGCCAGGCACGACGGTCTCGGTGCTTGGGGACAATACCCAATGGGGAACCGGCGGCGCTTCGCTCTCGGGCCTGTTCGGCATCGGCGGCGGCGCCCAGTCCAGCATCGCGGGCAGCTTTCAGGTCCGGCCCGACATCGCCGCCAACCCGGCGTATCTGCCGACCGCGACGCTCAATCTGTCCGCCGCGACCGGCCAGGCCGCGCTGTTGATCGGCGACGGCAGCGGCGCGGCCGCCCTGTCCAACGCCGGCTCGACGCAGGTGACGTTCGGCGCGGCCGGGTCCCTGGCGGCCATCACCACCACGGCCAGCCAGTATGGCGCGACGCTTGGCGGGACGATCGGCCAACAGGCGTCATCGGCGAACCAGGCCAACACCAACGCGACCGCCGTCCAGTCGGAGGCCAACAGCCAGCTTGCGTCGGTGGAAGGCGTCAACCTGGATCAGGAGCTGGTCAAGCTGACCACCTATCAGCAGGCCTACAGCGCCTCGGCGCGTCTGGTGACCGCCACCCAGGACATGTTCACCGCCCTAGAGAATATGATCGGACAATAATCCATGGTCGGCATATCCACCTCCACAGCCTACTCCACCGTGCTCAACGGGCTTATGACGGCCCAGACCGCTCAGGCCACCGCTACACAGCAAATCTCCAGTGGCGAAACCGCGTCAAACCTGCAGGGGTATTCCGGTCAGTCCGATACCCTGCTCGCGCTGCAGTCGGTGCAGTCGCAGACGGGCGCCTATCTGACCAACGCCCAGTCCACCGCCAATGTGCTGAGCGCCCAGGACCTGGGCTTCACCCAGCTGAACAATTCCGCATCGAGCGCGGCCACGGCCATCAGCACGGCGCTGGGGTCTGGATCGGGCGAGACCCTGATGCAATCCCTGGGCACCAGCTTCCAGGGCGCCGTCGCGGGCCTCAACACCAGCTACGATGGTCAATATGTGTTTTCGGGCGGTGCGATGACGACCCAGCCGACCACGGCGACATCCATAACGGACCTGACCACCGGGGCGCCGCTATCCAGCCTGTTCCAGAATGGCGACAACGTCTCGTCGGTTCAGATCAGTCCGTCCACCTCGGTGCAGACCGGGTTCCTGGCCGACCAGCTGGGCGGCAACCTCTATTCCGCCTACCAGACCGTCCAAGCCTATGTGCAGGCCAACGGGGCTTTCACCAACCCGCTGACCGCCGCCCAGACCAGCTTCCTGCAAGGCGTGCTGCCAACCTTCCAGGCCGCCAATACCCAGCTCACCTCCGCCCAGGCTCAGAATGGCTTGGCGCAACAGCAGGTGACCACGGCTCAGACCCAGCTGACCGACCAGCAGACCACGATCAGCAACCTGGTCGGCAATATCTCCAGCGCCAACATCGCCCAGGCCACCACCAATCTCGAGCAGGCGCAGACTGCGGTGCAGGCGTCGTCCCAGGCCTTCCTTGCGCTGCAAAACAGCACCAACACCCTGATGAGCCTGTTACAGTCCTCTGGCGCCTGACCTCGCAAAACCGCGCCAGGGTCGCTACATTGCCGACCTTCGACCCGAGAGCGCACTCCATGCCGCTGGACATCGCAGAACAGGACGCCGTGCAAGCGGCCCGAGTCGCCGTGGGTCTGCCCGCCGGCGCGCGGGTGCTTGCGGCCATGTCTGGTGGGGTGGATTCCACCGTCACCGCCGCCCTGCTCAAGCGGGCTGGTTATGATGTGGTCGGCGTCACCCTGCAGCTCTATGACCACGGCGCGGCGATCAGTAAGAAGGGCGCCTGCTGTGCGGGCGAGGATATCCACGACGCCCGCACCGCCGCGGAGACGATGGGAATCCCGCACTATGTGCTCGACTACGAGAGCCGCTTCCGGGACTCCGTGATCGAGGAATTCGCCGACGCCTATCTGCGCGGCGAGACGCCGGTCCCCTGCATCCGCTGCAACCAGACGGTCAAGTTCCGCGACCTGCTGGACGTGGCCCGCGACCTGGGCGCGGCGGCCATGGCGACGGGGCACTATGTCCAGCGCCGCCTTGGCCCGAACGGCGCCGAGCTGCACCGCGCGGCCGACGCCGCACGTGACCAATCCTATTTCCTGTTCGCCACCACCCGCGACCAGCTCGACTATCTGCGCTTTCCTCTCGGCGGCCTGCCTAAGCCGGTGGTGCGCCAGGTGGCGTCCGAGCTGGGCTTGGCCGCCGCCGACAAGCCGGACAGCCAGGACATCTGTTTCGTGCCGGAGGGCCGCTACACCACGGTGATCGACCGTCTGCGCCCGCAAGGCGCCGTGCCTGGCGATATCGTGCACTTGGATGGCCGCGTGCTGGGCCGGCACGAGGGCATCACCCGCTACACGGTAGGCCAGCGCCGTGGCCTGAACGTCGCGGTCGGCGATCCGCTGTTCGTGGTTAGGCTCGATGTAGACAGCCGCCAGGTGATCGTCGGCCCGCGCGAGGCGCTGCTGACCGGCGGTCTCAGCCTGAACGAGATCAACTGGCTGGGACGCCAATCGACGTTCGCGACTGCTGCTGCTGATGGTCAGCGCGTCCTGGCCCGCGTCCGCTCGACTCGTGAGCCCGTACCCGGGCGCATCGCGATGGTCGATGGCGAGGCGCAGATCGTGTTCGACGGCTCGGAGGAGGGCGTCGCGCCGGGCCAGGCCTGCGTGCTTTACGACCCGGCTGAGCCTTCGAGGGTCCTGGGCGGCGGGTTCATCGCCCGAACGATCGCGGCCGGGCTGTGACCAGCTTGCCGCTACGCTAACCAGATTCCAGCGTAACGCCTTAGCCCGCCCGCTCCAGTGTCTCCGCCAGCGCTTCGCCGACGGTGACTGTGCAGCCGCCTTCGGTCTTGGACAGATCGCCGGGCGCCACTTCGCCGCCGCAGCACTGGCAGATCAGGCCCGGCTCGAACTGACCGCCGCAAGCCGTATGGACGAAATGGGTGGGAGCGCCCAGCTCGGCATAGACGTGACGTCCACCCCAGGCGGCCATGGTCATCAGCACGTTCCACAGGTCGCGGCCCTTGGGGGTGAGCACATATTCAAACCGGGGCGGATGAGTGGAGTAGGCGCGCTTTTCCAAGACGCCGTGACCCACCAGGCTTTTCAGCCGCGCGGCCAGGACGTTGCGGGCCACGCCCAGCTGTTCCTGCCATTGTTCGAAACGCTGCACGCCGGCGAAGGCGTCACGCAGGATGAGCAGGGTCCACGGGTCGCCGACGACTTCCAGCGTCGCCGCCACCGAGCAGATCTGATGAGAATAGTCCGCCGTTCTTCCCATGGACTGATCGTGCGCGTAGGACGCGCGGATGACAAGCCCGCCTACGCTCGCGGGCGCCGGGGTCGGCTGGTAAGACTGGCCCACCTGTCAGACAGGTCTGAAGAGGAAGTCCGCCATGTCCGCCGCCGATCCCATCGTTATCGCCTCCTACGCCCGCACGCCCATGGGCGGCTTTCAGGGTGCGCTGGGGTCGGTGAAGGCGACGGACCTGGGCGCGGCCGCCGTCCGCGCGGCAGTGGAGCGGGCCGGGGTTTCGCCGGACGCGGTCGAGCAGATTTTCATGGGCTGCGTCCTGCCGGCCGGGCTTGGCCAGGCGCCGGCGCGGCAGGCGGGCCTGGGCGGCGGCCTTTCGCTCGGCGCCCAGGCGACCACGGTCAACAAGATGTGCGGCTCCGGCATGCAGGCGGCGATCATGGCCCATGACGCCCTGGCTTCGGGGAGCGCCGACATCATCATCGCCGGCGGCATGGAGAGCATGTCCAACGCCCCCTACCTTCTGGCCAAGCATCGCAGCGGCGCGCGGATCGGCCACGACACGGTGTCCGACAGCATGTATCTCGACGGTCTGGAGGACGCCTACGACCCCGGCAAGCTGATGGGCGCCTTTGCCGAAGAGGCGGCGCGTGAACGCCAGTTCGGCCGCGAGGCCATGGACGCCTATGCGATCGAAAGCCTGGCCCGCGCGCGGCGCGCCGTAGAGAGCGGCGCCTTCGCCGAGGAGATCGTGGCGGTGTCGGTCAAGACCCGCGCCGGCGTGCAGGACGTCTCCTCCGACGAGCAGCCGCTGAAGGCAGACCCGGCCAAGATTCCGACCCTGAAGCCGGCCTTCGCCAAGGACGGTACGATCACCGCCGCCAACGCCTCGTCCATCTCCGACGGCGCCGCGGCCCTGGTGCTGACGCGGGCCTCGGTGGCCGAGCGGCTGGGCCTGACGCCGATCGCGCGGATTGCGTCCCACGCGGCCCATGCTCAGAAGCCCGGCGATTTCACTTCCGCCCCGGTTCCGGCCATGCGCAAGGCGCTGGAGCGCGCCGGCTGGAAGATCGGCGACGTCGACCTGTTCGAGGTCAATGAGGCCTTCGCGGTGGTGGCGATGATCGCCATGAGCGAGCTGTCGATCCCGCATGACCTGTTGAACGTCAACGGCGGCGCCTGCGCCCTGGGCCACCCGATCGGCGCGTCCGGCGCACGGATCCTTGCAACCCTCCTGAGCGCGCTTCGAGCGCGCGGCGCCAAACGCGGCCTGGCCAGCCTCTGCATTGGCGGCGGCGAGGCGACGGCGATGGCGGTGGAGTTGATTTAGGCTGGCGCCGGTTCGGCGTTCTCATGCTTCGACAAGCTCAGCATGAGGTGGATATATTGGGCGCAGGCGCGGGCTTCACCGGCCTCTCATTCGCCTCATGCTGAGCTTGTCGAAGCACAAGGCGTCGCACAGGCCGTTCGCATTCGGAGGTAACCCATGACCGCCAATCCCGTGGTCGATGACCGCGACCACGATCGCTACGAGTTGACCGAGAACGGCCACGTCGCCTTCGCCGACTATCGGCGCAAGGCGGGGTCGAACGTCATCGTGATCCCGCACGTGGAGGCGCCGGAGGCGCTGCGCGGGACCGGCGCGGCGGGCCGGCTGATGGAGGGCGTCGTCGCCCATGCGCGGGCGGGGGGCTTGAAGATCGTCCCTAGCTGTCCCTACGCCGACGTCTGGTTCAAGCGTCATCCGGCGGAAGCGGATCTGTTGGCCTGACGGATCGTCCCGCCCGCCTCGCCTGCCATGGGCAGGATTGGCGGACGGGAAATACCTGGTCAGCTACAGCGCTTACCAGGGCCGAGTTTCGTTATTCTCGTGCATCCAGTGGATTTCGCCCAGCAGGCTGTCCAGCTGGGTCTCCATCCGGGCCCGGTCGCCGTCGCTCAGGTGACCTCCTTGCCGATCGCGGTCCTCACGGTCTTCGTGGCGGACGCTGGCGAGCTGCACCATGGCCCGGTGCGCCTCGCGGCCGTCCAGCGACCCGTCCGCGCGGCCGCGCTCGATGCGGGCTTGAATCCAGTCCATCTTGCGGTTGAGGTCCCAGCCGGTGGGAACGCCGCCGGGGCCAGGTCCTGGTCCAGGGCCCGGGCCGTAGCCAGGCTGAGGCGGCGGCGGTCCATATTGGGCCAGGGCCGGCGCCGCGGCGGCGACCAGAGCCGACGCGGCAAGGGCGGCAACGATAATTTTCTTCATGATAGGGTTCATCCTTGATTGGTTTGCGACGCGGCCAACCATGCCTAAGCTGATATGAACGGCGACGGTTCCTCCCGTTATGTTTCGTTCACTTGAGCCGTGACCTCCGGGCGCCTAAGTTCATTTGCTGAAACTCAAAGGAAGAAGCGTCATGGCCGACACCATCCTCGACATCCCCGTCAACCACATCGACGGCAAGGCCGGTTCGCTCGGCGAGTTCAAGGGCAAGGTGGTGCTGGTGGTCAATGTCGCCTCCAAATGCGGCCTGACGCCCCAATATGAAGGTCTGGAAAAGCTTTACGAGACCTATGGCGACAAGGGCCTGGTGGTCGCCGGCTTCCCCGCCAACGAATTTGCCGGCCAGGAGCCGGGCACAAACGCCGAGATCGCCGACTTCTGCCAGACCAGCTTTGGCGTCAAATTCCCGATGTTCGAAAAGATCGTCGTCAAGGGCGAGGGTCAGCACCCGCTCTACGCCACTCTGACCAAGGCCATCCCTGTGGCCGAGGGCGCCGGCGACCGCGCGCCGCCGGACGGCTCGGTGATGTGGAATTTCGAGAAGTTCCTGATCGCCAAGGACGGCCACGTCGCCGGCCGCTTCTCGCCGATGATCAAGCCGGAAGATCCGACTCTGGTCGGCGCCATCGAGGCGGAACTGGCGAAGTAGGGCGCGGGCCTAAACCGCCCGCATCCGGTTGTTGCGCGGCAGATGCTCGACTTCGGCCAGCCCGAGCATTTCCAACACTGGCGGGACGTACACGCCGAACCGTCCGCGCAGGCCCTTCTTCAGGCCATACCAGCCGCCGACGGGATTGCCCGGAGAGCGGGCCCAAGCCTCGACGCTGCCCTCGGGTGCGGGCTTCTGTTCGTCCGTCCCGCCCAGCGGCGCCCAGTCGCCGGCGGCCTTCAACATGGCCGCCAGGTCGTCGACACAGCTGAGGTGATAGCGCAGCTCGGTCGTTCCGACCTTCACCACCAAGGCCGGCGGGTCGAGGGTCTCGTCGCGAAAGGCGATGAATTGGGCGCCGCCGCTGGGGGTGGTCAGCACCCAGGGATCGGTGCGTACGCCGGTGCTCATGATGGTTTCTCCGCAAGACCCGACGATGAAGAGCCTAACCCGCCGCTCAGCGCCTGACGATCATTCTCTGCTGAGCGTCGAAGCGGCGGTCATGGGCCTTCGAGATGATGCTGAGCAGACGGACAAGCGTGTGCGGCCGCGCGCTCGACGGGTCGAATACCCCGCCGCCGGCCAGATCGTGCACCAGCGCCGCATCGGCGTGTGAAAGCGCCCGCGCGCAAAGGCTCCAGCGCGGGAAGAGGCGTTCCGCCGATGGCCCCTCAAGGCGGATTTTGGGCACGCGATGCCGGTCGTCCATCATGACGGCGGCATAGGTGGCGCGCACAGCGTCGGGCGGGCCTTCCAGCCCCTGTATGATCCAGCCGGCGTGGGTGATCAGCAGGCTGGTGATGTCGCGGCCACGGTTGCGGGGCACGGCGTTGGTGAGGACGTCCGCCAGGGTTCCGTCCAGGTCGTCGGTCCAGGCGGATGTTGTCCGACTGGCGTAGATGAGGCGCAGAAGAGGCGGGCAGGCTTGGGTCATGGCGCTGAGCCACAACGTTAGTCCCTAACGGCGGCGCTGCGCTTAAGGAACAGGCTTAACCGGCTGCGGCATATTGGCGTGGCGCCAGGGTGCGTCAGGCGTGTGACGGGTCCCAGGTCGACGCAGCGCCGGCGGTGCTGTCGCGGCCGGTATCCGCGGTATAGCGCAACTCGTCGGCCAGCTGGTCAAGCTGGCTTTTCAGGGTGTCGACGTCCAACCGGGCCAGCGCGCCATGATCGTGCGACTTCATCCGATGTTCGCGGCCCCGCACTTCGAACAATTCCCGATCGATGGCATGGGCCTGGCTGAAGTCGAGCGCGCCGGAGCTATGCGCCACGACGATCTGCTGGCCGATATCGTCGATGCGCTGCTCGACCAGCGAGGTGTCATTGACCACCGGCCTGCTCGCGGCGGCGTGACCGACGACGACGCCCGCGCCCGCGGCGCCGAGCACCGTTCCAAGCGCGATCATGGCGA
>Ga0302314_10006751_pt1 | contig 20716 bp, 20 predicted proteins | sample III_Palsa_N2_3_FD_200533 | JGI IMG/M metagenome (GOLD analysis project Ga0302314, IMG submission 200533) | Peat permafrost microbial communities from Stordalen Mire near Abisko, Sweden - III_Palsa_N2_3 | ecosystem: Environmental > Terrestrial > Soil > Palsa > Peat permafrost | place: Sweden... | reverse complement strand
CGGCGTTCGACCTGAACAAGTTCCACGACGACTTTATGCACCAGGGCTTCGCGCCGATCAAGGTGATCCGCAAGACCATGCTGCATGACGATTCGCCGGTGTTGTAGTGCGGGGCTACAACTTCAGTGGTTTGCATTAGCCCCTATGCGCTATGCAACGCCACGTTGGCTTCTTGCTAGGATGGATGTATTCCACTCGGAGATTTCCGCACCATGGCACAGATGAAGATTCGCAAGGCTGTCTTTCCCGCTGCGGGTATGGGTACCCGCTTTCTGCCCGCCACCAAGGCCATGCCCAAGGAGATGCTGCCGCTGGTCGACAAGCCGCTGATCCAGTACGGCGTGGAGGAGGCCGTCGCCGCCGGATGCACGGAGATCATCTTCGTCACCGGGCGCGGCAAGACGACGATGGAGGACCACTTCGACCGGTCGGCGGACCTGGAGGCGTCGCTCGAGGCCAAGGGCAAGACGGCGCTGCTGGAGATTGCGCGCAGCGTCTCCAAGCTGGCAAAGATCGTGTACACCCGGCAGGCGGAGCCGCTGGGCCTGGGGCACGCTGTGCTGATGGCCAAGGAGCTGGTCGGCGATGAGCCGTTCGCGGTGATCCTGGCCGACGACATCGTCGACTCCAAACGGGGTTGCATGAAGCAGATGGTCGAGGCATTCAACGAGACGCAGTCGTCCATCCTCGGCTCGGAGGTGGTGGAGGGTGCGGCGATCTCGGCATACGGCTGCCTCGATTGCACGCCTGAGGCGCACGACTTGCGGCTGCTGCTGGTCAAAGACATGGTGGAGAAGCCGAAGTTCGGGACGCAACCGAGCCAGAACGCGATTATTGGCCGCTACATCCTCACGCCGCGCATCTTCGAGATGCTGGAGACGATCACGCCCGGCGCGGGCGGCGAACTGCAGCTCACCGACGGCATCAAGGCGCTGCTGAAGTATGAGAAGGTCTACGGCTTCAGCTACGAGGGTAAACGTCACGACGCGGGCGACAAGCTCGGGTTCCTGAAGGCGACCGTGGAGTTCGCCCTCAAGCGCGACGACCTGGGACCGCCGTTCCGTGAGTGGCTCAAGGAGCAACGCTTCTAGCAGGCCAAGAGGGCTTAGGTCGAAGCGTGGAAGGTTCGTCCCGATTTTTCTGGTGGAGTTGTCATCCGTTCGCGAGATAATCTTTCCCTTGATGGAAGTCTCGAGGTGGCCGCGTTGGGAGAGTTGGCGGGAGTTCGGGGTTGGCGGTTTGCCGCGCGCTGGTGTTTCACGGTGGCGATTGTGGCCGCGACTGCGTGGGTGGGGCTGGCGTCCGGCCGCGGTGCCGGGCATGTGCCGGCCGTGTGGTGGGCAAACTCGCTGTTGCTGGCCATTGTGCTGCTCAGCGCGCGTAGCGAACGTTGGGTGCTGATCGCCGCCGGGTACTGCGGCAATGTGATCGCGCACCTGGTCTTCCACGATCCGCTCAGCCAGGTGGTGATGCTCTCCTTGTGCGACACCGGGGAAGCTACGTTCGCGATCCTGGCCGTGCAGTGGGGCGTGCCGTCCAGGGCCGGTCAACAGGCTCGTGGACGGGACCGCGTCGTTGATCTCACCGACCGCGGCCGGCTGCTGCGGTTTGTCCTCTTCGGTGTTTTGCTGGGGCCGTTGCTGGCCTCTTGTGTGGCTGGGGTCATCTTGCATGGGCTGGTTCAGGCGGAGATGATTACAGCCTTTCGCTGGTTTCCTCCCAGCGCGCTGGGCATGGTGATCGTAACGCCGCTGATTCTAGGCTTGGCGCGGCAGGAGACCAGGGACCTCTTCTCGCCGCAGTGCATCGTAAAGACGCTGGTGTATCTCGGTCTGCTGGCAGCGACCACGCTGGGCATCTTCTCGCGCGGCCAGTTTCCGCTGCTGTTCCTGATCTTCCCTCCGCTGATGTTCCTGGTGGTCGAGCTTGGAGTTGGCGGCGGCGCGCTGGGGGCCTGCGTGGTGGCGGCCATCGGCAGCGTGTACACGGTTTCGGGCCATGGCGCGCTCACGCGTGGGGCGGCTTCTACGCTGGAGCAGCGCATCTTGATGCTGCAGATGTTCCTGGCGACCGCGGTGTTGAGCGTGGATGTCGTCGGCCTGGTGCTCGGCGATCTCAAGCGGTCGGCGACCGTGGAGGAGGCCGCACGCGAGCAGTTGAGCGATGCGCTCGAGACCCTGGAGGCCGTAGCGCGCGTGGATGCGACCACCCGCATAGCGAACCGCCGCCGGCTCGACGAGGTGCTGGAGGAGGAGTGGCAGCGGGCAATCCGGCAACGCACGGCGCTCTCCATCCTGTTGCTCGATGTGGACCACTTCAAGAGTTACAACGACCGCTACGGGCATCTCGCCGGCGACGAGTGCCTGCGCATGGTTGCCGAGGTGGTGGGTGCCGCCTTGCGCCGCTCCGGCGACCACCTGGCGCGATTCGGCGGGGAAGAATTTGCCATCGTGCTGCCGAATACGGACGTGTCCGGTGCAATGGAGTTGGCCGAGCAGGTGCGGCTCGCCGTGCGCGCAGCGGCCATGGTGCATGAAGAGGCTGCCGGCGGGATACTGACGGTCAGCATCGGCTGTGCGACGGCATCGCCGCAACGCGATGAGGACGCAACCATGTTGCTGGCCCTGGCCGATCGAGCGCTCTACCAGGCTAAGCGCGGCGGCCGCGATCGCGTGGAGGTCAGCGGATTCTCCTCCATGCCCACTCCTGAAAGAGTGGAAGATGTTGCGTCCTGAGATGCTATGCCCGTCCATCCGTTACGCTTGAGAGGTGCAGTCGCAACGATTGCGCGCGCCGATTGAAGGAGACGCCAAGCGTGAGATATGAAAGACGACGAGCCTGCCGGAGTTTCCAGGCGATAGGTCTGTGGTTCGCGCTGGCCTTCGCTTTGCCCGGAGCACTGTCAGCGCAGCGGCAGGCTGTAGACGCAGCGAATGCGGAGCAGAGCGACACCGCGCCGCGCCGCATCCACTTGATGCTGAAGGACGGCAGCTATCAGCTTGTCCTGAGCTACAAGGTTGCGGGAAACGTTGTCCACTATCGCAGCGCCGAGCGCAACGGCGAGGCCGAAGACGTGCCCCTGGCGTTGGTCGATCTTCCCGCCACGGAGAAGTGGATCAGGGAACATAGTCCCAATGCGGTGAAGGCGTCATCCCCGCCGGTGCTTAGCCCCGAACTCGCGAAAGAGGAGGCTGAGCGGGCCGCGCGCACGCCAGAGGTCGTTCCCGACCTGCGTCTGCCGGAGGAGGACAGCGTGCTGGTGCTCGACACCTTCAGCGGAACGTCGGAACTGGTACCGCTGGAGCAGGTGGGCGGCGATCTGAACAAGGAGACCGCGCACAATGTGCTCAAGCAGGCGATCAATCCTGCGTCCAGTGCGCATCGAATGCTGGACATACGCGGCGATAGCGCGGACGTCCAGCTGCACGTCGCCGACCCGGTCTTCTATGTCCGGATCGGCCCCGACGATGAAGGAGACCTCGGCGGCAGCGCGATCACGGTCGATACCCACGGGGCCTCTGGCCGCGCAACGCCCTCTGGTGGCGCTGACAGCAGCGGCTACGTCATCGAGCGGCTGGATGTGCGCAGCGATACTCGCGTGGTCGACAGTTTTCGCATTGCGCTGTTGGGCGAGAAGCCTCAGCCCGATGTGATCGAGATGAAGGCCGAGGATCTGCCCGGCGGACACTGGATGAAGCTGACCCCCGCGCAGCCCATGGAGTTCGGCGAGTACGCGCTGGTGGAGGTGCTGTCGGACCACGAAGTCAACCTGGGCGTGTGGGACTTCGGCGTGCATCCGACCGCGAAGGAAGACGTTGAAGCGCTGCGGCCGCAGCCCAGACGTCCGGTCACACTGGAGAGAAGAGATCCTGAGTGACCCGAAGAGGCCTTGAATAGAACAAATCAACCAAAGTTGATGGACTCGACCGTTGAATTTGTGTGCATCCGTTATGTATATCTGCGCAGGAGCCACGGCAGTATGTACAATCGTCTGCGGGTTTCCCTATGAAATACATTTCATATCTCACTTTTTTCTTTCTACTTCATGCCATGGCAGCCGAGCCGGTAATAACCCCGGTTGATCGTCAGGTTGAGATTTTGGTGCCTGGGCAGGATTTTGTCTGGCAGGTGAAGGACGATAGTGCTGTGGCCGGAACGATCGCGACCTGGCAAATCTCAGGCTGGAACAACGAGCAACTCTCGCAGCCCGTTCCTCTTGTCTTCAACCACGGCAAAGCCCAAATCCGATACACCCCCATGAACCGCGGCTGGCAGGAACTGGTCGTCATCGAGCGCAACGCCGCCGGCGCAACCATCAGCGAAACCCGCCGCTCCTTCGTCTCCGGCGAAACCCGCAAACCCGGCCCCGACGACTTCAAATACGGCGTCACCTCCCATCTCACACGCGTACCGGAATTCTTCTTGCCCGAAATTGAAGCCATCGACAAACTCGGCATCGGCTACGTCCGCGACGAAGTGTCGTGGTACAACCTCCAGCCCACTCCCGGCCAATGGAACTGGGCCCGCTTCGATCCCATGATCGACGGCCTCAACAAGATCCACGTCCAGCCCCAAATCACCTTCGACTACGGCAACAAGTGGGCTGGCGTCGAGTCAACCGCTATCGATAGCACCAAGCCTAAGGCCTCTGACCCCACTCATGTTGCCATCCACACCATCCCCAGGCTCCAACCCTGGCTCGCCTATGTTCGGGCCACCGTGGACCGCTACAAGGATCGCGTTCACTACTGGGAAATCTGGAATGAGCAGGACGGAAATTTTTGGGACAGCCCGGTGGATGGCTATATCAAGCTCTTTGATGAAACCTCCAAGGCGATTAAACAGACAGATCCGCATGCCTTTGTAATGAACGGCGGATTCAGCATGCACGGCATGCCTTCCGACACCGGCTTCAATGACGAGTTCCTCGCCAAGGCCGACCGCACCTACTGGGACATCCTCGCCTATCACGACTACCAGAGCTTTTCCGATGAACTGATTCGCAGAAAGTGGGTAGCCGACTGGTGCGCGAAGTATCACGTCAAACTTCCGCTCTGGATGAACGAGGGCGGGATCAGCGCCGTCAAGAACTTCACCCCGCGCATTCAAGCCGACACGCTCACCAAGCGCCTCGCCGCCGCACCTGCCTTGGGGCTCGACGCCTACATCCTCTACGACCTCAAAAACGACGGCCCCGATCCGAAGGTAAAAGAGTCTAATTTCGGTCTGCTCAACTTCGACTGCACCCCAAAACCTTCCTTCGCCGCCTACCAGAACCTCATCCACCTCCTCGGCGGCCGCAAATATCTCAAGACCGAAAAGATCGACAACTCCAACGGAAGTACCCTATGGGAACTCCTTTACGCGGGACGAACGCCCAGCGACGATCAGGTCGCAGTGCTTTGGATCGACAAGAGCGACACCTATGACTCCTCACCGACGCACATGAAAACCACCTCGGTCCCCGTCCCCGAATTGCATGAAAACGATCCCATCGCCATGACCGTGAAGTTTGCCAGGCTCGACAACGTCACCCTGCTCGATCTCATGGGCAACCCCTTGCCTCACCAAAGCTCCCCGGCCGCAACAACACTCACCATCACCAACGAACCGGTCTATCTCCTCGCCAAACCAACAGGCGACTGGAACCCAAAAGAGATTCCCACCGTCACTTCCCAAGCTACGTTCCAAAAAGAAACCCCACCCCTACGACGATAAGCCTGTCGCGAGGTGGGGTGCTGAGCATGACTCCAGCGAGCCCGGTTAGGCTCGATTATTGCTTCTGGATCTTGATATCGACATTGACTTCAGCGTCGACCGGAACGTGGTTCACGGTCGCCGGCTTGAAGCGGTATTGTTTTACCGCCTCCAGCGTCTTCTGGTCGAGCACGGCGCCGGCAGAGTGCTCCACGATCAGATTCTGCGGCACGCCGCGCGAGTCCACCATCATCCGGACAGATATATTGATGGGCGCGGAGGCCAGTTCCTGCGGCACATCGGTTTCAACAACATGGATAAGCTTCGGAGCATTGTCGGCATGATCGTCGCCCATCAGCAAATAGGTGTCGCTGATGCCGCCCCTGGTGGGGTCGTCGAGATAGAAGGCTTCGATGCGCTCTGTCACAGTCTCATGCAACGTGGGCTTCGGGGTGACGGTAGTGTCTGAAGGCTTGGCTGCGTGCATGGCAGCAGGAGGGTTGGCCTTGGCCACAAGAGTCGCCGGGGCAGGCGACGGCTTTGGCTCGGTCGAGGTGCTGGCCTGGGCATGAGCCAGAACGGGGATCAGAACAAGGGTCGCTACGAGAACTCGGCGCATATTGAATCTCCTTTGAGCAAAAGGTGCTCACGACAACCCTATATCCACAGCGATACGATTGTCAAGAATTATTTTCCAAATTAATATTTGCTCAGGTTTTGTAGGTTTTCTTGAGGCATTGTCAATTTTCTTCGAAACTTTTCTAAGAAGCATGGGTTGAACCCATCTCCATCTCCGTGGAGGCTGCGAAGCATGTTCCTGTCCAACAAACTCTCGTTGCCCGCCGCGCCGCTGGCCGCCAAATCACTCCTGTGTCTCTCCCTGTACACTTCGAACAGCTATGTATAAGCGTGTGCTGCTCAAGCTCTCGGGAGAAGCCCTGGCCGCGGGCCGTGGTTTCGGCGTCGATGCCGTCTTCGTCAACGCGATCGCCAATGAGATCGCGGAGGTAGCGCGCACTGGCTGCCAGATCGCCATCGTCGTCGGCGGCGGCAACTTCTTCCGCGGTGTGGCCGAGCAGGCCATCCACATGGACCGCGTCGCCGCCGACCACATGGGCATGCTCTCCACAGTCATCAATGCCATCGCTCTTCAAGATGCCATCGAAAAGACCGGCCTCTTCTGCCGCGTCATGTCGGCCATCGCGATGCACCAGGTTGCGGAGCCTTACATCCGCCGCCGCGCGATCCGCCACCTGGAGAAGGGCCGCATCATTATCTTCGCGGCCGGCACCGGCAACCCTTACTTCTCTACCGACACCGCGGCCAGCTTGCGTGCCATGGAGATCGGGGCTGAAGTTTTATTGAAGGCCACCAGCGTCGACGGCATCTACACGGCCGACCCCAAAAAGGACGCAGACGCCGTGAAGTTCGAGCAGATCACCTACATGGAGATACTCAACCTCGGGCTCAAGGTGATGGATACGACGGCGGTCTCGCTGTGCAAGGACAACAACCTGCCGATGATCATCTTCTCGATGCGCGAACGCGGCAATATCGTGCGCGTGGTGATGGGTGAAAAGCTGGGGTCGCTGGTTACGGCATAGCGGTCTTATGCAACTAAGACTGCACGCTCTTTTTGCGCGGCACGCTTTTGTTTCCACCAATTGCCGATAGCGATCTGCGCCGGGTGCTCCACCCACTTCCTTACGGCAATCGCCAGTAGCACCACAAACACATAGCTGATCCACGGATCGAAGCGCGCCACATGCAACCGCTCGGGGACATGGTGCAGGTGCAGCAGTACAAACACGTTGAAGTGCAGCAGATAGAGGCAGTACGTTGAGGCGCCGATGGTCACCAGCGGCGGAATAGAAAAGACACGCGCCAGCGGGCTTGGCCCGGCCAGCCCCAGAATGATCGCTGCGAAGATCGGCGTCAGCAGGCCGCCGTGGATCATGATGTAAGGCAGCCGCGGCACCAGGTGGTAGCAGACGTACCAGAAGGTTGTGAAGCCGCCGGTCCCGACGATCATGCGTCCGAGCACGCTGAGCTTTGCCGCATCGTGCAGGCGTCCCAGCGTTAACCCAGCAAGAAACGTGCAGATGTACGGCAGCGGCGTGTACTTCAGCAGGTCGATCCAGACGCCGTCGCTGTAGCGGTCGGCCATGCGGCCGAGGTGGTCCGGATCGCGCAGGACGTACGTGGTGTGGGGTATGAGTCCAATCACCCAAAGCACCGCAAAGATCGCTAGCAGCTTCCAGGCGCTGCGGGGCAGTCGCAGCCGCACCAGCCACGGGAACGCAAGATACAGCATCACCTCGCAGGACAGCGTCCAGGTGACGGTGTTCCAGAACGTTGCCAGGTGTGGAAAGATTCCCTGCAGCAGCAGCGGCGTAAGGATGGCGCCCTCCCAGAAGTGCCGGTGCGAACGTGCATGCCACTCGGTCATCAACATCGGAAACGAGATGAGCAGCGTCAGTACATACACCGGATAGAGCCGCGAAAAGCGCGCCATCCAGAAGTCGACGGCGTTCATCGGCTGCGGCCGGTCGGCATAGTTGTACGCGAGGATGAAGCCGGAGATCAGGAAGAAGAAGCTCACGAACACATAGCCGATATCGACCAGCGGATACAGCGAGACCCACGGATGCGCCGCCCAGCGCAGACCCGACGGTGTGAAGTGGAAGAGGATGATCGTCAGCGCCAGCAGCGTGCGGATGCCGGTAAGCGCAGGCAGCGCAGGTTTGCGCTCCTGTCGAAAGGCCACAGGCTGCAAAGCGTCTGCTGCTTCACCGGTCGATGTCGGAGAAGGCACAAAGGTCGTCGAGTCTGCGGGGGCCGCGGCGAGAGCGTTCATAGAGGCGTCCCGTAGGATGCCTGAGGTACGTTCGTCCGCCGTCCAAAGTCTCGCAGAGGTTTTGCCACGGCGTCTATTTGACCTCAACGTGGTCGAAGCCCAGGCCTTCGAGCATGGCGGTGACAGTGGCGCGCGCGTTCTTCGACGCGGCATCGAGGATGCCATCGGTCAGCGCAGCCTGTTGTAACTGCTGTTGTGCCTTGGCGCGGGTCTCGGTTTCGAGGTTCGGATCGGCGGCCACAAACAGGCCTGTGTCGCGCGAATAAACACGCGTGTGGGCGTTGTCGATGGTGGTAAGAAATACCTGAGAAGCAGGCAATACCAGCTTGATCGAGCGGCTGCCTCCGCCTTCGGTGATCTGCACGTCGTCGGGCTTTATCTGGCCCATGTCCACGCCCGCGATGGTGTCGCCGTGCACGATCATCAGAATCTTGTCGCCCGCCAGCGCATCGGGCAGCACCGCGCTCGACTTATCTCCCTCGACCACGGTGTCCAGCGAGTACACGACGCTCTCCAGCCGGTTCAGCCGCTGCACCTTATCGACCACCATGGGCGCGGAGACTACATTCAGCGGCCTGCCCGTAACCATCGCCGCCAGCCTGCCCGCAAACCCCTGCCGCGCCTGGTGCACAAAGACGCCGGTGCAGGCCGCGCCCAGCAGCAGCACCAGCACCAGGGAGTAGAACGTCCCCGAACTGCGCCGTCCATAGTCGTACTGCGTCGTCATTTCGTCTCCGCCGGTATCCCCGGACCCTACACTGAATTCTATGCGTCCCGGCCGGTCGCGCACGTCTGAAACTTTTCCGCGGCGCAAACATCTCTTGCAGAATCGTGTTCGGCTCCGTAACGTCTATTGTGAAGAGCAACAAAACCGTCCGTCCAAAGCATCGAAGGAACGAAAGTCGAAGATTGGAGCAAGCCCGCCATGCTGACTCAGCAGGACCTCGCCACCGCGCTGCTCACGCGCTTTCGCACCGTCCGCCAGGCCACGACGCAGTTCTGCGCGCCGCTCACGCCCGAGGATCTCATGGTCCAATCCTGCCCGGAGGCTTCGCCGGTAAAGTGGCACCTCGCGCACACCTCATGGTTCTTTGAAACCTTCGTTCTCAGCGAGTTCATCGCCGGCTATGAGCCCTTCAATCCCGACTTCCGCTGGCTCTTCAACAGCTACTACAACTCGCTGGGCGAGATGCCGGAAAAGAAGCTCCGGTCGTCGTTCTCGCGTCCGCCGCTGGACGAGATTCTCGCCTTTCGATGTCATGTGGATGCTGCTATCGCGCTGCTGCTTGAAAAGACCCCGGAGGACGAAGCCCTGCGCCGCATCGCCCTCGGCCTGGAGCACGAGCAACAGCATCTTGAACTCATCGCCACCGACATCAAGCACGCCCTCTTCACCAACCCGCTGCATCCCGCGTATAAAAATTCCGCAAACGATGAGCAAGTTGAGCAGATGGCTCCGCCGCTCGAATGGTGCGGCTTCTCACCCGGATACCCTGGCCCCCCCGGCGTCGTCGAGGTCGGCATCACGCCGGACGCGGCCTCGATCGAAACCTTTGCGTTCGACAACGAGACCCCTCGTCACTCCGTGTACATCGCACCCTTTCGCCTGGCGTCGCGGCTCACCACCTGCGCGGAGTATCTCGCGTTCATCGACGAGAACGGCTACTCGCGCCCCGAGCTTTGGCTCTCCGAGGGCTGGGACACGATTCGCGCCAACGGCTGGCAGGCACCGCTCTATTGGCAGCGCGAACCCGCTGCAAAATCCGGTTGGAGCATCTACACCCTGCACGGCTTCCGCCCGCTCGGCGAACTCTCCGAGACACCCGTCTGCCATCTCAGCTTCTTTGAGGCTGATGCCTTCGCCCGCTGGGCCGGGCATCGCCTGCCCACTGAGTTCGAGTGGGAGGTCGCCGCCGCGCAGCAGGCCGTCGAAGGTAATTTGCTCGAGCAGGACACGCTGCACCCGGCAGTCGCGCGCAATGCGCCTCACCAGCCACAGCAGATTTTTGGCGACATATGGGAGTGGACACAATCGCCCTACACCGGCTATCCCGGCTACAAGCCCCTGCCCGGCGCGCTGGGCGAGTACAACGGTAAGTTCATGAGCTCGCAGATGGTGCTGCGCGGCGGTTCCTGCGTCACTCCGCAAAGCCACATCCGCGCCACCTATCGCAACTTCTTTTCGCCGGGAACGCGCTGGCAGTTTAGCGGTCTCCGCCTTGCCCGCGACGGCGCCGGCTAATGTCGAAAACTGACCCTCCACGGTCTCGATAAATCTGGCATCCTGTCTCAGCCGTATACATCTAAGAACGACAAGCTATCGCGACGAGGCACACTCTTGATCCTGATGACCGAAGCTCCCGGCGCCCTGCGCGAAGCCGTTCTGCGCGAAGCCCTCAGCGGCCTCACGGCTACGCGCAAGACGCTGCCGCCGTGGCTCTTCTACGACGAGCGCGGCTCGCAGCTCTTCGAGCAGATCACAACGCTGCCCGAGTACTACCTCACCCGCACCGAGCGCGACATCTTCGCTGCCAACGCCGACGAAATATTCCTTGGCATCGACTCCCCCGTAACCATCGCCGAGCTCGGCGCAGGCACCGCCGCGAAGACCGGGATCCTCCTGCGCGCAGCCACGCGTTTCCAGCCCGAGGTGCTGTATCAGCCGATCGATGTAAGTTCCTCCGCGCTCGACGAAGCCTGTGCGGCGATCACCGCGCACATCGCAGGCGTGGTGGTTGAATCCAGAGTCGCAAACTACGTCACCGAAACCTTCACGCTACACCGCCCGGAAGATCATCGCATCCTCGCGCTCTACATCGGCTCCAGCATCGGCAACTTCTCGCCGAAGGAAGCGACGGCCATCCTGCGCAATCTTCGTGATCATCTTGAGCCCGGCGACTCGTTGCTGCTGGGCGCCGACCTCGCACCCGGGCCGCACAAACCGGTGGCCACTTTGCTGGCTGCTTACGATGACGCCGCAGGCGTCACCGCTGTGTTCAACAAGAACATCCTTGCGCGCCTCAACCGCGAACTCGACGCGAACTTCGACCTCGACAACTTTGCGCACCGCGTCCGCTGGAACGCCGCCGAGAGCCGCATTGAGATGCATCTCGAAAGCGTGGCCCCGCAGACGGTTCCTATAGCAGGAGAGCGCATCAACTTCGCCGCCGGCGAGACCATCCACACCGAGAACAGCTACAAGTTCACCGACGCCGCGCTGGCTGGGCTCTTTGCGAGCGCAAACTTTTCACCGGTGCATACCTGGCACGATGCCGCACGCAGCTTCGCCGTCACGCTCGCCGAGGCGGTCTAGCCAGCTACGGTGTAATGCGCAGCAGCAGCACGCCGTGATTCGGCACGATCGCCGAGATGATGCCGCCCTTGGCTTCGACCTTTTCGCCCGTCCACACATTCACAATCTCGTGCGGAGTCTTGATGCCGAGCTCCTTCAGCGTCACCGATATCGTTGCGGGCGCCGTCACTCGATTGAACAGCCCAACGGCCAGCGCTCCACCTGCTAACGGCCGCGTCCAAATCTCCAGCAGGCCTTCAGCGCGCAAGCGGTCGCCCTGCTTGCCCAGCGGGTCCTGATCGATGGCGATCACGCCCTTGTTCATTAGCAGCGCCTTGGTGTCGTCGCTCATCTTGGAGAGGTCGTTGCCCGCGATCAACGGCGCGGCCAGCAGCGCCCACAGGCTCATGTGGGTACGGTACTCCTCGGTCGACATCTTGCCATTGCCGACTTCCAGCATGTCGGGGTCATTCCAGTGGCCGGACCCTGCGAACTTCGCGAGGCCGGCCTGCCCGAAGCCGAGTTCGGTCATGCGGGCATAGGTGTCGTTGATGTCGCCCGTCGTACGCCACAGGTTGCCGCCCACCGCCGGGCCCCACGTCCACACATTGTCCCAGCCGTACTGGCAGAGGCTGTACACGATGGGCCTGCCGGTGCGGTCGAGCGCCTGCCGCATCTTCACATAGGCCTCGCGCATCAGCCGATTGGCCGCCTGCGGGTCGTCAGGATGAGCTGCGGTCGCAGGGTCCATGTCGGTCTTCTTGAAGCTGCACAGGTCGTACTTCAAATAGTCGACGCCCCACGAAGCATACAGGTCGGCGTCCTGCTGCTCATGCCCCTCGCTGGCGGCGTAGTGCGCGCAGGTAAGCGGCCCCGGCCCGGAGTAGATGCCGAACTTCAATCCATGCGTGTGCAGGTAATCGCCCAGCGCTTTCATGTCAGGAAACTTCGCGTTGCTATGTAACATGCCGGAGGCGTCGCGATCACCTTCCCAGGTGTCGTCGATGTTGACGTACACGTAGCCGGCGTCTCTCATGCCGCTCTTGATCAGCGCATCGGCCGCGTCCATCACGTCCTTCTGCGTGACATCTTTGGCGAAGTGGTTCCAGCTGTTCCAGCCCATCGGCGGCGTCGGCGCCAGCGTCGGGGCGATCTGCGAATTGGCAACGGGCATCTGCGAGACGCCTGCACTGCATACCGCGATCATCGCGACGGCCATCATAAACTTGCGCATTGTTGTTACTCCCCGAGCTTCAAAAGTTCGTTATGAGTTTGCCGCACGATGATACGCGCCGCTCTTGCCGCCTGTCTTCGAGAGCAGTACGACCTCGCGAATTCGTATGCCCTTATCGAGCGCCTTAGTCATGTCGTAGACCGTGAGCGCGGCCACCGACGCGGCCACCATCGCTTCCATCTCCACACCCGTGCCAGCGACCGTCGCTGCAATGGCCCGAATTTCGACCCCGCCCGCGACCACCGTGGCCTGCACGTCAACGAAGCTGAGCGCGAGAGGATGGCACATCGGAATCAGCTCGCTGGTGCGTTTGGCCGCCTGGATGCCTGCAAAGCGCGCAACCTCCAGCGGATTGCCCTTGGGGTTCTGCGGCAGTGCAGCCAGCACGGCTTCGTTCAGTTCAACGAAGGCACCCGCCACAGCCTCACGCAGTGTCGCAGCCTTCGCGCTCACATCCACCATGTGCGCCTGGCCTGCTTCGTCGAAGTGCGATAGCTTCTCGCTCATACGGCCATGCTACCGCAGCAGCACGCGCACAGTCTCTCCCTTGGTGAAAGCCTTAACGCCCGCAGGCAGCACCGCATAGCAATTCCCGCGCGCATTCGCCGCCACATCGCCCGACCCCTGCCACCCAACCACGCGCACGCTCACCCCATCCCACGCGCCGACAAGCTCCGCAGGCAGAAACCGCGTCACCCGCACTCCGCCTTTTACATCTTCCGCAAGTCTCGCTTCAACGAACCGCGGCGCAATCTCTATCTGCCCCGCCAGCGCACGCAACATCGGCGCAACAAACAGATGAAAGCAAACCTGCGTCGACACCGGATTTCCCGGCAGGCCAAAGAAATACGTCCATTCCACCGACTCGCCAACTCGCTGACTTGCTAACTCGCTGCTCCGCGGCAGTCTTCCGAAGACAATCGGTTTGCCCGGCTGAATCAGCGCGCCGGTGAAGAAGAACTCCGCGCCGCACTCCGCGAGCACCTGCTCCACCAGGTCGTACTTGCCCATCGAGACCCCACCCGACAGCAGCAGCAGGTCAGCCTCGCGGCCTTCAGCGATGCGCGCGCGCAGGTCGCCGAGCGTATCCCTCGCCGCTGCCAACCTTGCCGCCTCGCCGCCCTCGGCCTGCACCAGCGCGGCCAGAGCGTAGCTGTTCGAGTTGCGAATCTGCCAAGCCTCGGGCACAATGTCCAACTCGACGAGCTCATCGCCCGTCGCCACAATCGCCACGCGAGGCTTGGCAAATACTTGCACCATCGCGGCTCCGCAGCTGGCAGCGACGGCAACCTCCGCCGCCTCCAGCACGCGCCCCACCGGAAGCAGCGAGTCGCCCCGCCGCGCCTCGGCCCCACGCGCCACAACGTTCTCTCCCGCCCGCAACCCGCGCCCCTCCCCCACGCTGAAACCCTCACCAGCCAAGACCGCGTGCTCCACCATCAGCACCGCCTCCGCGCCCGCAGGCAGCGGGGCCCCGGTCATGATCTCGATAGCCTCGCCCTCCTGCAAAGCTGCACCCTGCCAGCTCTCACCGGCCCGCGCCGAGCCCACCACCCGCAGCGTCCGCCCTGCCGCAACATCCGCCGCGCGCACCGCATAGCCGTCCCGCGTGGAGCGGTCGAACGGCGGCTGGTCGCGGTCGGCAACCACGGCCTCGGCCAGCACGCGGCCAGCCGCATCGAGTAAACCCAAAGCTTCTACCGCTCGCGGCAGCGCGAGCCCACGGGCCTGCCCCAGCACTTCGCCCAGCACTTCCGCGAACGCCGCCACCTTGTCGGTCACAATGCTTCCCTCGGACTACGGCAACAAAGGCTGTGGCAACTAACGCTCAGGCAGTAAGGCCCCAGCCGATGCAAACCGGCCAGGGCCTTACGATCGCCTTCGGCAAGCCTTAGCTCTTCTTCTTGCCTGCTTTGTAGCTCGTATCGATCTTCTCGCCCAGGCCGGTCAGCACATCCTTGGCGGTCTGCGCGTTGGCTCCGTTGGGGTCCGTCGTCAACTGCAAATACGTCTGATAGGCGGCTGTGCAGCCCGGAGGCGCAACCAGCAAATTGGTCTTCGGATCCAGGGTCGCCTTGGTAATCAGGGCCTGCCCCTTGATGAAGTAGGGGTCGGGCCGGGTCGGATCGGCGGCGATGGCCTTCTCCGCTGCGGCCAGCGCGGCCTCGGGTTGATTGGCATTGAACAGTACCGCGGCCTCATTGCCGAAGTACATACCGGCGTTGGCGGGCGCCAGCTTTACGGCGTTTTCAAATGCCGCCTGCGAGTCAGTCAACTTGCCCGCCTTGGCCAGCACATTGCCCATCTGGTTGTAGGCGCTGGACTGAATCGTCATATCCGGCTTCTTCGAAGCTGCGTTCAGGTCCGCGGCCTTCTTGTAAGCGTCGACAGCTTCGCTATAGCTCTTGGTCACTGCATCGTCCGAGAGTGGTACCGTGCCCGCCGCGCGGTCAGCCTTCACCAGGTGTTCCGCCTGGCTCTGCAGCGTGTCGCCATACACAAACCACAGCAGGCCTTCGTCGGGCTTGGCCTGGGTCGCCGCCAGCATGTCGGCGACATCCTTGCTCACGTCGTCCTTGGTCGGTGCCGCTGCCGCCAGGTCCGCCCGCACCTTGCCCAGGGTCGCGTTCAGGTTGTTCACCACCTTGTTCACTGACAGTGCTTCAGCGTTCTTCTTCCTGGCTTCCTCAAACGCCTTCCTGCTTTCGGGCGTCAGCTCCTTCAAGTACTCTTCGCGCGTCATGTCGAAGTTCACTGTCTTGTCGTCGCCTGCCTTGATCACCACGTCCTGATAGTCAAGATGCTTGCCGTCCTGATAGACAATCACGTAGTAGTCGCCGGGTTTGACGCCTGTGGCTACGTAATTACCCGACGCATCGAGCGGGAAATCATAGTCGAACTTCAGGTTCTTTTCTTCCGACGACGCTGCCGTCTTGTTCGTGGTGAACTTGATGTCACCTTTGGTTACGGGTAGGCCGGTCGGGTCGGTCACGGAGCCGTGAAGCGTGCCCGTTGTTGCCGGCACTGTGGGTGTCTGGCCGCACAGCGGCGCGGCAAAGAGCAGCCCGGCTACGGCGGTCGACAAAACGATCTTGGCCTTTTGCAGGGGCGTGGCCTTCTTTAATTTCATGGTGCTCCTTCTTTCAGTTCAAACTCAGTATGTTTCGACTTGTCCCAGGGGGTGCGGACGGTTAGGCGTACGCAATCGTGTCGACCGTCCCAGCCTCCGCAAAAGCCCGCAACCGCAGCACACAACTCTCGCACACCCCGCAGGCTTCGGTCTCACCGGAGTAGCACGACCAACTTACATGCAATGGAGCGCCCAATTCAACTCCCAACCGTACGATCTCGCTCTTGCGCAGCCGGATGAGCGGCGTCACCACGGCAATCTCACCGTCTTTCGTGCCGGTGCGGATGAGCTGATTGAAGGCCTCATAGTACGCCGGACGGCAGTCTGGATACCCCGAACTGTCCTGCTCCACCGCGCCGATAAAGACCGTCGTCGCCCCCAGAACCTCCGCCCAGCTTACCGCCGCGCTCAAAAAATGCGCATTGCGGAAGGGAACATAGGTTACCGGCACGTCGCTGCCCGTCCGCTGCGAAGATTGTTCGGTATCGCCGGCCGCCGGGACCGCAATCGAAGCGTCCGTCAACGCCGACCCGCCGATCCTGCGAAACAGATCGGTCTTCAGCTCCAGCAACTCACGCAGACCTAAAATCTTGGCTACGGCCCGCGCCGAGGCCAGCTCCCGTGTCTCCGTCCGCTGCCCATAGCTCACGTGCAGCCCATAGCTCTCATAGTCCCGTGCCGCCAGAGTCGCGCACACCGTCGAATCCATGCCGCCGGAGAGACACACAACCGCCCGCGGCCGCTTTTCTTGTCCCGAACTCAAGGCTCTTGGCCCTCATCCGCGATCTCCGCAGCCGTCACCTCTTCCACCGACTCAGGCGTGTCCTCCGCCCCATCCAGCACCGCGCGCGCGGCGGTTTCATCCTCCGGTCGCACTTGTAGCCGAGCCACAAATGCCACCGGAATCATGCTGTTAGCATTCTCCCCTTGAATAAACGAGGGAATTCCGGCGGATTCCAGCGCCGTCTGCGCCAGGCTGGCGTCCACGGGGTCGGGGAAGGTTGCGATCGTTACAGCGGGCAGGCTTGAATGTTTGTCGCTCTTCGGGTTGCTCATATCTCTCTTGGATGCCGTTTCGCCGGCATTTACTTCAAATCAATCGACTGCAGATGAAACGTGATCGTACCCCAGAACAGCCTGGCCTGTATCTGCACCGGAATATGCCGTGGATCGTCGGTGTACCAGACCCAGATGTGCCCGCGGTTCTTCACGATACCCTCATCCGCGGTCGCCTGCACCTTGACCGTCTGGAAGGTCCCGGCGGGCGTCTTGATCTCCTCGGTGCGCTCCACCTTCATGCCCACGGTCACGGTCCGCATGGAGTCTGCCAGCGGAAACTCGACCATCTGACCCACAACCAGCGGCTGTGACTGGGTATAAAAGATCGCCGAGAGTGAGTCGGTCACGCAGGCGGGAATGCTGGCCTCCTTATGGGTCGCCGTGCCCTTCACCAGGTTCCGCTCGTTCTGGGCCTGCTTGCCGTGCTCATAGTCGAAGCTCAACTCACTGGCGATCTTGCGCCGCCCCTCCTGGATCTGCTTGTTGAAGCCGGTCGAGCAGCCCGTCTTGGCGCTGAAGCCGGACTGAAAGCGGTCCACCACGGGGAAGAGCATATTTACCGCGCCCACCGAGTCCGCCGTCGCCGAGATCTTCTCCACGTCCCCCGACCGGTCGAGATGAAACGTGGCCGTTCCGGCGGTGAACACGCGCCAGTCCACGCTGAAGGTCAGGGTCTCGTGCTGCGGATACAGAAAGCTGCCCGGAGGCGCCTGGAGCACGGGAATAGGCTTCTGTACGGCCGGCTTGGACGAGGAGAATATCTGCGCGCGCGCTTCTGCCCCACCCAACCTAGCTGGCATGGACCCCGACGCCATTAGGCAGAAGGCCATCGCGGCCAAAAACGTCCGAGCCTTCAAATCGCCGTCTCCTGTGGGGTTAAGAGCGTCCGCGAAACAGCATTCGCAGAACCAGGGCCGCATAGATTGCAGCCGCGCCCATAAGAGCATTGTACTCGCGGTGATGCTGGTACCGTTCCGCCGAAAACCGCCCAATCCCTATGTTTGACTCGCTGAACTGCGCCGCCGTGAGCCGTGGCAGCAACCGCGGCACGCGCCGCGCATACTCATCGAACCCCGCAAACGTCGCCCGCAGGAAAGTCTCTTCCGACAAGATCGTCGGCACGTAAATCGCTAAAAACATTACCGCCAGCAGGATCCCCAACCACAACTTTCCGGCGGCAATGGCGACCCCAAACGCAATCCCCATCGACCCCAGGTAGAGCGGATTGCGCGTATACGCATAGGGCCCTGTCCGCGTCAGCTCGGCATTTTTCTTCACATAACCGGCCGCATAACCCCGCAGCCACAGCCCCGGTAGCACCAGCACCAACCCCCACGCCAGCGTCTTTGGTTTTGGATCGGCAAACACCAGGAACACCGCCGCAACCACGAACCCCAGCGGCACGCGCGCCCGTCGTGCAAACCGCTGCCAGCTCATCTTGCTGTTCGTTGCAGAACCCATCCAGCCATTCTCTCAAATCAGCGGCTCTCAGGGCAGCGAGCGCACTGCCTCCAGCACCGCCTCCACCGGAATCTTCGCCAGTCCGGCCTCCGTCTCCGCGACCTTCTTGTGGCTCGTTACCGACGAAGGGTCGCGCAGCACCCGCATCGGCCCCGCTCCCGGCCAGACACCCCAGGGCCCATTGCGCGCCGGATCGGTAGGCCCATAGAGCCCCACCAGCGGCACTCTCAGCGCCGCGGCAATGTGCATCGGCCCGGAGTCGCCGCCGATCAGCAGAGCCGTTCTCCGCAGCAGCGCCACCAGCCCGGTCACATTGCAGCCCACCACCTGCGCCGCGCCCTCACTCGCGGCCACCACTGCTGCGGCCACAGGATCGTCCTTGCGCGGTTGGTTGGTGAGCACCGTAAACCCCATCGTCTGCAACGCGCGGGCGAGCGCACCGTACTTCTCCACCGGCCAGCGCTTAGCTCCCCATCCGGCGCCGGCCGCCAGCAAACAGACCCGCTGCGATCCGGCTAGCTCTTCCGCCCACTCATCGGCCCATTGCGCGTGCGGCAGTTCGACTGCGCCGGGCTGTAGCTTCACTCCGCAAGCCTCACCCAACAGCGCCGCACCCTGCTCCACCACATGCTCACCGCGCCGCACGAGCTTCTGCTTGTAGAAATGCGCGGCCATGCTCTCGCGCGGATCGCTATACCCCGCAAACTCCTTCGCCGCGGCAAACCGCCCGACGAACGCCGATCGCAGCGTCCCTTGCATATCGACGGCCACATCGTAGTGCTCTTCGCGCAGCCTCTTCCGCAGTTCGAGCACCGACCGCAGCGTCGCCCGCGAAAACGGCGCCTTCGACCACTCCTTCGCCGGGACAAGATGCACCATATCCACCACCGGCCCGCGTTCATCGTCGCCGATCAGCAGCGGAGCCCAGCGCGGATCGACCGCCCAGTCGATGCGCCAGCTTGGACGTTCGCGCCGCAGAGCCGCGACAGCCGGCAGCGCGTGCAGCACATCGCCCATAGCCCCCACGCGAACGATGAGAATCTTCATGCGAGCCTCGCTTCCAGCTCACGCGCCACGCGTTCCGGATACACGAACTCCGCCTCCAGTGCGACGACCACGACCGGCCCAACCGTCTCCAACCGCTCTCGCAGCGCGGCTGAAAGCTTCACCGCATCCTTCTCCGTCGTCACGAATCCCGATGCCTCCAGCCGCTTCGCAATCGCAACCACCTGGGCAATATCGTCTGCTTTGTACGCACGATGGTCATCGAACACCACCGTCTCGATGATGCCGCAACCGGCCTCTTCCAGCATCGCCGCAAAGCCTTCCGGCCGCGCAATCCCGCAGAACGCCAGCGGCCGCAGCCCCGCGCTCAGCACCCCCAGCGGAGCAGGGAACCGCAGCCGCCGATGCACACTCCACAGCAGCGCACCCTCCCGCATCAGCTTCAACACATGCGGCTCGACCATCTCACGCTCCTCCTCGCGAATCACCACCACATCCGCCCGCCGCAACGCATCCAACGGCTCGCGCCGATTGCCCGCAGGCAGCAACGCATCGGCAAGGTCTTCCTCCGTCACCAAAGCAATATCAACATCCCGCTTCAACCGCCGATGCTGAAACCCATCGTCCAGCAGATGAACACCTTTGTTTTTCTTGATACCGTCCCCGTATTCCTTGATACCGTCCCCGTATTCCTTGATGTCATCTCCGTATTCCTTGATGCCGTCCCCATTTTCTTTGTTGTCATCCCCGAAGGGGATCTGCGTTTGGCTCGAAGCGCCGCGACCCTCCGCCAACACCCCCGCCGCAAACCTGTCCGCCCCCACCCAAACATCCACTCCCGCCTCCGCAAGCAACACCGGCTCATCCCCAAAGTAGACCGCCGCATCCACCCGCGTCGCATCGACAAAATCAATCCCCGCGCCCTCACGCCCATACCCCCGCGAAAGCACATCCACGCTCCACCCCCGCTCCTGCAACATC
>Ga0302314_10006750_pt1 | contig 20717 bp, 20 predicted proteins | sample III_Palsa_N2_3_FD_200533 | JGI IMG/M metagenome (GOLD analysis project Ga0302314, IMG submission 200533) | Peat permafrost microbial communities from Stordalen Mire near Abisko, Sweden - III_Palsa_N2_3 | ecosystem: Environmental > Terrestrial > Soil > Palsa > Peat permafrost | place: Sweden... | reverse complement strand
TGTTCTCGCTCATCGGCACCTCGCTCACCCACACCCCGGGCGCTCTGGTCGGCGCGGTGAGCGCCATGGTGTCCGGTCTGGTCGCTCTCCTCACCGGGGACCGGAAGGACCGGGCACAGCGGCGCGAGATCGCCCAGCACAGCTTCAACTACGGCGCGGTGCTCAGCCTCCGGGAGTCCGCGGGCGACCCCAAGTTCCACCGCTACTTCCAGAACATGGACACGCAGATGTTCTCCAAGACGGTCCAGCGCCGGATCATGGACCGCCTCGCCGACTTCCTCGAAGCCCATCAGGTCGATGTCTCGGACCTGCGTGAGAGCCAGAACGTCATCTACAACGGCGGCATCTTCACCTCCGGCAACGCCAAGGTCAGCTTCACCGACTCCGCTGTCTCGGCCGGCGCCGGAGGCAGGCTCAGGGCCGCCTTCGGCGGCGGCTCCGAGCACTCCTGAGAGGACACCTCATGAACGACGACCCGCACCGGACCACGGGCGGTTTCCAGATCTCCGGCAACGCCAAGGTCGAGTTCACCAACTCCGCGGTCGCCGCTGGTGAAGGCTCCACCGTCACGTTCACCACCGGCGACGCCCAGGATCTGGCCGACCGCGTCCTTGACCTCGCCCGGCGCCTGCCCCGGGAGACCGAGAACGATGCGTTCGTGGCGAACGAGCTGATCGACGAGATCCAGCGGCCCGCCCCGCGCTGGCAGCGGGTGCTCAACTGGCTCGGCCTGGCCGGCCGGAGCATCACCGCGGCGACCGCCTTCGCCGACGAGATCGACCATCTGCAACGGGCGGTCCAGCAGTTCGCTCTCCCGTCCTGACCGCCGAGCGCCACGCCGCGGCGCTTCTGGAAGAGCCCGGCACAAGCACGGTGCCCGTGGCCGTCCCCCAGGGGGAGCGGCCACGGGACCGCGGTTCAGACCCGGAGCAGGATCTTGCCGATGTGGGTGCTGCTCTCCATGAGCCGGTGGGCCTCGGCGGCGTCGGCGAGGGGGATCACCCGGTCGACGACGGGCTGGACGACGCCGGCCTCGACGAGGGGCCAGACGTGTTCGCGTACCGAGGCGACGATCGCGGCCTTCTCCTCCAGCGGGCGGGCGCGGAGGGTGGTGGCGGCGATGGCGGCGCGCTTGGCCATCAGCTTGGCGAGGTTGAGCTCGGCCTTGACGCCGCCCTGCATGCCGATGACCACCAGGCGGCCGTTGACGGCGAGGGCGTCGATGTTGCGGTCCAGGTACTTGGCGCCGATGACGTCGAGGATGACGTCCGCCCCGTTCGGGCCGAGGGCGTCGACGAAGTCCTGCTCGCGGTAGTTGATCAGGATGTCCGCGCCCAGGGCGCGGCAGGCTTCCAGCTTCTCGGCGCTGCCAGCGGTGACGGCGACGTTCGCGCCGATGGCCTTGCCGAGCTGGATCGCCATGGTGCCGATGCCGCTGCTGCCGCCGTGGACCAACAGCGTCTCACCGGGCCGCAAGTGCACCGATTGAAACACGTTTGACCATACAGTCGAGGTGACTTCCGGGAGGGCTGCGGCGTCGATGATGTCGATCCCCTTGGGGACAGGTAGCAGCTGTCCGGCAGGGATGGCCACTTTCTCGGCGTATCCACCGCCTGCGAGAAGGGCGCAGACCTCGTCGCCGACGGCCCACCCGTTCACTCCGGCCCCGATGGCGGCGATGCGTCCGGAGCACTCCAGCCCGGGGTACAGGGACGCGCCAGGCGGCGGGTTGTAGAAGCCCTGCCGTTGCAGCAGGTCGGCCCGGTTCACGGCGGAGGCGACAACCTCCACCAAGACCTCACCCTCTGCAGCTACGGGGTCGGGGACTTCGGTCAGCCGGAGGACGTCGGGACCACCGGGTTCGGCGATGGTGATGGCTCGCATACTCCGACGCTACCCGTTGCCTGCATCTGACATCACTTCGACGGGCCTGTTGTCGGGCTTGGAGCATGGCGTGGTTCGGTGAATGCCAAGCTCGGCAGCTCCGCTTCACGGTGAGGCTTCGCCTTTGGCCTCGGTGTCGGAGAGAAACCAACCGAATCGCCTCTCCTGCCGACCTGACTAGGCCATGATCAGTTTGGATGTCCGGCGACTTAGCGTCGTCCCCTACTGAAGAGGTGTCAGATGCCTGGACCACGTACCGAACAACGTCAGAAGCGCCCGTTCGACGGCACCCCGCGGCTGCGACGGGCGATGCCCCGGGCCGCCGTCGTCCTGGCCGCTGCCGCGCTACTGGCCGGCGCGGAGGCCGCCCCCGCCTTCGCGATCGACGGCGGCACTCCGGCCGCCTACGGCCAGATTCCCTCCGAGGTGGCCATCCAGAACCCCGACGGCTCCCTCGACTGCTCCGGCACCATCCTCGACGCCACCCACGTTCTCACCGCCGCCAGCTGCGTGACCAACCTCGACACCCTCCTCGGGAGTCTCACCGGCGGCCTCCTCGGCGGCCTCACCGTCCGCTACGACTCCCTCGACTACGCCTCCGGCGGCACCGTCGACGCCGTGGCCCAGATCACCGACTACCCGGGCTACGACCCGCTGCTGCCCGACGAGAACGACATCGCCGTACTGACCCTCGCGAACCCGATCACCTACGACACCGACGCCCAGCCCGCCGCCCTGCCCGCCGCGGACAGCAGCGACCCGGCACCGGGCACACCGGCAACCATCTCCGGCTACGGGGCCACCCAGCCCGGCGGCCCCGACGCCCTCGTCCTCCAGCGGGCCCAGACCTCCATCGTCAGCCGCCAGACCTGCCAGAACGCCAACTGGGGCCAGCCCGTCACGACCAGGCAGATCTGCACCCTGGCCCAAGCCGGGACCGGTACAGACTCGGGTGACGGTGGCGGGCCCCTGGTCGTCAACGGCCAGGTGGTCGGCGTCTCCGACGCGAACCAACCCCCCGCCACGGGCCAACCCAACGTTTACACCAAGGTCGCCTCCCTCAGGGACTGGATCAAGAGCGAGGTCTAAGCGGCTTCGGTGAAGTCCATTGCTGATCCTTGGATGTGGGGATCCGCGTGTGGGTCGTGCCGCCGCCACTCCGCCAGAAGCCGCCTTTCGTGACGACTGATCGATTGAAAAAAGACATAGGTGGTCAGAATCTTCCATTAGCGATCTTCGAGATGAATTCGCCGGGCCGGATTCACCGTTTCTGCACCGTCCGGGCACATGCCGATGACATGCTCAGTGATGACGCAGGTACGCCAACTTTCTTGGCTGTCACCTGAGTTGGAGGCTGTCGCGGCCCGGTCCCCGCCGCGGTGGCGAGCAAGGGGGCAAGGGTCCGTGTCCCGGCGGTGATCGGCCGCCAGGTGGCCCGGTCCGCCCTGCGCGACCGCACCGCCGCGGTTCCAAGGGGCCCCTCCGGTCCCCGCCGCTGCGGCGCGGATACGGAGGAGGGGGAGACCTCGATGTCTTCGAACGTGCACCCATACCCGCCGCGCGCCCGCCGGCGCGCCCGCATCACCGCCCTGGCCACCACCGCGGCCCTGGCCCTGACCGGCCTGGCGGCCCTGGCCGCACCGGCCCACGCAGCTGCGGGCGGCACCACGATCGCCTACACCGCCAACGCCTACAACGGCACCGTGTCCGAGATCGACGCCGCCACCGACACGGTCCTGGCGACCATCACCGTCGGCGGGTACCCGGAGTCCGTGGCCGTCAGCCCCGACGGCTCCCAGGTCTACGTCGCCGTCGCCATCTCGAACACCGTGGAGGTCATCGACACCGCCACCGACACGGTCACCGCGACCATCCCGGTCGGCGCCAACCCCAGCTCCATCGCCCTGAGCCCGGACGGCACCACCGCCTACGTCGCCAACGAGACCGGCGCAAGCGTCTCGGCGATCAACACCGGCACCGACACGGTCACCGGCACCTACCCCGTCCCCCACGGCTACCTGACCTCCCTGACAGTCAACCCGGCCGGCACCAGCGTGTACGTCACGACCTTCGCCCCCAGCAATCTGGTGGCGATCAACACCGCCGCAGACACCAGCACCACGGTTCCGCTGGGCGGCACCCCGTTCGCTGTGGCCGTGGACCCGGCCGGCACCACCGCCTACGTCGCCACCGCCGGAGCGAACACCATCACCACGGTGGACACCGGCACCAACGCGGTCACCGGCACCATCGCGGACCCGGACGTCACCAGCCTGGCCTTCACCCCCGACGGGACGCAGCTGTACGCCGTCAGCCCGCAGGGCCACGACGTCACCGTGATCAACCCGGCCACCGCGGCCATCACCGCCACCGTCACCGGCTTCAGCGATCCGCAGAAGGTCGCGGTCAACGCCCTCGGCACCGACGCCTACGTCACCGACCAGATCAACCCCAGCGGCTCCGTCCCCGGCACCGTCACCGACATCTCCACCGCCACCGACGCCATCGCCTCGACCACCACCGGCATCGCCGGGGGACCCCAGTCGATCGGCCTGTACGAGGTGCCCGCCCCGGCCGTCAGCGCGATCAGCCCCGCAGCCGGCCCGGTTGTCGGCGGCACGACCGTCACCATCACCGGGACCAACCTGACCGGCGCCACCGCGATCACCTTCGGCGCCGACGGACCCGCCACCGGCGTGTCCTGCACCGCCACCACCTGCACCGCCACCGCCCCGCCCGGCACCGCAGGCACCGTCGACGTCACGATTACCACCATCGGCGGCACCAGCGTCACCAGCCCGGCTGACCAGTACACCTACTACGCGGTACCCGTGGTGACCTCGATCACCCCGCTGACGGGCACCACTGCGGGCGGCACCAGCGTCACCATCACCGGCACCGCCCTGGCCGGGGCCACCGCGGTGACTTTCGGCACCGACGGGCCGGCCACCGCGTTCAGCTGCACCGCCACCACCTGCACCGCCACCACCCCGCCCGGCACCGCCGGCACGGTCGACGTGACGGTCACCACCCCCGGCGGGACCAGCGCCACTAGCAGCGCCGACCAGTACACCTACGTCACCCCGTTCACCTTCAGCGGCTTCCTGCTGCCCGTCCTGAACCCGCCCTTCACCAACCCGCGGATCGCCGGACTGGTCACCCCGGTGCCCTTCGCCCTGAACGGCAACCACGGCCTGGGAGTCATCGCGGCCGGCTACCCCACCGCCCAGCCGGTCAACTGCCGCACCGGCGCACCCACCGCAGCCGCAACTGCCACCGCCGGCAGCCTGATCTACCTGCCCCTGCTCCACGTCTACAGCTACCAGTGGCACACCCCCACCACCGACCTGGGCACCTGCCAGAAGTTCACCCTCCAGCTGACCGACGGCAGCACCCACACCGCCACCTTCTCCTTCCCCCTGTAACCACCATCCGCACCACCGCATCCGAGTAGCACCGTGGTGCGGGGCCAGCACAGTGCGGGCCCCGCACCATGCGGCACCGGGTCACCCATGGGGACGTTCCCCATCGACGAAAACCTGGCCGCCGACCCGACCCCCATGGACTCGGGACTTCATCCGCTCGATGCCGGAGCGGCGGGCCGGCGGGAACTCACCTACTGCTCCTGGAGTCGGGGGCCACTGACGCAGCTGACCTCCATCACCAAGCGGGTGACCCGTCTTCGGAGCGGGTGCCGTTTGACCGGTGAAGAGGCAGTGTCGTCCCGAATCGCGTTTGTATCTCCTCTCCCTCAGGGACATCACAGCTCTTTGATCATGGCGGCGTAGAGCGGGGAGTCGGCGAAGGGTTGGCGGTTGCCGACCTTCTTGTAGTCCCAGGACTCGTACAGGCGCTGAACCCTGGGGTGGGTGGAGTCGACGAGGAGGACGGCGAGCGCCTCGCGGTCTTCGAGCAGGGCGTCGTGCAGTTGGCGACCCTCTCCGGTCTTGCGCCATTTGGGTCGGACCATGAGTTCGGACAGGGCGAAGGTGCTGCTGTTGCCCTCGGGGGTCCAGTGTTCGCGCCACCATTCGCGCTGGGGCATGGCGGTGGCTCCGTAGGCGAAGCCGATGGGTTCGTCCTTGTCGTAGCCCAGGACGCAGGAGAAGCCGGGGTTGCTGCTCCAGTGGTCGACGAACCAGGGGAAGCGTTGATTGAAGGGGTTGTCCATCTCGTCGGCGTAGGCGTCGGAGTGTGGCCACCATCTGGCCAAGCACGACAAGGCGGGCAAGTGCCATGAGACGGTCGAGTCCGCGACCTCCTGGGACGCGGACCGGAAGCCGCTGACCTATGAGCCCCGGCCGTGCAACTGCCAGCAGTACATCGGTCCCGAGCCGCTGGGCACCGTCTTCGCGCAGGACATCGTCGACCCCGGCTGACCTGCGCGGGTGTGCTCAGACGCGGCGGATGGCGATCACTCGGTCGGAGGGCAGCAGCGGGGATGCCTCCGGGTCGGTGTGGAGCAGCCGCCGGCCTTCGCGGACCACGGCGATGACCAGGTCTCCGCAGGCGTGCGGGGTGCCTCCGATCTCGGCGTCGGTGACCGGGCGGTCGATGACGTCCAGGCCGTTGCCGACGGTCAGCAGGTCCTCCAGCACGGCCCCGGCGTTGGGGCTGAGGGTGGAGACGCCGAGCAGCCGTCCGGCGGAGCTGGAGCTGGTCACCACGACCGTGGCCCCGCTCTGGCGCAGCAGCGGGCCGTTCTCGTCCTCGCGCACGGCCGCGACGATGGTGGCGGTCGCGTTGAGCTGCCGGGCGGTGAGCGTGACCAGGACGGCGGTGTCGTCGCGCTGCGTGGCGACGACGATCTGCGCGGCGCTGCCCACCTCGGCCCGGCGCAGCACCTCGGTGCGGGTGCCGTCGCCGAGGACGCCCACCAGCCCGTCCTCGTTGGCGAGCTGGACCGAGCGGTGCTGCGGGTCGACGACCACGATCCTGCTCTTGGGCACGCCCTTGGTCAGCAGCGTCTCCACGGCGTTGCGGCCCTTGGTGCCGTAGCCGACGACCACGATGTGCCCCGCTCCCGCTCCGGCCGCTCGGGTCATGGCCGTCCTCCAGTGCTTGATCCGCCACAGTTGGCGGGTCCGGGTGGTCAGCACCTCCAGGGTGGTGCCGACCAGGATGATCAGGAACAGCACCCGCAGCGGCGTGATCAGCAGGACGTTGACCAGCCGGGCCCCGGAGCTGACCGGAGTGATGTCGCCGTAGCCGGTGGTGGAGAGGGTGACGGTGGCGTAGTAGACGGCGCCGAGAAGGTCGAGGTGGGGATGGGCGTTGTCGTGGTAGCCGCCGCGGTCGAGGTAGACCAGGGCGACGGTGACGGCCATGACCGCGAGGGCCAGCAGCGCGCGCAGCCGGATCTGGCGCGAGGGCCGCGTGGTGGAGGCCGGCAGCAGGATCTGCCGGAGCACGGCCTCCTCCTGCGGGTCGAACCGGTCCCGGTTCATCCGGCGGGTACGTCCAGCACCTCGACCCGTGCCCCGGCGGCCAGCCCGCCCGGCGGGACCACGGCCAGTCCCTCGGCGAGGGCCAGACCGCGGAGCATCGCCGGGCCGTCGAAGGCGAGCGGCACGGCGCCGCGCTCCGGCAGGACGACCGGTACCAGCCGGGTGTCCTCGGGGTGGCCGGGGAACGCGACCGCGGCCTCCACCAGGTAGGGGTCGGCCGGTCGGCAGCCGGCGAGTGCGCGCAGCAGCGGCTCGGCGAGGGTGGCCGCTCCGGCGACGGCGGCCAGCGGGTTGCCCGGCAGGCCGATCAGATGGCGCCGCACCGGCTCCTGAGACTCCTGCGCGGGCGGCAGCGCGGCCAGCACCATGGGATGGCCGGGCCGTACCCGCACCCCGTTGACCAGGAGCTTCGCGCCGATGTCGGTGAGCGCCCGGTGCAGGAAGTCGACCGGTCCTGCCGCCGTTCCGCCGGTGGTGACGACGACATCGGCGGGGCTGCGGAGCAGGGCGCCCCGCAGCAGCCCCAGATCGTCGCCGACCCGGCGCACAGCGGTGATCCGCGCGCCGTAGCCGCGCAGCCAGGACGGCAGCAGCGGGCCGAGCGCGTCCCTGATCCGTCCATCGCGGGGCAGGCCCGAGTCGAGCAGCTCGTCGCCGAGGATCAGCAGCTCCACGGTCGGCGGGCGGTGCACCGGCAGTCCGTCGCAGCCCGCGGCGGCGGCCAGGCCGAGCACGGCGGGGGTGACCGGGGTGCCGGGCGGCAGCAGCGGCTCGCCGCTGCGGCACTCCTGGCCGCGCGGGCGGATGTCCCGGCCGTGGTCGAGCGGGTTCGCCCCACGGTCGTACAGCAGCAGGCCCCCGGTCCGGTCGGGGCGGACGCTGCCGTCCTCGCGGCGCAGCACGGCGGTGGCGCCCGGCGGCAGCTGCGCGCCGGTGGCGATCCGCACGGCGGTGCCGTCGGCGAGCGCCGCCGCCGTCGGCTGCCCGGCGAGGAGCTGGCCCTCCAGCAGCCAGGGCCCGGGGCCGGAGACGGCCCAGCCGTCCATGGCGGAGGTGTCGAAGGCGGGCAGATCGGTGAGCGAGGCGAGGGGTTCGGCGAGGATGCCGCCGAGCGCGTCCGCGAGCGGGAGGCAGACCGCGGGCAGCGGCCCGCCCGCGGCCCGCCGGGCGCGGTGGCGGGCCTGCGGCCAGGGCAGGGGCGAGTCGGACCCGCGGTCCTGCTCCGCGTCGGTGTCGCCGTCGTAGTCGTAGGGGACGTCGGCCGCGGCGGAGCGGGGGCCCGGACCTGGTTCTGGCACGACGGCGCTCTCCCTGACCAGGAACGGATACGCGTCGAGCAGATCGGTGTCGGCGGTCATGGGCGCGGCTCCGGCGGCGTCCATGCCACGGCCAGCGCCGCGACCCTGCGGTTCGCCTCGGCGACAGCCTCGGGCCCCCCGCCGGCCTGCGCGGCGGCGTATCCGACCAGGAAGGCCGTCAGCGGCGCGGCGGGTCGCGCCACGCCGTGCGCGACGTCCCGGGTCATGTCGAGCAGGCCGGGGACGTCGACGTCGAGGTCGATACCCAGCTCGGACTTCGCAGCGGCGATCCAGTCTTCCAGCACCCGTCCATCGTCGCCGATGGACCGCCGCAGAGTGTGCAAGGGGTCGGGTCGAGTTCGATTCCACCCGTTCACCGCGCTCAGTCCGGCGTGCGGGACCGGGCCCTGGTGCGGGCCGCTGCGACATCGTCCCAGGTGTCGCAGTCCGCTGACGCGTCGTCGGGGTCGGGGAGGCGGAGGGTCGGCAGGTCTCCGACGAGCCGTCGGAGCGGGAGGCCGGAGGGGTCGTCCGGCAGCCGGGCCAGCGCGCCGCGGAGCGTGTCGGTGCGGTAGGCGGCGGCGAGGGGCTGGTCGCGTCCGTCCGCGTCGACCAGCGCCGCGGCGGCGGTGCCGGGGGCACCGGCGAGGGCGAGGAGCAGCCGTGCGGCCGTGGCGGCGTCGAAGAACGGCAGGTCGGCGGCGAGCAGCAGAACGAACTCGCCGGAGACCTGGCCCAGCCCGGCCGCGACCGCCGCCACCGGGCCTCCGCCGGGCGGCTGTTCGCGAACCCAGCGGACCGGGCGCGCGGTCGCTCGCTCGGGGCCGACGACCACCGTCGTCCCGGCCTGCGCGCAGGCCGCCAGCACCCGGTCGAGCAGGGGCGTGCCGCCGACGTCCAGCCCGGGCTTGTCCGCCCCGCCCAGCCGCCGGGCCGCACCGCCGGCCAGCACCACCGCGTCGAATCCCGTCATGCAGTCAGTATCGGCGGTCAGAGCGCGTGGTCGGCGAGGATGTCGCCGACCTCCTCCTCGAACGCCGGGGCGGGGCCCAGGAAGAGCTCCAGGTACTTGGCCCATGCGTGGTAGCGGTGCAGCGGGTAGTCGAGGTCGGCCCCGATGCCGCCGTGGAGGTGCTGGGCGGTGGACGCGATGGTGCGGACGCCCTCCGCCGACCACACCTTGGCGGTGGCCAGGTCGGCGGCCAGCGGGAGGTGGTCAGGGAGCTCGGGCTCGTCCAGGCCGATCCGCCAGGCGGCCTGCCACAGGGTGACCTCCATCGCGCGCAGGTCGATGTAGCGGTCGGCGGCCTGCATGGCCACGGCCTGGAAGGTCGCGACGATGTGCCCGAACTGCTCGCGCTTGCTGGTGTAGTCGGAGGTGATCCGCAGGATCTGCTCGCCCAGGCCGAGGCACAGCGCGGCGGTGCCGATGATCAGCAGCCCGCGCACATACAGCCAGTTCGCGGCGGACGGGGCGGGTTCGCCCAGCTGCGCGGCGGCGTCCACCCGGGCGCCGTCGAACACCATCTCGGCCATCAGCTCGCCCCGGGCGGAGACCTGGCGGCGCAGCTCGACACCGGGTGCGTGCGGGTCGACCAGCAGCAGTACCGTCCCGGCGGCGGATCGGGCGGGGACCAGCACCTGGTTCATGACCTGGGCGTAGGGGACGGCCGTCTGCACGCCGTGCAGCGTCCAGCCGTCGCCGTCGGGCTCCGCGCGGACCGCGAGGTCGGCGGGCTCGTGCCCGGTGCGGCCGTGCGGTGCGACGCCGAGCAGCAGGCGTCCGGCGACGACCTCGGGCAGCAGCCGGCGGCGCTGCTCCGCGCTGCCGTACCGCTGGACGGCGAGTGCGGCCGCCCCGGTCTCCAGCAGCGGGACGCGGGCGAGGACGCGGGCGGACTCGCGCAGCACGAGGCACCAGGCGACGGGGTCGAGTCCGCCGCCGCCGTACTCCTCGGCGAGGGCGATACCGGGCAGGTCGGACTTGGCGAGGCGCTGCCACAGCTCGCGGTCGATGTCGGCCGCGATGGGTTCGATGCCGACGGCGGGGCTGGGAGCTCCTCCGTCCGGAGCCACGTCGGCGAAGGCCGCACGGGCGGCTTCCGCTGCGGCTTGCTGCTCCTCAGTGAGGGTGAAGTCCACGGGTGCCCCTTCCACGGCCTGATGTGACGGACCGTCAGACTAGAACAGGTTCTAGGAGATGGGAAGGCGGGTGGCATGCTCTTCGATCCCGACAAAACGGGATTAACGGTCAATGGCCAGATCCGACTGTCGTAAGCCCGGCCGTATCAGTAGCGTTCTGGACGACCCCACGGACGCAGCAGGCACGGCAGAGCAGAGCAGGTACGCGTGGCAGAGCACCCCACCGGCACGGACCCCATACCGGAGCCGGAGCCCGCAGCTGCGCCCGCGCCGGATCCCTCTCCCGGCTGGTCACTGCCCTCGCGGCTCGTCCTCGCCGCCGCCGCTGCCGTCCTGATCGCCGCGACCGCCTGGCACCTCGGCACCGTGTTCCTCGCCATCGCCCCCTCGAACACGCTCTCCCAGGAGTACTCCTCGGCGATCGACGCCCATGTCTACCCCGAGTTCGAACAGAACTGGCAGCTGTTCGCACCCAACCCGCTGCAGGACAACATCGCCGTCGAGGTACGCGTGCAGACGCTCGCGCCCGACGGCGCGACCCCGGAGTCGGGCTGGATCGACCTCACCGCCCAGGACATCGCGGCGATCCACGACAACCCGGTGCCCAGCCACGTCGACCAGAACCTGCTGCGCCGGGCCTGGGACTACTACGCCTCGTGGCACAACCAGAGCGACGGGACGCCGATCGACCCCGGCGGTCCCATGTCCCAGGAGTACCTCGAGCGGATCGCCCTGCAGCGGCTCGGCCGCGACTGGCAGGGCAATCCCATCTCCGAGGTGCAGTTCCGCACCGCCACCACCCCGGTCACCGGGCCCGCCTGGACCGGGGCGCCGAGCACCGCCCGCACCACCTACGCCCTGCTGGACTGGTGGCTGGTGACCGGCGACGACTACCAGGGGCTGGGCCGGTGACCGCCACCGCGAGGGCGGCCTGGGCGGCGTTCACGGAGCGCGCCAACGCCGAGTACCAGGCGGCGGTCGTCCGGATCGGCTTCGCGCTGTGCTTCGGCGGCTTCCTGCTCCGCGAGTGGCCCGACCGCCGGGTCCTCTACGGGGACCGGTCCCCCTGGAGCTTCGGCCTGGCGCAGCAGATGCTCGCCTCCAACCACGCCTTCTCGGTACTGCTCTGGTCCGACAGCCGGTGGTGGTTCGAGGGCGTCTACACCGCCTCGATCGTCGTCAGCGCGCTGCTGCTGCTCGGTTGGCGGACCCGGACGACATCCGTGCTCTTCATGGTGTGCGTGCTGTCGATCCAGAACCGCAGCGTGCTGGTCGGCGACGGCGGGGACAATGTCGTCCACCTGATGGCGATCTACCTGGCGTTCACCCGCTGCGGCCGGGTGTGGTCGCTGGACGCCCGGCGGCGGCTGCTGCACCCCGAGCAGGCGGACGGCGGGCGGACCGGGGTGGCGCTGTGGTCGGCTGTCGGCGTGCTGCTGGCGTGGGCGCAGTTCAGCGGGATCGCCAAGCTGGGGATGCTGGCCTGGGGGCTCTACAGCTGGAGCACCGTCTTCTGGGGCTTCTGGCTGCTGGGCGGCCTCTGGTGGCTGCTCGGCCGACGGGCGGAGTCGGTGCGGCCGGGCGAGCCCCGTGCGCTGATGGACACGCTCGGTGACATGCTGCACAACTGCGCCATGCTGGTCATCGCGGTGGAGGTCTGCTTCATCTACGCCACGGCCGGCTGGTACAAGATCCAGGGCTCGCTCTGGCAGGGCGGCAGCGCGCTCTACTACCCGCTGCACCTGGACTACTTCGACCCCTGGCCCGGGCTCTCGCACCTGCTGGCGTCGCACCCGGTGCCGGTCTTCCTGATCACCTACGGCACGGTGATGGTCCAGGTGTCCTTCCCGTTCCTGGTCTTCAACCGGCGCATCAAGAATGTGCTGCTGGTGCTGATGATGATCGAGCACGCGGCCATCGCGGTGACCCTGGGACTGCCGTTCTTCTCCCTGGCGATGATCTCGGCCGACGCGGTCTTCCTGCCGACGGGCTTCCTGCAGCGGGTGGGCGCACGCCTGTCCCGTGCCAACGCCGCATCAAGAAGCGGGCCGCCGACGTCAGGAGCGCGTCAGAGGCTCTGCCGCCCACCTGCGGAGTCCCGCAGAGTGATGCCCAGGGGTCGTTGAGACTGTCCGGAATGCGCAGTGCAGGGCCGTCGGCGGGAGCGCTGCCGGTCCGGTCACCGCCCACCCGTCGCAGAGTGCTGCTCCCTGGTTGCGTCCGGTTCGTGGGGAATCCGACGCAGGGCCGGTCCACGGTGGGCCGGTCGGTCAGGGAAGGCTGCTCGGGAAGATGGCGACGGTGGGCGAGCGCGCACTCGGGTCGGACGAGACACCACCGCCGGACCGACAGGGACCGGCAGGACCCCTTCCGCGCAGCGGGCAGGGCAGCGGGGCGTCTTCGACAGGGGGAGACGCACCGCGCCCGCCGCGCGGGCGGCTGTCACTGCTGCTGCACCCGCGCAACGTCCCCGGCCGGCTGCGCCTGGCCGTCACCGGCTGCCTGCTGGTCACCGTCGTCCTCGGCGCGGTCTGCCTGACCGCCGCCGACCGGGCGCAGAGCACCTGGACCGGCATCACCACCCGGCAGGCCCCGCAGGTCGTGGACGCCACCGGGCTCTACCAGTCGCTCACCGACCTCGACGCGCAGACCGCCAACCTGCTGATGTTCGGCGACGCCCCCTCGCTCGCGTCGGACCGCGCGACCGCGCTCACCCAGTACGACCAGGACCGCGCCGCCGCCGACCGCGACCTCCAGCGCGCCACCCTGGACGCGGCCGGAGACCAGGCGGTGCAGCAGGCGCTCTCCTCGGTCCTCGACGACATGGGCCAGTACCAGGACCTGGCCGGACGCGCGCTGGAACTCAACCAGGTCTCCGCGGCCGGTGCGGGACAGCCCGACGCGACCGCCCTCACCGAGTACCGCCAGGCCACCGACCTGATGCGGACCGGTCTGCTGCCCGCCGCCGACAAGCTGGTGCAGGCCAACAACAACGCCTTCAACGACAGCTACACCGCCGAGCGGTCCTCACTGTCCACCGCCGAACTGGGCGTGCTGCTGCTCGGCGCCCTGGTGCTGGCGGCCCTGCTGGGCCTGCAGATCTGGCTGGCCCGCACCTTCCGGCGGATCGTCAACCCGCCCCTGGCCGCGGCCACGCTGCTGGTCGTCGTCCTCATCGGCCTCTGCGGCACGCTGCTGCCCGACCAGCGCCAGGACCTGTACGTCGCGCGCAGGGAGGCCTTCGACTCCGTCGTCGCCCTCACCCGGGCCCGCGCGGTCGCCTACGACGCCAACGCCGACGAGAGCCGCTACCTGCTCGACCACGGCCGCGCCGCGCAGTACCAGGACGCCTTCGAGGCCGACTCGCAGCAGATCGCCTATCTGCAGGGGGCCACCATCCACACGTACGACGCGGCGCTCGCCGCCGACATCGGCGCCTACCGCGCCGACGACAGCGATGTGCGCTTCGGTGGCTACTACGGCACCGAGTTCGACAACATCACCTTTCCCGGTGAGCGCGCCGCCGCCCAGCAGGCGCTGCTCGACTACCAGGCCTACGAGCTCGACGACCGCAGGATCCGCGCGCTGGCCGACTCGGGACAGCTGCAGGCCGCGATCGCTTACTGCACCAGCTATGCGCCGGACGCGTCCAACGGGGCGTTCGAGGCGCACGACGCCGCCCTGCAGAAGGTGATCGGGATCAACTCGGACGCCTACGCCGCCGCGGCGAAGCAGGGCAGCGGCGAACTCTCCACCCGGATCCCGCTGCTGGCGGGGTGTGCCGGAGCGGCCCTGCTGCTCTGCCTGCTCGGTGTCCGCCGCAGGCTCGGCGAGTTCCGGCCGTAGCGCTCACCGTTCGCCGGGGCCCTGACCGGGGCCGGGAATGGAGCGGGGGACGTCGAACCGGTCCGGGTCCAGGTCGAGGACCGGGGCGAGGGCGTGCACCACGGTCAGGCAGCAGTCGACCAGGGCCGTGCTGTCCTGCCAGCCGTCGCGCTTCCACAGCACCAGCAGCCCCGCCTCCACCCGCCAGTCGCAGGGCTCGGGAGCGGTGAGCAGGGTCCGGGCGAAGCCGGGCGTGATCAGCTCGCTTGCGAGCCGGTCGTCCGGGGTCCAGGCGCGGTAGGCGGAGTCGAAGTCCTCGACGCCCGTCGGCTGCCGGTCCTCCGTCTGGGTGTGGTGGACCCTGGCGGAGGTGAACACCGGCTCGTGCTGGATCTCCAGCGGCGGCAGGTTCCGGCCGAGCCGGACGACGGCGACCTCGTACCAGTGCTGTGCGCCGTTCTCCCGGCAGGAGTAGCCGAAGACCTCGCCGGCCAGCCCGGCGAAGGACCCCTTCACGGCGTTCGACACCTGCCGCTGCTTCCCGTAGTGGAAGGGCGGCAGGGAGGAGAGCTCTGCCAGCGGGTGCGGGTCGGGGTCAGGGGTGAAGCGGTAGCGGGACTGCAGGCCGAGCGCGGCGTCCCGGCTGCGGCGCCGGGCTCTGCGCGGCCCGGTCGCGGGCACCAGCACCCACATGGAGGCCAGGCAGATCACGAGTATGACGGGGATGGCATCGCTCACGGCGAACTCCCTTGAGGCCGGTCGTACCACAGCGGACGATCCGGGAATCAAAGCGTATGCCTACGACCAAATCCCCTTCAATAGCAACGGACATGCGCATCACCGGTCTTAACGGTCCATTAGCTACCGGTTTCCGGCGCCCCGAGGCCGACCAGCAGTGTTCCGGTCAGTTCGGCGGCGAAGGAGTCGACGGAGTCACCGGCGGAGCCGCCCCGGGCCGCCTCTTCCGGGCCCGTCTCCCCCATGAAGTGCCGCAGGAACGCCCGCTGGAAGCAGGCGCCGAGCAGCAGGGCCGCGGCTGCCCCGGGGTCGGCGTCCGGGCGGACGCGGCCCTGTGCCCGCTCCAGCTCCAGATAGCGGGTCAGCGCCAGGAGCGGCTGCTGGGGTCCCGCCCCCAGCGGGCGCAGGCCCTCCCGGTGGCGCTGGAGCAGCGACGGCTCGGCGAACAGCGAGGCGGTGATCGGCATGTGGGCCTCGTAGAACAGGGTCGCCCGGCGGGCGATCTCGCACAGGGCCGCCTGCAGGCTGCGGTCCCCCGGGTCCCGGGTGAGCTCGTCGAGCAGCGGCAGCAGGGACGGCAGCCGCTCATGGAGGACGGCCACGAAGAGGTCCTCCTTGCTGCTGAAGTGCTTGTAGAGGGCGGCCTCCGAGCACTGTGCGGCGCGGGCGATCTCCTTGGTGGTGGCCCTGGCCAGGCCGATGGTGCGCATCAGCTGCTCGCCGGAGTCGAGGATGCGCTCACGGGTGGGGGTCTGCACTGCGGGCTGCTGTGGCACGACGGGGTCCGATCGCCGGGAGTCGGGGCTTGACGAGTGGTGAGTGAATACTCACTCTAGTAGGTGAGTGAACACTCACCCCCTGGGAGGGACCATGGAACTCACCGTCTTCGGCGCCACCGGCGGCATCGGTGGCCACCTCGTCCGACAGGCACTCGAACAGGGCCACGCCGTTACGGCGGTGGTCCGCGACCCCGCCCGGCTGGACGTCGCCGACCACGCCGCCCTGCGGGTGGCCGTCGTCCCCGACGTCACCGATGCCGAGGCCCTGAAGGACGTGGTCGCCGGGTGCGACGCCGTGCTCTCCGCGCTCGGGCCCCCCGGACGCAAACCGGTCGGCATCGCCTCGGCGGCGACCCGGGCGATCCTGCGCGCCATGGACGTCGGCGGGGTCCGCCGCGTCCTGGTCGTCAGCGCGGCCCCGGTGGGCCCGACGGCCGAGCACGAGAGCCTGCTGATGCGCGCGGTCGCCACCCCCGTGATCCGCGCGGTGCTCCGCGACGGATACGCGGACCTGGCCCTGATGGAGCAGCTGCTGCAGGCCGGGGACACGGACTGGACGGTCGTCCGGCCCCCCAGGCTCACGGACAGGCCGCTCACCGGCCGCTACCGGACGTCCCTGGGCGGCCCTCCGGCACACGGCTGGTCCGTCTCCCGCGCCGATGTGGCCCACGCCATGCTGGCCGCGCTCGGCGACCGGGCGACCTACCGGCAGGCGCTCGGCGTCGCCGACTGAGACTCTCGCACGTCGCGTGGAAGATCGGTTCGCTTCCCACCACCGAGCACCGTCCTGGAAAAGCGCCAAGGACAACCCGTTTGAGCGACAGCCTCGTCAAAGCCCTGTCCGGCGCCGCTCCGGCAACGCACACTGGCAGCTATGCGCGTTGAGATGGCGGGGGAGGCGCAGCGGCCGGACCGGGTCAGCGAGGACTTCGCGGTCGCGACGCCCGAAGCACTGGTACTGCTCGACGGATCGAGTTCGCCCGCGGCGATGGAGTCAGGCTGCGAACACGGAACGGCCTGGTACGCGCGTCGCCTGGGCGTGCACCTGCTGGCGCGGCTGGTCGACCGGCCGGACCGGACGATGGCCCAGTGCCTCGGCGACGCGATCGCCGAGACGGCATCGCTGCACGGGGCGCGCTGCGACCTCGCGCACCCCAACACCCCGGCCGCGATGGTCGTCGCGGTCCGGCTGCGGGGCGCGGCCCTGCAGTACCTGGTCCTCGGCGATTCGCTGCTGGTGCTGGACCGCTTCGGCAGCATCGCGGTCATCGGCGACAACCAGCCGTTCCGGGCGGGCGAGTCGCTGCGCCGCGAGGTCCACGCCACCGCCCCCGGCAGCCCGGAGCGGATCGCCCTGCACATGCGCTACGCGCTGGCGGTCCGCGCCGCCCGCAACACCGAGCACGGCCCGTGGATCGCCGCCGCGCTGCCGAAGGCCGCCGACCATGCCGAGACCGGCAGCGTCCCGCTGTCGGAGCTGCGCGCGCTGGCAGCGCTGAGCGACGGGGCGTCGCGCTATGTCGAGCGCTTCGACCTGGGCGGCTGGCCCGAGGCGATGAAGCTGATGGACGAACGCGGCCCGGCCGAACTCCTGCGCCGGGTGCGGGAGGTGGAGGCCACGGACGTCGCCTGCGCCCGCTGGCCCCGCGGCAAGGCCCGCGACGACGCCACCGCCCTGTACGCCCGGCTGCAGTGACCCCCCGCCCGACGAGAGAGGGGGCGGGCGCCGCAGCGCCCGCCCCCTCACCGTCGCCGGCCCGGATCAGGCAGTGACGGTCCAGTACTTCCAGCCGGTGCTGCTGGCGTAGGCGCGCGCGTCACCGTTGTAGATCGCCTCGGAACGGAAGACGTAGCCCTCACGCGCGTGGATGTACTGCACCCCGTACTGGCTGCTCGAGTTGAGCACCCAGGACTGCGCGGGCAGTGCCGTCTGCCAGCGGCCCTGGAAGAAGACCTGGACCTCGGTCACGACGCGCTCGCCGCGCTTGTTCGGGGAGACGACCCCGGCCAGGACCGGCATGTACTTCGTGTGCACCTTGTGGACGGTGACTCCGGCCCAGCGGTAGCTGGCGTAGCTGTTGTAGATCCCACCGGAGATGGACGAGTGCACGCGCGCGGTGGCCGCGGCGGGGGCCGGCGCGGCGGCCATGGCCGGAGCGGCGGTCATGGCGAGAACGCCGGCGGCAGCAGCCAGCGCGGTGCCGACAGTGGTGCGGAACTTCATGTAATCCCCCAGATGAACGTGCCTGTGCACGGACGCGGTGCGAGCAGGGAAGCCCCCTGCTTCCTCGCTGTCGCGTCGACGGAACGACAGTACGACACGGCACCGACAACTTTTATCCGGGGGTTACATCCTCCGCGAACTACTGCGTGCCGTCAGGCGTGTTCCGCCGGGATTTGCCCGAATCGCCCGCTCTGGAAGTCCTCCATGGCCTGCTGCAGCTCACGGTGACTGTTCATCACGAACGGGCCGTAGTGCGCGACCGGCTCGCGGATCGGCTGTCCGCCGAGGATCACCACGTCCAGGTTGGGCGAGCGGGACTCCTGGGTGGCGTCCGCGCGGACGGTGATGCTGTCGCCGTCGCCGAACAGGACGGCCTGGCCCATTCCGAACGGCCGCGCCTCCTCGCCGACCGTGCCGCGCCCGTTCAGCGCGTACACCAGGGCGTTGAAGTCGCTGCGCCACGGCAGGGTGATGCTCGCGCCGGGGCTGATCGTCGCGTGGATCATCGTTATCGGGGTGTGGGTCGCGCCGGGGCCCTGGACGCCGCCGATCTCGCCGGCGATCAGGCGCAGGATCGCGCCGCCGTCCGGGCTGGTCAGCAGCTTCACGTTGGTGCCCGCGATGTCCTGGTACCTGGGCGTGATCATCTTGTCGGAGGCGGGCAGGTTCACCCACAGCTGCAGACCGTGGAAGAGGCCGCCGGAGACCACCAGGTCCTCGGGCGGGGTCTCGATGTGCAGGATGCCGGCTCCGGCCGTCATCCACTGGGTGTCGCCGTCGCCGAGGAAGCCGCCGCCGCCGGTCGAGTCCTTGTGGACGAACTTCCCGTCGATCAGGTAGGTCACCGTCTCGAAGCCGCGGTGCGGATGCCACGGGGTGCCCTTGGGCTCGCCCGGTGCGTACTCCACCTCACCCATCTGGTCCATCATGATGAACGGGTCGAGGTACTTGGTGTTGATCCGCGCGAAGGCGCGACGTACCGGGAAGCCCTCGCCCTCGTAGCCCTCCGGGGCCGTGACGACCTGGAGGACGGGGCGGGGCGCGGCGGTGGTCGGGTCGGGCGTCTCGACCCGCGGCAGGGCCAGCGGGTTCTCGACGGTCACTGCGGGCATTTCGACCTCCTGGGCGCTGCGGCCGGCAGGCTGTGCCGACATCCACCAAGGTAGTTCAATGCTCAACTTAATACAAGTTGAACTTTCAACCATTGCTGGAGGGCTCCGCGCGCCCCACTCTCATCGCCGGTCAGCCGTACATCCGCCGCATGGTGAAGTCCACCATCTGCTCCACGGCCTTGGCGTCGAACACCATCCGGTGCTCGCCCTCCATGTCCATCGCGAAGCCGTAGCCGGTCGGCAGCAGGTCGAGCACCTCTGCCCCGGTCACCGTGAAGTACTTGGAGTCCTTGCCGGCGTAGCGGCGCAGCTCCTTCAGCGAGCTGAACATGGGGATCACCGGCTGCGGGGTGTTGTGCAGGGCCAGGAAGCCCGGCCGCTCGCCGCGCGGGCAGTAGACCTTGGAGGTGATGAAGATCGCTTGGAAGTCCTCGACCGGCAGTCCGCCGGTCGTGAACGCGCGGACGGCGTCGGCGAGGGAGGGCGGGGAGGGCTCGGGGTAGAGCGGTTGCTGGGGTTGCTGCTGCTGCCCGTACATGGGACTCTCGGGTCCTCCCATGCCGGGGCCGCCCATCGGTTGCTGGCCCATCGGCGGCTGCTGTTGCTGCTGCTGGTAGGGGCCGCCCTGGTAGCCGGGTCCGGTGCCACTCGTCGTCTGCTCGTAGCCGTACACGAGCCCAAGGCTAGCGAGTCCGGCGTCGTCCGGGCGGGCCGGTGGGGTTGAAATAAGTTACCACCGGGTAGCATCATAGTAATTACCGCTGGGTAGGGGTTGCTGTCGCGACCGCGAAGTACCCGGCACCTAGCCGATGCGATCACCGGAGCAGGTAATGGGTCACTACAAGTCGAATCTCCGCGACCTGGAGTTCAACCTCTTCGAGGTCCTCGGACGCGACGAGGTCTACGGCAGCGGACCGTTCGCCGACATGGACGTCGACACGGCGAAGAGCATCCTCGCCGAGATATCCCGCCTTGCCGAGAACGAGCTCGCCGAGTCCTTCGTCGACGCGGACCGCAACCCCCCGGTCTTCGACCCCGAGACCAACACCGCGCCGGTGCCCGACACCTTCAAGAAGAGCTACCAGGCGTACATGGACGCCGAGTGGTGGCGTCTCGGCGTCCCCGAGAGCGTCGGCGGCACCGTTGCCCCCAACACGCTGATCTGGGCCTACGCCGAGATGATCCTCGGGTCCAACCCCGCCATCTGGATGTACTCCTCCGGCCCGGCGTTCGCCGGCGTCATCGCCGAGGAGGGAACCGAGGAGCAG
>Ga0302314_10006749_pt1 | contig 20718 bp, 17 predicted proteins | sample III_Palsa_N2_3_FD_200533 | JGI IMG/M metagenome (GOLD analysis project Ga0302314, IMG submission 200533) | Peat permafrost microbial communities from Stordalen Mire near Abisko, Sweden - III_Palsa_N2_3 | ecosystem: Environmental > Terrestrial > Soil > Palsa > Peat permafrost | place: Sweden... | reverse complement strand
CGCGGGTCGTCGTCGAGGCCGTCCCGGAACACCTGCAGGCTCCCCAGATAGTCGGCGAAGCCGGACTTCGCGCGCAGCTCCTCGAAGATGCCCCAGTAACGCTTGCGTGCCTCGACGCCGAAGTCCGATTCGAGGCGTTTGCCGAGATCGGCGCCGAAGCGGTCGTTGTCGAGCAAGGTGTCGTCGACGTCGAGCAGAAACACGGTATCGCGGCTCAGCATGGTGAGGATGCCTCGGGTTTCGGATCGTGCCAGCGGTCGCCGTCCTCGATGACCGCTTTCGCGTCCGGCGGACCCCACGTGCCGGGATCGTACTGCACGACCGGCAGTGGATTTTGCAGCAAGGGATCGACGACGCGCCAGGCGGCCTCGACGGCGTCGCCGTGCGTGAACAGCGAGCCGTCGCCGCGAATGGCATCGCCCAGCAGCCGCTCGTAGGGCGACTTGTCGCTTTGGGTGTGATGCCGCGCGATGAGCTCGACCGGCTCACCGCGCATTTCCTCGCCGCTGCGTTTGACGAGTGCGCCGGCGCCGATCACCACCTCGGGGCTCAGCCGGAACCTGAAATAGTTGCAAGGCATGGTATCGCGCGCATCGAACACGGCGAGCGGCGGATCCTTGAGAGTCACGCGAACCTCGGTCGCCGTGATGGGCAGAGATTTGCCGGTACGGATGTAGAACGGTACGCCCTCCCATCGCCAGCTGTCGATGTGCAGCCGCAAGGCGGCGAAGGTTTCCACCTGTGAGTCCTTGGCGACGCCTTTCTCGTCGCGATAGCCGCGAAATTGCCCGCGTACGACCTGCTTGGGATCGAGCGGCCGCATCGCGCGGAACAACCGCAGTTTCTCGGCCTGGCGTGCCTGCGGATCGGGGTTTCCCGACGGCGGATCCATGGCGAGCAGCGCGATCACCTGCAGCAGGTGATTCTGCACGACGTCGCGCACCGCGCCCACCTCCTCGTAAAATCCGCCGCGGCCCTCGACACCGAATTTCTCCGCCATGGTGATCTGCAGGTCCTTGACGTTCTCGCGATTCCAGATGGGCTCCAAGAACCGGTTCGCAAAACGGAAGTAGAGGAGGTTTTGTACCGCCTCCTTGCCGAGGTAATGGTCGATACGAAAGATGGATTCCTCGGGGAACACTTTGAGGAGCGTGGCGTTCAGCGCCCGGGCGCTCGCCAGATCGCGGCCGAAAGGCTTCTCGACGATGACGCGCGCGTCCTTGGCAGATCCCGAATTGGCGAGCCCCTGCACGACGGTGCCGAACATGCTCGGTGGTATGGCGAGGTAGTGGATGGGGCGCTTGGCGAGCCCGAGCTCCTTGCGCAGCTTGCTGTAAGTCTCCGGGTCGGTGTCATCGCCGTTGACGGCGCGCAGCTGAGCCGCCAGCTTCGCGAAGCCTGCCGCGTCGAACTTGCCGGCGTGCTCGAGGCTTTGTTTGGCGCGCGCTTGCAGCTTCTCGAGCGTGAAGTCCGAGCGTCCCATGCCGATGATGGGAACCTTAAGTCCATCACGGTTCACGAGGGCGTCGAGAGCCGGAAACACCTGTTTGAAGGCGAGGTCGCCCGTCGCGCCGAAAAACACGAAGGCATCGGATTCGAGTGCGCTCATTGCTGGACTCTCCGTTCGCGCCGCAGCTGCTCGAGCTCCTCGAGCAGCTCCAGTATGAGCGCAACGCCCGGGACGTTGATTCCCAGATCGCGCTCGAGACGCAGTGCGATACGGACTCGGCGCACTTCGGTACCATGAAAGCGCCACTCGGTCTTGTCGATTTCGATCACGCTGAACTCACCCCGCGTGCCGAGCACGCCTTCTTCAACCAGCTCGACGATGTGGCGTTCCTCCACCGCGAACATGCGGCAAAGGTCAGCAACGCTCACTTCGGTCCCTTCATCGAGGATATCGCCGGATAGAAAACGCTCATCGGATGTCGCCATGTTTACACTCCGAGACTTGCGCGGGGATTGAACGGGAATGCTTCCGCGAGCGCGCGGTAAGCGGACTTGCCCTTATCGTCGGTCGGTTTCGGCAGGGCGATTTGCAGCACGGCGTAAAGATCTCCCGGCGGCGAGGAGGGCATGCCCCTCCCCTTGAGGCGCAGTTTCGTCCCGGCCTGCGACCCGGGCGGGATCTTCAGATCGACGACGCCACCCGGCGTGGGGGTCTTTACGGTTGCGCCGAGCGCGGCCTCCCAGGGCGCCACCGGCAGGTCGACATATAGATCGCGGCCCTCGACGCGGTACAGCGGATGGGGTTGGAATTCGACCTCGATGTAAAGATCGCCCGGCTTGCTCTCTGCCTGGCCCCCGCCGTGCGGGGGCGCCGCCTGGCCGGGCGCCCCCCGGCCGGGTGCCCCTTGACCGGCGAGCCGGATGGTCTGCCCCGCCAGAATGCCCTTCGGGACGCGCACATTGAGCACCCGCTCGCGCGCGCTGATCCGGCCTTCGGCGTCGATCTCGGGCACTCGCAGCGTGAGACTCCTCGATCCGCCTTCGAGCGAAGCATCCAAATCGAGGAGCACCTTGGCGTGATGGTCTTCTCCATGGCCGGGGTCGAAGCCGCGCCGGCCGGCGCGGCCCGCGCCGCCGCCGGCTCTGCCGAAGAGGGACTCGAAGAACTCGCTGTAGTCGCCGCCACCATCCCCGGGCCCGGCGCCGCTGAACTCGAAGCCCGTGCCGAAGTCGGGGGGCGGACGAAAGTCCTGGCCGGGCCGCGGTCCCGATCCCAGTTGATCGTAGGCCGCCCGCTTTTCGGGACTGCGCAGCACCTCGTACGCCTCACCCACTTCCTTGAAGCGGGCCTCGGCATCGGGTTCCTTGCTGACGTCGGGGTGGAACTTGCGCGCAAGTCTGCGATAGGCCTGCTTGATCTGCGCCTCGGTCGCGTCGCGCGCAACGCCCATCACTTTGTAATAGTCCTTGAATTCCACTGCCGGGCACCTGCCTTCAGAACGTCGAAGAATACTATGCGCACATTGCGGTGGGTCATATCATCCCACGGTGCGGCCTGTAGGCGATTTCTTACCCCCCGGCAACCCGCCTCAGAGTTGGTAGGCGAGGGTGAGCACCAATCCTTCCGCGAGATCGCGCCATAAACCAGGCGGCCGGGCGTCGTACGGGTCGGCTGCCGGCATCAAGTCGGTGATCCAGCTCGCCAGCCATTCGATCTCGCGCTTGCCGTAGAACACCACCGCTGATTCGTAATTGAGGAGCAGGCTGCGCGAGTCGAGATTCGGGGAGCCGGAGATGGCGAGGCCGCGGTCGAACACCACCGCCTTGGCGTGGTTCATGTTCCGCAGCAGGTGAATCGACACGCCGGCGGCCGCGAGCGCCCGCAATGAACGATTGCGCACGAAATCCGCGAGACGGTGGTTCGATTTCGCCGGTATACACAGATCGACCTTCACGCCGCGCCGCGCCGCCAGGCGAATCGCGGTCTCCAGGTTCGAATCCGGGACGAAGTAGGGCGTCACGGCGAGCATACGCTCGGTGGCGTGGAAGCACGCATCGATGAGGAGCGCCCGCACGGTATCCTCGGTCTGATCGGGCCCGCTCGGCAGAAATTGCGCGCGGTTAGCCCCATCCTCTCCGGCAGGCGCGACCGCGCGCGCCGCGGGCTTGCCCCCGGCGGCCACCCAGTCGACCTCGAATTGGTTCGCGGCCGAGGCGGCGACCGGGCCGTCCAGGTCGAACGACAGATCGGTCCAGGGCGGTGAGCCGGGTGTTCCGCAGAAATATTCCGCCGCGAGATTGCGGCCACCCGTCCACAACCGCTCGCCGTCGGCGACGACCCACTTGCGGTGATTGCGCAGGTTGCGCGGTCCCTGCGTCTCGCGCGCAAGCAGCGGGGAGAATATCGCCGTCTCGGCACCCGCCGCGTGCATGCGCTGGAACCAGTGCCTTGGAAGGAAGATCGCTCCCACGCCGTCGATGAGAAATCGCACCCGCACGCCGCGCGCCGCGCACACCAGCAGGCGCGCCGTGACGTCCTCGCCGAACACGTCATCGCCGAGAATGTAAGTGCACAGGTCCAGGCGCCGCTCAGCGCCGGCCATGAGCTCGAACAGCGCGCTCGAGGCCTCGGCGCCGTTGGCGTGCATGCGCACGCGCGCGGGGGCAGGCCCGGGCAGCCCGAAGCTCTCGATGAGGGACTCCGCCCAATGCGTCGCGCTCGAGGGTCCCACCAGGCAAGGCGTGATCTTGCGCCGCAGTTTCCGGCGTCCGAACAAGAGGTATATAGGCAGTGCCAGGTAGGGGAGCGCGATCATCGCGAACACCCAGGAAATCGCGACGGACGGCGGCCGCCGCTCGCGCTCCAAGCGCGTGGTGAGCACGTAAGTGAGCAGCGCCACCATGATGGCGAGGGAGTGGAGGGTGATGCGGGGAAACCAGGACGTCACGGCGCGAGCAACCGGCGCAGCACCCCCGGCAATAAATCGGGGAGATCCTCGGCGAGCAGTCCGGGGCCGAAGTCGCTTGCCGCGGCCCCATGCAGCCAGACCCCCGCCGCCGCGCCCCAGAACGCCTCCATGCCTTGCGCGAGCAATCCGAGGATCATGCCGCCGAGCACATCGCCGGAGCCTGCCGTGGCGAGCGTCGCGGGCGCATTCGAATTGACCACCGCGCGGCCGTCGGGCGCGGCGATGACGGTGTCCGCACCCTTGAGCACGATCACCGCGCCGCTGGTGCGCGCCGCCGCGCGCGCGCGCGCGAGCTTATCCCCGGACGCATCGAACAGGCGGGCGAACTCGCCGTCGTGCGGCGTGAGCACGCACGGACCCGCGACGGCGGCAAACAGGGCCTTACGGTGCTGTGCGAACGCGCTGATGGCATCGGCGTCGAGCAGCACCGGGCGTTTCGTCGCGAGCATTGCGAGCGCGCGCGCCCGCGTCGAGGCGTCGACGCCCGCGCCCGGGCCGATGAGCAACGCATTGAAGCGCGAATCCTCGAGGAGCTTGCCGAGATCCGCGGGTGTAGCGGCCGCACGCACCATGATGCTGGTGAGCGCGGTCGCATAGATCGGCAGCGCCTCGAGCGGCACGGCAATCGTGGTGAGGCCTGCGCCCGCGCGCGCGGCGGCGCGCGCCGCCATGCGTGCGGCCCCCGTGGTGGGATAGCCGCCCCAGAGCAGGGCGTGCCCGCGCGAATATTTGTTGCCGGATGCGCGCAGCTGCGGCAGATCACGGCGCCAGAGCGCCGGATCGTTCTCCCAGGTATCGACTGCGATGCGCTCGAGAAGAGCCGGGGCCGTGCCGATGTCGGCAACCACCGTCTCGCCGCAAAGCTCGCGACCCGGCAACAGCACGTGCCCAGGCTTTTTGCGCGTAAAGGTCACCGTCAGCACGGCGGGCACCGCGCCGAGCGACTCGCCGGTGTCGCCGAGAACTCCGCTCGGCACGTCGACCGCGACGACGGGCACGCCGCGCTCCGCCGCAAGCTCAAGGACGCGCGAGATCTCGCCGCTCAACGGACGGCGCAGTCCAGATCCGAATAAGGCATCGACCACGAGTGCGGCCTCTTCGAGTACGCCCGTCTCGAGCGTCTCGACCGGACTCTGCCAGAGCTCCGCGTGATGGCGCGCATCGCCGCGCAGCTGCTCCAGCGATCCTGCGAGAGCGAGTCGGACTGTCCAGCCTGCCGCAGCGAGCACGCGCGCGACGACGAATCCGTCGCCGCCATTGTTGCCGGGCCCGCAGAGGACCGCGGTCGGCCGCGGCGACCAGCGGCGCGCGATCTCACGCGCAACGGCCGCGCCTGCGTTCTGCATGAGATCGATTCCGGGCGTGCCGGCTTGCACGGTCAAGCGGTCCGCCTCTTCTATCTGCGCGACGCGCATGAGCGCCGTCGAGTCGGCGGCCGAGGCCCTCATCCCCGCCCGTCCTGGGCGGGCGGATCGCCGAGCGCGACTACCACCTTGCCGAAGTTACTCCCCGCCAACAGGCCGAGAAAAGCCTCGGGCGCATTTTCGAGTCCTTGGACGACGTGCTCGCGGTACTTCATCTGGCCTGACCGAAGCCAAGCGACCATCGAGTTCAGAAAGTCGGGCCGGCGATGATCGTGTCCGTCGCTGATGATGAAGCCGCGTACGGTGAGACGCTTCACCAGAATGGCGCGCATGAGCTGGGTCACCGAATCAACCGGCGATTGCGCCGGAGTCTCGTTGTATTGCGAAATGAGCCCGCAGACCGGAATGCGCGCGTGCGCATTCAGCAAGGGAAGCACGGCTCGAAACACTTTGCCGCCGACGTTCTCGTAGTAGATGTCGATGCCGCCGGGGCAGGCGGCGGCGAGCTGCGCCTCGAGCGCCGTGGAGCGATGGTCGATGCAATCGTCGAACCCGAGCTCGTGCACCGCCCAGGCGCACTTGTCCGCACCGCCCGCGATGCCGACGACGCGGCACCCCTTCAATTTCCCGATCTGACCGACGACCGAGCCCACGGCTCCGGTGGCCGCGGCCACCACCAGCGTCTCGCCCGGCTGGGGCTTGCCGATATCGAGCAAGCCGACGAACGCCGTGAAGCCGGGCATCCCGAGCACACCGAGCGCATAGGACGCGGGTTCCATATCCGCGGAGAGCTTCACCAAAGAGTCGCCCGCGCTCACCTCGTATTCCTGCCAGCCGCTGCCGGCGAGCACTCGATCGCCCGGCTGCCAGCGCGGATGGCGCGAAGCTGCCACCACCGACACGGTCTGCCCGATCATGACGGCGCCGACGGCGACCGGGGATGCGTAGGAGGGCGCATCGCTCATGCGCCCGCGCATGTACGGATCGAGCGACAGGTAAGCGGTGCGCAGCAACAGCTCGCCCTCGCGCGGCGGTACGAGCGGCACGCTCTCGAGGCGAAAGCAGGACAGATCGGCGGCCCCGCGAGGTCGGGCGGCGAGCACGATGCGACGATTGGTCACGGCGCTCATGTCAGGGTGCCGATCAGCGTGCCGACGCCCGCGGTCACGGCCATCGCGAGCGCGCTCCAGCACGTGACGCGCACGGCCGCCCTGACGACGCGCGCACCGCCCGCTCGCGCCGAGAGAACGCCCAGGAAAAACAGACATGCGAGCGATGTGGCGACGGTGATGGGTATGACGTATGTGGGGTTCGCGAGCACGGCGACGAGCAGCGGAACCGCGGCGCCGGCGGTGAAGCTGGCCGCCGACGCGACTGCGGCCAGCATGGGACGCGCCAGAGATCGACTGGAGAAGCCGAGCTCATCGCGCGCATGGGCCGCGAGCGCATCATGGGCCGTCAGTTGCTCGGCGACTTCGCGCGCGAGAGCGGCGGAGAGCCCGCGGCGGCGGTAAATGTCGGTAAGCTCGTGACGTTCGCCGACGGGATCCACCTCGAGCTCGGCGCGCTCCTGAGCGAGCGCGGCCGCCTCGCTGTCGGCCTGCGAATGCACCGAGACGTATTCGCCGACGGCCATTGACATCGCGCCCGCGACGAGGGCCGCAATACCGCTCAACAAAATGTCTGCGTGACTCGCATGCGCCGCGGCCACGCCCAAGATGAGGCTGGAGATGGACACGATGCCGTCGTTTGCCCCCAGCACGCTCGCGCGCAGCCACGACAAGGCGCTGAGCTTGTGACGCTCGTGACCGCGCCGTGCCATCGCCCGTTTCTCGCTGGAGTTCACCATAAATTAGTCAATTCAACGTATTGCCGAATATTCCTCCAGCCGCCTCACACCAATTCCGAATTTTTCATCGCGGCGGCAGTAGCGATGCGCGCCCAACATGGGTACTCTGGGCGCTCAAAATAATAGCGCTTATCGGCGCCCGGTTGAGCGGGGTTCTTCCCGGCACACGACCTTTCAGGAAGGGAAGTATGCAAAGTTCATTATCGTGGATTGAGTGGCTCGATCGTCTCGATCGGGTACTGAACGGCGCGCGCGAGGATGTGCGTGTGCTCGCGAGCTTCGACGATCCGCAGGCGCTCGCAGTGGTCGAGCGCTGCAAGCGCCAGTTGACCGCATTGACCGACGATCTGCGCCTCCTCGATCGGCGCGTGCTCTGGACCAAGCCAGGCACGAACACGGATCGTGCGGGGAATCTGCAAAAGGCGCTCGATACAACGGTGTTTCATCTCGGGACCGCGGTGCAGCCGCCGGTGGCGGATTCGCGCGGCGCGCGCGAGCGCTTGCTCGGCACCATCGACTCGGCGTTGCGAGACAGTTGTTACGAGGCGGCGATGCTACTCGGTCCGGTGCGTCTGCGCGCCTGAAGCGCGCGTCGCTTTCACGCCCGGCCGGTACGGGGTCCCAAGAAAAACCAGAGAATGAAGCCCAAGATCGGCAGTACGATCACGATCACCGTCCACAGCACTTTGTCCGCGGTGCTCGCGCCGCTTTGAAAAATGTTCACGATCGCCCAGACATCGGCGATTAGAACGATGAGTCCTCCCAAGCCGCCATATCTCATGGTCTTTCCTTTTAGTTTGCCCACCGCATGGTAGGCCGCGCGCGGCAGCCGAATCAATGGCCAACTTGTACACAGAAACCGCTCCACCCGCGCCTGCCGTGCCGCCGCTCGAGGCCGATGTGCGCGCCGACGTCGCGGTCGTGGGCGGCGGCATCACCGGACTGTCCACGGCGCTGCACGCCGCTCGATCGGGAGCAGCCGTGGTGTTGCTCGAGGCCGAAGAGATCGGATTCGGGGCCTCCGGCCGCAACGGCGGTCAGGTCAACCCCGGCCTGAAGCTCGATCCGGACACCGTCGAGCGCGATTTCGGCGCCGATCTCGGCGGGCGCATGAATGCCCTGTCCGGTGCGGCTCCCGCGCTGGTCTTCGAGTTGGTGAGACGGCATGGCATCGATTGCGATGCGCGGCAAAACGGCACGCTGCGCGCCGCGGTGCGCGCCCGGCACGTGGCCGCGATACAGAGGACCTGCGCGCAGCTCGAGCGGCGAGGGGCACCCGTCGAACTGCTCGCAGGCGCGGCGCTCGCCCGTGCCACCGGCACCGGGCGCTATGCGTGCGCGATGCTCGATCGACGCGGCGGGGACTTGAACCCCCTCAGCTATGCGCGTGGTCTTGCGCGGGCCGCGATCGAGGCGGGCGCACGCGTGCACGCCCACACGCGCGTCTGCGGAATGAAGCGCTCGGATGGCGGCTGGCGACTCGACACCGGAAGGGCCGCGGTCACGGCGACGCAGGTCGTGCTCGCGAGCAACGGTTACACCGATCCCTTGTGGCCTGGGCTGCGCCGCACGATCGTTCCGCTGTTCGGCGCCATTGCGGCAAGCGCTCCGCTTGGCGATGCGGCGGCCCAGAGTATTCTCCCCGACCGCCCGGTGCTCTACGAGAGCGGCAACATCACCGTGTACTACCGCATCGATTCGCAGCAGCGCTTGTTGATCGGCGGCCGCGGGCCCATGCGCGAGATCGCCGGCCCCGCCGCAATTCCCCATTTGACCCGGTATGCCGCGAGACTCTGGCGGGGGCTCGAGGGAATCGAATGGACGCACGCCTGGGGCGGACGGCTCGCGATGACTCGCGATCACTACCCGCACGTACACGAGCCCGCGTCCGGCGTGCTCATTTGCCTGGGATATAACGGCCGCGGGGTGGCGATGGCCACCGCCATGGGACGCGCGCTCGCGGAGCGAATGGCGCATCCGAGCGCAGTTTTCGACATGCCGCTCACGCCCCTCGAGCCGATACCAATGCACGCGTTCTGGCCGCTGGCCGTCAAGGCGGCGATTCTCAGCGGGCGAGTGCGGGACTTCTTCTAGTTGTCGGTGTAGAACTGGCGCAGCCGGCGCATATCGATGATCAAATCGTAGTGCTGGTCGGCGGGCAGCTTGTAGCCCTCGGAAAATTCGTAGCGGGCGTTGATGTTCGCGATCTCGGGATGCAGATCGTGCATGGCGCGCTCGAACATTTCCTTGGGCACCCACTCCGAGTTCGACGACAGCGAGCCGAACTCGTCGTGATAGATGGAGGTGGTCGAGATGTCGGCCGGACTCGAGGCGATCGCGAAAATGCGCGGCTTGCCCGTCGGCGTGAGATGAACGTGCTTCGCTCCCTCGAGAACCAGCTCCCACTCGTTGCCCTGGGGCACGGCGATGAGGGCGCTCACATGATGGCGCGCGATCACGAACGCGACGGTGAACGCGAGCGCCGCGAACAGCCGCACATTGGCCGGATTCCACCGCGCGGTGAGAGCGCGGAGTGACGCGACCAGAAAACACACCAGCACGGCGGTCATGGCGAGCACGGTGCGATAGGTCGCGTAGTGCTCGGAAGCCACCAGGCTCACGGTGAAGGCGAGCACCGGCAGCCCGAGCAGGCTCCCCGTCCAGACGATGCCGCGCTCGCGGCCGTGGCGCTTCCACTCGAGGTAGGCGCCCGCTGCCAGTATCAGCCCGACCACTGCCGCGCAGCCGAGATACAGGGCGCGACCCCGGTGATTGTTGTCGTTCAGCACGAACAGGCTGAGCGCGTTCGGCAGTGCCTCCGACAGGAACCAGGCGATCTTATCGCCCCAATGATGCTCGAAGGCGACGCGTCCCGACTTGACGAACACACCCGCCGAGTAGAGCGCGGTCATGGCGCAATAAGCGATGCCGAGCGAGGTGAAGATGACGGCGGCGTGCGCGAGCGTCCAGCGCACGGTGGCGGTGAGTCCCCGCTCGCGACGGGCGATGAGCGCACCCGCCATGGGCACGACATAGAACAACGCGCTCGGCTGATAGGTGAGCGCGCACACGACCATGAGGGCGGCGCCGAGCATCCACTGGCCCACGAATCGGGCGGTGCCGACAGCCGGGCGCACGGATAGCGCGCCTTCAACGGTGAAAAATGCGGGTAGCGCCAATAGCGCAGTGGCGGCGTATGGCCAGCCGACCGCCCAGCCTGCAATCACTTGCGAGGCGGGCACCAAGGAGACGAGGACGGCGACGCACAGACTCGAGCTCGACGACCAACCGAGGGCGCGGAGGCCCCGGTACACCACGAGAGATATCGCGCCGAGCAGTAATGAGGCGAACAGGCGCATCCACTCGAGGTTGTGCACGCTCGTGGTCTGTCCGTAGCTCGATTGCAGCAGCCAGCCGTAAATCGGCCGTGCGTGCGAGGCACAGAATTGCACGACCTTGCCGATCTCCTCGTGCGACTCGCGCAGATTCGAGTAGTCGTCGCGCAATCCGTATTCGTGAAAAGTGGCCGGCCAGTAGGTGACCACCGGCAGGAAGAACAGGAACGCGGTGACCAGCCACGTGCGCGCACCGACGGCGGTGCGCCGGGCTGTATGGGTCAAGGGGACCGGAGCGCCGACGGCCGGAGGAGCCAGGGTCTGTGATACCAACCTTTCCGGTGTGCTCATCGGCGGCTCGAAGTTCCTGGATGCTGCGGTGCGGAAAACGATCCCACAAGGGATCCGGGTCGGGCCGGAACGCCCTTGGAATCAACGTTAAGCTTGCCCGGGATTCTATCTGTGCGCCCGCGGGTCAGTGAGTGCACCTTCAAATAATCGAGGTTAAATATCCGTTATCTGCGTGGCTGCGAGGCCGCTTGCGCGCGCCCGGCCGGTCGCATCAGGCAGCGCGCCCCAAACGGTGATGCGCATCTCATCGGGCCGGCGGCCCTTCGACTATTGTTCCCGACGGAGCTCCGCCATGTCATTCAAGCCGTTCATTTTTTTGGCCGCGATGCTGTGCGCCGCGAGCGCCGGGGCGCACCCGAAAATCTATACTTATCTGGACGCGGACGGGGTGCGCCATTACACCGACGTGCCGGACGACAACCGCTACAGGCTCCTCGCGTTCTCGTCTCATGACCTGACCGAGAGCGGCGATCATTACAATCCGGCGGTGCTCGCGCGCGCCACGCAGTACGATTCCATCATCGAGAAGGTGGCGATGAACGCAGCGGTGGAGCCGAATCTTCTGCGCGCGGTCATCGTGGTCGAATCGGGATTCAATTCACGCGCGGTCTCGAAGAAAGGTGCGGTGGGGCTCATGCAGCTGATGCCGGCCACGGCGAGCCGCTTCGGCGTATCGAACCGCTATGATCCGATTCAGAACATCCGCGGTGGGGCCGCCTATTTGAAGTTCCTGATGGATCGTTTCGGCCACGATGTGCGCCTCGCGCTCGCCGCCTACAACGCGGGAGAAGAAGCGGTGGATCGCAACGGCGGCCAAATTCCTCCGTTCTCCGAGACCATGGCCTACGTACCGCGGGTGCTCAAGGTCTATCGCATGCTCGCGGAACCGCGCAGCACCTGAGCGGCCCGGCTCTCCTTGAGCGACGCCGACGATCTCAGCACGCGTGTCGCCGTATTCAAGGGCTCGCGGCGTGCCTGCGCCGAAGCCGCGCTCGTGCTCGAGGCGAAAGGACTCCCTTATGAGAGCGCGGACCTCGGCGCCGAATCCGAACTCCTGGTTCCACGCGAGGGGCTCGAGGCTGCACGCGAGGAGCTCGAGCGTTATGCGCTCGAGCGCGCGCCCGTGCGGAGCGCGCGGCCCGTGTTCGTGCCCTTTGCCGGTGCAGGGGTCGGGTCCGGGCTCTATGCCGCCCTCCTGATACTCGTCGCGTATTGCGCGGGAATCCAGGCATCCGGCGCCGACTGGCTCGCGCGGGGCTCGCTCGATGCGCGGCGCGGCGCCGCGCGTGAATGGTGGCGCGCGGTGACGGCGCTCACCTTGCACCTCGATCAGGCACACCTGCTCGGAAATCTCCTGTTCGGCGTCGCCATCGGCTTCCTTGCGGGGCGCGCATTCGGGCCCGGCATCGCGTGGGCGAGCATTCTTGCCGCCGCGGCCGCCGCGAACTACGCCGACATGTTGATCTCGCCGTCGACGCACCGGGCCGTAGGCGCCTCCACTGCGGTATTCGCGGCGCTGGGATTGCTCGTGGGCTTCGCATGGCGCCACGGGCTGACGCGCCGCGAGCGCTTCAACTACACATACGGTCCCGTATTCGGCGGCGTAGCGCTCCTCGCCCTGCTCGGCGCCGGCGCCGGCGATCAGCACGTGGACGTGCTGGCCCATGCGCTCGGTTTCGCGAGCGGCGGCGCGACCGGCTGGCTCTATTCCCGCCTCGGCGTACCGATGAGCCGCGGCCGCCATGTGCAGATTGCAGCGGGGGGCGCGGCGCTCGCGCTGGTCGCGCTCGCGTGGAGCCTCGCGCTGCGGCGCTAGCCGCCGCACGATACCCCTCGAGTTCAGGCGCGCTTGGCGAGCAAGTCGCGGATTTCCTCGAGCAGCACTTCCTGGCGCGGCGGGGGAGCTGGCGCCGCCGGAGGCGGAGCCGGGGGCTTCTTCAAGCGGTTGATGAACTTGATGGTGAAGAAAAGCACGAACGCGATAATGAGAAAATCGATGATGCTCTGGATGAATGCGCCGTACTTGATCAGGACGTCCTTACCGGTGGGATCTTTTCCCAACCCGAAGGACAGATCCGAGAAGTTGAAGCCGCCGACGACCTTGCCGAGTACCGGCATGAAAATATCGCCGACCAAGGAGGACACGATCTTCCCGAAGGCAGCGCCGATGATCACGCCGATGGCTAGGTCGACGACGTTGCCCTTCATCGCAAACTCTTTGAACTCGGAGGCTATGCTCACGGACGTCTCCCCTGGGCCTATGGACGAGGCTCGAACCCCTGACGCGCCGCTCGGCGCGCTTCTGGGGGGATGGTACGGGGGGGATTCCCGGCGGGCAAGATAGGGCGTCACCCCTGCGGCCCAGCGGCCCAGCGGCGCGATGGCGCGGCGGCGCGATGGCGCGATGGCGGCGCAGTGGCGCGATGGCGGCGCAGTGGCGCGGCCCCGCCCATCGAATCATTGTCATCATGGTTGTGGCAGACTGCGGATCATGTCGGTGCTCACCATCAACGCGGGTTCATCGAGCATCCGGTTCGCGTTCTACGGGCCCGGCTCCGATTCTGCGAAGCTCGAGTTCGGAAAAATCGAGCGCATCGGACAACCCGGCGCGTCGTTCGAGGTGAGCGCCGGGACGGGAAAGAAGGCACAGCGCGTCCCGCTCGATGCGGGAAGTTTCCGGTCGGCGGTAGACTCGCTGGTGAAGTGGCTCGAGGCGCAGCCGCGATTCGCCGATGTAAGCGCGGTGGGCCATCGGGTCGTGCACGGCATGGCGCATGCGCAGCCGGCGCGCGTCACGCCGCGGCTGCTCGAGGAGTTCAAGGCCGCCATTCCCTACGACCCTGAGCACTTGCCGCAGGAGATCGAGTTCATCGAAACTCTCGGCCGGCGTTTTCCGCGGCTCGTCCAGGTGGCGTGCTTCGACACAGCCTTCCACCGCACCATGCCGCGAGTCGCGACTCTATTGCCGATTCCACGCCGCTACGAGGCACAGGGCGTGCGGCGCTATGGGTTCCACGGGCTCTCGTATACTTTCTTGGTACAGGAGCTCGCGCGCCTGGGCGACCCCGCCGCCGAGCGTGGCCGCGTGATTCTCGCGCACCTCGGCAACGGCGCGAGCATCGCCGCGGTGCGCGACGGGCGCAGCATCGACACCAGCATGGCCTTCACGCCGGCGGCCGGCCTGCCGATGAGCACGCGTTCGGGAGATCTCGACCCCGGGGTATTGTGCTTTCTCGGAAGATCCGAAGGTCGCAGTGCGGACTCCCTGCAGAAAATGGTGAACCACGAGTCGGGACTTCTCGGCATGTCCGAGACGAGCTCGGACGTGCGCGATCTGCTCTCGCGGGAGCACGAGGACGTGCGCGCCGCGGAGGCGATCGGCGTCTTTTGCTACCAGGCCAAAAAATGGGTGGCGGCTTTCGCCGGCGCGCTCGGCGGACTGGACACGCTGGTGTTCGCCGGTGGAATCGGCGAGAACTCGGAGCCGGTGCGCACCCGGATTTGCGAGGGTTTGCAATTCTTGGGCGTGGATCTCGACGAGGTGCGCAATCGCGAGCACGCGCCTCTCATCTCGGCGGGCCGGGTCGCAGTCCGCGTCATTCAGACTGACGAGGAGTCGGTGATCGCACGCATGACGGCGGAGACGCTTGCGCGCTCTCCCCAAGGAGCTGACGCATGACACAGGACCTTTGGACCGTGAACGACGCGCTGTTGCAGCGGATGGACGCGTACTTTCGAGCGGCGAATTACTTGGCCGTGGGTCAGATCTATCTGTGCGACAACCCATTGCTCAGAGAGCCGCTCGCTCCCGCGCACATCAAGCGCATGCTGCTCGGGCACTGGGGCACAACGCCGGGACAGAATTTCATCTACACGCACCTGAACCGGGTCATCAACAAGTACGACCTCGACATGATCTACATCTCGGGGCCCGGACACGGCGGTCCGGCGGTGATCGCGGGGACTTATCTCGAAGGCACGTACAGCGAGGTCTACTCGAGCGTGAGCGAGGACGAGGCGGGATTGAAGCGCCTGTTCACGCAATTCTCCTTTCCCGGCGGCGTCCCGAGCCATGCATCCGCGGAATGTCCCGGATCCATTCACGAGGGCGGCGAGCTCGGCTACTCGTTGAGCCACGCGTTCGGCGCGGTATTCGACAATCCCGCGCTCACGGTGGCTTGCGTCGTCGGCGACGGCGAGGCGGAAACCGGGCCGCTCGCGACCTCGTGGCATTCCAACAAGTTCCTGAATCCGGCCAGCGACGGTGCGGTGTTGCCCATTTTGCACCTGAACGGCTACAAGATCGCGAATCCGACCATCTTGGCGCGCATCTCGCGGGAGGAGCTCGATCAGGTGCTGCGCGGATGCGGGTGGGAGCCTCACTACGTCGAGGGGCACGAGCCCATGCCCATGCACACTGCCATGGCGGCGGCGCTCGATACCGCCGTGGAGCGAATCGGCGCCATTCAACGCGACGCCCGCTCCAAGGCCGGCGCCTCGGGCGCGGCGATGATGAGGCCGCGGTGGCCGATGATCGTGCTCATCTCGCCCAAGGGATGGACCGGGCCGAAAGTCGTGGACGGCAAGCAGGTGGAAGGCACCTTTCGCGCGCACCAGGTGCCCATCACCGATCCCGCCACGAATCCCACGCATCTGAAGCAGCTCGATGAGTGGCTGCGCAGCTACCGGCCGCAAGAGCTTTTCGACGATCGCGGACGGCTGAAGCCGGAGCTCAGGGCGCTGGCGCCCAAGGGCGAGCGGCGCATGGGGGCGAATCCGGTCGCGAACGGCGGGAAGCTGCTGCGCGACCTGCGTTTGCCGGATTTTGCCGATTACGCGTTCGACGTCGCAACCCCCGGAATCGCGGGCATCGGCGCTACCGTGGTCGCCGGCCGCTACTTGCGCGACGTGGTGACGATGAATGCCGAAGGCCGCAATTTCAGGATCTTCGGGCCGGACGAAACCGTGTCAAACCGCCTCGAGGCCGTGTTCGAGGCAACGCAGCGGCAATGGGAGCTCCCGGTCCTCGCGACCGATGACTTCCTTGCGCCCCAGGGACGGGTGATGGAGATGCTGAGCGAGCACCAGTGCGAGGGCTGGCTGGAGGGATATCTACTCACGGGGCGGCACGGGCTGTTCAATTGCTACGAGGCCTTCATTCACATCGTGGATTCGATGTTCAATCAGCATGCGAAATGGCTGAAGGTCACCGCGGGCCTGCCATGGCGCCACAAGATCGCATCGCTCAACTATCTGCTGAGCTCGCACGTCTGGCGCCAAGACCACAATGGCTTCACGCATCAGGATCCCGGCTTCATCGATCACGTCGTCAACAAAAAAGCCGAGATCGTGCGAGTCTATCTGCCGCCCGACGCGAACTGCTTGTTGTCGACGGTCGATCATTGCCTGCGCAGCCGCCACTACGTGAACGTCATCGTCGCCGGCAAGCACCCCGCGCCGGAGTGGCTGTCCATGGATGCGGCGATCAAGCATTGCACCGAGGGAGTCGGCATCTGGCAATGGGCCAGCAATGATCAGCACGGCGAGCCGGATGTGGTCATGGCGTGCTGCGGCGATGTCCCCACCTTGGAAACGCTCGCCGCCGTGTCGATCCTGCGCGAGCAGTTGCCCAAGCTCAAGATCCGGGTGGTCAACGTCGTCGATCTGATGAAGCTGCAACCGCCCTCCGAGCACCCGCACGGCCTCTCCGATTACGACTTTGACTCGCTGTTCACCAAGGACAAGCCGGTCATTTTCGCTTTCCACGCCTACCCGTGGCTGATCCATCGGCTCACCTATCGGCGCCACAATCATGACAACTTTCATGTGCGCGGCTACAAGGAGGAGGGCACCATCACCACGGCGTTCGACATGACGGTGCTGAACGACCTCGATCGCTTTCACCTGGCGATGGATGCGACCAACCGGCTGCCGCAAACCGGCAGCGAAGGCACCTACCTGAAGCAGCAGCTCCTGGACAAGCTGGTCGAGCACCGCCACTACATCAATCGTTACGGCCAAGACATGCCCGAAGTGCGGGATTGGGAGTGGCCGCAGCGCCTCAGCGGTGCGTGAGTGTCCTACAAGGCCAAGTGACCAGTGCCGACAGCAAAACCCTTTGGCGGCGGTCACGCTCTCGGTCAGGAGAACACCAATGCCACCGATGGATGCCGCTTGCCGTGCTCCGCCGCGGAGCGTAGTCGATGACTGCGCCCATAAACCGCAGTGACCCCGCCCTCCTCGCAACGCGAACGGGCGCAGCAGTCCGCCGGTTCGCCCTTCCCGAGAGGGGCGACCTTCGACGGACGCGGCGTCAATTTCTCCCTGTTCTCCGAAGGCGCGGAATCGGTGGAACTCTGCCTGTTCGACGCATCGGGCAAGAACGAGACCCGCATGCGGATCCGGGAGCGAACGAGCGGGGTCTGGCACCTGTATCTGCCCGACATCAAGCCCGGCCAGCTCTACGGCTATCGTGTGCACGGACCCTACGACCCGCACACTGGGATGCGCTTCAACCCCTCGAAGCTGCTGCTCGATCCCTATGCGAAGGCGATCGGCCGGCCCTTGCAGTGGGCGGACGAGCTGTTCGCTTACCAGCTGGGCGACCCGGACAGCGACCTGACGGTCGACGAGCGGGATAGCGCGCCGTTCGCGCCGCTCGCGGCGGTCATCGATCCCACTTTCGATTGGAGCGGCGAGAAGCGGCCGGTTCACCCCACGCACGAGACCCTCATCTACGAGGCGCACGTGCGCGGCATCACTAAGCTGCACCCGGAAGTGCCCGAGGAGCTGCGCGGAACCTACGCCGGCATCGCCACCGAGCCGGTACTGTCGCACCTGCGCTCCCTCGGGATCACGGCGATCGAGCTGATGCCGGTGCATTATTTTCTGGACGACCGCCATCTCATCGACAAGGGCCTGCGCAATTACTGGGGTTACAACACGCTCGGCTTCTTCGCACCCGAGCCGCGCTATTCCTCCAAATCGTCGAGCCCGATCGAGGTGCTGAACGAGTTCAAGCAGATGGTCAAGGATCTGCACAACGCCGGCTTCGAGGTGATGCTCGACGTGGTCTACAACCACACGGCCGAGGGCAATCACGCCGGGCCCACGCTCTCTTTCCGCGGTATCGACAATCAGGCCTATTACCGCACGGTGCCGAACGACCCGCGCTACTACATGGATTTCACCGGTTGCGGCAACACCCTCAACATGCAGCATCCCTGTTCCATCCAGCTGCTCATGGACAGCCTGCGCTACTGGGTGACCGAGATGCACATCGACGGTTTCCGCTTCGACCTGGCCGCCGCGCTCGCGCGCGAGTTGAAGGAGGTCGATCAGCTCGGGGCCTTCTTCGATACGATTTACCAGGACCCGACGCTCGCCCCCGCGAAGCTCATCGCCGAGCCCTGGGACCTCGGCGAGAACGGCTATCAAGTCGGCAACTTCCCGCTCGGTTGGATGGAGTGGAACGGCAGGTATCGCGACACGGTGCGCAAGTTCTGGAAAGGCGACATGGGCCTGCACTCGGAAATCGCGACCCGCCTCTCCGGGAGCGCTGACCTGTACGAGAGCACGCGCCGTCCGCCCTCGGCGAGCGTCAACTTCGTCACCGCGCACGACGGGTTCACGCTCCAGGACCTGGTGAGCTACGAGCACAAGCACAACGAGGCGAACGGCGAGGAGAATCGCGACGGCGCGGACGACAACCACACCTGGAATTGCGGCGTCGAAGGTCCGAGCGAGGATCCCGCCATCATCGAGCTGCGCGAGCGGCAGAAACGCAACCTCTGGTGCGCGCTCACTCTCGCGCAGGGCTCGCCCATGATATCGGGGGGCGATGAGCTCAGCCGCACGCAGCAAGGCAATAACAACGCCTACTGTCAGGACGATGAGATCTCGTGGTATCACTGGGATCTCGACGATCGGCGCAAGGCCTTTCTCGACTTCGCCCGGCGCGTGGTCCAGTACCGCGGTAAGCATCCGAACTTCCATCGCTACGCGTTCTACGACAACGATCCGGAAGCCTCGCATCCGGACAAGAATATCGTCTGGTTCCGCGCCGACGGCAAGCGGATGGGCCCGAAGGACTGGGAAAACGGCGGCTGGATGCGCACGCTCGGCATGTTCCTGAACGGCACGGCGCCGGAGATCCGCGACCGCGCCGGAAATTGCGCGGAGGACAAGGATTTCTTGCTGTTGTTGAACGCGCATTACCAGCGGGTGGCGTTTCGCATCTCCTACGAGCTGTACCACTCCGGCTGGAAGGTCGCCTTCGACACTGCGCGGCCCGATCTGCCCATCGAGGAAGAATCGGTCGGGCGCAACCGGCTCGTCGACCTCACCGAGCGCTCATTCGTCGTCCTAAGCCATGACCGATGAATGGATCGGAACTTATCGCCTGCAGCTGCATGCGGGCTTCACGCTGAAAGACGCGGAGCAGGTTCTTCCGTACCTCGCCGAGCTCGGCGTGAGTCACGTATATCTCTCGCCGTGCCTGCAGGCATTTCCGGGCAGCATGCATGGGTACGATGTGACCGATCCGGCCCGCATCAGCGAGGACCTCGGCGGCGAGGCGGCCTGGCAGAGCTTCGTCGCGGCCGTGCGCGCCCAGCACCTCGGTCTCTTGCTCGACTTCGTGCCGAACCACATGTCCACGTCGGAACACAATGCCTGGTGGGACGATGTGCTCGCGCACGGGCCCTACAGCGAGTTCGCCGGCTACTTCGACATCCGCACGACGCCGCACGAGCCCTTCAGAGTCCATGTTTGCACGCTGGCGCACGCCTATGGTGAATCGCTCGAGAAGGGCGAGCTGGTCATCGAATTACGCGGCGGCCGTCCGCGAGTCTTGCACTTCGACAACAGCTGGCCGCTCGCGCCGGCGTCCTGGGGCGCGCTCCTCGATGACCCGGATCCATGCTTCGCGGAGCTGATCGAGCTGCAGACCGCTGCTCCGGGCGATTCGGAGCGCAGCCGCCACCGGCGCCAGGCCGAGCGCGCCCGGGCTGTGCTTGCCGAGGCGGCTGAATCGGGACGATTGGCCGCGGCCATCGAGCGTACCCGCGGGGATCCGGAACGGCTCGATGCGATCCTTCGGCGGCAGTTCTTCGCGCTTCACAGCTGGAAGCTCGCGGGCGAGCTCACCAACTACCGGCGCTTCTTCGACGTGAGCGGCCTCGTGGGCCTCAGGATCGGAAAGCCCGAGGTGTTCGAGGCGGCGCATGTGCGCGTCGAGCGGATGATCCGCGAGGGGCAGCTCGACGGATTGCGGCTGGATCACCCGGACGGTCTTCGGGATCCACTCCGCTACTTCGAGCGGCTGCGCGGATTGTTGCCGGACGGGCGGCTGTACGTCGAGAAGATTCTGGAGAACGATGAGCGGCTGCCGGAAGATTGGC